>Ga0182030_10022885_pt1 | contig 11601 bp, 5 predicted proteins | sample 812S3MmetaG_FD_121299 | JGI IMG/M metagenome (GOLD analysis project Ga0182030, IMG submission 121299) | Permafrost microbial communities from Stordalen Mire, Sweden - 812S3M metaG (Illumina Assembly) | ecosystem: Environmental > Terrestrial > Soil > Wetlands > Permafrost | place: Sweden... | reverse complement strand
GTCGGGAACCATTTCCGGCACCGGTATGCTCACCAACAGCGGGGGCGGCACACTCACCCTCTCCGCCAGCACGAACAGCTACTCCGGTGGGACGGAAGTCAACAATGGAATAATATACCATTAGTTGACTCAATCGCTATTTAGAAAGCAAAGATTATTTATTTTTACCCGTGATACGATTCATTATAGTCTGGTCGAAATTGGTTGCAAAAACGATGTATGGATGGCCGACGCGGCCATCAGGCTCGTTTGTGTCAATTTGCGGCAAAATCATAAACCTTTTTTTTATTGAATCATTTACAGTCAGGGTTACAAGACCACCCGAAATTTCGGAACCCGCCGGCAAAAAGTTCAAGTCCATTCTTAATAAGCTTACATTGTCTATGGATTTTGCTGACTTTTCGAGGTTATTTAGCGCCCTAAAATTAAAAGATCGAAACCGCAGGCCGCATGGGGTTCCAACAAAAATCCCTTCTTTGGCAGAAAAAATTGCCACAGGATCGTCGCATACGAAGCTTTCGGCATCTAAAACATCAAATTCCGATGGATTAAAAATCGCAGAACTGCTTGGAAATTTTGTTCTGTCTCCATTGCATAGGGCCATTCGCGCAACCCATCTTTTGTCCCAATTTGTCAACGCATTAAAATTGTATCCCTTGACAGTAAAAACCGCCGTTGCCGCCATGTCGGAAATGTTTGCGTTTCGCGGATCAATTTTGGCTTCGTTTATTCTGGTTTGTCTGATTTCGGCTTCGCCTCTCCAAGTAGAAGCAAAAGCGGTTATTATTTCAAACCCTATCCCCACCATCAAAATCCTCCATCCCGCTTCCCTCATATTTTTAGAGCGCCTAAAATCTTCAATGTTTGGGAAAATCTCTCTGTCTGCCAACTTTTCTTTTACAAGTCCCCAAAAAACAAGCAAACCGCCAATACAGGCTGTTGTCGAAAATAGAACCGTCCAATACAGCCAAGATTCGTTTAGCGCAGATGTCATAACCGACAAAGAATTTAGGTTTTTCCAGGTGCTAACAGCAATGCCATTTTTGGTTTTATTTTTGATTTTTATTATCACCCTTTGGCTTCATCGAAATGAGATTTAGCTAATCTGATTCCTTGCTTTGACTTTCGCGCGACACGCGGCACAATAGCCAAACGGTTTGCCCGTTTTCGGCCTGATTTCACAAGGCTTTCCGCATTGGCGGCATTTCCCCGCCGCTCGCCAGCGAAGATGCCAGCGTTTGACGCGGCGATTTTCCAGCTTTCGTTCGCGCCATTTCCTGATTTCGGCTTTCTGCTTTTTGATTGCCGCCAAAACTTCGGCGAGCGTCATTTTGCGCGGACGCGGTTTAATGAGCCAATCGCGCTTGCCGCGAACATCCCCTCAATTCACCGGCTGGCGATACAAAAGCCGCTTACCGTCCAACAGCGGCACAATGGCGGCCATCCTAGCACCGTCTGTCAATTTGTTGTTGCTCCAGCGAAAGGCAAATTCGTCGGCATATTTCGGCAAGTGTTCGCGGCTGACATGATGCCATGACCCATAAACACCACGCTTGAGGAGCGAAAAGAAGCTTTCCGCGCCGTTCGTTGTCGAGATCGTGCCATCTTCGTTTCTGCGGTGGTATTCATCTTTCGAGTGGTTCACCGTGTCATGTCGCGCGAATTGTTTCAACGGCGCTTTGTAACCGGGATGCTCGTCTGTGTTCACCGTTGCTGATTTGTCCACACATTCAAACAGGCATTGGCCTAGATTGTGTTGCGACACGCTGGCAATGACGCGCGTCTTGGCTCTGCCGCCGCGTTCAAGCAAAACGACAACCGGAGTCTTGCGGAGAAACGAAGTTCTAATGTCGCCCTTGCCGCCAACAAAAGTTTCGTCAGCCTCAATAATGCCTTTAAGCTTTTCGCCATTATCGCCAAACGAGAAACGGATTCGATGGCACATAAACCAAGCCGCCTTGTAACTGATTTTTAGCATCCGGTGAATTTGATGCGCTGACATCGCCTTTTTGCTGGCCGCAATTAAAAACATCGCCATGAGCCATTTGCTAATCGGCAAATGAGAATCTTCCATCACCGTTCCAACCGTCGCCGTGAAAGTCTTGCGGCAAGCCGCGCAGCAATACAAACCGGCGCGCATTTTATTCTTTGTGCCGGGCCTTGATTTCATCGCGTAGGCTTCATCATGCTTGCAATGCGGGCAGATTGGCTTTCCGCCGGGCCAGCGCATAGACTCAAAAAGTTTCCGCGCTTTGCTTTCGCTTGAATACTTCTTTGCCAGCGTCAGCAAGTTTAGCTCATCGGCGTTGAATTTCGTTTTCATGTTGACTTAAAGTTGCACATAAACTAAATTATGTCAACACTAAATGTGCAACTTTTATTATGAGCGAAACAACCAAAATTGGCAGGCCGTCACTTCCCAAAAAAGAGAAGCGCGGGCAATACGTCACAACGCGCGTTTCACCGGCTGAATATACCGAGATCGAAAAGGCGGCAAACGAGTCTGGCGACATGATGGCGACATGGGCTAGAAAGAAGTTGCTCGCCGCCGCTCGCCGCGCCTAAAACGGTTTAGAACCACGAAACCGCAATCAGCCAAGCCTCAATCCGCAGTTGCATCTGTCAAAGACATAATCCCGTTTAATCGGCGGGCTTTGGAACATGAATTTAAAGTTAAATTATGCGAATTCTTCGCAGAAAAAAAGGGAAACTTTTTTGGGGATTATTTGAAGGCTAAAATCGTTACGATGTTTATGGTGCGCGAAACAAGTGCATCCAGAGTAAAAAACAAGTTTATTGCCGACCCGAACCGTCTGAAGCCTGCCCAATAATTACCACCATGCGTCTGCGCAATGGCATGCACGATATTGGGTGCAGACCATTTTCAAATTGACTTGGTTAGCCATTATTTCACCCGAACCCCCATCGGCTTCAGGGTCGTGCCGTCGGGGAGCTGGCAGGCGGTTGCGCCAAAATTAACGGTGACAGTAACGCCGTTGGCGAAGGTGGTTTGCTGCACGCTCCGGTCGGGCGTGAGGAACCGGTGATCCGTCATCTCGCTGTAACCGACGCGGCGAACCAGCGGACAGGTGTCGAGATAACTTTGCACGAACCGCGCCTTGTTTTCCTGCCAGCTTGCGCGGTCGAACATGAACATCGGCGGCGTGGCATAGAGGACGTTGAACAAGTCGCGCTTGTCCCAAAGCATCGGAAGCTTGTTGTTGTAGTCGCCCCAATACCATTGCGCCACCACGCACTCGTGATAGACCAGTTCCCAGAGCGGCAGACGATATTGGTGGCCGAGCTGAAACTTCACGACGCGTTCCGGGGCGTTGGTCCAGATGCGCGCCATGTCGCGACCGGCGTCGGGCACGCGATAAGGACCAAGGCTCATCATGCCCTCAAAATAATGTAGGAACGGCACCGCCGCGTCATGGCCGGTTTCACTGCCGGTCACGAGCTGGCTGTCGTGCGAAACATAGTCGAGCAGTTTCATTTTCCATTCCCTGCTTTCGGTGCGGGTCATGGGGTGATTGGTGTTGTAGCATTCCTGCCAGGGCGCGGCGGTGGTGGTGTCAATAAACCGGCAGCGATAAGGATGCGTGACAAGTTCGGCTGGAATGCGCTGGGCGGCATATTCGAGCGCCCGCCGGTCACAAAGGACACCGCAGTAAAACCACTGTCCTTCCTTGCCTTTCACGCCCCAGCCGCGCTGCCAGTCGCCGTTGGCTTTGCGAATGATGTCGTCCGGCCACGCATCCGTGACCCAATCGCTGTGCCGGCCGTTGAGCAGTGGAAAATTTGCCGGGTCCATCACGTCCTGATAAATATCATAGCGGCTGGTCAGCACGCCGAGGGCGTTGAGGTCGCGGAGATTTTCCGGGCTTTGCGCATTGCTCCACAAAATCCGCTCGATGCCGGCCGACTGAAGTTCCTTCACCACGCTGACGGCATCACGGTCCCAACACCAGACATTCACGGCGCCGACCAGCAGATCCACATTGGGATTTTCGCGGCGCTTTTGTTCCAGAGTTTTGAACCGGCCGATTTTTTGCGCATAGGCACGGTAGCGTTTTGCCATCGCAACGTGGCCGCCCTGGTCAAAAAAGACGTAGCGCAGCCGCCGCGCGTAGCCGAACTGGCCATGCTGGGCATCCCATTGCGGCGCGATGGCCAGCAGCCCGTCGTGTCGCTCGATGCGGATGGCGGCATCGTCCGCTGTCTCGATGATCGCCATGTGTCCGCGAACGCCATCGGTGGCACCCCAGAAACCCATGCAGATGCCGTGACCGCCGTAAGCCACCAGGCTGAACGGTTCGATGCTCTGATCCTCGACCGGATAGGAAATGCCTTCGTTCATCGGCACCACGAGATATTCGCCGGGATGCGAGGCAAACGGGTGCGGGAAATGCAGGCTACCCGGCAATTTGCCTTGCGCCGCCAGCGCCACCGTGAACTCGGGCGAATCGCTTTCCAGATGAATCGTGCCCGTAATTTCCTGACCCGACTCGGCGTGGATCAGTTTGAATTGGATTTGGTCGCGTTGAGCCGTCGCGGCCGTGAGCATCAAGTCGTTTGAAACCGGCTGCTGCTCAAACCGCTCACCCGTCCGCCGGTCGTGCATGGTCAGCGTGGCATTGCTGGTATTGAGCGAAACTTCAAGGCTGGTGTTTGTGATGCCCAGTGTGGCGGGAAGATTCGCCGGTGGCAACACCGGCACCTGACCGGCTTTTTCCAAAGCGAAATCATCCAACCACACAACCAGCGGGCCGGAGCCGATGAGCCGAGGCTGAATCTCCGCCACGCCCGGCGGCACAATAAACCGCGTCCGCACACGCTGCCAATCCGCCGTGTCGGTCAAGGACTGCTCGCCATAGGACCAGTTGAGCGCTTTGCCTTGGGCATCGTGCGTGGAAACGCAAAGGGTCACACTGCCGCCATGGCCCGCCACTTTAAGCCAGGCTTCCAATTCAAAAACATCGCCCGGCTGCACCGGCAAACGGCGGTTCGGTTCCAAGCTCCAATCCTTTTCACCGCGATGATCTATGCGTGCTGAAAATTTGCCGGCGTGAACCGTGCTGCCATCGAGAACCAGCGTGCCGGCCTCGGCCTCGCGCGTCCACAGCGGTCGCCAGCCCGCGAGGCCGGATTCAAAACCGCCATTCGTGACGAGGCCGGCGTTGCCTGAAAGTGGCACGAGCAGGGTCGCCAGCCAGATGCCAAAGGTGGTTGTTAATTTGCTGAAATGGCCAGGACACATTTTCATGACAATCTGCAATGGTGCGCGGAGTGGTGGGAGGATGGATTAAAAACGCGGCTGAATGAAGGAAAAATTCCAGAACCGATTTCCCGCTTGCAAGGAACCGTGCGGTTTCCTGATGAAGCCACCTGCATTTATAGTCGAATAGAATAGGTTTCTCGACTTGCACCGGATTGCATTTTTGCCGGAAGCCGCACTTCACCACGGTAGCACGATCAAGTCAACATCCCCAGAAATGGCGAGTGTGCAATACCGGCAAACGGGCTACTCTAATTTGTTCGCCAACATTGATAAAATATATTCCAACCACCTGTTTCCGAATTGTGCTGGCCGGCCTGCTGCTGCTGCCGGTCATATCCCCGCTCGCGAATATTCCCGGCGGCGGCACCGGCACGGGCGCGAACGTCACGCTCACGGACAGCGGCACAACCGTGACCATCGGCAACGGCATTGTTTCCATTCTCTGCACAAAATCTGGCGCGACCATCAACCAGATCAATTACACCTACAACAACGGCGGCGGCACGCAAATCCTCAACCTGCTTTCCGGCGGCAACAACGGCGGGCAGTTGTATTGGGAAAACAGCAGCAATCAGGGCCTGACGTTCACCTACGCGTTGATCGCCGACCCGGCGAGCAACGGCGGCAACTACGCCGAAATCTCACTGACGACCACGTCGGTGACGGGTGACGTTTTGGAAGTGCATTATTCGCTGCTGCGCGGCTCGACGGGTTTTTACGTCACGGCGATTTGGTATCACCGCAGCACCGACGGCGCGTTCGGCATGGGCGAATGTCGCGACAACATTTACGCCGGCTCCATCTTCAACTGGATGAGCGTGGACGCGCAGCGCAACCGGCTGATGGAAGTCTCCGGCGGTTCCGCCATCGGCGTGCAAGGCGCGCCGGTGGAAGTCTCGCTGTGGACGAATGGAATTTACGCCGGCCAATACGAGGACAAATACAAATACAGCGCCGATCTCGGCGTGAACCATGTTTGGGGCTGGAGCAGCGTCGGCACCGGCGGCAAAAACATCGGCCTCTGGAACATCACGGCCAGCTCGGAATATTACAACGGCGGCCCGCTCAAGCGCGAACTCATGGAGCACATCGGCACGACGATTTTGAACATGCTCAACGGCGGGCATTACGGCATGGGCGCGGACGGCAACTGGGCCACGAACGAGGTTTGGACAAAGGTGGACGGCCCGTATTTCATCTATTGCAACAACGTCACCAACACGCTCACCGGCACGAACCAGCCGGCGCAGGCGCTTTACAACGACGCGCTGGCGCAAGGTGCCGCCGAGGCGGGCGCGTGGCCGTATGCGTGGTTCGCCAATACCAATTACGCGCTCGCCGCCAACCGTGGCAACGTGACGGGAAAAATTGTCATCAGCGACAGCGGCTATCCCAACGCCTCCGCCGCCGGTTTGTGGGTGGGCTTGATCCAGCAGCCGGTCACGACCACCTCGACGTATGATTTTCAGCAGTGGATGAAGCCCTATCAATTCTGGACGAAGACGGATGCAAACGGAAATTTCACCGTGACCAATGTTATCGCCGGCACGAATTACACGTTGTATGCCTTCGGCCCCGGCGCGCCGGCGATGTTCATGTCGCAAACGCAGACCGGCGGCAACCCGCCGGTGTTGTATGATTTGCCGGCAAATCAGTTCGCCGTCACCGTCGCCGGCAGCACGACGACGAATCTCAACAATATCACTTGGACACCGGCGCGCGTCGGTGCCACGGTTTTTGAAATCGGTTATCCGAACCGCACGTCCGACAAATTCCGCCACGGCGATGACTGGTGGGTCGGCGAAATCGGGCCGAAGCCGACCGCGCCGAGTCCGATCTGGAGCAAGTGGCTGGAGTTCCCGTTTGATTTTCCGAACGGCGTGAATTACGTCGTCGGCCAGAGCCGCTGGAACACGGATTGGAATTTCGTCCAACCCGTCGTCGTGAGCAGCGAGGGCGCTTACAATAATTCCAGTTCCACCATCACCTTCAACCTTGCCACGGCGCCGACGAACGGTGCGACGGCGTCGTTGTATCTTGCCCTGTCGTCGGATTATTACTCGGCGATCATCGTCACCATCAACGGCAACAATCTCGGCAACATCGGCGGTGTCACCGGCTCGCCGAACAACAGTTTTCCGACCACGGGTTATTATCCCGGTTACAGCGACAGCGATGCGACCATCCGCGAAGGCAACCAGGCGGCGGCTTCTGATGAACGCATCAATTTCTCCGCCGCGCAGCTTCACGCCGGTTTGAACACCATCAATATCGGCATCCGACAGATTGGCGGCAGTTATTTTGCCGACCATGCGATGTATGATTATCTCCGGCTGGAACTGACCGGCTATGTGCCGCCGCCGCCCGCCAGTGTCGCCGCTTACGCTGGCAATAATTGCAACCTCGTCACTTGGCCGGTTACTCCCGGCGCGACGAGTTACAACCTTTTGCGCTCGACCAATTCCAGCAGCGGCTTTGTTTCCATCACCAACGGCGTCACCGGTCCGGTCTGCGGCAGCGGCGCGAACAACGCGGCTTGCCTCGACGCTTCGGCGATCAACGGAACCAATTATTTCTACGTCGTCCGCTCGGTGAATCCGACGGGCAGCAGCACCAATTCGCCGGCCAGCCCCGGCGCGACGCCCGCGGCGGGAATTTCCGCGAGCGCCCCCGCCGCACCTACTGGCCTGGCGGTCGGCAGCCTTGCGCATCAAAGCGTGATGCTGAATTGGAACGCGTCGTCCGGCGCAAATTATTATTGCATCTGGCGCTCGACGCTGGCGAATTCCGGCGGCGGCTCGTCGAATACGTTAAGCACGATTCTGCTGAACAACGCCGTCACCAATACCAGTTACACGGACGCCTCGCCAACGGACGGCAGCATTTACAATTACTTCGTCACCGCCATCGGCGCGGGCGGGACCAGCACCAATTCCGCAGCGGCAGTAGCCGTGCCGTTGCCGGCATCGCCCGCAACTTTGCCCGCGTCGCTCACCGCGAGTTTTGTTTATAGCTCGACGACAAACATCACGCTGAACTGGACGGCCGTGCCCGGCGCGGTCGGCTATGTCGTCTCGCGCGCGACCAGTTCCGCCGGGCCTTACGTTTATCTGCAAACCGTCACCGAGACGACTTACACCGACTATGGTTTGAATCCGGCGACGATTTATTTTTATCGCGTGGCGGCGATGAATGCCGCCGGCGTTTCCGCCAACGCCGGCGATTCGGTCAACAGCCAGCAATCGTTTCCGACGAATCTGACGGCGACCGCGACGAATGCGCAAATCACTTTGACCTGGCCGGCCACGACCGGCGCGACAAATTATACTTTGAAACGCGGCACCAGCAGCGGCAGCGAAACTGTCACCGTCGTCACCGGCTACGCCGGCACGACTTACACGAACACCGGCCTCGTGAACGGCACGACTTATTTTTACGTCGTCACCGCCGCCGGCGCGGGCGGCACCAGCGGCAATTCGCCCGAAGCCAGCGCCACGCCGCTCGCGACCGGCAACGGCATCTGGATTTCACCGGCCAGCGGCAATTGGAGTGACGCGACGAATTGGATTGAAGGCGGGGTCGCCGCCGGTCCCGTCAGCACCGCTGATTTCAGCACCCTCAGCCTGCCGACGAACCTCATGGTCACGTTGGACAGCGCCCGCGCCATTGGCAGTTTGATTTTTGGCGACACCACCGGCACTTACAACTGGACGCTGGCCGGCACCAACCCGCTGACGTTGGGAAACAGTCCGAGCATCGAAGTTGTGAACCAATCCGCCACCATCAGCGCTCCGCTCGTCGGCACAAATGGTTTGAGCAAAACCGGCCTTGGCGCGCTGACGTTCGGCGGCGCGACCAACACTTTTTCCGGTGGCCTCACAATTTTTTCAGGCAATGTCACTCTGGATTTTTCCGCCGCGAATTCGCCCGTGACAAATATCATTTCAGCCGCCAACAGCCTGACGCTCGGCGGCAGCACGCTGCAAATCATCGGCAGCAGCAACGCGGTCAACACGCAGACATTCGCCGCCACGGCTTTGAATGCCGGCGCCTCGGTGATCGTCGCCGCGCCCGTGGCGGGAGCAAATCTTCCCAAGGTCAACCTGGCCGGCATCACGGCAAATCCGGGCGGCGTGGTGGAATTTATCGGTCCGGCCACGGTAGGCGCGGGTGGTGCCAGCGTGGCGTCGAACGCCGTCATCACGACCACGGCCAGCGGCAGCGGCGCGTTTGTCAGCAGCAACGCCATTTTTGCGACGGTCGGGCTTTATGACTTCGCGGCCACGGTTGGTGCGGCCTCGCCTTACACGGTGGTCGGCGGAAGCCAGATTTCCGGGTTTTACATCATTGCCAGCGGCACGGCGGGAACATTCGGGAACTTGGATGTCACCGGCAACATCACCGGTTGGTCGGCGCAGCCGTATCTGACCAGCATGCGGTTTAACCTCAATGCCGGCGCGAATCTCGCGGTGACTTCGTATTCGACGCTGACGCTGGCCGACATTCTGGTGACACCGAATGTTGGCGCTCATAACGTGACTTACAACAGCGGCGTTTTTCGCCCGAACGGCAACTCCTCCGGGCCGTTCGTTGTCTGGCAAAACAACACCGCCGGCGAACTGGTGCTCAACACCGGAGTTGAAAATGCCAAAAACGGAATCTCGGCTTACGTCCAAAGCGGCCCCGGCACGGTGGTCATGAGCAGCACCGGCAACAGTTACACCGACCAAAATTATTTGAACGGCGGCGTGATGCTCATCGCCGGCAACGGTTCCCTCGGTGCGCCGGCCACCGCCGCGACCGTAAATTTGAACGGCGGCACGCTTGTCGCCAACAGCACCTTCGCGCTGGACAATGGCAGCGCCGCCTCCGCGCGTTTCATCTGGCTCAACAGCTCCGGCGGCGGACTGGCCGCGACGGCCGGCAACAAACTGACCGTGGACGGTGTGATCGGCAGCGCGGCGAACACCGGCCCGCTGACGATTGGTGTTCCCGCGTCGAGTGCGAACAACAACGTCGCCGGCCTGTTGCCCGGCACCGGCGCCGGCACGGCGAACGCCGCCGTCTATGCCACCGGCACGGTCGTGTTGACGAACGCCAATTATTTCACCGGCGGCACCGTGCTGCAAACCGGCACGCTCAATATCAACGGCATTTACGCCCTCGGCGGCGCGAACTACGGCGGCCTGACCTTCAACGGCGGCACGCTGCAATACGCGGCGAACTTCATCACCAATAACGGCTCATCCGATTTGACCTCCATCGGCTCGGCGGGCATCACGCTGGCCGCCGGCGGCGGCACGATTGATTTGAATGGCAACTCCGTCACCTACGCCAACGCCATCGGCAACAACGGCCCCGGCGCGCTGACGGTGAAAAGTTCGCTGCCCGGCGGCGTGCTGAATTTGCCGGGCGGCAACAATTATTCCGGCAACACCACCGTCACCAACGCCACGCTGTCGGCAAACAATTTCACCGGCTCCGCCACCGGTTCGGGCAGCGTGCTCGTGCAAAATGCCGGCGTCCTGTCCGGCAACGGCGCGCTCGCCGGCTCCGTCACCATCGCGGCCGGCGGCACGTTGTCCGTCGGCAACGCCTCGGACTCGCTCGCCCTCGGCAACAACCTCACCCTGAACGCCGGCAGCGCGACGCGGTTGCAAATTCAACATTCGCCTCTGACCAATTCCAGCGTGACCGTCGGCAACACGCTGACTTTCGGCGGCGCATTGATCGTGACAAACCTCGGCGGCCCGCTCGCCAGCGGCGACAGTTTCCCGCTGTTCACGGCGGCAAACTACGTCGGAGCTTTCACCAGCATTACCCTGCCGGCGCTGGCGACCAACCTGGTGTGGAGCACCAATTTACTGGGTGCCAATGGGACGCTCTCCGTGGCCGCGTATCTGCCGCCCGCCATCGGCCAGATTGCCATTACTGGAACCAATTTGATCATCACTGGTTCGGGCGGAATCCCTGGCTGGAATTACTGCGTCCTGACCGCCACCAACCTGGCCGCGCCTAATTGGCTGCCGGCCGCGACCAATCAATTCGACGCTGATGGCAATTTCATGCTGACCAACCCCATCAGTTCCGAATCACCGCAGATTTATTTCCGATTGCAATTGCAATAGGGCAATGAAGAGTTCTTGCCTCGCCGCCACTGGATGCAGCCAGTGGCCTTGTATTCGGACTCGAACTGAATAACTAGTCTCTGACCGGAAACGCGTGATTTTTGGAATGATGCCGGATGAAGGGTGTTGAACTGGATGCGAGGCGACTGTTTTTTCGTTTGGTGTTGGGCTATCCATGAAAAAGCTCCGGCG
>Ga0182030_10022884_pt1 | contig 11601 bp, 13 predicted proteins | sample 812S3MmetaG_FD_121299 | JGI IMG/M metagenome (GOLD analysis project Ga0182030, IMG submission 121299) | Permafrost microbial communities from Stordalen Mire, Sweden - 812S3M metaG (Illumina Assembly) | ecosystem: Environmental > Terrestrial > Soil > Wetlands > Permafrost | place: Sweden... | reverse complement strand
GGACTCGATGCTCCACCGCTTCTGTAAGGAGAGCGGATTTCCGGCAGAAACCTTCGGCATGATGATGATGGCGTTCCGCGATTATCGAGCGGAACTGGATGCCGAGAAGGCGGAACGGAGTGAAGACAATGACGGCTGACGAGATCAGAAAATACATCGCTTACGCACAAAATCGTGGCAACGATAAAGTGGGGTTCGACCAGGAGCAGCACATTCGATGGCAGCAGGTCGTGATGCTTTCTGAGATCGCCGCTCAACTCGCCGAAGCCAACGAGTATCTGGCCTGCCTCGCGCACCCATTGTTGACGGTGGTCAACGCGGAGTCGCCGTGGGTAGAGTTCCAGTTCGGCGGGAATCGTTTCAACGTTGATAAATCGGAAGTGTGCGGATGCCGCGCTGCGCGTATTGGCGAAACGCAGGCGGTGGAGATATCGCTACGCAAGGGTACGTCGTGGTGTGCCGAGGGAACTTACGCCGAAGTCTGCGCAAAACTTGGGATTCCGGTGGAGGGGTGATGGACATCAACGACTTCAAATTCGTCGAGATCCCAACATGCCGCCGAACGAGATGGCGCTCGTCAACGTGAAAACGAAGCCCATCGTGCTCGCGCCGGGCCAGAGCATCCACGACCTGAGCCTCACGGACATCCTTGATCGCGGAATCGACTGGTTTGAAACGGCGAAGCACAGCCTGTACGTGAAGAATGTGGGAGACGGGAAATGAAGAAAATGACATGGCGAGACGACGTTAAAGGGGCGGCTCTTGCTCTATCTTCGGCATCCGAAGCTGGTTCAAGCTGGCTCGAATTGTTGGTGGCAGAGCAGAATCTCAAGACGGCAAAAGAAGCTATTAGTTCAGCCATAACGCGCCTCAATTGTATGAAGACAGTATCAGAAGCAAAAAAGCACGTGAACGTTCGACCGGTAGAGGCGCGCAGATGACCTGGCCCCAACCCTCCCTCATGTCGGTCTACGTGATCTACCCCAACAAGCAGGACAGGAAGACCTCTCTCAAGCGGATCGAAGAGGCTTTGAACCGGATATGCGAGGGGGAAATTGACGGCTCGCCGCGTACGCCGGAAGAGGCATTGAAGTTTCTGCGGGAGAAGACGGAAGAGGCGCGGGTCGCGTTTTACGGGCGGGAGAAGAAGTGGATTCCGCACAGCACAACGTTCTTTTTCCAATCAAGATACCTTCGCACTAACGCGGCGCCAGAAGACCTGCCAAGCCAATTGGAAGCTGCCATCACAATTCTTTCGTCGTATCCAACGGCGCCATCGCAAATAAAAATACGCGCGGATGTGAAGGCATTTGCGCCGGCCTTAAAGGCTATCGATAAGGCTTTGAACTCGATATCGATGGTAGACCTGACCAAGCGCGTCAAGCTCTATCGCGATGCTGTTTCGGCGTGGCCTAAAGAGGATTGGCGGTATATCCCGAACCCGGCTAAGTGGTTTGCGGAGTCCCGGTTTCTGCAAGACGAGCAACTATGGCAGAAAAAACTTCTGGGCAACTGGCAGGCTGAACGCGAGCAAATCGCTCGATTAGTAGGGAAGAACTCATGATATTCTCTAGGTGTTCCACGCGCCGGACTCGCTATCCGGCGAAGGCGGTTGAGGCCCCAAGACCTCAGCCGCCGCCCTACTTGGAGGATGAGATGGATATCCCTTACGGCTATTGCCATTGCGGCTGTGGTCAGAAAACATCAATTGCCAAAGAGAGCAACCGAAAACTCGGGCACGTAAAAGGCGAGCCAGTCAAGCATCTCGTCGGGCATGGGAGCCGCCTGTTCCCTCCGCCTATCGAAGACGCTCCGCCATTCAGGATTGAGGGTGTTTACTGTCGGTTGATTCCGCTTACCAAGGGTGAATATGCGGTCGTGTGGGAAGTGGACTACATCTATCTCATGCAGTGGCGGTGGTCCGCCAGATGGAACCCGCAAACGCGGAGTTTTTACGCAGAACGTACAATCTTCATTGACGGGAAAATTAAACATCGGTCTATGGCCAATGAACTTCTCCGCTTGGAGCATGGTGTCATCGTCGATCACAGGAATCATGTGACGCTCGATTACAGGCGAGCAAATCTCAGACCTGTAACGCACACGCAAAACATGTGGAATCAGAGAACACGGAAAAGGAAATACGATCTTCCTAGGGGAGTGTACCCGACACAGCGAGGCTTTGGCGTCGGTATTCGAAATAATGGGAAGTATATTCATCTCGGCTTCGTCAAAGACCCGCAACTCGGCGGCGAGATATACAAAGCCGCCGTGCTCCGATTGAGAGGGAAAGAGTTCTCATGAACACCCTAGTAAGCGCAAATGCTGCCTTGATACACGCTAATGCGGAGCCAGAGAAGATAGCGGCATTGGGCTGGCAAGCGGTGCGCGAATTGTTCCCTGTGCGGGAAGCAGAATCAGACCTCGCACTAAAGCTACGCTTAGAGATGCTTTCAGATATTGTGCGTGAAGCGGGGGCTGAACGATTTATGGCGGCAATTAAACTGGCTGTAACTCAGAGCCGGAATCGGCATGATGTCAGCATTTTCCGTATTCGCGAGTGCGCAGGACTCCGTTACGTTCCCGAGCCGGCACCGGCCTACAAAGCATGGCAATTTGTGACCCAGGTGAAGGACCGCCATGTGCGCCGCGACCCAGAAGGCTTTTACCGGCTGGAACCGTGGTACACGAGCAATGGCACGGATGTGGCGACGGTGACAGAAGTGCCAGCCATCCCCGAACCGATCAAGCGCGCGGTCCAGGCTCTTGGCGGATGGGCGGCTTTGGCGACTTGCCCAGCGGAGTTCTGGCATCAGAGGATGAAGGATTTTATTAGCGTGTATAACGAGAGTGAGCAATGAGCTATCCAGAAAAAGTCGAGATGAAAGAGGGTACGATCGACTGGATGTATCCCGAGATTTATGGCAAGGATCAGCCACGCAGCGTGCTCAAAATCGGCCTGTATCACGTTCGAGCTGCCGACGACATTGAGATTGAGTACCACTCGGACCGGGATGGATACGTGATTTACCAAACGGTCACTATCGGCTGGAAATTGAACACAGTCGAGAATTATTGGGAGGGAATCGAGGAGCGCAGAGAGAAGGCATTTATTCCCGCCTGCGACGAAGATCAAATAGATCACCCTCCAGACGACGAGGCGGAATGACCGACCGCACTCCACTCACCCCTCTTGAGCAAGAGATCGCGCGCAAGTACAGCGGTGCCAGTTTCCCGCCGGCAACGGCTGCAAAGCGGTTTGCGCGGGATATCGAGGGCGGCTACGTGCGCAATCTCTCGGACAAGGGGCGGTCGTTTATGGCTTATCTGGTTCACCGCTACCGCCGGCAATACAAACTGACGGCCGATGAGCAAGCGTGGGTGGATGAGTGGAAAGCATGGACGCCGCCGCCGGTTGTGCCGAAGGAAAAGAAGGTCAAGGCTGCGAAACTGGAAGTAGTGCGGGAGCAGTCGGGGGATTTGTTCGCATGAAGAATGGTAGAGTGTGAATCATTATGACTTGCACCCGCAACGCTAAATATGGAGACTCGCTCACGCCTCGAGAACTCGAACTTGTGGGCGCATTGCTGCGCGGGGAACTCGGCAATGCATCGCAAACAATCAAAAACCAATTCCGGCTCATCTACCAAAAACTTGGCATTCCTTCAGGAGACGGTCGGTTCGACATGAGATGTGCGTTGGTTGCGCGGGCTTATGCTGAAGGCGCTTTCTGGCTTCTTACCGGCGAGGAATCGCCAGCCGAACGCGGCCACAAGCGTGCCCTAGAAGAGCAGGCAAAGAAAGAAGCTGACGCTCCGCTCATCCGCATCCGCGAGCAATTCGCTCGAACCGGGAAAGTGCCCGATACACCGCTGGCGCGCAGGGCGTTAGGCATGCGTCTCTAAATAAAAATTCCCTTTCCTCTGTATTTTCAAGCCGCTGTGAGTAAAATGGCGGCGTGTCTACCGCCATCGTCCCGCAAAACCCGGCCTACCTCCCGCCCGGTCCTACAATTCTTCCCCCCGAAGAAACCCCCATCCTCGACTACAATAATGCCCTCCACGAAGCAGCCCGCGCCTATCGTGTAAGTACAATGCGGATAGCGTTTTACGGGCATCGGATGCGGATGTGCGAGGGCTGGACGAGTCTAGGTTTGGAGCCGGGTCCGAGGGGTGAAGAGGCGTATCGCGAATCGCTGGGCATCCCAAGAAGTTCATGGTACCGCGCAGTCCGCATCGGCCAGGCCTTCCACCAACTCTCACTTCCGGATCTCGAGCGGCTTCCCATTGGCAATGCCGAAATCCTGCTTTCCGTCAATCCCCTGATTCTCAACGACCACAACTGGGTGCATGAAGCGCGGACCCTGCAGGGCCAGCAACTCGCGGAGCTCGTCGCTTCGCGCAACAAGGCGATCGGTGACAACCGCGAACCCTTGGCTTCGATGATCTTCCGTGTTCCGCTCTTGGCGCGCAAGGCGATCGAGACGATGCTGACCACGTTTCAGAAGCGGCATGAGCTTTCCTCGCGCAGCCAGGCCTTTGAAATGTTGATTGCGGACCGGCACGATCAGCGGAACCTGCTCGCGGCCGTGGCCCAGGCGAAGAAACTGGTGGGCGCCGCGGTCCAGAATCTGAATAAGAAGCGCGATGTTCGGCACACAGATGAGTTTGAGTGGTTGAAGTTGGCGACGGAGGTTTTAGATGAGGCTTACGAGAAAGAGGTTCAAGCCACCCGACAGAGACGAGAGAAAAGCGTTTAAGAGGATGCCTGATGGACGCGAGATTTGTTTGCCTAGCCCGATTGGACGCGCCGAGTACAAGCGGCGGAAGGGCCTCATGTGGCAAAGGCAGTCAGGTCTATGCTCGATTGGGAAGCACCCCATGCCGCTCGCTGAAGGCACGTTTGAGCACGCAATGGGGAGAACTTCAGGACATTGGGACGATCGCATTGTGGATGACGGCGGCAACCCGATCAATTCTCTCGCCTGCAAAAAATGCAACAACGCCAAAGGCTCTAAGCATTTTCAGCCTCCTATTCCTCGCGGCTTTGATCCTGAGCGGCCCACTATCCAGTAAAGCGCAGACGGGCGCCGCGGTCTCGGGCCAGGTAGTCACGCCGACAGGAACGCCCGCGTACAACGCGCAACTCTACGCATGCACCTACAATTCATCGGGCATCCCATGCTATCCGCAGGTCCCGATCTACAACAACCCTGCACTGAGCGGAAGTCCAATCACGCAGCCGACAGCCACGGACCAAAACGGAAACTACAATTTCTGGGTAGCAAATGGCACAACCGTCTTAGTCCAAGTCAAGATCAACGCGACCGTCACGTATTCATATTTCTACACGGCTGGCGGCAGTGGCAGCGGTACCGGATGTACCACCAGCGGCACGGTCGGTACGATCCTCGGCGTGGGACCATCTGGCACCTGCGAGAACCTGGATGCGGGTTTTGCCTCGAACACCTTCACCTTCGGTGTGAGCAGCGCACACGCATTCACTGTGCAGGGCACGACGGTCAATCTCAACAGCACGTCGAATGCAACGCTCTTGGGCAACGGCTCGCCGATCTGCACGGCGGGGAACGGCGAATGCGCGACAGCCGGCGGCACGATCCCTGTCTGGCCGAATATCTACTACTCGGCAACGGCTCCGAATAACACATTTACCTATGCCAGCGTCATCATTGGTGGAGTCGGTTACACGGTCACCATCCCAAGTGGATGCCCAGGCACATTCGGCAACTCGACCACGAATGCGACCAGTTCAACGGCGCTCGTCTTCACGGATGTCACCACCTCGACGACCCTTTGCACGCTGACGTTCACTTCAGCTTCAGCGACGCCCACAATCACAGGATCGGGCGGTACGCTCTCTTCGGGCGACACGATTTCGTTGACCGTGGCGACAGCCGATGCGACTTTAGCTGGGGTCACGGCGGAGCTCGCCGGCACGACACCGGGCGCGGGCGGCGGCGGAAGCTTTACGCCAGGTCTCGACTTATCTGGCTCCAGCACGTCGCAGGAAGTCATCGGCGTACTAGGCAACGCGCTACCTTCGCTCACCCCCGGATTCTTGAATTGGACGGGCAGCGCGTGGGCTTTCAGTGCAGTTAGTAGTGGTATTCCGTATCCGACCGGGACAGGCATCCCCTGCGTGTCTACGAGCACGTCTTGGTGCACAACGTTCAACGGGAGCAACCTGATCCCGACCAGCTACCTGCCGCTAATCATTTTGACTTCAGGTGTGGTAGGAGTTCTTCCAGTTGCGAACGGCGGCTCCGGAACCCCAACGCCCAGCCTCGTGAGCGGCGCCGGCATCTCCGTCAGCGGAACCTGGCCGAATCAGACGATTACCAACACAGGTGGCGGAGGCGGCGGGATGACATGGCCGGCTGCGGCTGGCATTCCCTGCTACACGGGGTCTTCGTCTTGGTGCACGAGCTACAGTTCATCAAACCTCATCCCGGCAAGCTATGTATCAATTTTGAATCAGAATACGGCGGGCAACGCGGCAACGGCCAGTTCATTGCTGGGGACCCCATCGCAGTGCTCAACCGGCCAATCCGGCACCGGCATCCTTTCGAATGGCAATGCGACAGGCTGCGCACCTCTCGGCGGCTCGCCTCTCTGGTCGTCGTTGCTGAATCCGGTAGTGAACCTTGCATTGACCATGGGCGCAAACAGTACAACCTTTACCTATGGAGCGGTGACAGGCTCAAGCCCCATGATGCTGTGGCAGGATTCAACCGGCAACACGGGCACTGCGCCTCTCGGTCTTTTCTCTTCGGCATCCGGGTCCTCGGCTCCCCCATGGGAAGCGCTGGCCAACGGCATCGGCTGGGAAGTCGGAACGAACGGAGCTTTGCAGTCCGTGGGCGGCACGACGCATGGCATCACGATCGCCGCAGGCACGGCCGCATCTGGTGTCGCAAACAAGGTCATTATTTCTTCTGACGCCACCAATGGATACCTTGAGGCGAACGAGAACAACACTGGGCCATCCCGAGTGTGCACGGCGGGGAACGGAGTCTGCGCTACCACTGGCCCTGTCAATCTCTGCGGGGTGAGCGGGATGATTGGAGGGGCAACGCTGACGGGTGCAACCTGTTCCGGCGGAAAGATCGGTTACAGCGGCGTGGCCAGTGTGACCATCGCCGCGATTCCAGGCACCTATCTGAATCTGAGGCTACTCAACAAGGCGTTCGTGGCAACGGGCGACGTGGCGCTGATCTTGTCCTTTAACTCCGACACGACGACCGCGCATTACACATGCCAGTTACTTGGAGCTATCGGCACCGGCATCGCAAGCTCGACGAACAGTTGCGCGGGGTTCAGCATCCCTGGGGGTTTGGCGGCCGGGGCCTTCGGAACCAATTCGAGCGATGAGGGTGTCTCGGACATCGTGATTCCCATCTATGCGGACGGCAACATGAAAGTAGTCACGGGGACCTTTTTCGAGGGGAACGACCCCCAGTCCGGCACCGATGGCGGTCGCTGGAATCAGACCTCGGCCATCACATCCATCACGATCGCCGCGGTGGGCGGCGGCAATATCACAGGGTCTTTGGCCCTCTACGGGACCAACTGATGAAGAGACTTCTTCTGCTCTTCCTCATCGCTCCCGCACTTCTTGCGCAGACGGCCACTGTCAATTGGACTAGCGTTCACCAGCAGATCGACGGATTCGGGGCTTCGGACGAGTCGCAGGGCGGGAGCATGCCAAGCAGCTGCGGGGCTGTCGGCTTTCTTCTCCCTGGTGCCGACGTATTCGGGACAACTTCGGTGCTGCTGTATGGGACAAACTGATGCGAAGATTTCTCCTCATCGCCGCCTTCGCTCTCCTGGCTCCGCTGGCTCACGCAACGTACGTGCCTTGCTCTCAATGGACTTCCAGCTCAAGCGCCGCCTGTTCATGGACTCCCGTAACCAACGGGTTCGCGGTGATTCGCGTGACTTATAACGGCTCCTATAGCTCAGGCGTGCCCACCGGCTGCTCGCCTTTCGGGACTACCAGTGGGACATGGACGCCTTTGACTGCCCTCTCCTATGGCCCCGCCTATCTATCTCAGGTTTATGGAGCATTTCTCCCGGGCGGCTCACCTTGTACCGTTACCTGGACGAGCACAGGCGGTGCGACAACTATTGCCATGATCGGCACGTCTTTCCCAGCGAATCAATACCCAATCGAATTCAGCATCAACAATATCCAGCAAGGCGTGACTCATGTCGAAAGCGGGAGCACGGTGCCAGCGAACGGCATCGTGGTTAACTCAACCGGCGCGAACGACACGGTTTATGTTGATGCGGCGCTCGATTATCCTCTTACCTCGTTTAGTTGCTCGGGGATGACCACGGCGGCAGTTGCCAGCGGATCGGCCAGTTCCGCAGCCTGTATCAAGCAGAATGCATCTCCCGCTGCGCAGAGCACAACCCTGAACTGGACAGGAAGCATCCACGCGACGACCTTCATGGCGATTTTCCGCACTGTCGCCTCGGCCAGCCTCCAGCAGTTGAACGAATGCCAGGGAGACTCTCCGGTCAATTGTCAGTTCCTCTTTCCTATAACGGCAGACGACAACGTGAAAGCCATGGTGCCAATTCGTAACGGCGGCTACACGCTCGTGGATACGACAGGCGGCAACGTCGGCTCCCTTCTCCCTGCTAGATTAAACGGAACGGACCTCTGGCAATTCGAGAACATCTCCGCAATTCAACCCACTTTTACGCTCTCGGGAGTCAACGTCCAGAACCCCGACTCAAACCTCATTCTGACCGAGTGGAAAGGCGAGGCGGCATCTCATTCCTACGTGGATGGGGTAAGCAACTGGGATGCGCCCTGCACTTATGGTCATGGTTGCCCTAATCTGAGCTACTCGAGCACGCCAGTTCATATCCTTCAAGCCGGCAGCTACAACTTGGTATCCACGGTGACCGATTTCCCAGGCGAAACGATTGTCGGGCCGACAGGGTTCACGCCGATCTTCATCAATCTGAATGATGGCGGCCAGTTGGCAGCGGTCTACAATCAGCACCTCGTGACGACCGGGCCTGCAACGGCGGTAAGCACCCCGAGTTGGTCGGTCGAATCGAGTGCTCCGCAAGTCGGGCTGTGGGCTTTCGGACAGGCTCCTAATCTGCTTCCTCATGTGGTACAGACCACTGCGAGCAATGGTGCATTTGGCACGACGGTTCCTTTTCCTAACGCCCTTCAAGCGTCAGGCAGCATCATCATTGTCAACACTTGCTCGCTTAGCGGATGGGGTAGTTCTTTTGGGATCACGACCAGCAGCGGAACGCCCACGGTGATTCGTGGCGGCACAACCAGCGACGACTTTCAAACTGTCTCGATCAATAACCCAACAGGCGGCGGCAACTTCTCAATCACACCAACCAGCACAGGCGGCGGCCGGATGGGAATGGTTGCGTTCGAGGTATGGCCCGTTTTGGCGGTACAGGGGGCGAATTCAGAGACCTGCGGCGTTTCTCCCGCCCCAGCTTGCTCTCCTTCACTGACAGGTCATACAGGCAACGTGACCACAACGAATCCAACTTCCATTGTCCTCTCTTTCGGATGCGTGACCAGCGATACCACGCTCTCTCTGATCACTAGCACGGATTCGACTTACAGCCTGACCCAGCAACTCTCTGGCCAAAACATTGGATATTCCGGATATTCGAAGACGGTTCTGACCCCAGGTATATGGAGCAACACGTTCACCTCGCCGACGGTTACGCATTTCTTCGATGGGATTATCGTGCCGCTGACGGTGCCGACCATACTCAGCAACGTGCAGCCGAATGTTACCGTGATTACAGAGAACCGCGTGAAGGATTGGTTTAGAGAGGGCGCGCAATGAAGCGACTACTTCTATGGCTGCTCTGCCCTTCGCTGGTAATGGCGCAGACGGCGAGTGTGAATTGGACATCGCAAAAGCAGCAATTGAACGGCTTCGGCGCGTCTGACGAATCGCAGGGCGGCAGTATGACTTCCGCGAATCAGCAATTCTTCTTCGGCCTTGGGAATGGGCAGCTTGGGTTATCAATTCTTCGCGTCGGCTTGACGACCGGCATCTCCGGCGGATCGCAGGACCCTGGTAATTGCGCATCGGTCAGCGCGAGTTGCGCTGGGGTGTACACGAGCGATATGCAGGCTATCTTGGCGGTCAGCCCGACGAACCTGATCTACGCCTCCCCATGGACCCCGCCCGCAATTTACAAAAGCAATGGCACGGTGGTTTGCAGTCCCGGCGGAGGCGTGCTCTCTAATTATTCGGGGTTCGCGACCTGGATTACTAACTTCGTCCAAAGCCTTAAAACGCAGGTCTCTCCGTCCATTCCTCTCTACGCCGTGTCGATCCAGAACGAGCCGGACATCTGTCCAACTTATAACGGAGCGACCTATTCAGCAGCCAACATCGACACGTTCATCAAATCGAATCTCGGGCCGGCGTTCTCATCGGCGGGGATCACGACCAAGATCCTGACGCCTGAAACAAGTAACTACAGCAACGTATCGGGTTATGGCGGAACCTGCGTCGGAGACAGCGGATGCGCAACCTTCCTCGGCGGCTACCAGTGGCACGATTACGACGCATCTCTCTCAGGAGGAGTGCCGCCGGTTAGTCCAGATCCAGTTCCAGCAGGATGGGCCACGAGCGGCAAGCTATGGTGGGAAACGGAGGCTTCGCAAGGCAACGACTACGGTCCTGCGTGCGGATCATACTCCGCTTTCACGGCCACGATCGCAGACGGCCTCTGCTGGGGCGCAATCATCGACCAGCGGATGCAGGACGGGGCGAATGCGTGGAATTACTGGCAGTTCATGGACTATGGCGGGTCTGCTCCAGCGACTATTCAGAACGGCTCCCTGATGTCGAACGCGGCCGCGGGGAGCGTTGTCGCCAAGCGCGCTTTCGTTCTAGGCCAATATGCCAAGTTCGTCCGCCCTGGAGACGTGCGGATCGATGCAACCCACGTACCGCAATCGAACGTCACGGTCTCTGCTTATCAGAACACCGGGACGAACACGATCAAAATTATTCTGACAAACTATAGCGGATCGACCGTCTCGCAGCCAGTTAGCATCACCAACGCGCCAACCTTTACTACTCTGACGCCAACCCAAACCTCGGCCAGCAACAGCCTCGTAACGCTCCCTAATGTCTCAGTCTCAGGCAACAGCTTCACATATTCGTTGCCGCCGCAGAGCATCACCACATTCGTGGGCACAGCGTCTTCAGGCGGAGGGCCTCTGTGGGCTGGGCTTCTGAATACGAATCGCGCGCCGCCGGGGAATCCGTGGTCATCGGCTGGCGCGGGTGCGATTCCGGCGCGCTCAGGAACGGCATGTCAGACGCTCGGTACTGCTGGGCAATCGCCTTCCTTCGCGCAATCGGTGACGGCGGCCAATATCGTTACCGCATTGCAGGCGTGCGCCAATAGTAATTCATACGTCTACATGAATCCCGGCACCTACACGATGACCACGACAATCTTCGGGCCGGGGAACGGCGGCACAACTCCATCTAACGTCACACTCAGAGGCTCCGGTCCACAACAAACTATCTTGGCCTGGACAAGTATGACCAATACTTGT
>Ga0182030_10022883_pt1 | contig 11602 bp, 5 predicted proteins | sample 812S3MmetaG_FD_121299 | JGI IMG/M metagenome (GOLD analysis project Ga0182030, IMG submission 121299) | Permafrost microbial communities from Stordalen Mire, Sweden - 812S3M metaG (Illumina Assembly) | ecosystem: Environmental > Terrestrial > Soil > Wetlands > Permafrost | place: Sweden... | reverse complement strand
GCCGGTGACCATACTGCGAGGGATCACCCGTTCCCATCCCGAACACGGAAGTTAAGCCTCGCTGGGCCGATGGTACTGCACGGGCGACTGTGTGGGAGATTAGGTGATCGCCGGCAATAATATTGAGCAAAAAAGCCATCCGCAAGGATGGTTTTTTTGCGTTTGGAAAGAAAGCGCCTATTGGAAAAGGCCCCATTCTTTTCTATTTGATTTATAATTCTTCCACTCTCAGGGGGGCGAGAAGTGATGGCGCTTAGGGCGGTCGACGTATTCACACCGGGAACGTACCCGGTTCACAATTATGTAGAACGGAGCCAGCAAGGTCTCGAACAGGCGCTGCGGGATGGGTTAGACACGCCTGGGCAAGCTTGTGTCCCTATCTGGACCGTCGAAGTCAGGCAAGACCGTCCTTGTAGAACGGGTGGTTTCCAGGGACCTTCTTATCCCGATCTCTGGTGCTTCTATTGAAAAGCCTCAAGACGTGTGGACCCGAGTACTGGACTGGATGGATACACCAGAGACAGTGATTACAATTCGCTCAAATGAGATAACGGCAGGAGCAGAAATCGAAGGCAAGGGCTCCATTGGTCTCCCCCTTGTGGCAAAGGGTGAGGTTGGTGTTAGTGGGCACGTTGGTGGGACGAATACGGCAACATCCTCGGAAGAAAGATCGAGACGCGGACTCGAACAAGTGCTTGCGGAAATTGGTAACAGCGATTTTGTCGTGTTTTTGGATTTTCACTACATGCCCCGTGATATTCAGGCGGAAGTTGCAAAGACACTGAAGGACGGGATCCGAAGGGGAGTCAAGACAGTCACCGCATCAGTGAGCCATCGGGGAGATGACGTGCTTCGGGCGAACCCAGAGCTCAGGGGCCGAGTCAGGGCCATCGATCTTCAATACTGGAGCAAATTCGAACTTGCTGAAATTGCTGAGGTGGGATTTGGAGCTCTAAACGCGCGGGTCGGCGACAGTCTCGTAAGCAGATTTACTACTGAAAGCGCGGGTTCGTCTCAACTTATGCAATCGCTTTGCCTGCAGACCTGTTTTGTTTTGAATCTCCGCCAGGTACATGACGGAATGTTCCCAGAGGTGATTAATCCCACAGACACGCACTTGAATCAGATATTGGAACAGACAAGTGCTTCGACAGATTTTAGGTCCCTGGTGGATGTTCTGGACAACGGCCCTAGAACTCGTGGAACGGAGCGCAAGACCTATAAGTTTCTGCAGGGCGGAGAAGGAGATGTCTACACAGTAATACTTAAAGCTGTAGCTGCCGATCCGCCCCAACTCGCTTTCAAGTACGACGAACTATTGGAACGCGCTGCGAAAGTCTGTGATGGCGAGTCGCCGGTGGGATCGAGTGTAATTACAACCTGTTCGCAAATGGCTAAGATCGCTCAGGAAAAATTTCCCAAGGAAAGAACGATTGACTGGGATGAGAGCAAATCGGTCTTAGACCTTCCGGATCCCTATCTGATGTTCTATCTTCGCTGGTCGGGTAGGCTGCTAAATACCAGGTAGTTTGAGCTGGATCGGCAGAGACCGGTATGGAGTTCAGTGCGAATTTGAGGAGCAGTAGACCGCATTCCAGTCCCACGCACCCCGCTACAGTATCGCTTCAAACCCCTTGCGGCGGATGACGTTGAGCAGGACCAGCGCCGGGCCTTTGGGTTGTTTGGCTCCGCGCTCCCACTGCGAGCGGTCACCGCCGTGAAGCGCTCAAATTCGCGGAGATTCGGGCGGGGATTCGGGGTATGATGGTCCCGCGAGGAAATATGCAGCCAGCAGATCGCGGCACCTCAACCAGCCGGGAAGACGTGTGGCCAGCCTTGCCCCAGGCCGCGTGGGGCGAGACCTGCGCGACCCTTCAGCTTTGGATGCAGATTGTCGGCAAAGTCCGCATGGCGCTCACACCTGCAATCAATCATTGCTGGAATGTGACGCTCTATCCGACGGCTCGCGGCCTTACCACTCTGCCCATGTGGCATGGCGCACGGACTGTCCAGATTGATTTCGATTTTCTGGATCATGTGCTGCTGGTGGAAACGAGTGAAGGCGGCCGCAGGGCGATTCCGCTCAAGCCGATGACCGTAGCGGAATTCTATCGACAATTCATGGCCGCGCTCGACAGCATGGGTACGCCGGTCCGCATTTGGCCCGTGCCGGTTGAGATTGCGCAGCCCATTCCGTTCGATCAGGATCAAATTCACCATTCCTATGACGCGGAGTTTGCGCAGCGCTTCTGGCGCGTGCTTCTGCAGGCCACCCGGGTTTTCACTGTTTTTCGAGCCCGGTTTACGGGCAAGGTGAGTCCTGTCCATCTATTCTGGGGAGCGCTCGATCTGGCCTGCACCCGCTTTTCCGGACGAATCGCGCCGGAGCACCCAAGCATGGCTGGCCTGCCAGACCGAGTAACACGCGACGCCTATTCGCACGAGGTGAGCAGCTGCGGATTCTGGCCCGGAGCGCCGGGCATAGAGCCTTTCTTTTACAGCTATGCCTATCCGGAGCCTGCCGGTTATTCGGCGTTCCGCATTGCGCCTGCCCAGGCCTCATATAACTCGGCACTCGGCGAATTCGTGCTGCCTTATGAAGCGATGCGCCAATCTTCAGACCCCGCCGCCGCCCTGCTTGAGTTTCTCCAGAGCACATACGACGCGGCTGCAGATTGCGGCCGGTGGGACCGGGCCGGCCTCGAAATGGCTTCGCGGGCGAGATGACTGCCCGCAATAATCTATTGCAAAAAAAGCCATTCTTCCGGATGGCTTTTTTTGCGTTTGGCAGGCCAAAGCCTGCCTCTTCCTCCGCAAGTAGCCAAAAAGCCCTGGAGAGATTTAGAGTGGGCTCAAGTCCAGAATGAGGTGAAGTGGTGCCGAGTCGCGTGCTCATCGATAGTAAGCGTGTTGCCGTCCTTGAGGAGATGAACCGGATCATCTCCCATCCGACGTTCAAGGGCAGCAAACTCTGCGTTGCCATGTTTCGCTATCTGGTTGATTATGCCTTGTCAGGAACGGAAGAAGGTCTCAAGGAGCGCACACTCGGTATCGAGGTTTTCGGACTCAGCGCGGATTACGACACGAGCACAGAAACCGTTGTCCGGAAAACCGCGAGCGATATTCGCAAGAGATTGGCGCTTTACTATGCCGAGACGAAAAGCGACTCGACGGTTCGAATTCAATTGGATCGAGGCGGCTACCTTCCTGAATTCAAATTCGCGGCTGAAGGCGGGTTGCCTGAGCGAGACGGTCATGAAGTTGAGAGGCCGCAGCCACCGGTCGCAGAAACCTATCCAGAAAGTCCTGTAGAAATTCTTGCTATGCCCCGAGCGGCATCTCGGCCAGGCAGATGGCTGGCCTGGTTTGGAGCTACGCTGTTAGTGGCTGCCGGCTGTTTATACCTGTTTCGGAGTGAGCCCTCGCGCACTCCGGAGTACAGGATCTGGAAGCCGTTGGTCGAAGCGGGCGATCCGATCAATCTATGTCTGCCCGTGTCCCAGACCGGCACCGGCAACAATTCCGGGGCGCTGACTGCGAATTCACCTTCACCGAATAGCGCACAGGCCTCTTCAAGCAATGGGGGACCGTATGCTGAAACTCCATTTAGCGATGCCGGCGTCGCCCAGGAAATTTCGAGTCAACTTTCGATATTCAAACGGCATACCGTGTTTAAGTCCTCCTCGTCGCTCACTTTTCAAGATCTTCACATGCGGTCCACGGTCGTAATCGGGGGACTCAACAATCCCTGGACATCGAATTTGCTTTCTCCTTTGCGCTACACGCTGCGCGCCGATCCAGAGACCAATGACCCATGGATTCAAGATGCGCAGAATCCTTCCATGCGGGATTGGAAGGTCGACAACAGGTTAGAGGCCGTAGGCACGTTCGATGACTATGCGCTGATCTCGCGCTTTTTTGACAAGGAAACCGGACAGTGGGTGATGGCGTTGAGCGGTCTAACAGGCCACGGAACCGAGGCCGCTGGGGCATTCGTCGCCGATCCAACATTCGCCAATCTTGTTCCCGGCAGGGTGCTCGCGCAGGGAAATTTCCAGATCGTTCTCAGAATTTCCGTATTACACGGGAACTCCGGCCCATTCCAGACCCTCACTGTCTATACGTGGTAGGCCTCAATGTGTTGCATTTGCCGACCAACCTACGCCTCTTATATATCTGATTAAATTAGATTTATAAGTAATAAACAGTTGCAGAAATCCAGTGCCGCACTGCCAGTGCTACACCGTGCCGCACTTGACTGGCCTTATTGACGGCTCCTAGTATCCGTAGCGGTTGAAAATGTGTTTGAATACATACCACTAAACGCGTATCTACAGACGAGTCCTAGTTAAATCCTCTGGCTTATTTCCTAAAATGCCAGCCACAGCCTCGGGAAATTTCTAGAATTTCCGAGCATCCAACGCAAACCTTACACCTATGGAGGCTTTCCGTGAACTTGAATATGAAAACACGCGCCCACAACGCAGCCATCGCGTCCGCAGCGCGAAAGTTGTTGATTATAATCCCGATCCTGCTGATTTCGTTCCAGTTGCCAGCGCAAAGCTTCTTTGGGACGATCGTGGGAACCGTCACGGACTCCTCGGGCGCAGTTGTCCCCAGCGCATCCGTGAAAGTAACCAACGTGGGAACGGACACATCCCAGAACGTTCAATCGGAGGCCAGCGGACGATTTAGCGTTTTGAACCTGGTTCCCGGCACATACAAAGTGGAAGTATCCAAGGCCACCTTCAAGCGCTTCGTCCGCGACAACGCGGTTGTCGAAGTTGGACAGACGACCCGCGTGGATGCGGCGCTGACAGTTGGCGCGGTCAGCGAGACCGTCGAGGTCTCCACCAACGCCCCTCTTCTGCAGACCGACTCCAGCTCGCTGAGCCAGGAAATTGAAGGCCAGCAGGTGCAGGAAGAGCCCCTCAATGGACGCAACGTGATGAACCTGATCGCGCTGGCGCCTGGCGTAGTGCCTACAGGCGGCGCGTTGGGCGGCACAGGCCTCGACCAGGGCACGCGTACCGCGGGCGGCCAGGGATTTGGCAACTATGAAATTGGCGGAGCGATCCAGGGCCAGAGCGGCAACTACATTGATGGCGTGGCCAACATTCTGCTGGGCAGCAACTCGCTTGCGCTCGTTCCCACGCAGGACGCCATTCAGGAGTTCAACGTAGCCAGCAGCAACGCCGGTGCGGAATTCGGCCGTTATTCGGGCGGCGTCGTCAGCATGACCACCAGGAGCGGATCGAACGCCTGGCATGGATCCGTATGGGAGTACAACCGCAACCGCGACTACAACGCCAACGACTTCTTCTCCAACCAGACCGCCTACCCCGCTACCGGTACGCCTTTCACTCCCCGTGGCGTCTGGAACCAAAACCAGTACGGCGCCTCGGCCAGCGGCCCTATTAAGAAGGACAAGGTATTTTTCTCCTTTACCTTTGAGAAGTTAAACCTGCTGACGTACTACACGTCGAACACCTTTGTGCCGACCGTGGCCGAGCAGAACGGCGTCTTCAACAACGGTGACAAAGCAATCTCTGCCGATCCGTTGGGTATATGCACTGTTGCGGCTTACACGGGACAGACTCTGAGTAATGGCCTGTCTTTCGCATCCGGAGGCACTTACATTTCAAACCTTTATGTACCAAACGGCGGCGGCGTTGCAGGCACGACTTGCGGCGACCCATCGCTTCGGGTCATGAAGCAGTTCTACCCGGTGCCAAACGCCACCACCTTGCCGGCGGCCAACTTTTATCTGGAAACCAACGAGGGTAACGTCCAATCCCAGTACACCGGGCGCGTAGACGCCGTGCTCAGCCAGAGGCAGAGGCTCTTCGCCCGCTACTCCTTCTGGGCTCCGACCGATATAGCTCACAATGAGTTCAACGATACCGGGTATAAGAACGACACGAACGGCACTGGGTCCAACACCACAACCTGGCCCACGCACGATGGCAAGTCTACCTACAATACGACTCAGGGCGTGATCGGAGACACGGTTACGCTTAGTCCCAATACCGTGCTGGACGTGCGCGCCGACTACATACGCCAGTACGATCCGAACCTTGCGGAGAGCCTTTCTGTGAACGAAGCGCAGTTCGACGGAAACTCCGGCAATGGTTATTTTGCCTCAATCGCCCCAACTGAAAATGTTCATATCATGCCCGCCTTCAACACCGGCGGCGGAAACCATGGCTACTACAACATGGGCAATTTCCCCAACGACGGCATCAATTGGATCAACACCTACGGCCTGGCCTTCAGCCTCACCAAGATTGTGGGCCCGCACACCATCAAAGCTGGCGGCGAGTTCCGGCTCATGGATAACAGCAGCGTCAGCTACAACGGCGGCGGCTCCGGCTCGTTCAGCTTCGGCAATGGCGGATTTATGAAGGACGAGTGGGCCAACTTCCTGGCCGGCTATACCAGCACCGGCACATTCAAATCCGCCCTTCGCGTGGCGGACGTGGCTACCTACGCGGGCTACTACGTTACCGACACTTGGCAGGCCGGGCGTAACTTGACCATCAACGCGGGCCTGCGCTACGAGCTGCCAGGCGCGGATGCGGAGAAGAATAACCGGGCCACTGTCTTGCTGCCCCACACTGTCGATCCTCTCACCAACATCACGGGCACGTTATCCATGGTATCCAGCTCGCTTTACGGGGCCAGAACCATGCTGACTCCTTATCACGACCTGTTTGCGCCCAACATTGGCTTTGCCTATCGCGCCACTTCCTCAACCGTTATTCGCGGTGGCTACGGCATCTCCTACTTGCCGATGGACATCTCGGGCGGATGGAAGGCCAGCGGCGCTTCCATCAACGGCGCTCAGAACAATTGGAGCCACCTCAACAGCGGGAATCCGGTTGCATTCCAGTCCGACCTTAAGAATGTTGCAGGCAGCGGCGGAGTCCCTGCATCCCCAGGGCGCTACGCCACCGCCGGCACCTCGCCTACGCTCTTCCTGAGCGGACCGCCAACCACCGCCACGGTACCCATCAGCTATATTCCAGGGTTGCCCGCCACGGTTAGCACCACTGAATACCTGGGCAAGGGCATCACTGGCGCGGTTTCGAACCAGCCTGGGTTCCCCTTTACGCAGCACTGGAACGCCGCCCTCAGCCACGAGTTCAAGGGAAACATGATGGTCGAGGTCAGCTACTCTGGCCTCAAGGGAATTAACATGCCGGAGTCAGGGAACCACCAGCTGAACACAATTCCAGACTCGATCTTGACGTCGCAGCCATTCGCTTCGTATGCAGGCAACGCTGCCACGACAGCAAATCTAACAGCTGCGGCAGCGGGAGGATATTCAGGCTGCCAGAATAACCCCGTCCAGGCACCGGGGCTGCTTGCGGCCCAGAATGCCGGTACAAATATTCTGAGTACCTTTACAATTGGCCAATGCTCAAGGCCTTACCCCTTCTACAGCGGCGTCTCGGATTCCTTGGGATACTTCACCATTGAAAACTACCACGCCTTTGCAACCAGATTTGAAAAGCGCATGGGTGCGGCCGGCGTAATCAGCGCCAACTACACCTGGTCGCAGAACCATGGCAATACAGATACCCAGGCCAGTTTCGTTGAAAACAAATCAACGGTGCAGGGCGGCAGCACGAACTCCGGCATCCAGGATTGGAACAGAATGGATCTGGAGTACTCACTGATCAGCTTTGACGTTACCAACCGCGCAATCGTCAGCTACGTGACGAACTTGCCCTTCGGCAAGGGGAATAGGTACATCAACAGCCTGAACGGAGCCGCAAACACGCTCGTCTCCGGCTGGACCCTGAACGGAATCACAACCTTCCAGTCAGGCTTCCCGGTAGCGCTCTCCAACGGAAGCGGCAGCTTCCAGCTTGGCAACTACGGCGCGGGCAGCGGTCGTCCCATGATTGTCCCCGGCTGCAATCCGAAGATCGGCGGTTCGGGCCTTTCCCGCGAAAAAAGCGGCGCATGGTTCAACACGTCCTGCTTTGCATCCATCGGCCAGGCTACACTGTCCAACGGCACTCCCAGTCCTTTCGTGACCGCCGCCGGCCTCAATTCTTTCTACGACGGCTGGCAGTATGGCAACGAGCCCCGCGTCGATCCAACCCTGCGCGCCGACGGCATCAAGAACTTTGACGCTGCCATCGGCAAAGCAACGGCAATCCACGAGAAATTGAACCTGGCCTTCCGTGCCGAGTTCTTCAACATCTTTAACCGCGTGCAGTTTTCGCCTCCAGGGAACTCAGTAAACGGCAGCGGCTATGGAGCCGTGGGTTACCAGGTCAACCATCCTCGCCAGATGCAGTTGAGCTTGCGTCTCAACTACTAACAAATCATCGTATCGGGCTCAGCCGAAGTCTGCTGCGGTCGATTCAAACCAAGCGGGGCGCCTTCGGGCGCCCCGTATCTATTTGCAATTCGAGATTCTACAGTCGCTGCTCGGGATGCTGGATGTTGAATAAATCGGAATTACAAAGCAAGCCAGATAGAAGGAATGTGATGAACTGCTTGTTGCCGTACGCTATGGCTGGCAGTGTATTCGGTAAAACTCGTCCTGACGGAATCCGCGCCCTGTTACGCTGAGAACGCGGAAAGATGCAGCATCCGACTCAAGCCATTTATTCTTGCACGGACGGCTTGGAGCTACATTTTTTGAATATCTATTGATCCCAGCCTGAAACCGCTTCCTAACCACCCACTTCGCACCTGATAGAGCTTGCAACAGGGGCAGGTCGGCGCGCGCTATATTCACGGAGACTTCGAGTGCAAAAGTTCAGAACAGTACATAGAACGGTGATGGTGGTGATTGTGATTGTCACTCTCTACCTCAGCGCTACCGGAACGATGATTCAATTGGTTGATCTGCGGTCGATCTTCACCCATGCTCCAGCAGATGATCCCAACGTGGAGGCAATGCGGGAGGCCGCGGACGGGCCGGGGAATTACGCCGTCATTTCGCCCAAGGACTATACCGCTCCAGCTCTGCCGCAGGGCGTGGGTCTGCAGGGATTGCTGTCGCGGGTGATGCAGTCGGCGCGGATGACGGTGGGCGGCATCCCGTTGCGCTACGTTGAGCTGCGCATGGCCGGCGGCAAGCCGGTGGGGATTGTGGAGTCGGCGGGGAGACTCGCCCAATTCGATGCAATAACCGGTCAGATCATCAGTGCCGGGCCGCCTCCGCGGCCAACCGCGCCACCAGTCTCTCAATTTCACCAATCGACGCGCAACATGTTCAAAGTTCTGCATCGGATGACGCTGTTTGGAAACTACGCGCTGTTCATCAATGTCATCGTCGGAGTCGGCCTCATCACCATGATCGTGACGGGGCTGGTGATGTACTTCAAGATGCTGGCCGCGCGCAGGAAAAGCGGTCCTTCGGGGCTCTTCTGGGTGGGTGAGGGAACGAATGAAGATTGGAAGCGCGCCGTGCATCGCGGGCTGGGGCTGGTTTCCGCTGCTTTCCTCATGGTGGTTGCGCTGAGCGGTCTGTGGCTAGCCTACGAGAGTCTTTACCTGGGCTTTTACATGGGCAGCGCCACCCAGCGCTCTGAATCTCAGGCGTTTGCAGCGGCCCAGAAAGAGCGTTTGGCGGCCCTGCCCAAACCGGCTCCGCGGCCCGATCCCTTGTCTGCTGAAGCGCAGCCGGGCCGGCTTGCGGCGATGCAGCAGGACATCGGTCTCACTCCGGATGAGAGGGTCAAAATCAAGGCCATCACTGACGACTCCGTAAAGAAGAACCTCGAACTGCACAAGGCCGGCCCAAACATGCCGGATATTGACTCGCAGGGTGCGCGAGGAAACGCGCCGAACTTGCATCAAGAAGAGGCCAACGCGATCATGTCCGTATTGACCGACGATCAGAAGCCAAGATTCCTGGCGTGGCGCAATGCGCAACTGCTTGGTATGCCGGTCAATAATGGTCCGGGCAGGCAGGCACAGGGAGGTCAGCAGAATGGCGGCGGCAATGGCGGCGGCGGCGATCCCTCCTCGCCCTTGCAGGATGCTGAGCTTCCATCCATGCTCAGCGTCACCTTTGCCGCGGAACAGTCCTTCATGCCGAATACGCCCCTCAAAGTGGTGCGCCTGCGGTACTACGCCGGCATGCCGCAGGGCGCGGTGATCACTGGCGGAGCGGATACCAGGCAGATCGTCTTCAATGCGCAGACTGGAAAAGCCGTGAGCGAAACCGAACCGGGCTATCCGCCAACGGGCTTTCCCTTCGGCTGGCAGGCGCATCAGACAGCCAAGAACATTCACCGTGGCGGAGTGATCGGTGTGACAGGCCGCCTGATGGATTTGTTCGCGGGACTCTCCTTGTTCTATCTCTCCATCAACGGGGCAGCTCTTTATTACGATTACTGGAAGCTCAAAAGGAAGACGAAGCAGCTTGTTGGCCAGCGCGGCCAAGTAAAACCTGCTTAGCGAATACTTCTACCGATGGGAATTGAACTGCTGCGGCGGCTGTATCGGGCGTCGTCGAGGCATTGCCGCGCGAAGAGTGGTCAACAACGCCGATCCTCACTGTATTTGGCACCCGATAGTAGTATGAGGATAGGTCATCCCTAAAGGGGATATTGCTGCTTCAGGGAGCAGACGAATTGCGAGGTCCCTAGCACCGCAAACTCAGCTCACAATCTGTACCGATATCACGGCTTTTATGCGCTCATCCAGCGCATTACACTTCTTGAAATTCAGACGGTCCGCTTCGGGGTTCAATCCTCTTGGCGCGAAACTATACTTCACTACCCATATTGGAAAGACCGCCTGAGGCCCAATCAGCGAGAGGAATCGGATCATGGACGAATCGAATACCACGGACAAGTCGACGGAGGGCGGCAGTTTTTTCGGTGAGTTCAACCAGGCCGGCCCGGCCGACAAGCGATCCAGACGCAAATGGCCGTGGGTAGTCGGCGTGTTGGCCGTACTGCTGGCCGCGGGCGCATTTGGATTTGTCAGATATAAAAACCACGCTTCCCAGGTAAATTATTTGACCGTACCTGTGACCCGCGCGGATGTGGATGAGACTGTGGATGCTACCGGGACGATCAACGCCGTCACGACGGTGACGGTTGGCGCGCAAGTATCGGGCCTGATCTCGAAGCTTTATGCCGACTTCAACTCGACTGTGCAACAAGGTGAGCTGTTGGCTCAGATCGACCCGCGCGTCTATGAGGGGCAGCTCCTGCAGGCACAGGCGAATCTTGCAAATTCACGGGCAAATCTGGCCGCCGGCAGAGCAAATCTTGCCCAGGCTGCGGCCAAAGCTGAGCAGGCCAAGGCCGCCTACGAGCGGGCAATTTATCTGTCCAAGCAAGGCATTATGAGTTCGCAAGATTTCGACACAGCCAAAGCCAACTCCGTCTCCGCGGACGCGCAGGTCGAAGCGGACCAAGCGCTCGACGACCAGGCGGAAGCGCAAATCTCGCAGCAGGAGGCCGGGCTGAATGTTGCGCAGACCAACCTCGCATACACCAAGATCTATGCGCCTATCAAGGGTACGGTCATTAATCGAGCTGTGGACGTGGGACAGACCGTGACTGCCGGATTTTCAACCCCGACACTGTTCACCATCGCGCAGGACCTCACCAAGATGCAG
>Ga0182030_10022881_pt1 | contig 11602 bp, 7 predicted proteins | sample 812S3MmetaG_FD_121299 | JGI IMG/M metagenome (GOLD analysis project Ga0182030, IMG submission 121299) | Permafrost microbial communities from Stordalen Mire, Sweden - 812S3M metaG (Illumina Assembly) | ecosystem: Environmental > Terrestrial > Soil > Wetlands > Permafrost | place: Sweden... | reverse complement strand
TAAGGGCATTTGGTAGACTGGCCAATGTCTCGGTGGCTGAACCCTCGATCGTCGCGCCCATGACTGCGCCGACCGGTCCGATGCCTTTGCTGATGTTCGCGTTGTAAACTGTAATGTCGTCTGCAAGCGCAGTGGCAACCGTTCGACCGTCAGCGATTTTTGCATTCTGGAGCGTTTGTCCCTCGGGATTTGAGGATCTCACGACTACGAACACGCCGGCTCCACGTTCGGTCGCCTTATTGAGCAGCGGCTTCAGTGCGTCGAAGCCAAGATAGGCCGATACTGTCATTGCATCGCCGCCGAACGGACTTTGCGGTCCGATCATGGCATCGGCATAGGCTTCGAGCGTATGGCCGATATCACCGCGCTTTACGTCGATCAACGCCAACGCCCCGCGCTCCTGAGTCATGCGGACGACACGTACCAATTCTTGCATCCCGTCAGGTCCGAATTGTTCGAAGAATGCCGATTGCGGCTTTACCACTGCGACCCGGTCGCCCATTGCATCCATGACAATGTCACAGAAATTTCCTACGCCAGCGGCGCTCGCAGGCAATCCCCATTGTTTGAGCAGTTCTATCGCCGGATCAATTCCCAAGCAGAGCGGCGAGCGGGATTGCGCCAATTTCAGAAACCGTTCGGCAAAGCTGGACATAGAAGATCTCACGACTCGGATGCCTTCAGCTTAATCGGCATAGGTGATGCCGGGGAAGCGCAGCTAGACATGAGATCGGTCGTAACGATGCCTATTCAAGAATATTTCTAGCCTGATGCATTGACATCGACCGCATACGGACATAATTGTCATATTAGCAAAGCGTATCGGCGCCTCACTTTTCCGCACGACGCGTTCTAAAAGTGCCCCCATCGGGCGGCACATCTTTCCTTCCTAATCGTTTGCGACGCCGTTTTCCTGTCATTCGGGACCCGCGCCAGACATCCCTACTAAGGCATCAATGGATCTCGCTGAATTAAAGAAGAAGTCTCCCGCGGAGCTACTGGCTTTCGCCGAGGAGCTGCAGATCGAGAATATCGGCTCGCTGCGCAAACAAGATATGATGTTCACTATACTGAAGACTCTGGCCGAAAATGACGTGCCGATCTTTGGTTCGGGTGTGCTCGAAGTCCTGCAGGATGGCTTCGGCTTCCTGCGGTCGCCCGAGGAAAATTATCTCGCTGGTCCCGACGATATATATGTGTCTCCCAGCCAGGTGCGCCGGTTCGGCTTGCGCACAGGCGATACCGTCGAGGGGCAAATTCGTTCACCAAAGGACGGAGAGCGGTACTTTGCACTGCTCAAGGTCAACACAATTAATTTTGAAGACCCTGACGCGGTTCGACATCGCATCAATTTCGATAATCTCACTCCGCTATATCCGGAGCGTAAATTCTCGCTCGAGATCGAGGGCGATCCGACAAAGAAGGATATGACCCTTCGCGTTATGGACTTGGTTGCCCCGATCGGTATGGGACAACGCGCGTTGATCGTTGCGCAGCCCCGCACCGGTAAGACGATGATGCTGCAGAACGTTGCAGCGGCAATCGCCGCCAATCATCCTGACGCCTATCTGATCGTGCTTCTGATCGACGAACGCCCTGAAGAAGTGACAGACATGGCGCGCTCCGTTAAGGGCGAGGTCGTATCGTCGACTTTCGACGAGCCCGCAACGCGACACGTACAGGTCGCCGAGATGGTGATTGAAAAGGCCAAGCGACTCGTCGAACATAAACGCGACGTGGTGATCCTCCTGGATTCGATAACTCGCCTCGCCCGGGCCTACAACACTGTTGTCCCGTCATCCGGCAAGGTACTGACAGGCGGCGTCGATGCTAACGCGCTGCAGCGGCCCAAGCGGTTCTTCGGCGCCGCCCGCAATATCGAACAAGGCGGTAGCCTTACCATAATTGCCACTGCGCTAATCGATACCGGCAGCCGCATGGACGAGGTCATCTTCGAAGAGTTCAAGGGCACCGGCAACTCGGAAATCGTGCTCGACCGCAAACTGGCCGACAAGCGCACCTTCCCGGCAATCGATATCGCCAAGTCGGGTACGCGCAAGGAGGAACTGCTGGTCGATCGCGCTACGCTGTCCAAAATGTGGGTTCTGCGCCGCATCCTCAATCCGATGGGCACGGCGGACGCTGTCGAGTTCATCCTGGATAAGCTGAAGCACACGAAGAACAACGCCGACTTCTTCCAGTCGATGAATCAATAGATGCGCTACGGGGTATTGCTCGGCGGAAAAGCTCCGCCGGGCTTTACCGTCCTAAGGAAGCAGTACGATTGAACCCATCACAGATCGGCTTTCGATTGCACGGTGTGCATCGGCGGCTTGGGCAAGAGTGAAGGTTTCGGCGATTGTTGCTGTCACCTCGCGGCGATGAATAACATCGAATAGTGCCGCTGCGGTTTCCATCAAGTCCTTTCGCTCTGCGACATAATCCCAAAGCTTTGGCCGAGTCAGGTATAGCGACCCGCGGTCGTTGAGTTTTGAAATGGCAATCGGCGGCACGGGGCCTGAGGCGTTGCCGAACGACACCATCAAGCCGCGCATTTTTAAACATTCGAGTGATCCATCGAATGTATCTTTACCGATCCCATCGTAAACGACGGCCACACCGGCGCCATCTGTGAAATCGCGTACTTTGGCAGGCCATTTCGGGTCTGTGGTTAAGACAACCTTCTCGGCTCCGTTTGCTTCCGCAACCGCAATCTTATGCTCGCTTCCGACCGTGCCGATGACATGTGCACCCAGAAACCTAGCCCATTGACACATTATCCCGCCGGTTGCTCCTGCCGCCGCATGAATGACGATCCAGTCGCCCTTTTTGACGGCAAAAGTGCGACGAAGAAGATACTCCGACGTCATCCCCTTCAACATCAGGGACGCGGCCGTCTGGTCGTCAATCCAGTCCGGCAGTGGAACTAACCTTTCGGCGGGATAAAGCCGTACCGATGCGTAAGCACCTATAGGACCACCGGCGTAGGCGACACGGTCGCCTACCCTGAAGCCCTGAACCTCCTCGCCGACTGCTTCAACGATGCCCGCGGCCTCGTGACCCAGCACGACAGGGAGCGGCTGTTTGTAGAGGCCGGTGCGGTTATAGGTATCGGTGAAATTGACCCCAATCGCGGTCTGCTCAATGCGCACCTCACCTCTACCCGGAGAGGGAACATCGACGTCCTCGACACGCAGAACCTCGGGTCCCCCGGTCTCGTGAATGCGGACTGCTTGGGCTTTCATCGCTAGCTCTTAAGGTTGGCGGCAAAGAATGCTGCCGTGCGATCGTCTGCGAGGTGGGCAGCCTTGCTGTCATAATGTTCGCCGCCCTTTCGAGCGAATGCGTGATCGACGCCAGGGTAAGTGTATACAGTCGCGTGGATTATGAGCTTAAGCCCGTCTCGAATCTTCTTTTGCGCTTCCGGAGTTGAGAAGCCATCCTTCTCTGCGGCATGCAGAACTAAAGGCTTTGTGATGGCGCCCGCTTCGCTGAGGCTGCCTTCGATCCCGACCCCGTAATAACCGACCGCCGCATCCACATCTGATCGCGTCGCCATCAGATAAGCGAGCTTGCCGCCCAGGCAGTATCCGACGGTTCCGACCTTTGTGGTGATACGCGGATGCGTCCGCATCCAGGCGAGTGTCGCGATCAGATCTTCGACACCTTTTGTTTCGCTGAAGCCCCGAAACAACTCCATGGCTCGGGCCCAGCCCTCCTTGGTCGTCGAGTCCAATTGCACACGAGGTTCCTGCCGCCAGAATAAATCGGGCGCTACTGCGATGTAGCCCTGAGCTGCATATTCATCGCAGATTGCTCGAACATTTTGATTCACGCCAAAGATTTCCTGGATCACAAGCATCCCGGGAGCCTTCCCGGTTCCTGTCGGCACGGCGACATAGGCGCCGAAGTGATGCTTGTCTGTGGCTTCGATCAGGACATCAGTCATTGGTGATTTCCGCCTTGAATGGATTTCAGATCTAGGAGGTAAACCCGCTGCGGCGATAGAGGTTCATGCCGGATCTGTCTTTTGTCAGCCGGATATTGGGTGACTCCTTGTGGAAGCATTAATAGATTCCACCGGTACCCGTAGTCGCTGAAGGCAGGTTTTGAGACCCGGCATTGGTAAGGAGATCGGCCCCCGGTGGGGCAGGATGGTCGGCTCCGGGCTCGGTCCCCGGAAGGAACGCTTCCCACAGCGAGTTAGGATCGCTCGAATTTGTCTGCGCGCCTGACGAGGCATCGACTCTGACCAGGCGCAGTCCGGGAGGTATCCGGAAAGGGATAGGCGGTTGATCAGCCAGGGCGATCCCCATGAACTCCTTAAAAACCGGTACGGCGACTGTCGCGCCCTGTTCCCGCTTCCCGAGAGATTTCGGATCGTCATAGCCGACAAATACGCCGACCACGAGGTCCGGCGAAAATCCCATAAACCACAAATCCTTGGCGTCGTTGGTGGTGCCCGTCTTGCCCGCGAGCGGATGGCCCAGCGAGGCCAGGGAACGTGCAGTACCGCGCTGAACCACCCCTTCGAGCATTTCGACCATCTGGTATGCTGTGCGCGGGTCTTGGATTTGCGGTCTGTCATCGGGGATTTCAGGTACCGGTTGATTACTCCAGCTGACATTGGCGCAACCCTGGCAGGCTCGCATATCGTGTCGAAACAGAGTTTTGCCCTCACGGTCTTGCACTCGGTCGATGAGTGTCGGGACAATCTTTTTGCCGCCATTATCGAGTTCGGCATAGGCAGTGACCATGCGCATCAACGTTGTTTCGCCGGCGCCAATTACGCTGGAGATAAATGGTGGGAGATTGTCGGAGATCCCGAACTTCTTGGCATAGTCCACGACCTTAGCCATGCCAATCGCTTGCCCGACTCTGACAGTCGCCGTATCGAGCGATTTTTCAAGTGCAACTCGAAGCGGCAGAGGCCCAAGGAATTCGTGGTCGAAATTGACCGGCTTCCACATCGGCAGCCCCGGCCCTTGGTCGATCTCTATCGGTGCGTCCAATACGATTGTAGATGGCGTGAAACCGCTGTCGAGCGCCGCCAGATAGACGAATGGCTTAAAGCTTGAACCAGGCTGACGCATCGCTTGTGTAGCGCGATCGAATTCGCTTGATGCGTAGCTCATCCCCCCGACCAGCGCCAACACGCGGCCGGTGTGCGGGTCGAGCGCGACCAAGGCCCCGTTTACCTCGGGCATCTGACGCAGGACATAGTGGAAAGCAGGAACTGGAGCCTTTGATTCCTGGTCTTGCTTTTTGCCGCCGGCTTTTCGGTCATCCGGCTTGGCAGCCACGGTTTCGACGGATTGGACCAAAACCACGTCCGCGATCTGGACTACGGCACTGGCTTTTGCCTTGCCTGTCCATTTCATATCGGCCATTGCCAACTCAGTTGTGGTTTTATCCGCAAAACCGATTTTTACAGAGTCTGCGTCAGTGTCGATTACGACAGCGAGGCGCCAGCTTTCCGCGCCTTCGGGAGCAGGAACCTTTGCCAACTGCTCCGGCCAGGAATTCATATTCGGCAAATGAGAGACTGGTCCACGCCACCCGTGGCGTTGATCGTAAGACACCAAGCCATCGCGGAGGGATTTAACCGCGATCGCCTGCAGCTTGGGGTCCAGCGTTGTGCGCACGGACAGACCCCCGCCATAAAGCCCATCCTTGCCGTAAGCCGCCAAAAGCTCCCGCCGGACCTCTTCAGTGAAATGGCCGGCAGGTACTGCCTCGGCATCCTTCGGCGGGTGAAAGCCAAGCGGAGCGGCAATCGCCTCGGCAGCCTGCGCCGACGTTATATATTTATCTTCCAGCATCCGGTTGATGACGTAATTTCGACGATCAAGCGCCGCATCATGATTCTTTTCCCGAAAGTATTTGTTTGGGTTCTTGGGAATCGCCGCCAGGAATGAAACTTCCGCCACGGTCAGTTCGTCCAGCGGCTTGTCGAAATAATCGAGGGCTGCGGCTGCGACTCCGTAGGAGTTTAAGCCTAGGTAAATTTCATTCAGATAGAGTTCCAGAATCTGGTCCTTGGTCAGGACTTGTTCGATGCGGTAGGCAAGGATCATTTCCTTGATCTTGCGCGCTATCGAGACCTCGTTGGTTAATAGGAAGTTGCGGGCCACTTGCTGAGTGATGGTCGACGCACCGACCGGCCGCTTTTCCGAATGGAGATTTTTCAGATCGGTGACTGCGGCGCGCATGATCCCTTCGGGATCGACGCCCTTATGCTGGTAAAAGTTTTTGTCCTCAGCCGCGATGAAAGCCTGTTTGACCTGAGCCGGGATCGACCCGATTGGCACGAAGATTCTTTTTTCGGTTGAAAACTCCGCCAGAAGTTCGCCATCGCCAGCGTGGACTCGGGTCACGACCTTTGGTTTGTAATCTGCCAATGCGCGATAGTCGGGGAGACCTTCGCTATAATGACGAAGGAGCAGGAATACAGCCAGAATGCCACCAGCGGCGAGGATGCCAAGAGCCGACAACCCGATCAGAAGAAAGCGCATTGGGCCGAAAATCCCGTAAGGAGGTGGGTCGATGATACTGAACCCGCACGTTCAGCGCTAGTTCGTCCCTGACGGAAAGGAAATTCCCGCCCCAAGATTCTCTTGGAGAAACTGGTCTAGCGTTTTGAGGAAGGCGATGCGGTCTTCCTCTCGAAATAAATAATGGTCGTCGTCGTCAAAATAGAGGGACCTCACGGACTTTCCCGCTTTTCTCAGTGCGCCTTCCATTGCCTCGCTATCCTCGACAGATACTGTGAAATCACGCCGTCCGTGAACCAGAAGAACCGGAATGCGGATCTGATCGGCATGCAGCACGGGCGAATTCTCTGCGATGCTTGCTGGGTCGCTGTCGAATCGCGGCAGATTCAAATCCGCAAAACGGGACTGATTGGCCCGGTCCAGCCGCCGCCTCAGGTCAGTGACACCGGCCATACTGACGGCGCAACGGTAGAAGTCGGGGGTCTTGATCGCGCCCATCAGTGCTGCGTATCCACCGTAACTCCATCCCACGATACAAATTCGGCGCGAATCGGCGAGTTTCTGGTCGATCAGCCACCGGGTCCCGTCGACCACATCGTCTTGCATTTTTAGCCCCCATTGCTGGAAGCCGGCCCGTTCGAAGTCTCCGCCATATCCCCGCGAACCTCGATAATTGGGCTGTAAAACCCCATAGCCGCGGCTTGCTATCATTTGGGCCAGATAATCGAAGCTTAGAGTGTCGCGAGTCGAAGGACCGCCATGGGGCAGGACAACAAATGGGATTTGGCGCTTGTCGTTGAGCGACATTCCCTGAGGCATCGTGACATAGCCATGGATCGTTAGCCCGTCGCGAGACAGATATGTAATCGGTGTCACAGAGGCCAGTGACGCGTCCGGAATTTCGGGCCTTATTGGCCCGATAGGAGATAGCACACCCTTTCCCTCTGAGCGTGTCAGCACATAATAGTTTCCTGGTCGGTTTCCGCCCGCCGCCAGCACGAGCAATCGCCGCCCTCCACCTGCCGAATCGACGACGCTAGTGCGATATTGCGGCAGGGCGGCGGCGACCTGCGCTGCGTCGGCGCGAAAGCCGGGGTCCGTATAGACCAAGGTCTGCTCGTCGATAGTATAGCTGTAACCCAGAGGTAAACCTCGATCCAGAATCAGGCCGTCGATGTCGACATCAGGATTGCTCGCGTAGGCGTCGAGCAATCGATCCGCATGAACGTCATAACGGTAGATAGCGCGCTTACCGGTCGGCTCACTGGAGGCGACGAAAAGTATTCCGGGCTCGCTTCCCAGGGCGAGGACCGAGAACTTGGACGCATCCGCGGCCTCAACCTGTTTGATCAACCGAAAGTCCGCTTCGGGATCGTCGCGATAAAAGACTTTCAGCAGACTGTCTTGAACGGCGATACCCAGACGCACATGGCCAGCGGAATCGGTTTTCCAATTCGTGATGCGATTTTGGCCGGGTACCATAGTCCGCCGGTGTCCGGAATCGATGTCGACCTTCACTACATCGGGCGAATCCTCGTCGGATCGGTAGGTGGCAATAAGAACATGTGACGGATCGTCCGGCAGCATGTCGATAATTCTGTCCTGACCAAAATCAACTGCCCGTTCCACTCGAGGCTCGACGAGCGGAACTGGATATCGGCCATTGATGTCGAGCGCCACAAGCTGGCTTTCGGTTCGCAGTTCCGAACCGATCGGATGACTTTGCGTGTAAATCTCGACGATTAGACGGTCTGGGTTCTTCCAGAAGAACGACCGGACTTCATTGCTTCCGGGGCAAATGCCATGGTTGGGTCTGTCGGATTCCAACCGATGGATTACCAGACACCGCCGACCGTCGACCGAGGACAAAAACGCAATTGCATCGCCGTCCGGCGAAAGCCGGGGAGATTCAATAGCCGGGAGCTTTCCATAAGCTTCGATGGGGACAAGCGTCTCGGCGAGTGCCTGTAAGGCAAACAGCAATGCCGCGACAAGGGTCACGGGTACAATAGACGGCAGGTAGCCTTTCAACTGATCGTACCCTTTTCCATGACCGCGCGCTCATATGCCTTTTGCCATCGAGAGCAAAGTTAGGACCAGGGGTAGATCAGGCAAGAGAAAATCGGAAGGATTTCCAGATGGTCAGGATCGAGAAATCTGGAGCCAAGCGAAATAGCGATCAACGCCTTCCCTGATCGCAAGGGCGATTTGAGCCTGATGACGCGGATCGGCCAAGGCGCGGGCATCGGAAATATCGGACAGATATCCCATTTCGATCAGAACCGATGGGATATCCGGAGATTTCAAAACCGCAAACCCAGCCGACCGGTGGGGAGTGTTGGGCAATAGAGAAACGCGTTGATGTTCGAGCGAATCCACCATCATGCCCGCCAAACGATTACCATCGTTCACGGTCTCTCGAACGGTTAGATCGACCAAAATGCCCGCAACGTCGTCACTCTGGTCTCCCAAATCGACTCCGCCGATAGCATCGGCCCGATTTTCGCGCTGAGCGTAGCGATCGCTTTCGCTGTCTGAGGCGGTTTCGGATAAGGTATAGATCGATGCGCCACGAGTTGGCCGGTCGTTGGCGACGGAATCGGCGTGAAGCGAGATAAACAAATCTCCATGCGCCGACCTGGCGCGCGCGACTCGTTCATGCAATTTCAGATAGACGTCGCTATCTCGCGTCAGAACTACTTTATACCGTCCTGTCTGCTCTAGATCGCGCCGCAATAGGCGGGCGGTTGCCAGGGTAATCTCCTTCTCATGGTATCCGGCGACACTTTCCGCTCCTGGGTCGATCCCGCCGTGCCCGGCGTCGATAACAATTGTCCGCTTCGGCGAAATGATTGAGGCGATGGAAGCATTCGCCCGGTCCTGCCCCTGCTTCGACTGCACCGGATTTGCAACAATCGCGACAGGGATCAATGCCGATGCGCGCATATCCCCCCTTGCTGAAGTATCGACGGCCTGCGGTTTCGACGGCGGCGCAACAGGGGGCCGTTCAAGGATTCTCTGCGCAGGCGTCTCTATCAACGCACCGATCATATCGGGTGTCGCGCTCGGTATTGTTACAGACGAGGCCGCTTTCGGACGATAGACCAGGCCGGACGCCGACAGCATTGCAGCTGTGTTGCTCGCGACCAGCCCGACAACTGCGCGGGGCGCTCTGCCAGGTTCTGCAGGTAACGCGCTGACAGATGTGATCAGCGCGGGGCGCACAAGATCGACAATTAAACGGACGCCGCCGCCCAACATCGGTTCGGCATGAAAACTGCGGACCAGCCCGAGGCCGCGCGCAATCATGCGATCGGGGATCATGGTCATATCGTCGAATTCGATCGTAACGCGGCCGCTAACCTGAGGGTCGATAGCGGCTTTGAATGTCATCGGCCTGCTTAAGCTGAGCGATATTTCGGTCCGGGGGCCTTGTGCGGTGAGGTGAACGTCGAACAGCCGCATGCCGGAATCGGCACCAGCATATATGGGCGGCGACGCTATCATCAGGCCGAGTGCCAAAATAAGCGTATGCCAGTATCGGACCACGCTCTTGCTCATCGCAAAATCAACTCTGATTCCAAAGTTTGTCAGTCGATTAGCGCTATTCTATCAGATTCAATCTCATCTTGTCGCTCTAAACCTGCAATATGGCGAGATTGCGGATCGGCGGGGTGATGTAAAATCAAAGATTGAGCCTGACGGCACCACAGGCTATGGTAGAAGGTGCGACACGGAGTGTGACGCGGCGGTCGATGCAAATCTCCCATTTCGTTGCGATCCCCTAGAGCCTCAAGGCTTGGGAGAGCGGCGGCGGCGGAGCCGACCAGACCCGCGGTGCCTCCACTGAGTTTTGTTTCAATCGCAGCGGAACCGGCTTTTGGCCGGCTTTCGATGACGAGCCCGCCCTGGCCGCTTCTTGAGCGCCGTTTGTCGGGCATCGAGTCGAATGATTGCGCTGCTAGCCGAGGGCCTGGCTTCACCCGCTTGTCGCGAGGGTGATGTTCGGTAACCCTTCCGAGGATTTAGTATGACTAAGAGAATGTTGATCGACGCGACCCATCCTGAGGAAACAAGGGTTGCGGTAGTCGACGGCACGCGTCTGGAAGAGTTCGATTTCGAAATGGCGGCGCGCCGCCAAATCAAAAGCAACATCTATCTAGCAAAAGTGACGCGAGTGGAGCCGTCTCTACAGGCGGCGTTCGTCGAGTATGGCGGCAACCGCCACGGCTTCCTGCCCTTTCCCGAAATTCATCCAGACTATTATCGCATACCGGTGGGCGACCGACCTTCCCATCATGACGAGCCGGAGCCGCGTTGGGTCGATACACCCTATCAGGCTGCGGAACCAAATGCGCCGGAGCATGACGCGCCCGAAGATTCACCAAATCGCGCTGATACGGAAACGTCAGAAAGTTCCGATCAGGACTTGACCGCCGCTGAATATGAAACGGCCCCCTTGGATCTTTCGGATTCTGACCAGCCGGACTCGTCGGAGGTTATTCCCGCGGTTGCCGATACCGGCCCGTCGATTGCGGACAATATAGCCTACGACCAAAGCCAGTCCGACGAAGAAGGCGGAGACACCCAAGGCGCAGAGATTGCCGAGGAGAGCGCATCGAGCGATGGCGGCAATGCCGGTAGTGGCGGTGTTGCGGCTGAGGAACAGCCCATTACGGTCGATGTTGTGGGCGGGGATGAGGTGGAGGAGGCACAACGCCGCCGCCGTTCCCAGATGCCGCATTACAAGATTCAAGAAGTTATAAAGCGTCGGCAAATCATGCTGGTGCAGGTTTCAAAAGAGGAACGCGGCAACAAGGGTGCGGCGGTTACGACCTTTCTGTCGCTTCCGGGCCGCTATTGCGTCCTGATGCCCAATACCTCGCGCGGCGGTGGTGTCAGCCGCAAGATCGCCAATCCGGCCGACCGCAAGCGCATGAAGGAGCTGATATCAGACCTGGAGGTGCCCGATGGCATGTCGGTCATCCTGCGCACCGCCGGCGTCGAGCGTTCGAAGGCTGAGATCAAGCGTGACTTGGAATATCTGCTGAGGCTTTGGGAGAATATCCGCACGCTGACTTTGGAATCGACAGCGCCGGCTCTGATCT
>Ga0182030_10022880_pt1 | contig 11603 bp, 10 predicted proteins | sample 812S3MmetaG_FD_121299 | JGI IMG/M metagenome (GOLD analysis project Ga0182030, IMG submission 121299) | Permafrost microbial communities from Stordalen Mire, Sweden - 812S3M metaG (Illumina Assembly) | ecosystem: Environmental > Terrestrial > Soil > Wetlands > Permafrost | place: Sweden... | reverse complement strand
CTTCCGCTTCAAACCGGGGGAGAAGCCCAATACAGGCGGGTCAACGGCAAACAAATTAAAAAACGAAAACGGCGCCAGATTGCTCTGCCCAGTTTCGCTGCATGTGGATACCCAGGCAATCGGCCGCGGCACAACCGCGCCAATTAAAAGAGAGTAAAGACCTTTAGTCTGTGTTTCGCTATCTACAATCACTTAGTCACCATTGCCGTCAATTTGGAATGGCTTGATTGTAGCAATTCGAACGTCAGAGCACTAAATCATTTTTTGCTTTCTGGACTTGCCGAAGCTGTATGCTCAAAGGAGGCTTCAATATGCTGCACGAACTAGGTTTTTAACCATGAGTTAGAACCTCGGTTATTGCAGCTGAACTGAAGGCGCTCCGAACTGAATCAGGCGGTATCTGCATCGTTGCCAAGGCTATCCCATTCCGTCGTTGCTTCCAGGCGTTTAGATGCTTGTAAATGGTTGTTAGGCTGCCGCCTTGCAGACGTTCGTGCAAACTGAGGGCGGTTACGTCCAATGTTGGCGGACGTCCAAAGCGCTTCCCCGGGGACCCACCAATTATGAGGGGTACTGTCAAGCTGCTCAATTTTGGATTGCGTTCACTAAGAAATCTGCTTAGTTTTAGTTTGCCATAAACACGCCCGCATTCTCCGCCGGTTATACGCGCTTTTACAAGGCTGCCTACAACCAGTGATCGCTGAGCTGAGATTTTATCTTTTTGACTTGCCCCAGCATGCAACATTGCATAAAAGAGTCTAATTGATATTTCGGCTAGGTTCTTTGTAAAGCTAAAGCAATCGTGCGAGTAGGGGCTTCGTTCTCCCAAAATACGAGAGCCCGCTTGTGCTATAGGAGTCGGGCAATCTTGCAGATTCCTTTCGAGCGACGCCAATAACCGCTTAAATTCCTTCTCGTCATCTTCAGCCATACTATCCGCCGGTATTTTGTACTTAAGTTGTTCCGAAAAGAGCTAATTGATCCAACCATATCAAGTTTAAAGAGGGCATGATTCAAGGAGAATACGAGAACTAAAATTTGGTTTCCAAGGCGCGAATCACTGAGTCTCAAATTGAAATGCTCATTTTCTTCACCTGCCGAACTTTGGCAAGCTAAAGATCCGAAAACTCTCGTTCAAACACTAAAGCAAAGGAGCTGACAAAATGCTGTCGTTCGTGCCACACTTGAAACAGACATTATTTTCCCATAACCAGACTTCGATTACTCTCATGACAAGGCGTCTCTTGTTTTGGCATAGAACCATTTCGACCCAGCTTAACCTCCGAGACTGCAGCAACTGTGCAGTGAGCCCTGAGATTTAATCCAAATTCGTTGAACTCTTGGCTAGATTTTTCTGTAATTGAAAGTAGCAGTGCAAATTGATTGCCGACTGCGGTAATAGTTCATTCTTTGGATAGATGACATTCGCCTGACTCGTCGGTTCGGAAGGGTATTGTTCATTACCTAATACTGGACCACGGCACCGGTAACCGAATTTGGAAATCAAAGGTGTCTTTCTTGCAGCTATCTGCCGCAGAAAAGGCAATTTGCCTGGGTGTTATTAATGATTGGCTTTTGGGGCTATAAACGCAAACAAACACGGCAACTTTAAGCACTTGCAAAGCACCAGCTTGCTTGAAAACGAGTTCTTGACCATATACCATTTCAAAGCATCCCCAGCGAACATGCACAGACACGGAGTCTCCTGCTACAAAATGATGGATAACTTTAGGCGCATAGACAGTGCAGGAAAACCTTTCATACTAGTCTTTCCTACTCATTTGAGTGGGGGACACGATAGTTCCGCTCCTTTTTGGACTGGTGGCATTTTTTTTATCTCTGAGGGAGCCGAGCGAAAGCCAACTAGTCTAAGTTACATAATAGCTTTCGAAGACTCCGTAAGAATGGCTTGGGAGTTAGCTGGTACCGACGCCCAAAACCAAAAAATGTTAGAACTCGTTCGCGAAACAGGTGAACATCTGTTTTTGCAGTATGCAGAACGGGGAATGAATTTAGCAAATCTGGCTTGGGCTCAATATGGGCAACCAAACCTAAGAATAATTATGCAGTCCGAAACCCCGGCGACATTAGACGCGTTCAGGGGTCTCTTAAAGGCCAATCAGTGGTTTGACAAATGGGTAATTGATCGCGGCAACGATGATAAAGAGTTTCGAACAAATAAAGCCAATAAAGCTTTTATCGAAACAAATGCATCATTATCCTTTGAGGCATTTCGCCGCGCCCTGGTTGTGGCGTGCAATAACTACAATGCAACAGCACGATTGTCAGCAAAAAATACTTTATTGGAACCTGCTGAAATCTACACAAGTTCAAATACTGGAAGCATACACGCCGGGAACAACGGCTGTTTTTTCGAGTTTACTGGTCTCAACCCTACAGACAGCACAAAGATAAAAATAAAGTATGTCGGTATAACAGCCGACAAGATTGACTTTCAACCCACCATTTCAGATGGACAGATAGTGTGGCAGGCTGAAGGCGCCATAGAGACACCCGAATCTTTGGCACACAAATGCGTCCAAAGTATCGCAGCTGAAGTTCTGCCAGTTCAGCAATCATCCATATCCATACCCCAGCTAAAGGGGTTAGCTTTCGAGAAATTGCTGTCGTTTGGTTCTCCTGCTCCGAGTCTGACCTTAGACTCACTGAATATTTTGATTGGTACCAATGGCAGTGGCAAGTCAAATCTTTTCGAAGTTTTCCGCCTTCTTTGCTCCCTCAAATCTACAAAGGAGTCAGGATACCTCAGCAGGTCCGGTGGACCCGTGGAATGGCTATGGAAGGGAAGTCTCGATAAGGACAAAACAGTTGCGTCAGCTAGAATTGTCGTCGACGCTGGTGAACCTATTGCATACGAGATTGCATTCACCGTTAACAGTAAAGGTCAGTTTGAAATTGTGAAGGAATCGGTAACTAGGATTAGCCAATCCACGGGACTCCTGTCGAATGAAAAAATTACGTTCTTCGAGAGAGCTAACGGAAACGCCAATCTTTCGGATACGAACATTTCCAATGAATTCGACTTTAGACGCTCCGTATTATCTCAATTCTCAGATCCTTCCAGGTACCCACAGCTAGCAGTCGTCCGGCGATTTTTGGACAGTGTTCGTTTCTACCGGACTACAGGAAATGGAGTTTCATCTCCGCTAGATCATCTGCAAAAGGCTGATTTGCCAAATGATGTATTGTCAGAATCTTTTGATAATCTAGCCGTTGTGCTGGAGAGGATTTTGTCAGATGAAGATGTAGCTAATACTTTCAATTCCTATCTTCAAAAGTTTTACGAAAATGCAGAAGGGCTGAAGCTGGTTACCACGGGCGGTCGTATAGATATTTTTCTAAAAGAGCCAAACTGGACTATTCCACTAATTAGATTGTCCGATGGCACCATCAAATGGATTTGCTTATTGGCAATTCTTCTTGACCCCGATGGCTCAGGAATCGTTTTCCTTGAGGAGCCTGAAATTGGATTACATCCAGACATTCTACCTAGTCTGGCTAAGTTACTTATTGAAGCCTCAACCAACATGCAAGTGGTAGTTACAACACACTCAGATGTGCTTGTCGATTTCTTCACAGAAACTCCACAATACGTCATAGTTTGCGAGAAGGAGCAGACTGCAACTGCTTGGCGCCGGTTATCACCTCCAGACTTAAACATTTGGCTGGACGAATACCGACTCGGTGAAATCTGGAGAAGTGGAAAAATTGGTGGGACGAGATGGTAGCGGTAAAGGTAGTTGTAGAAGGCGGAAAAGCTGGAGCTAATGCTGACGCTGAGTTTCGTGAGAGTTGGAGTAACTTGGTAAAGAGAGCTTTACCGGGCTGTCGATCTCCAAAATTTGTCGCGGCTGGTGGACGGCAAGATGCCTACAAGACATTCTTGTCTCTACTTGCGAAGCACCCGGATAATTTCATTATTCTACTAGTCGATTCGGAGGATGAAATTGCCACAACCACATCGGTTTGGCAACATTTATCGACACGGCAGGATGACATTATGGAAAGACCTCCGAATGTAACTGATGATCATGCTCACTTGATGGTCCGATCCATGGAATGCTGGTTTCTTGCCGACAGAGACGCATTGAAATCATATTTTCAAAAACACTTTAATGAAAATGCACTTCCTAACAACCCGAACATTGAGGAAATAGACAGGCATACGGCTTACAAAAGCCTGCAGAATGCTGCTAAGAACACGACCAAGGGAACGTATCATAAGACTCGAGATGGTTTTAAGCTCATTGGTCTAATCGATCCCACAAAAGTGCGCAACGTATCATCATTTGCCGCCAGGTTTTTCGAAGTATTGGAACAGAAACTCTGTTGATAAGCTGCTCGCTGAAGTTACTCAGACGCAACTCAGTGCCCAAATTTAAAGGGGACAGTAGGGGCGGCGCATCGCAACTCCAATCGCAACTCAAAATGAGCCTGCTAAGCAAAAATCCAAGTCATTCGAAGCAAAGAAGTCCTTATTTTAGTGTTGGCATTTCATCGTATGTTCTTCCTTCGAGTACTCTGCCGGTCAGCTTCTTATTACGGCCGCCCCACTGCTTGAAAAAGAAAGGCACTTTAGCGGCTTGACACTGATTTCGGATCTCTAGAATCCAACTCTCTGAGACTGGGCGCGCACGGTTTCCTGATTCCCCCCCGACAATAACCCAATCAATTCCTTCCAAATTCAATTCCGGAATCGGACCAAGAGCCCAGTGATCACGACATGCGCGCCGTCTTCAACGAAGCGCTTGGCTGTGGCCAAGCCAATCCCGCTGCTTCCGCCTGTGATAACCGCGATTTTTCCAGCCAATTTTTGTTCATGGTCATTAGTCATATGTTTTCTCTTTTTCGTCTACCACGTAGTTAAGTCATGCCGACTATTCCATTAGCGCTAATAGTATCTGCACAAAGCCTCCTCATTCCATGACATCTTGCCGCCTTTAGTTTAAAATGATCCGCTGATGCCATTCTTAAGAAGTTGGAAAAACAGCACCACAAGCCACAGTGAGAAGCCATGTCCACAAGATATCGAGAAGAAAGTATTCTAAGAGCTTACATGAAAAAGGAAGCCTTACTGAAAGGCAAAACAAAACGGGCTGGCAGGTCAGATCCTCGACTAGCCCCCTACATGTATTTCTTTCATTGTTTCGGTGATCAAGAAAAAACAGTGAGCAAAATATTTGAAATCATTGCAACCGCAGAGAAAACCAAGCACAAAATTGCAGCGCAACTAGAAGGAAAAGACCTAACGAGTGCCGATCTTTTCGACATTGACGTATTCGACGAGATCAGGCTGGAATCTGACGCCATTAGCCACGAAGAAGTTCAAGACATTTTTGCTGGTACGCTGTTCATTATTCTGAATAATCTACTCTGGAGCATGGCAACACGTGTTCACAAACGGGGAGGATTGGAAGTTCCGAAATCTGCGGGCAGAAAAATCGGCAGCACCTCTCTTTTTGAACTAATTCGAGCAGCCGGAAATAATTTTCGCCATTATGAAGAATGGCACGGCACCATATCGAAAAATAGGCAGTTAGCTAAAAACATCGCGTTCTTAAAAGCTGCTGGCTTGAGACGCCCGTGGAATCGGAACATGTGCGCTGAAATATTCGAGCTGGTAGGATGGCAGGATGAGAAGCAATTGTCCAACGAGATAAGACAGCTTGCTTCTGAAATATTCCGAAACCAAACAGGCATTCCGCTGTAATTCAAACAGCTTTGAATTGAGCCCGGCTAATGTGCCTCAGTACCAAAAATATCCGCATCACATGCTGCTTCGGACAGCACTAAAGCGGCGTCGTGAAATCACAACTCGTGCCCGCCCTGTGCTTTTTGACCACAAACCTGTGGAACAACTTACTGACGATGATTTGCGCAGCCTCATAGGAGTGCGCGAGAATGAGCATATTGAGTTCAAGCTGATTTACAATTTATTTGGTAACGATGCGCAGTCCACTAGCGCCGAAAAATATGAACTTTTGAAAGACATAGCATCGATGGCAAATGCGGGTGGAGGCTATATTTTTGTCGGCATAAGAGCCAACGACAAAAGCATCGCCGTGAAATTTGAGTCACTCGGTGTACACATTCTGGAGCGGCTTAAACAATCCATTTTGGCTTTGTGCGTAGAGCACATCGAAGAACGAATTAGCGGACTCGAAGTCAAAGATCGAATTGTTGGCGGCCACAATTTGATTGTAATTAGAGTTCCAAGTAGTCCTCAAATTCCTCATATGGTCAAATTTCTGAATAATACTCATTTTACGAAACGGTATCAGGACGGAAAGCGTGAGATGAGCTTTGCAGAAATTCGATTCAATTTTAACAACGACATGACCGCGAGAAGTCTCGTCTCAATTGAACAACTTTTGTTATCAAGGGGAGCGAGACCGGCGACAAAAGCAGAAGGAACTGATTATTTTGCGGATAGCCGGCTGAGTGAAAAGCGCGATGGAAGAGAACCCATGAATATAGTCTTAGATGAATTCATCAAGGCACATGACCATCCCGCCTATTACATTGCCATCGGTCCGCGCCATCCTAAATCCCAACAGCTGGATTTGAAAAGCAAAGAACTGCGTGAATTCCTCCAAACGATTTCTCAGCACGAGCGGCCAAGAGGCTGGAACATGGGGAGGGTCCAACGAGACGGCTAGATGGAAACAGCGCTAAAGTTAGCTTGGGAGAACCCCCGCTAGGCATAATATCATTGCTTTCAAATGGGTTTATGTCCTTTGAAACGCCTGTAAACGAGGGATACTGCTGGCCACAGAAGGAAGAGGAATATAAAGCGAGACCACGATTTTCGTCTTATGCGGCGGTGGAATTCCCTGTTAGTTTTCTGCGAATGTATCGAAGCTTAATAGAAACGTTCAACATTTCTGACAACGAATGGAATCTTTATTCAATATCAAATGAGCGTTCAGCATTTTTCGATTCTTGGGTTGCACACCAGTAGCCAATCCGTTTTGTGGTACAAAGAGAACGATTGAACCCCCAGAAGGAATTTGATGCTTTTGATAACTGGCACAGATATCTATCCGTCGAAAGAGATTGTCGAAATGCTTGAATCCTCGAGCGTTGCGCTGGTCAAGATCGGTGACAAAAATGAAATCCTCGGAATGGCATCTGGGTGCCTGATTGACTTTCAAGGTAGCCGGATTTTGCTGACTGTTGCACACGCAGTCAATGAAGAGCCTCCTATGAGACTAGAAATTGCATGGGATGAGCAAGAAGGACAGACTAAAACCTGCAAGCTTGACCCAATCATCCCGTTTGAATTAACGCTCAAGCCAGAACTGCAAAATTTAAAAATGAATGGACTGGATTTTGCGTACCAAAAACTATCCACAAACCAGATTCCGCTATTTCAGAAGTTGAACCCAAACGGGAACGGCAAAATTCTGTCTTCTCGCCCCCGCAAAGTTTATTGCGAGAGCGCAATCCAATCGCCAAAAGTGGATACGCTTTATGGATTTGCTGGACGAACCCAACCGGTTAGAGAAAAGTTCCCAGGGTTCACCATTCTATCAAGCACCCTGCGGGTTTGCTATGGACTAACTTTTGTTGGTGAAATTTACGGTATGCACGTTTTTCAGCTACCGTCTAAGAGTCCTGGTCATGATTTCTTCAGAGGATGCAGTGGTGCTCCAATCGTGGACATAGAAGGAAATGTTGTAGCTTTAGTCTGCCGAGGTTGTGTTGAAGAATCACTGATTTACGGGTTCCCCATAGAGCGCTACAAGGTATTGCTAGAAATTGAAGTGCTTGGTTTAGCGGAGAAGAAAGACAAATATGCAGCCAACATTGCAACTGGTGCCTGGCGCACCCTGCATTTTGTTCAATGATCTGCGTCCACTGTCGCACACGGGTCATTCACCCAGCGCATTGTGATGGTGTTTGCGTCGCCGGGATTTTTCAAATTATGCCTAAGGCAGGCTTTCATGTGTTGATTAGCAACGATCAGGAACAAAATAAATTTGTCACTGGTGGTGCCACCTAAATGGTGTCGATGGAGGCCGGCTTCTTCTATTCGCTAGTGTCTTGGTTTCGGGAAGGAGGCAGAAACTCAGCGACTGGCCACCCTTTAGTGTAGTAATCGTATCTACGGCCTGTGTAATTCATCTGTGACAAAACAAGCCTGTATAGCAGATCTACGACTTTATAGAAGCGATCAAGCATTTCTTGGGCGCTCTTTCTCTCTTTCGAATTTCCATGTGCAGTAGAATTTCTGGCTTTCTGCCAGAGGTCCATCTCAGAGTTAGCACACGGCGCTCCGACGTCCTTAAACGCTTGCTCAACAAGCTTTTTGCCACCTAATTCTTTTCGCCTTGCAACAACACCACTGAAACGATTTACAGCCCTCTGCCTCTCTAGCGTCGCTAATTTGTTATCACCAGCCTTAATCCAACCGGGGGCAATGTCTTCGAGGACCACTCTTATCAATTCCTCGTAAGCCTCCTGAACTTCAGCTTCTTTTCTAATTACAAGGGATTCAGCAATGCACTCAATCGCTACAGCCACATTCAAAACCATGGCACCAATATGCGCATCAACTGAAAGCTCCCAGCAATATTCCATCATGTTTGTCACAGTGGAATAGTCGTGTTGGAGGTAATAATTAGCGAATTGCTCTAAAGCCTTCATGGCTTCAGCATCCGGCATTTTAGCGACATAGACACCGTGCTCGTCGTCCTGCCATTCGGTCCAATCCACAGGGGTCGGGAACTGTACAGCCTTTTGCGGAGACTTCATCACGAACTCAGAGTGCTCGTTTTCGCCTTCTTGGATTGAGAAACAACGATAGTTAACCCTGGTGCCGTAGAAAAAGCTCAAAGCAAAAAGATAAGCCTCTAATGCCCATTTTGGTTCGGTCTGACAGTCTTCCTCCTCAAGCGTAATTTGTAAATAATCCCTATCCGTTCCACAAGCATAGGTGCAATAAGCGATACCATTACTGGTGCCTTCGAATTTACGACCATGCTTCGACGGAACACTTTGTGTCAAGAAAGCGAAACCTTTGCGACCATGTTTGCCGGGCGTCTTCGTATCCAGAGTGAATTTATCTGGGCGCACTCGATTGTCGCTGAATCCTTCCATGGGCGCCTCTAAAGGCAGCGATGCTGAGAAAATAGTCTGATCTGGTAGAGTTCCTTCGATCTGTGGAAATCTACTAATTTTTCCGGCTTGCGCAGCACGCACGGCTTTCAAACAAGCAGCATTATCCAGGGGATGCTCCAGATGCACGGTAAGAACATCATCCTCTTGCACAAGATCGGCTTTTGTAGCGACTGATAGAGAATCTTGGTCTATAGCTACTCTGACGGACGTCAGCAACCTGCCAATTTTCTTTCGGCGAAAATCATCGAGTAATTGTCCATGGGCAAGCGAGTTGAGAATCGAAGGGATCAGATCGTCCGTCATATTTTCCTTTCTACGTTTGAAGAAACACCAGGATTTAAGACTATTTTTTAAGAATGTGCTCCAGTGCCAGGGAACTACCTAAGGGCTAGCGGAGTTGATGTCTTTGTCAAAGATATACACTTCCTGGATCGGAAATTGTCTTTGCCTAAAATGTTGACACAAAAAAGAAGAGGAATATATTCGGCCCGGCGGCAAGACTAACTCGTAAAGTAGAGAGCATTGCGTCCACGGTTGCCGGAATGTGCGTTTGCATAAGAACGAAAAGTGGCGCTAGGGTATTTGACATTTCTCCTTTTATTGCCTGAGAGATTTAGCAAGAATTGTTCACAGGAGCCAAAACCGGCAAAGAATAGTGGGGACGGTAATCAAAGCTAAATAAGCATCTCGGGACTAGCGCCACTTACCTTCCGTTACTCTCCGGCCCCAAGAGGTTCTATTCCTGGGTATTTTCAGTAGGTCTTCGAAACTACGCCGATGAGGTTCATCCAAAGCGAGTCACGTACACCGTAAGAATTAATCACAGTTGCATTTTTGAGATATTTGTCTGGAAAATAACCATGTTTTCAGATAAATACCTTTAATCACTGCTACACAGGGGCATTGTACACTTTTGTCCGAAATGTGATATAATAAACAGACAATTAGCCATAGACGAGCAGCATGACAATGAGTATTACTTCAAAGGTTAAGGCACACATAAACACGCTACCAGCCGGACAGCCGTTCACTACGAGTTCGCTATCATTGCTCGGCCCACGCGCCACTATCGAACGAACTCTCTCACGGCTAGCAAATGGCGAAGAAATCGTTAGGGTTAGTCGAGGTGTATACATGCGCCCCGAAATTAGCAAGTACGGCAATGTGCCACCATCAACTTTCAAGGTGGCGCTGGCAAAAGCGCATGGCAGCACCATTCAAATGCATGGCGCTGATGCGTTAAGACGGTTTGGTTTGTCCACGCAACACCCGGTACAAGCCATCTATTACACCACCGGAGCCAGCAGACGATTTATGGTGTCGGGCGAACAGGTGGTAATGAAACACATCAGCCCTCGAAAGATCATTTGCCCAGGAACCGATGTTGGACTTGCGGTTTTAGCTCTATGGTACCTAGGAAAAAAGAAAACAACGAAAAAAGCGTTGTCGCAAATAAAGAAAAACCTGTCTGAAAGTGAGTACCAGGTGTTGCTCGCAAATACCGATAAGATGCCGGGCTGGATGTCCGACGCACTATACCATTTTGAAGGTCAAGGTTCTAAGCATGCCTAGTTTGCTCTCGCTGTCTGCACAAGAACAGTCACAGATTTTGCGAGCTGGGGCAGCGCAACTGAACAAAGCTGCAAATATTTTGGAAAAAGATGTCTGGGTCTGCTGGGCTCTCAAACAGGTATTTTCGATTCCGCACAAGCACAAAATGTGTTTCAAGGGAGGCACTTCATTATCTAAGGCATACGAAGCCATCGACAGGTTCTCCGAGGATATCGACCTGACCATCGACTATAAAAAACTGATGGGAGAAGAAGCCTCAGAAACAACAAGCCGCTCACAAGCAGCAAAGCTATCCAAGACGCTTCGGATAAAATTGACCGGATATTTACGCGGGGTTGTATCTCCATTTTTGAAAGAACAAGTCAGCGCCGAATTTCCAGAGCGAAAGATCGACATCAGGTTAGATGAGAGCGGCGAAAACATTCTCATAGACTTCGACACTGCGCTGGATGGACCAATCTCGACATACGTACCCAACACCGTTCGCTTAGAGTTTGGAGGTCGAAACCTAACCGATCCGAGCACGAGTTATCACATCGTTCCTTATCTGAAGGCAAAATATGAGGACATCGAGTTTCCAGAAGCTGACGTGGATGTGCTAGCTATGCAGCGTACTTTTTGGGAGAAGGCAACCGCTATCCATGTTGAGTGTAACCGAACTCCACCCAGGCTCCCACTGCGCTTCTCCCGCCACTGGGCAGATTTACTTAAAATGATCGAACATCCCCTCGGACAGACCTGCCTGAATGACAAAGAAGTGCTCCAAAGCGTGATAGACCACAAGCAGATGTTCTTTTACCAAGTAAGCGCGAAAAGCCTCTTCCTTTAGGTGGAGGATGAAAGCGCTGGCGGCGAAGCCGCCTTTCATTCTGGCATTCTCTCTTTCT
>Ga0182030_10022878_pt1 | contig 11603 bp, 10 predicted proteins | sample 812S3MmetaG_FD_121299 | JGI IMG/M metagenome (GOLD analysis project Ga0182030, IMG submission 121299) | Permafrost microbial communities from Stordalen Mire, Sweden - 812S3M metaG (Illumina Assembly) | ecosystem: Environmental > Terrestrial > Soil > Wetlands > Permafrost | place: Sweden... | reverse complement strand
GATGCGCACACCTCCAGCCGCGATCTCCGCCTGCACGTCCACATGCGTCAGCGCCAGCGGATGGCACATGGGAATCAGCTCGGAGGTGCGCTTGGCAGCCTGAATGCCGGCGATGCGCGCCACATCGAGCGGGTTTCCCTTGGGATTGGCGGGCAAGGCCGCCAGGACCGCCGCGGACAGCTCGACAAATGCCGACGCGGTCGCGGTGCGCCGAGTCGCCTGTTTGTCGCTCACATCCACCATGCGAGGCTGGCCTGCTTCGTCGTAATGCGACAGACGCGGACCGGATGGACGAAAGGACTTGGGCGCCGATTTCCCGAGCTTTGTATTCTTCAAGATCGTGTTCCTCAGTAAAGCAGGATTCGCACCGTAGCGCCCGGCTCCGGATGGTGGATCTCTTCGGGCAATACCAGAAAACAGTTGGAGTGGGCCATCGCCGCCAGGTCGCCGGATCCCTGCGATGGAACAAGCACTACTTCCGGCAACTCGCCGGCGGCGCCGAAGCTGCAATGCGCGGGCAGAAACCGCGTCAGATCCGCCTTGCTGTGCTTGTTCGTCTTCTCCGCCAGCTGCGCCAGCGCAAAGCGGGGACCGGCTTCGAGACTCCCGGCAAGCGCCGCCAGCACCGGCGCCGCAAACAGCAAAAACGTAACTGCCGAAGAGACTGGATTCCCTGGCAGCCCGAAGAACGGCAATGTGCGCGCGGCGCTGAGCGAGTGCGCTCCAGCCTTGTCAGTTGTCTTGCTCGGCGCTTTGCCGGTCCCATTGCCGCGCCGGGGCATCTCGCCGAAGACCAGCGGTTTGCCGGGCTGGATGCGCACGCCGGTGAATTCGAATCGAGCGCCGGCGCGGGCCAGGGCCGGTTCAACAAGGTCGAACTGGCCCGCCGAAACGCCTCCTGTAATCAGCAGCAGATCGGCCTCGGCGGCCTGGGCAAGCGCCGTATCCAGGGCGCGAGGATTGTCTGACGCTGTGGGGAGAATCCAGGGCTCGCCGCCCGCGGCAACCACCATCGCCGCCAGCATGGGGCCGTTCGAGTTGCGAATCTGGCCGGGTGCGGGCGTGGACTTGACCGGCACAATCTCGTCGCCGGTGGTCAGGATGGCAACACGCGGTCGCCCGAAAACCTCGAGTGCAGCGTGACCACAGGCTGCGGCCAGAGCCACTTGCGCGGCGGTAATCGCAATACCGGCGCAGAGCAGCTCGTCTCCCTTGCGCGCGTGCGCACCCTGGGCCACAATGTTTTCGCCGACGGCGATATTACGCTTGGGCGCAAGTGTGATTTGCCCATTCGCCGTTTGCGCGTGTTCCAGCATGGCTACGGCATCGGCCCCCGTCGGCACCGGAGCGCCGGTCATGATCTCCCACGCCGAGCCAGGGGGCAATTCGCCAGGCGGGGGCTCGCCCGCGCGTGTAATCCCGGCAATGGCCAGGGGCACATGCGCAGAGGCTTCCTCGGCGCGGCAGGCAAAGCCATCGCGCGTGGATCGCGTGAAGGGCGGCTGATCGCGATCCGCGCACAGCGGTTTAGCCAGAACTCGCCCTTGCGCTCTGCCGAGCTCTACGCGCTCGACCGAATGCCGGATCCGGCTCAATTGCCTGGCGTAGGCGGCAACCAGCGCCGCGGCTTCGTCGTAGCTCGGCAGAGCGGAACTCATGAGATGGATTGTAGTGGCTTGCGGCGGTCGAGCGCACTTCAACCAGCGGTGGGGAAGGCGCGGAAGTCCCGCGCGGAAACACTGAAGGGCGCGACCGGCAACCGGGCGCGCCCTTCAGAGAGAGAACAGTGGAACAGCTTGCTACTTCTTCGGAGCCTTGTAGTTGGCGTTGATCTTCTCTCCGGCCTGATCCAAAATTCCCTTGACTTCTCCGGCATAGGGGCCAGTGGGAGCCAATGCCAGATACTTCTGATATGCCTCTGTGCAGTCGGCTGGAAGGACGATGCGGTTGGTCTTGGGGTCGACGGTGGCCTGCTGAATGAGCCCCTGGCCCTTGATGTAATAAAGGATCGGCTGGTTCGGATCGACCGCAAGGGCCGCGTTTGCGGCCGCTATCTGGGCGTCTGTGTTCTTCTCCTGGAAGAAGATGACGGCTTCATTCCTCAGGTGGAAAGCAGCTCTTGTGGGATCGGCCTTGGCAGCCGCGTCAAACGCCGCGTTCGCCTCGGTAACCTTGCCTTGGCGCGCGTAAACCTCACCCAGGCCGGCGTCGGCCACGCCGATGACCTCGGGCTTTGGCTTCTTGGAGGCGGTTTCCAGAGCCAGGGCCTTGCGGTAGTTGGCTTCCGAATCGTCGTACTTCTTCAGGCCGAGCTGCGCGCGCGCCAGGTTCGTCCACAGGATGGACTGGTCAGGCATGACCGCGGTGTCCTTGGTCATGAGGGTCTCAATCTCGGTGTACTTCGCGGTCTTGATCTCGGTGGTCTTGGCCTCGACGGCATCCCGGGCAGCCGAGGCGCCCAACTCCGTAGTTGCCTGAGTGCGCGCGGCCTCCGCGTCCTTGATGTCCTGGTTCACGAGCTTCAGGTCGGCATTGAGACTATTGATGACCTGGTTTTGTGCCAAGGCCGCGGCATTCTGCTTCTTGATTTCTTCCAGATTCTTTCTCTGATCCGCCGGCATCTTGTCGACGAATTCCTGACGCGACATGTCGATATCCTGCGCGACATCCTGGCCTTCGACAATCTTGATGCCCCGGTACATGTCGACCATCTTGCCTGGGGGTGTATCGGGTGCGAGGTAAACAACGGCGTAGGTACCGGGAGCCGCCTGGCCGGAATAGGTGCCGTCGGTGCCCACCGGGAACGTGAACTTCAGAGTCGTGCCTCCGTCGGTGGAAAGGCCCACAGAACCGTTGCCCTGGGGCTCGCCGGTCGGGTTGATGACGCGGCCGTGAATCTTGCCCGTGGGCGCGGAGGGGGTTTGCGCCATGGCGGGCAACAGGGCTAAGGCCAAAAGGCCCAGACAAATTGAAATGTTGCGTTTCATTTTCTTCTCCTTGGTGGTAGCGCGAACCATGTTGCCCGCGCGCTCAAAAAATCGTATGTCCGAAGATCGGCCGCGAAATCCGCAAAGTCCCGTTTAAAGGCATCCTCCGTGGCCGGGAAGCCAGTGTGGCTTTGAAGCCCGACGCGCAGATTGCATTTCTTGGCAAAACCAAAGTTAAATCCAATCGAGTGCCCGGCACAAGAGGGTGCGAGAAATCAAATGCGAACCTCAACTGGCTCCACGACCCGCTGTGCTGTTGGAATCCCTATGGGTGGACGTTTGAGCGGGGCCACAGGTTGCCTTTTTCCGTCGCCCAGGAGTCTGCCGCCGGGCAAACTCAACGCACCATAGTAGTTCAACGTACCATGGTAGTGCGTCCTGAGGTTGGCCGCGTGTGGGCTGGGTCACAGCTTAAGGCCTGCCGGAAGGGCTCAGGCTCCGGTTAATTCCATCCCCTAGAATAGACCCATGGCAACGACGATAAGGACAGCAACCGAGGCGGACGTTCCCCAGATTCTTGCCTTCATTCGCGCCCTGGCCGTATACGAGCGGGCGCCTGACGCCGTCACCGCGACCGAAGCGGGCCTGCTGCGCGACGGATTCGGCTCCAACCCTATCTACTACTGCCTCATAGCCGACCACGACGGCCGGCCGGCCGGCTTTGCCCTCTACTTCTTCAACTACTCCACATGGAAGGGGCGCCCTGGGATCTACCTCGAGGACCTGTTCGTCCAGCCGGAGTTCCGCGGTCTCGGCATCGGCAAAGCTCTGCTCCAGCAGGTAGCCGCCATCGCTGTCCGGAAAGGCTGTCCGCGCCTGCAATGGGAGGTTCTCGACTGGAACACCCCGGCCATCGACTTCTATAAGGCGATGGGGGCCGAGTTCCTGGACGAATGGCGCAACGTGCGCGTCAGCGGCGAGGCGATCCAGCGGCTGGCCGGAGCTTCGGACGGTGCGCCCGCACAACTGGATCCCGTAAAGTGAAGATTCGCGTCATCGGCGGCGGACTGGCCGGGCCGGAGGCAGCGTTCACCGCCGCCCGATTCGGCTGCGAGGTCGACCTTTACGAGATGCGCGCCATGGTGGATGGCAAACCGCGTCTGACACCAGCCCACCAGACTACGGACTTCGGTGAACTGGTCTGCTCCAACTCCCTCAAGAGCGAATCGCCCAACACCGCTCCCTGGCTGCTGAAGCAGGAGATGCGCCGTGGAGGTTCCGCTCTTTTGCGCCTTGCGGATGCGTCGGCTGTCCCGGCAGGCCACGCGCTGGCTGTCGATCGCGTCGAGTTCTCCCGGCTCATCGGCGAGGCCATCGCAGCCGAGCCGCTCATTCGCGTCATCCGCGAAGAAGTCACGAGTCTCGAACCGGACCCGGCCTATGCGCTCACAATCTTAGCCACCGGCCCGCTGACCTCCGACGCGCTTGGCGGCGAGATCGAGCGACTTACCGGATCAGGTCATCTGGCTTTCTACGACTCCATCTCGCCCATTGTCGATGCCGAGTCCATCGACATGAATCGCGTCTATATGGCCGCCCGCTGGGACAAGGGCACCGCCGACTACATCAACTGCCCCATGGACCGCGAGGAGTTCGATCGCTTTCTCGATGCGCTGCTGGCCGCCGAAGCCGCCGAGGCCAAAGAGTGGGAGAAGCTGGACTATTTTGAAGGCTGCCTGCCGATCGAAATCCTGGCCCGCCGTGGCCGCGATACGCTGCGTTTTGGTCCCATGAAGCCCGTAGGCCTGCGCGACCCGCGCACCGGCAAGACCCCCTGGGCCGTCGTGCAACTGCGCAAGGAGAACCTGCGCGCCGACAGTTACAACCTGGTCGGCTTCCAGAACCATCTAAAGTTCGGCGAACAAGCCCGCGTTCTGCGCCTCATTCCCGGCCTGGAAAACGCCCGCTTCCTTCGCTATGGCCAGATTCACCGCAATACCTACATCTGCGCCCCCGCCCTGCTCGATGAAAATTTGCGCCTCAAAAAAGAGCCGGCCATTCTATTCGCCGGTCAGCTCTCGGGCGTCGAAGGCTACACCGAATCCATCGCCACCGGCATGTTGGGCGGAATTTACGCAGCGGCAATTCTGCGCGGTGATGAACCAGTCCCCGTCCCGCGCTCAACGGCCCTCGGCTCTCTGGTTCACTACATCACCCACGCCGATCCGAAAGACTTCCAGCCGGCCAACATCACCTTCGATCTGCTGGAGCCTCTGGAAGAAGAACTGCGCAAGAAAGTCCGCGACAAGAAGGAGCGCCACCGCATCGTGTGTGAGCGCTCCCTCGCGGCTTTCGACGCCTGGTGGGCCGCTGCCGGGGCATGAAGTCCCCCTTCGATAGACAAGCGCCGGCGAAACCGTTGGCTTGCCTCCGGATCGAGAACGCTCAGCCTTCGACTTCCGAGCCTTCGACTTCCGATTCGAGTTGTTGGCTCCGCGTCATCCAGCCGCGCATGAGCGACCAAACCGAGGTCATCGCCAGAAGCGAGATGACGGTCAGTCCGAAAGCAACCCAAGTCAGCGAAGGGTGCTCCCGCAATTCCAGATATCTCAAGGGAATATTTAGATGACGCGCCAGGAAACGCGCATAGAGCCTGACCGAGATGGATTCCATAGACCAGCCTGCCGATCCAACCGTAACCGAAACGAGAATAACCAGCGCGTCCTTGCGAAGATTGCTTTTCAAGATGGACGCAAACGCGAGGAACAGGGCCGCCGCGATGCACATCCCCGGAACCGCCGGCAGCCACCAGAAGCAGCACATCGCACTGACCAGAACCGTCCAGGCAAATGCCATTTGCGTTGCCCGATCCTGTACGCCGTAGCGGATCGCCGCATAAAGTAGCACCGCACACAGTGCCCTCCCAACAGGGATCAGTATGACGAATACCGGCATCCATGCGAGTTCAAGATGCCAGTCGTGAACAGTGGCTGCACGGATCGCCATGAATCCATATGGCAGCCACGTGCCCGCAAAGAGCGCCGCGACAAACGCCACGGGCCTCCGCCAGAACAGCGAGAGCGCAACGCCGGCGAGCGAAAACCAAAACCACAACGATCCCTTCCGCTCTCCGATCTCGACCAGGTCGCCCACCATGGAAGCGGCCCGCTCTTTGCTTGTTAACCGGCACAAAATCCATTCCGCAATCGAGGCATTATGCATTTTCTTCTCCAAGAAGATCCAACCCGTCGAGCAGGTTACGGTAGGCTCGCTGTGCGCTTACCAGGGAGGCACGGCCTGCCTTGGTCAACACAAAATATCGTTTGGCCCGGCCGCCGCGCTGCGGCGTAGCCTCGCCAAACCAGGAGCGGACGATTCCCTTCTCCTCCATCCGGTCCAGCGTCGTATAGAGCGCTCCCGGAGCAGGTTCGCGACCGGTACATGCGGCGATCTCGGCCGGATCGACACGCCATACGCCTGCTTTTCCAGCCGCAGGATCGCCAGCAACACGACTTGTTCGAACTCGCCTAACTGGGTTACAGGTTTCATTATTACTACAATGTAGTTTATAGTTTCCAGTTTGTCAAGAATACAAGTCCGCGACGAGAAGGAGCGCCACCGGATCGTGTGTGAGCGCGCCTTTGCCGCCTTCGACGCATGGCAGGGCGCATGCCGACGCCAAACTGCGGAACTTCGCATGTAGATTTTGCGTATTTCCGTGCTACGCTGAGTCCGCCCCCGGAAAGGTCAGTTATGCTTGTTATCTCCGCACCCGACGCCGTCTCGCTTGCCATTCAACGCACCAGGGAGTTCCTCTTCAGGCCCTTCAACTGGGGAACCTATCTGAAGCTCGGCCTGGTCGCGATCGTCACCGAAGGGCTGGGAGGGAATTCCAACTCCTCGACACACGGCGGTCAACCCTCTGGACACGGACCGCAGGTCCCGCCGCAGTTCCACCTCCAGCCGGAGTGGATTGCGGTGATTGTAGCGGCTGTGCTGTTGGCGACGGTTGTGGGAGTCTTCGTGTTCTATCTGGTCACGCGCCTCCGCTTCGCTTACTTCCATTGCCTCATCCACAACATCAAAGAGATTCGGCCCGGCTGGTGGATCTATCGCGCGCAGGCGGCGCGCTTCTTCTGGCTGAACCTGGTGGTGGGATTCTGCTTTTTACTGCTCTTTATCCTGATCGCGATTCCATTCGCGGCCGGATTCTGGCATCTGTTTCAGGAGACGCAAAACGGAGCCAGCCTCGACATCGGTTTATTGCTCTCTCTTGTTTTGCCGCTCATTCCCATCCTCATCTTGTTCGCGCTGGCGGCGCTTGTCACCGACCTGCTCTTGCGCGATTGCATGCTGCCCCATTTCGCCCTCGACGACGCATCGGCCGGCGAAGCCTGGTCCCAGGCATGGGCTCGAATCTGCGCCGAGAAGAGGCAGTTTCTTGTCTACGGGCTGCTTCGCGTGGTGTTGCCGTTCATTGCGATGGTCGCCATCTTCGCCGTGCTGATCGTTCCCGGCCTCGCTCTGGCCGGCGCGCTCGCGGCCGTTGAGTGGGGCATTCATTCAACCTTCGCGGATGCGACAGGCGCATCTTCTCTGGTCGGCATTGTTCTCCAGGTCTTTTTCGGAGTGGTTGCCTTCGGCATCGCGCTGCTGGCCAGCATCTGCATCGGCGGACCGGTGAGCACGGGAATACGAGAGTATGCGCTGATCTTCTACGGTGGCCGCTATAAGGAACTGGGAGACATTCTCTATCCGGCGCCATCTATCGCTGGAGGGCCGTCCGAGGTCGCCTGACCGTTGCTTCTTTGCGCCGCTGCGTGGATCGGCAAAGTTAGACGAATCCGATAAACCGCCCCGCCGCGACAACGCCAATCCAAATCAAGATCGAGATCAGGCCCGCGGCCCTGGCACCCAGGGGCAAGGTGTCGCCTTCGTCCCAGGTGGCCACACCGCGATAGACGGTCCAATGGAAGACCAGCGCATGGACGCCGGCCAGCAAGATCAGAACCATCTTCACGCGGAACGCGGGATTCGCATACACGTGAACCGCCTCGGAGGAGAACAGCAGAGCTCCCGTAATCACCTGCACCGCGAAACCCGCCCAGCACCACGGAAACAGCCGCTTCGCGAGTTCCGAAACCCGCTGCCGCCGCAGAGCCCAACCCAAAAGGCGCAGATCGAAGACGGTGACTGTCCCAACCAACGCGGCCATGCCCAGCAGGTGCACTGTCTCGATGACCGGAAACAGCCACAGCGACTCCCGCACGGCTGCGGCCACCGCAGTCTGTTCCAGACCTTTGCAGAATTCGAGGATGAAGGCCGTGTCTATGGCTTGCCCTCAAGTGACCGGCCGTCCGGAAGCCAGATTCTTCCAACAGAAAAATAAGCCGAGCCGTCCTTGGCGCGAAACCCCTGAACAATCACATGGTCGCCGTGCTTCACTGTCTTCGCGTTCCACCCGCCATATTTGGTCAGCATGTAAAGGCTCCCCAGCTCCAGCTTCCAGTTCCTGACCTTTCCGTTTTCGTCTTTCATGTCCGCAAAGATGAAAGAGTGCGGGTTGATCCACTGGAAATCGGTAACTGTCCCTTCCATCCTGACCGTGTGCGTGGTATCGAATTCCGCCAGCCCATGATGCGCCCGGAGGGATGGGAAACTGGAAAGCAATGCTGCCATCGCCACAACTGTACCCATCCAACGGCTGACGGCCGATCTCCTGGCGCGTTGTCGGTTGTCTCCGCCGATGCCTCGCGGCGATTGCAAGACCTGACTCATGATCTGCGCCCTCCTCGGGGTCGAGTCGCTCTGTATCCAAATGTTGGTCTACCGAAGGAAGGAGAAGGATCTCGCAAATTCGGCGGCTTCGCTGGGCCGTTCGGTCTCTCTGAAGAGCCAGGAGAGGAACTAGCTATTCCCTTATAAATCGGCGCCGCACGCTGTGTCGAGTCCTGAGCCGCGAGGGCAGCGGATGGGTTTGGAATACGTCGATCTCAGAGGCTAGGCCCAATTGGAACATGGCCGCTTATGTCACGTGCCGTAAATGAGGCCGCCGGGTAATTCGGGGCAGCCTGATTATTGTTGGCTGTGGACCCACTCATGCGATGAAACCGCATGAATGGGACACACGGCCGTTGACGCGTATCTCTGAGGTGGTACGTCCTTGGGTCGCTGACGCCCCAGGGAAAACGGCAAGGGGGTGTCAATACTGAACGTAGCCGAGCTTGCGAGACAGTTGTTGCCCGGGGGCAAGGTAGAGGAGGCGGTCCGGTTGGTTATCGCAGATAAGGGTGGTCGCGGCAGCGGCTAAGAACCAGAGAGCAGCGATGCCTGTGGCCACGGCGCACGCAGGGCATGTTGCCGCAAGCACAACGGTGCCCCAGATTGCTCCGCCCGACATGCCGTTGAACCCGAGGACCAGCCATCGCCTCAACACATTGTCACCGGGAAGGATGAGGGCGACGACTTGCTGTCGGAGGTAGGTGCGACGACCGCCGATGGTGCGCGAGCAGACGAGTTTGTCCGGGGTGAAGGCCGGGATGCGGCAGGCCTGGCGACGGTTGGGCTGGTCGAGGGTCACAACCAAGATCTTGCCCTTGGAGGGCGCGACTTGCCAGGTGCTGTTGGCAGGGGCGGCGGAAACTTCGATGATTGAAGTCGAGGATTGGGCGAGGGCTATCGTTGCAGAGACGATGGCGAGCGAAAATAGGGTGAGAATGAAACGGATGGTTCCCTTGGGCATGGACAGCCTCCTGAAGTGCGATGTGTCAATGAGACATGGAGGTGATCGTCCCGTGGGCTGAACTCATGACAGTTTCGCAAGTGTCACAGGCAACGAAGGCAGGGCTGGGCGATGGTGATGAGTCAGTTTGAATTCAAACTGACCCACGACTGCCGCGAGAAGATTGACCAATCCGATGGCAGCCAAAGGCACTTCGTGAGTCGCCCGCCGCCATCCCCAGGAGTATCCGGTCTACAAACACAATGTCCCCCGTTCGCTGCCGCGCCTGACGCCTTGGAACCCCAGCCAATCCTGACTCCAGGAACCTTTCCCGCTTGTGCAGTGTCCAAGTAGAGAGGGGGAGGCGCTGCCAATGACGGCAGGGTCGGCGTGTACCCTTGAAGATGGAGCACAATTCATGCGTTGGATGTTAATCCCAATTTGCACGGCCCTGCTGGCCGGCGGCGCGGCCTCGAACGCGGCGCAGACTGCGCCGGCAAAGACAGCCGTGCCCGGCAATACGGGAAGCAAGCCCGGGCCCAAGGAGGCTGTAACATCCGTAGTGCTTCCGCCCTCGCCCAAAGCGCTGCTGCCCGATGCGCTCGACGGATGGGTTGCGGCAGAGCCACCCAAGGCCTTCGCCGACGCCTCGCAGGCCGATCCGGCGAGTGCGGCCGCGCTCAAGGAATACGACTACACCGGCGGCGCCTCCGTAACCTACAAGCGCGAGGGTGAAACCCTCGACGTGCGCGTGCTGCGTTTCCAGGATGCCAGCGGCGCCTACGGCGCATACTCCTTCTACCGTCAGAATGGATGGGCGAAGGAGAACATTGGCGCCGGCGCCACTTCAAACCACAACCGTGTGCTTTTCTGGAAAGGCGACACGGTCGTGGACGCGACGTTCTCGCACATCGGCCCGATGTCGGCCGGCGAGATGAGAGAACTGGCCAGCCATCTGCCCAGCCCTCCCGGAACCAAGGCAATGATGCCGCCGATTCTGGCCAATCTTCCTCAGGGATCGCTGGACGGGCAAACCACGCACTACGCTCTCGGTTCGGCAGGCTATGCGGGCGCGGGCGGCGTGTTGCCGCCGGAACTGGTCGGCTTCGACCGCGGGGCCGAGGCGGTTACCGCAAACTACTCGCTCAACTCGGGCCCTGCCACCCTCACCATCGTCGATTACCCGACGCCTCAAATGGCAGAAGCACTCGAGCCCAAGATTCGCGCCTACATCCAAGCCGGCAGCAAGGCCCTCCCGGCATGGCCCAAGCCGCTTCAGGACTCCGACCTGGCTTCGCTCGAGGTCCGGCGCAGCGGGCCGCTTGTGATCCTTGTCAGCGGCGACGCCATTCCCGACGAGAGCCACAAGCTCATCGAGATGGTCCACTACGAAGCCGACCTCACCGCCATCCCCCAGCCGACGGACTCCGAGATCAAAAAGACCGCCCGACTGCTCTTCGGCATCGCCGCCATGGTGATCGTGGGTGGTAGCGCAGCGCTCCTGCTCGGATTTTTCCTCGGCGGCGGCAGGGCGTTGTACCGCATTATGAGAGGGAAACCAGCCTCGTCGGTCTTCGACGAAGAATTCATCAGTATCAACTTGAGGGAAGAATGGGACGAAACGCTCAGGCCGATCAAGGACACGCATCCGAGGGGTTAATAGCGGGCTTGCCTGTGGAAAAATAGACAGAAACCCGAAGAAACACCCCCGAAACACGGGAAATAACGGACGAACAAAGGCGAATATACATCGAAGAATATTCCCGTTGCCCGATCGTACAGCTGTCTATAACTATATGGAATAAAACAACTTATTTCTGCCGAGATTTGTTCTTGACACTCCCTTCCCCCGCTCCTACTATGCAGCCAGAAAGTTCTGATGGTTTTGCCTCCGTTGGAACTATTCTCCCTGAGGAAAGAGCTGCCCTGTTGCCGGGCGGCTCTTTCCGTTTTTG
>Ga0182030_10022874_pt1 | contig 11605 bp, 8 predicted proteins | sample 812S3MmetaG_FD_121299 | JGI IMG/M metagenome (GOLD analysis project Ga0182030, IMG submission 121299) | Permafrost microbial communities from Stordalen Mire, Sweden - 812S3M metaG (Illumina Assembly) | ecosystem: Environmental > Terrestrial > Soil > Wetlands > Permafrost | place: Sweden... | reverse complement strand
TTGGGATGCGAAACGTCGAAGCTTGGTTGTGCCGTTCCAGATCAAATCGGGCGGCAACCAGTTCACCATGCACGCGACAATTGAACCGCCAACCGGCGACCAGAGCGCCTGGCTGCTCAACATCGTACGCGGCGACCCGGTGATCGATCCGGTGATCCTCGGCTCGGCCGGCTCCTCCGACGAGGAGGGCATCGGCCTCAACCGCATGGCCGTTCGCGCGCGTATCGATCCGGCGCATAAGCGCATCGATCTCGAACAGGGCGACTTCAGCCGTATCGACACACGGCCTGAGCATAATCTCGGCGTCGCCGTCACCGGCAGCCTGGATTATTCCGGCGCCGAACCGCGCCTGGCCTTCGGCGTTGCCGGCACGCGCATGCCCCTGTCGGTGATGAAGCGGATGTGGCCGACTTTCGCGGCCGGCGATGTCCGCAGTTGGGTCGAAAGCCACATTTCCAGCGGCACCGTCGAACGCGTGGTGGTTGCCGGCAATGCGCCGTTGCAGGACTTCAAGAGCGGCGGTCCGCCGACGCCGGAGGACGGATTGTCTGTCGACATCGAGTCGAGCGGCATGACCCTGCGCCCGATCGACAACTTACCGGCCATTCGCGACGCCGATCTCACGGTCCATATCACCGGCGCCACCGCGCTGGTCAATCTCGGCCGCGGCACCATCGAAGTTTCCGGCCGCAAGCTCAACATCGCGAGCGGGGTTTTCGAAATCGCGGATACGCATCCCAAGCCCGCTTTGACCCGCACGACGTTTCGTATCGATGGCACTATGCCCGCGGCGGCAGCGCTTCTCGGCAGCGACGCGCTACGCTCTAGCGTCGGTCTCACGCTCGATCCCAATGCCAGCCGCGGCACCATCGCCGCCCAGGTCACGGTCAATGTGGCGCTGCAAAAAGTAATGCCGAAGAATGCCGCGACCTATGCGATCATCGCCGATCTGACCAATTTCGCCGCCGACAAGATGTTGCTCGGCCAGAAAGTCGAAGCTTCGGCTCTGCGTGTCACCGCGACCAATGACGGTTATCAGGTCAAAGGCGACGTCAAGGTCAACGGCACGCCGGCCACAATCGATCTGCACAAGTCAAAAGGTGACGCGGACGCCGAATTGCGGCTGCAGGCGACCGTTGACGACGCCGCGCGCCGCCGCAACGGCATCGATTTCGGCGGCAGCGTGACCGGCGCGATTCCGATCAAGATTTCGGGCCGCGTTGGCGACAATAACAGCGATGACCGCTTGAGCGTCGAAGCCGATCTCACGCCGGTCAAAATCGACAATCTGCTCCCGGGCTGGGTGAAGCCGGCCGGCAAATCCGCGCGCGCCACTTATACGCTGACCAAAACCGCCAAGACGGTGCGGTTCGACGATTTAAGCATCGATGGGTCGGGCGCGACGGTGAAGGGCTCGGTCGAGCTCGATAATGCCGGCGAAATTGTCTCGGCGAATTTCCCAGTTTTCAGCATATCCGACGGCGACAAGGCTACGCTCAAGGCCGATCGTGGCAACGACGGCGTTTTAAAGGTGGTAATGCGCGGCGACATTTATGATGGGCGGCTGTTCGTCAAGTCGTCGCTGGCGGGCGCGCAAGACAAGGTCAAGCAAAAACAAATCGACCTCGACCTCGACATAAAAATAGGGACGGTGGCGGGCTATAATGGCGAGACCCTGCGGGGCCTCGTGCTCACTTTATCGCGCCGGGCCGGCCACATCCGCTCGTTTGCCTTTGCCTCCAAGATCGGGCGCGAGACGCCGCTTATCGGCGATCTGCGGCTGCGCGCACGCGATAATCATCAGGTGGTTTATTTCGAGACCGACGACGCCGGCGCGCTGTTCAGGTTCACCAACATGTATCCGCGCATGTATGGCGGACAAATCTGGGTGGCGATGGATCCGCCGACGCAAGAAGAATTGCCGCAAGTCGGGCATGTATTTTTGCGTAGTTTCACTGTGCGCGGCGAGCCCGCGCTTGACCGCGTCGTGTCGGGCGCTCCGGGTTTGGCCAAAGGCAGCGTCGACTTTTCCGAAATGCAGGCCGACTTCACGCGTTTCACCGGCAAGATGGCGATACGCGACGGCGTGGTTCGCGGTCCCCTGGTAGGCGCGACTATCGAAGGCCAAATCGATTACGTCAAGGACGACGTGCACCTGCGCGGCACTTTCGTGCCGTTCTATGGGCTCAACAATATGTTCGGGCAGATTCCGATTGTCGGACTTTTCCTCGGTGGCGGCAGCAACGAGGGCTTGCTCGGCATTACCTATGAGGCGACCGGCCCGCCGAGCGCGCCGCGCATCTCGGTCAATCCGGTGACGGCGATCGCGCCCGGCCTGTTGCGCAAGTTCATTCCGTCGCCCGGCAGCTTCGACCGCAATTTCATTCCGCCGACAAGGTGAGCGGAGATACTCACACCGGCTTGAGCAGCACGTGCTTCTTCTTGCCGAGCGAGAGCTTGATCACGCCGTCGGCGGTGAGGTCTTTCAAGGTCAACGTCATCTTCTCGTCGCTGACGGCAGCGTCATTGACCTTGAGGCCGCCGGCTTTTACCTGACGGCGCGCGTCACCATTGGAACTGACCAGTCCGGTTTTTTCCGCGAAGGCCGTAAGCACGCCGAGGCCTTTCTCGAGTTCGGCACGCGAAACCTTGACGCTTGGCAGCGCGCCCGCGAACGTGCCTTCCTCGAAAGTCTTGCGCGAGGTTTCGCTCGATTGATCGGCGGCGGCGCGGCCATGCACCAAAGCGGTCGCTTCGGTTGCAAGAACCTTCTTGGCTTCGTTCAATTCCGCGCCTTGCAAGGCGCCAAGCCGCGCAATCTCGCCGAGCGGCAGAATCGTGAACAGCTTGAGAAAGCGCGCTACGTCGCCGTCCTCGGTGTTGCGCCAAAACTGCCAATAGTCGTAGGGGCTCACAAGATTGGCATCGAGCCATATCGCACCGGCCGCAGTCTTACCCATCTTGGCGCCGGACGAGGTGGTGATCAGCGGCGAGGTGAGGGCGAACAGTTGTGCGTTGGTCATGCGGCGGCCGAGATCGATGCCGGAGACGATGTTGCCCCATTGGTCGGAGCCGCCCATCTGCAGGATGCAGCCGTTACGTTTGTTGAGTTCGACGAAGTCATAGGCCTGCAGCACCATGTAGTTGAATTCGAGGAACGAGAGTTCCTGCTGGCGATCGAGCCGCATTTTCACCGAGTCGAAAGCCAGCATGCGGTTGACGGAGAAATGCTTGCCGACTTCGCGCAGGAAATCGATGTAATTGAGTTTGTTCAGCCAGTCGGCATTATTGGCCATGACCGCATTGCCGCCGGCATCCTCGAATTTCAAAAACTTGGAAAAGATCGCGCGAATGCCAACGAGGTTCTGCTCGATCTGCGCATCGGTGAGAATGCGCCGGCTCTCGTCCTTGCCGGACGGGTCGCCGACGCGGGTGGTGCCGCCGCCCATCAGCGCAATCGGCTTATGTCCGGTTTGCTGGAGCCAATAGAGCATCATAATCGGCAAAAGCGAGCCGACATGCAGCGAAGCCGCGGTGCAGTCGAAGCCGATATAGGCCGTGATCGAACCGGCGACCGCGCGCGCATCCAGGGCGTCGGGTTCTGACACCTGGTGGATAAAGCCGCGCTTGGCAAGAATATTAAGAAAATCGGACTTATAGGCGCTCATAGCTGCACGACTCATGGCGCGGGTCGCTTCCCGGTCGCGGGTGGTGTAACAGGTCCGGCGTTGGATTCAACTCAAGGGGTCAATCGTGGGGGCAGTGCGGGCGATCGGGCTCATGAGCGGCACCTCGCTCGACGGCGTCGATGTGGCGCTGGTCGAGACCGATGGCGAGCGCGTTGAGGGCTTTGGCCCGGTCGGCTATCGGCCCTATACCGACGACGAACGGGCTTTGCTGCGGGCGGCGCTTAGCGCTGGTGCCGCGTTGACTGACCGCAACGCGCGCCCTGGTGTTTTGGGCGAGGCCGAGGCCTTTGTTACCAGCGTCCATGCCGAGGCGGTCGAGAGCTTCCTGGCGGATGAGCACATCGACAGATCGGCTATCGCCGTTGTCGGCTTTCACGGCCAGACCGTACTGCATAAGCCTTCGGCGCGGCTTACCGTGCAGATCGGTGACGGCCAGGCGCTGGCGCGCCGGCTGCGCATGACGGTCGCGTATGATTTCCGTGCGGCCGACGTTGCCGCCGGCGGCCAGGGCGCACCGCTGGTGCCGGTATTCCATCAGGCGCTGGCGCGCGATCTGGCCAAGCCGCATCCGATTGCCGTGCTCAATGTGGGTGGCGTCGCCAATGTGACCTTCGTCGACGGCGGCGATCCGGTCGCCTGCGACACCGGGCCGGGCAATGCGCTGATCGACGATTTCATGCGCGCGCGAACTGGCAGCCCGCTCGACCGCGACGGCGATCAGGCCGGCAGGGGGCGCGCCGATGAAAGCTTCGTCGCCGGAGTGTTGGCGCACGGATTCTTCGGTCAGCCATGCCCAAAGTCGCTCGACCGCAACGGCTTTGCTTTTGAAAATATCGGGCTGCCGAATTTTTCGGTGGCGGATGGCGCCGCCACCCTGTCGGCGCTCACCGCCGCTTCCGTCGCGCGCATTGTGCCGCATCTGCCGGAGCCACCGAAAGCCTGGATCGTCGCCGGCGGTGGCGCGCGTAATCCGACCTTGATGCGCATGTTGGCACAGCGGCTTGCGCCGGCCACCGTCGAAACTGCCGACGCCGTCGGCTGGCAGTCGCAATCGATCGAAGCGCAGGCCTTCGCCTATCTGGCGGTGCGCGCGCTGAACAATCTGCCGATCACCTTTCCGAAGACGACGGGAGTGCCGAAGCCAATGCCGGGCGGCGTCATCGCAAGGCCGCGTTAGCGCTGCCGGTTACAGCCGTCCGCCGCGCGAGAGCGACGCTTGGCACAGCTTCACTTTCGGCGTGAGCGCGGTTTCTTGCGCAAAAATGCCGCGCAAAAGGCTGCCTCGAAAGCCCTGTAGTCGTTGGTGATCTCTTCGCCTTTGCGGATATTGCTGCGGGCGATGACGAAGCCGTTATGGAAATCGGTATTGGGGTTTTCCGAATGGTTCATGAACGTATCGTAGTCCATGGACAACAGGATTTCGTTTTTCCACTGATAGCCGTGCAGATTGATGTAATCCCTGGCGGGTTTGGGCAATGTCGCGAGGCGCTTGCGGGTGTAAAAGCGATCGAACCCGTAAACGAACCGCCAGATCTTGGCGCCCTTGCGGATGGGTTGGGCGGCGAAAACGCCCAGGCCGTGAATGCGGCTTTTGCCGAGATAGGTTTTGACGAGCAACATGGGTCAGTATGCGATTCTCTTCCGGGAGAAAGCATACACGCTAATTTCGCGGATGATATACGGCCTAAGCCGCCGGCTTGCGTTCGGTCTTGAGGCGCTTGTCGAGATAGGCGGCGATCGAGGTGAGCAGGGTTTCCACCTTGCCGTCGAAGAAGTGGTTGGCACCCGGGATAATCTTCTGCTCGATGATGATGCCCTTCTGGGTCTTGAGCTTATCGACCAAGGTGGTGACGTCCTTGGCCGGCACGACCGCGTCCTTGTCGCCATGAATAATCAGGCCGGACGACGGGCAGGGCGCCAGGAACGAGAAGTCGTAGAGATTGGCGGGCGGGCAGATCGAGATGAAGCCCTCGATCTCGGGCCGGCGCATCAGCAACTGCATGCCGATCCAGGCGCCGAACGAGAAGCCGGCGATCCAGCAGCTCTTCGCCTCGGGGTTGATGGTCTGGGCCCAATCGAGCGCGGCGGCCGCGTCCGACAATTCGCCTTGGCCGTGGTCGAACGAACCTTGGCTCCTGCCGACGCCACGAAAATTGAATCGCAGCGCGGAAAAGCCACGGTGCACGAAGGCGTAATAGAGCTGGTAGATGATCTGGTGGTTCATGTTGCCGCCGAATTGCGGGTGCGGATGCAACACGATCGCGATCGGCGCGTTCTTCTGCCGAGCAGGGTGATAGCGGCCCTCGATACGTCCGGCTGGACCGGTGAAAATGACCTCGGGCATCTTGATCGACCTCAAACCGGGTTTGCCGCGCGCATTTGCGGCGTCTTTTGACGTTCTATAGCGGGCGAATTTCGTGCCCTGGGCTCTAGTTTAGAATTATTCTAATTATATGATTTCCGCTGTTCACCGCCGCAACAATAGCTATAAGTTCGCGGTGCGAATGCGGGCTTCTACCATGATCCTTAGGGCAAAAAGCAAGCTTTTTAGGCGATCTGGGGCCAGAACGGTAATTAGGTACAGGCGCAACTGATGGCTAATCGGACTTATTTTGACTGGAATGCGACCGCCCCGCTGCGGCCGGAGGCCCGTGCGGCCATGGAGGCCGTATTGGGGCTGACCGGCAATGCCTCCTCGGTCCATGCCGAGGGTCGGGCCGCGCGTCAGGCGGTCGAATTGGCCCGCCATCAGGTGGCGGCCCTGGTCGGGGCCGAGGCCCAGCACGTCACTTTCATGTCCGGCGCCACCGAAGCCAACATGCTGGCGCTGACGCCGGCTTTGGAACTCGGCGGGCGCAAGGAGCCGCGCGACCGGCTGTTCGTTTCGGCGGTAGAGCACCCCTCGGTGCTTTGCGGTGGCCGCTTTCCGGCCAATGCGGTCGAAATATTGCCGGTCAATGGTGATGGCATTGTAGATCTTGTCGAGCTTGAACGATACCTATTGCGGTCCGAGCGTCCGCTGGTGTCGGTCATGCAGGCCAATAACGAAACTGGCGTCATTCAGCCGATAGCTGAGATCGCGGCGATTGTGCATGCGGCTAACGGCGTGCTGCATGTTGACGCGGTGCAGGCTACCGGGCGAATTGATTGTTCGATCGGCGAACTCGGCGCCGATCTTCTCAGTCTGTCCGCCCATAAGCTCGGCGGCCCGCAAGGCGCGGGCGCGCTCGTGCGCTGCGGCGAGATTCACATTGCCCAAGCGCTGATCAAAGGCGGCGGCCAGGAGCGTTCTATGCGCGCGGGTACCGAGAACGTTGCGGCCATTGCCGGCTTTGGCGCGGCGGCAGCCGCTGCAAACGCTGCACGGCAGGCGGACGCGCTACGCATGGCGGCTTTGCGCGACTTGCTCGAGGCCGGTCTCAAGGCGGCAACGCCGCAGGCGGTGATCTTCGGCAAAAACGCGCCGCGCCTGCCCAATACGACTTTGTTTTCGGTTCCGCGTGTGAAGGCGGAAACGGCGATTATCGCGCTTGATCTCAATGGTATAGCCGTTTCGTCGGGGTCCGCCTGCTCGTCCGGCAGGGTGCAGGCATCGAGCGTACTCACCGCCATGGGCGTCGGGATTGAACTTACCCGCGGCGCGCTGCGTATCAGCCTTGGTTGGACGACCAGCGATCGCGACGTGGAAAGCCTGCTGAACGCTTGGAATAGCGTGGTTTCGTCACTACTTAAGGAACATGCGACTGCAGCTTAAGCGCATGGAACAAGGAATGATCGCAACGCGACAAGCGAACCGACCATAACCGACTAATCCAACCCGCGGTCCTTGAAACCGTGAGCGGAGGGAAGAATGCCGGCCGTACAAGAGACCGTCGATCGGGTCCGACAGATCGACGTTGACCAGTATAAATACGGGTTCGTCACCGATATCGAATCCGAAAAGGCCCCGATCGGCCTGTCGGAAGATACTGTCCGCTTCATCTCGGCCAAGAAAAACGAGCCGGCCTGGATGCTTGAGTGGCGCCTCGAAGCCTATAGGCGCTGGCTAACCATGCGCGAGCCGACCTGGGCGCGCGTCGATTACCCCAAGATCGATTACCAGAACGCCTATTACTTCTCGCAGCCGAAGAAGAAGCTCGCCTCGCTCGACGAGGTCGATCCGGAAATTCTGCGCACTTACGAAAAGCTCGGAATTCCGCTGCGCGAGCAGGAAATGCTCGCTGGCGTCGTGCGCCAAGATTCCGACGGAAATAATTTAGGTGAGCGGCGCGTTGCGGTAGACGCGGTGTTCGATAGCGTTTCGGTAGCGACGACTTTCAAGGAAGAGCTTAAGAAGGCCGGCGTGATTTTCATGCCGATGTCGGAGGCGCTGCAAGAACATCCCGAACTGGTCAAGAAATACCTTGGTTCGGTCGTTCCGGTGACAGACAATTTCTTTGCTACCCTCAATTCTGCGGTGTTCTCGGACGGCTCCTTCGTCTATGTACCGCCGGGCGTGCGCTGCCCGATGGAGCTGTCGACCTATTTCCGCATCAACGAGGCCAACACCGGCCAATTCGAGCGCACGCTAATCATTGCCGACAAGGGCGCTTACGTCAGCTACCTCGAAGGCTGCACCGCGCCGATGCGTGACGAAAACCAGTTGCATGCCGCCGTGGTCGAGCTGGTTTGCCACGACGACGCCGAAATCAAATATTCCACGGTGCAGAACTGGTATCCCGGCGACGCCGATGGCAAGGGCGGCATCTTCAACTTCGTCACCAAGCGCGGCGATTGCCGTGGCGCGCGCTCGAAGATTTCATGGACCCAGGTCGAGACCGGCTCGGCCATCACCTGGAAATATCCGAGTTGCATCCTGCGCGGCGACAACTCACGTGGCGAGTTCTATTCGATCGCGATCTCGAACGGCCGCCAGCAGGTCGATAGCGGCACCAAGATGATCCATCTCGGCAACAACACCACAAGCCGCATCATCTCCAAGGGCATCTCGGCCGGCAAGTCCAACAACACCTATCGCGGGCTGGTGACGGCGCATCGCAAGGCGACCAATGCGCGCAACTTCACCAATTGCGACAGCCTGCTGATCGGCGATCAGTGCGGCGCGCATACCGTGCCTTATATCGAAGCGAAGAATTCCTCCGCCGTGTTCGAGCACGAAGCTTCGACATCGAAAATCTCGGAGGACATGCTGTTTTATTGCCGCCAGCGCGGCATGTCGGCGGAGGAGGCGACCGCGCTCGTGGTCAACGGCTTCGTCAAAGACGTGCTGCAGCAATTGCCGATGGAATTCGCGGTCGAAGCGCAGAAGCTGATTTCGATTTCACTGGAAGGAAGCGTGGGTTAAATTTATGTCGCTCTTGGAAGTAAAAAATCTGCATGTCGAGGTCGAGGACAAGAAAATTCTCAACGGCCTGACGCTGACAATCGAGAAGGGCCAGGTCGCCGCCATCATGGGGCCGAACGGCTCCGGCAAGTCGACACTCGCTTATGTGCTGGCCGGCAAGGATAATTATAAAGTCACGCAAGGCGACGTGCTGCTCGATGGCGAAAGCATTTTGCAAATGCCGCCCGATGAGCGCGCCGCCAAGGGCGTGTTTCTGGCCTTTCAGTATCCGGTCGAAGTGCCGGGCGTCGCCACCATGACCTTCCTGCGCACGGCGTTGAACGCGCAGCGCAAGACCCGTGGCGAGAGCGAATTTTCCACACCCGATTTCATCAAGCTAGTGCGCGACACCGCGGCGCATTTGGGCGTGAGCCAGGAAATGCTGCGGCGCGCGGTCAATGTCGGCTTCTCCGGCGGCGAAAAGAAGCGCAACGAAATCCTGCAAATGGCGATCCTGCAGCCGCGTCTTGCCGTGCTCGACGAAACCGACAGCGGCCTCGACATCGACGCGCTCAAGATCGTTGCCGATGGCGTCAACCGCCTGCGCTCGCCCGAACGTTCGATGATCGTCATCACGCATTACCAGAGGCTGCTCGAATATATCGTGCCCGATGTCGTGCATGTGCTGGCCAAGGGCAAGGTCGTGAAAACCGGCGGCAAAGAGCTCGCACTTGAGCTCGAAGCCAAGGGCTATGCGCAATATGCCGATGAGGCGGCCTAGCCGATGAACGCGGAAGTGCGCGCCATCAAGACCCCGGCCGAGCAGGCGCTTGCGGAATCCTTCGCGCGCGCGCGCGGCACGTTGCCCGGCAAAGGCGCGATCGCCGCCTTGCGCGAGGATGCCTTCAAGCGCTTCGATGCAAGCGGCCTGCCGCATCGCCGCGTTGAGGAATGGAAATACACCGATTTGCGCGCGCTCATGCGCGAGTCTTATCCGCTTGCCGCGCCGCTTGATGCGGCGGCCAAGGGACGTGCGAAGAACGCGGGCAATTGGCTCACCGGTGTCGATTGCCGCCGGCTGACATTTGTGGACGGCGCCTTCGTGCCGGAACTTTCGGATATGGCACCCGAGGCGGGACTTAGCATCGGTTCGATGGCGGTCGCGCTTGCCAAGGGTGACGCGCTGGTTGCTGCCCATGTCGGCAAGACGATTGAGACCGACGACGCAGCCGTCGCGCTTAATACCGCGCTCATGGGCGATGGCGCCGTGATCCGGATCGCGGCGGCTACGCAGCTTAAGCGGCCGATCCACCTATTGTTCGCCACCGGCACGGAGACGCCGAGCTCGGCCTTCATCCGCTCGCTGATCGTGGTCGAGAAGGGCGCCAAGGCGACCATTACCGAAAGCCACGATGGCGGCACGTCTCAAGTCAACACGGCCCTCGAATTCGTAGTGGGTGACGAAACCCACGTCGATTACTTCAAGATCACCCATTGCCGCGCCTTGCATGTGTCGAGCCTGCTGGCGTCGGTCGGCGCGCGCGCGACTTTCAATACCTTCGCCTTTACCAGCGACGCGCAACTCGTGCGCAACCAGAATTTCTTCCGCTTCGCGGGCGAAGGCAGCACCATCGGCATTCGGGGCGTCAATCTGCTGCGCGGCAAGGAGCATGTCGATACAACGCTGTTGATCGAGCACGCGGCCGCCCATTGCGTGAGCCGCGAGCAATTCAAATCGGTGCTCGACGGCGAGAGCCATAACGTGTTTCAGGGCAAGATCGTCGTGAAACCGCACGCTCAGAAAACCGATGCCAAGATGATGACGCGCGCATTGCTTCTTTCCGACGACGCCGAGGCCGACAACAAGCCGGAATTAGAAATCTTTGCCGACGACGTGGTCTGCGGCCATGGCGCCACCGCCGGCGCGCTCGATGATGGGTTGAAGTTCTACCTGATGTCGCGCGGCATCCACGAGAAGGAAGCCGAGGCATTGTTGATCCAGGCTTTCATTGGCGAGACGGTCGAGGAAATCGCGCATGAAGGCATTCGCGACGCGCTGATGTTCGCGGCGCTGCGCTGGCTGGGGACGAGGGCATGACCATGCACGCACCCATCGGCAATGCCAGCTTTGACGTTGAGAAAATCCGCGCTGACTTCCCGGCACTTTCGATGCAGGTTTATGGCAAGCCGCTGGTCTATCTCGACAATGCGGCGTCGGCGCAAAAGCCGAAAGCCGTATTGGAACGCGTCCAAAAGGCCTACGCGCAAGAATATGCCAATGTGCATCGCGGGCTGCATTTTCTCGCCAATGAAGCGACGGAAGCCTATGAGGGCGCGCGCGAGAAAGTGCGCGGCTTCGTCAATGCCGAGCGCAAGGAAGAAATTATCTTTACACGAAACGCCACCGAGGCGATCAATCTGGTGGCCTATAGTTTCGGCGCAGCCAATATCAAGCCTGGCGACGAGATCGTGCTCTCGATCATGGAACACCATTCCAACATCGTACCCTGGCATTTCTTGCGCGAACGCCACGGTGCGGTGATCAAATGGGCGCCGGTGGACAATGAGGGCAATTTCCTCCTCGATGAATTTG
>Ga0182030_10022873_pt1 | contig 11605 bp, 11 predicted proteins | sample 812S3MmetaG_FD_121299 | JGI IMG/M metagenome (GOLD analysis project Ga0182030, IMG submission 121299) | Permafrost microbial communities from Stordalen Mire, Sweden - 812S3M metaG (Illumina Assembly) | ecosystem: Environmental > Terrestrial > Soil > Wetlands > Permafrost | place: Sweden... | reverse complement strand
CGCCTTATGAACGGACCAACCAAGAAACCGAAAATTGGGCTTGGGTTGGGTTGGTTGGAATTAATAACCACCCTTGCCGGTTTTGCGGTCGTAGTTGGGTTATGGAAAGAATCGGGACATGAATGGAAGATTGCTTGGGACCATTGGTCCTGGGCACATCCGGTATGGCCTACAAACAGCGCGCAAGGAAGTGCGTTAGTTGCGATTGGGGTATTTGTCGAGGTGTCATTGGGGATCTTCGCGGCTCGATCCGCAAAAGTGGCCGAAATCGAGTCCCGCGAAAAGATCGCTGAACTCAATTCCGAAACTGAGCGCCTCCGTAAAGAAAACAACGAGACTGATCTGCTGTTGAAGTACCGTGATCCAGGATGGACGGAATTGACGGAAGCCATGCGTTCGTACGCAGGAACGAAGTTCCGCACTGAGGTAATCCGCGATGGCATCGAACCATCCAATTTTCGATGGAGGCTCGAACTGGCCTTGAAAGATGCGGGATGGCTTCTGATCGCTATACCGAGCGGAAGGTACAATCTAAACTTCGGAATCGCAGTACATACAATTGGAACGACAGAAAATCCAGTTCGTTCGGCAGCCGCAGTCGCGCTCGCGGATTGGTTGAATTCCAAGAACGTTGCGGCGTGGGCGGGTGTCATTGGGGACCGAGAGGCTGAGCCGGGATTGGTAGTCGTGCAAGTTGGCCCACGCCCGGAGACCATGGAACAGTACGAATCAATACGGCAAGAGCAAGAGCGAAGAAACGCTCGGCCTGTCACGCCACCCCAAGCGTAACCCGCGAGACAAAGGTATGTCAAGTATATTATTACCGAGGGATCTGCTTTTTCTTTGCGCAACGGGCCTCATCTCATGAGTAACGCACCCATCGGCGTCGTCCTCGGCAGCGGTCTCGGAGCCTTCGCCGATGCCATCGAAAGCCGCAGCGAAACGTCGTATCGCGATATTCCCGGCTGGCCTCCGTCCACCGCAGTGGGGCACTCGGGTAAGCTCATCACCGGCAAAGTGGGTGGCGCGGATGTCATCGTGCTGGCGGGACGCGCGCACCTTTATGAAGGATATTCACCGGGGCAAGTGGTCTTCGGCATTCGCGAACTGGCGCGCCGCGGCGTGAAGCACTTGATCCTGACGAACGCCGCCGGAGGACTCAACCTTACCTACAAGCCGGGCGATCTGGTGCTCATCTCCGATCACATCAATCTCACGGGCTCGAATCCTCTGCTTGGCCCGAACGACGATTCCATCGGCCCGCGCTTTCCCGACATGTCCGAAGTTTATTCGGCTGCGTCACGCGAGATTGCGCACGCGGCGGCAAAATCGTTCGGATACAAGTTAAAGGAAGGCGTGTACGCGGCGCTGCTCGGCCCGAGCTACGAAACTCGCGCGGAGATTCGCTATCTACGGGCGATTGGCGCGGATCTCGTGGGCATGTCGACCGTGCATGAAGCCATCGCGGCGACGCACGCCGGAATGAAAGTGTTGGGGATTTCCTGCGTCACAAATATGGCGGCGGGCATGCTGCCGCAGAAGCTCGAACACACGGAAGTGCTCGCCACCGGAGCAAAGGTTCGCGATACGATGATCCAGCTATTGACGACGGTCGTCCCGCAATTGCAATAGCGCGTCGGGTACCGCGCGTGAAATTGTCAGGAAATCATTGCGACGATCGAACGCTCGCGCTTGCCGCCGTGCATACGGCACAACCCGTTATCCATCGCGATGCCGCGGCAAGCAGATCCGTTGCGAGCAGTCCCACTGCACCGCGCAGGAGTGCGGCCCACGGATAGCCCGAGCCAGCGCCGCACCTTGCGAACAACGCGGTCGAACCGGGTGAGCGTCGGACGCGATGCCGGCAATACTTCATGTGAAACTTCCGGAGATTCTTCCGGAGCAGCATGCGGATCGATGCGAATCGCCGCTGGAAACGACGGCAATATTTTCTCGCTGGGCTTCGCGCCCGCGGCTCGCGGCGCTACCGGTGCCGACCAGCGCACGGCCGTGCCGAATGTCGTGCCGAATGTGGACGCAGGCGGCTTGGGCCGCGGAGCAGCTTCGGGCGTCGCCTCGCCGGAAGCCACGGGAAATCCGTTTGCGCCGTGGGCAGTTTCGCTCTCGGAAACATTCGTGGCAGCACGCGGTGCAGGGTGTGATGTGGATGGGTTTAGCGGACCTTGGCTGGAGCTTCCCGGCCACCCCGGTGTGTCGGCCTTGCGAAGTATTTCCCGCATTCTACTCACGTGCGAAGGCTCCCGACTCTTCACCTCTATCTTGCTGGAACATCCGATGAGGTGCAATAAGAGATTGGTACCGCATGCGCGCAACCCGGGCCGGTACAAAAGAGGCAGGTACGGCATTGCCTGCCTCGCCTATTTTCTAGTGCGCAGCTTCTAATGCGACGCCGGGCTGATCTTCACGGCGTGCGCGACGGCGCGGCCTCCGTTGCTGCCCTCCGGAACATCGACGACGACGCGAGTCCCCGGAACAAGGTCAGTGACTTCGGCCCGCACCTTGTCCCTAGTGATCTCGGTTGTGGCATCCAGCTTCACGTAAACGATTCCGGTGGATGTCCTCAAGGACATGACGCCGTTCGTAATTTGGACCACATTGCCGGTAACGTGGTCGAATCCCCCGTGCGCGAACACGGGCAAGGCCACGAGAAACGCCGCCAGGAGCGTAAACAGCACTCCCCGGCGAACCATACGCGCGGCTGAAATGACGGATTTGGAATTCATTCGATTCTTCTCCTTGAGGCACGGCTTGAGACAAAAGCGCTCACCCGAAAAGATATCACCCTTCAGGCTCGAATGCTATAGTGGCACGAAGCGGGTCCTATGGCGACGCAGGAAGCGCGCGTAAGGCGTTCCCGCCGTCATTAAATAGGACGACGTTTATTAGGAGGATGAAAATATGGTTCATTTGGAAGATGCTCGCCGGGTGATTGCCGCGGCGGAGAAAAAAGCGCACGAGCTTGGGCAGCCCATGAATATTGCGATTGCGGATGCCGGAGGAAACATCGTCGCCCACGTGCGCATGGATGGAGCCTGGATCGGCAGCATCGATATTTCCCAGAAGAAGGCGTACACGTCGCGCGCGTTCGACATCGCCACGAAAGATCTGGCCACGCATTCGCAGTCGGGCGGGCAGTTTTTTGGGATCCACGCGTCGAACGACGGTAAGATCATGATCTTCGCCGGTGGCATTCCTCTGAAGAAGGACGGTAAAGTCGTCGGCGCCATCGGCGTCAGTGGAGGCTCGGGCGAGCAGGATCACGCCGTGGCCGAAGCCGGTGCCGCTGCGTTCTAGGCCATTTTCATCGTTACTGAGGACCGCGAACGCCTGGGCCGGGCAATCGCAAAACCTCGCACGTAAGTGCGGGGATACAGTTGCAGGTGCGATAAATCGTGGATGTATCCCCGGGGCTCACGCCCGGGGTTTTACCGCCGGTGTTCCCTTGTCGGTCTGCAAGAACTCCGAAAATGCCCTAGCGCGCGCTACGCCATTGTTCCTTGTTCATTCCCGCGTGAAACCCGCTCTTTCCGGATTGGCGAAATGTTACCGTATTAGCTATGTGGCCCACGGCGCGCGCTGGCCGTCGTCGCCACAAAAAGGAGGATGACACCATGAAGATTTCTCTCGCCGTGATCTTGATCGCGGCCCCCGCAATGTGGGCCGCCGACTTCGTGCCGCTGGATGCGAAACCCGGCCAATGGGAGGCCACCGTCACCATGCAGATGTCCGGCATGGCACAAGCCCGGCAGATGCCCCAATTGACGCCCGAACAACTGGCCAAGATCCCACCGGCACAAAGAGCCCAGATCGAAGCCATGATGGCCGGCAAGCCCATGACGAACGTCAGCAAGACTTGCGTCGAAAAGCAAGACATGACTCATTTGCCCACCGGCATGGATCAACAAAATTGCACGAACACGATCGTCACCTCTACGGGCTCCAAGCTGGTGTTGAAGCAGGTGTGCGATCGCAACGGACTCAAGAGCAACGCCACGGTAACCGTCGAGGCCGTCAACTCCGAAAATATGAAGTTCAGCATCGTTGCCGACGCAGTGGGCGCGGATGGCAAGGGTGGACCCGCGAACATCCAAGGCACGTCGAAGTGGCTGGGCCCGGTTTGCACCGAAGGCGCGAACAAGAAGTAGCGCTGTTTTTTGATACCTCACAACATTGCAAGCGGTTCGCCCTCGTGCGCCACGAGCCGCTTGCGCGTCCACTCTCAGGGGCTGGCTTGGTTCCCAAATTGGCTGGCCGTCTGATCGTCTGAAGGTTTCCTTAATGCGACCTGATATGATAGATTCGATCACCCCGGGTCGTAGTCTCGATTGCGTCTATTGAATTGTTTCGGATTTCATCCGTGGGGTCCACTACATGAAGAAGGCTGGTAGGATAATTTTGTTCAAACGCGCGCACTCCTTTCGTAACGGCTTGTTGCCGATTTTGACTTTTACGCTTTTACTCGCACCTGCGGCTTTCGCACAAGGGCAAGGACGCGGAGGCGGTCGCGGCCCGGCTGGCCCTCCTCCGCCACCTCCTGTAGCGAAAGCCGCGGCTCCCTGGGATCCCACGGGATACTGGGTCGCGTTGGTCACCGAGGACTGGCGCTATCGCATGGCCACGCCTCCCAAGGGCGACCTCACCGGCGTCCCCGTGAGCCCCGCCGGGCGCGCCGCCGCGAATGCCTGGGATCCCGCCAAGGACGAAGCCGCGGGCAATCAGTGCAAAGCCTTCGGCGTCGCCGGACTGATGCGCATGCCGACGCGTCTGCACATCACCTGGGTGGATGACGAGACATTGAAGATTGAAACCGACGCCGGCACACAAACGCGCATCTTGCACTTTAAACCTACGCCGGGGTCCCAGGGTGAAGGCGGCGATTTGCAAGGCGTCTCCATCGCCAGCTGGGATCGCAGCATCCCCGTGATGGGACCCGGCCGCGGCGGCGCGCCCCCGGGAGCGTCGCTCAAAGTGGTCACCACCAAGATGAAAGCCGGCTACCTCCGCAAGAACGGCGTGCCGTATAGCGAGAATACCGTCGTCACCGAATACATTGACCGGCTGGAACATCCGAACGGCGATTCCCTGTTGGTTTTTGAGACGGAGGTCGTCGACCCGGCGAATCTGGCGACGCCCTTCTGGACCAGCAGTCATTTCAAGAGACAAAAGGACGCCGCCGGCTGGAACCCCACGCCGTGCGCGGCTCATTAGAACAGGACGCAAAAAGGAATCCCATGATCTTGAACTATAAAAAATCGATTCTGGCGGCTGTGATCGCCGCTGCTGCCGTTTGCAGTTCGCATTTTTCCTTTACGCCCGCGGCCTTCGCCCAGCGGGCGAATGAACGTGACCAGCAGCCGACGCCCGCGCCCGCAGCCAGTGCCGCTGAAGCTCCTCCCGTCGATCTCACCGGTTATTGGACGCCTCCCATGCATGAGGACGCTCTGGAACGCGGCGGCGGATCGGAGCTCGGCGATTACGCCGGCTTCGCGCTCAACGAAGCGGGCCGCCTATGGGCACTCTCCTACGATCCTTCGCGCGTGACTCTGCGCTATCACCAGTGCGACGCCTACGTGGCTCCGTATCAAATGCGCGCCACTGGAAACTTCCACGTGTGGGAAGAGCGCGACCCGCACTTTCACCGCCTGGTCGCCGTCCACGTGTGGGGCCAGACCACCGAAGGGCATCGCGTAATTTGGATGGACGGCCGCCCGCATCCGCCCGCCTGGGCTCCGCACACCTTCCGCGGCTTCTCCACCGGAAAATTCGTCGGCAACGTGCTGGTAGTGGAAACAACGCACATGAAGCAGGGCTGGCTGCGCCGCAATGGGACGCCGCAGAGCGATCAGGCCACGCTGGTCGATTATTTCGTGCGCCACGGCGATCACTTGACGAACGTCACCGTCGTCACCGATCCCGTCTTCCTCAGCGAGCCCGAAGTTCGCAGCAACGATTACTATCGCAACATCGCCGATCACCGCAATTGGCTCTATGCCTGCGACGATGGCGAACAGATCACCGGCCGCGCGCCCGATTACGTCCCTAACTACCTCTTCGGCCAGCAGCCCTTCGCGAACGAGTTTGAAAAGGTCTACAAGCTCCCTCTCATCTCCGGCAAGAGCGGCGCGGCTTCCGTCTATCCCGAGTTCATGGCGAAGATGAAGACCGCGACCGATGCCGAGGGCCTCGCGCTGCTCAAGCCCGAGCCCGGCAAAACGAACGAAACCAGTAAAGCCGCCAACCCGAATCCCACGGACGGTCAGATCCACGTCATGCCACTGCGCAACAACGTTTACCTTCTTGTTGGCGATGGCGGCAACGTGATCGCACAACTCGGCGAAGAGGGAGCTCTCGTGGTCAACACCGGCGCCGGCAAAATGACCGACAAACTCATCGATGCCATCCGCAAACTCGCGCCCGATTCGTTCATCCAGTTCGTCGCCAATACCGGCTTCCAGGCCGACTACACCGGCGGCAACGGAAAATTCAATCTGGCCGGCCGCGACCCCTCGCTGGTCGGCTCGTTCTTCTCGAACCAACATCCCGAAGCGGGCAACACAGCGACGTTAATCGCGCATCAGAACACGCAGAACTACCTGAACGATCTGAAGTACCCGGAGGAGGCGCTGCCCACCGACACGTTCCTCGAAGAGCGCCGCCGCAAGTTCCATAACGACGACTCCATGGAAATGTTCTGGGAGCCGCACTCGGTCACCGACGGCGAAGCCATCGTCGTCTTCCGCCGCGCCGACGTCATCGCCACCGGCGATATTTTCAACACCACGGCCTATCCGGTCATAGACCTGAAACGCGAGGGCAGTGTGCAGGGCGAAATCAATGCGCTGAACGATATCCTCAGCCGCACCGTTTATGAGCATGAAGAGGACGGCGGGACGATCGTCATCCCCGGCCATGGCTACGTCTGCAACGAGCATGAAGTGCTGGAGTATCGCGACATGATGGTCATCATCCGCGACCGCGTCCGCGACATGATCAAAAAAGGAGCCACGCTCCAGCAGGTGAAAGCCGCGCGCCTCACCGCGGATTACGATACGCGCTATGGAGCGAACTCCGGGCCGTGGACCACGGACATGTTCGTGGAAGCGGTTTACAACAGCCTGAAGAATCCACCGGCAGCGAAATAATATGTGGGGCAGCCCTTCCGGGCTGCGAGCCGGGCTTCTGCCCCGCTCATCACTAGATCCGGATCGTTGAGTGCGCCGCCTGGAAAGGCGGCGCGCAGGGCGGAAGCCCTGCCCCACAGCAAGTCATCGCGGCATCGACAGCCTCGCGCGCGTAGCACACGCGCCACGAGCAGCGTATCTCCCAGCTTGAGGATCGGCAAAACTAGTTTTGGACGGGCAGATTGCCGCACCGTTAGCCGCAGCGATGGTGGCGAAAACTGGGAAATCTCAGTTACTGTTCCAAGTTTCACCAGAACGTGCGGCTGACTACGCAAGCCGATCCGGATACTCATCGCGGGATATCACTAGGGTCGTAACGGGCGCAAGAATATCGAAATACTGATGAAACGGGCCAGGGTTCATTCTCATAGCTTCCATCTTGTCGGCTAAGTCTTCCATGCGCATTATCGAAAAACGCCAAACCACTTGGTCATTTCGAAATTCGATCGCCGCACCGTGTTCTACCAGAAACAAATGAGTTTGTTGACCAGTGCGTAGAATGCCCGACTCGCTGCTTTTGACAGCGCTTCTTACTGCCGTTTCAAGCTCTTCAATCCCTTCGCGGTTTGCCGCGACCAACACTGCGTCGTCCTCGCCCATGTAAAATTCTCGTACCAGTTCGGCGTGAATCTTGCCCATATGTTTAACCCGGCAACTTCTCTCAGCTGTCGCTCGTATTACCACTACCCCGAGTAGGTGGCGCGGACCGCCAGGTCTGCTGAGTCGAGAGTCATCTCGACTTTTTATAGACTGCGACAATAGGAAAAGCGGTGTAGAACCCCGGGCGTGAGGCCGGGGATACATCCGAACTTTAACGCGCCTGAAAATGTATCCCCGCACTTACGCGCGGGGTTTTACCGTAAAAGCAGCCTCGCCCCTACTGTTCCCGCCGCCACTCCGCGGATTGCGAAACGCTCAAGCCTTCCTGCGGAAAAACGGAAAGCTTAAAACGGACGTCGTCGCTTACATTGCGATAAATGAGCGTGCCGTTCTGCAATTGCGCCGCGTCCAGATCCACGGGTTTGGAGATGCCTTCTTCCTCGATCTCCAACACGCCGCGCTTCGCCGCTCTCACGGCAGGCGCCTGTTTATCCCAGCGCAGCGTGAGCGTCTGATCCGTTCGGGTCACGGCCAAAGAGAGCGAAAAATCCGTACCCGTCAAATTCATCGGACGCGATCCATAGGTCAGCGCCGCTTGAAATCCAAGCCCCAGCCCGAGCAGCAGGAACACGAACGACAGCGGTAGCCACATCCACCGCTTCTTCGTCAGCGGAGGTGCCAGGCCGATGGCAGGTTCCGTCGCCGGATTATATTGCGCGCCCGGCTGCGAGACGGGGCTTGGCTGAGCCGCGCTGTAGGGTGGCCCGCCGTTGGGGAACGCGCCTGCGTTCGCGCCCGCATTGCCCGGCGTCGCATTACCTTGCCCGGGGTCACTTTGCACGGGGCTGCCTGGCATGGCACTACCCGGTATCGCATCGGGAGCCACTGCCGCACCGGGCGCGCCCTCCTGCTGATAACGCGAGCGCGAGCGGGGCGACGAAGGATCCAGATCCCGCAGACGCGGACGCCGCTCCATCATCGAACGCCGCGGCGGAGGCTCCTGGCCCGTCAATTCCTGGCGGCGAAAGGGAAATTCCAGCGGCGTCACCGCCGGAAACGTCCCGTCTTCGCGGATGAAAATCCCGGCCTGGCTCACTTTCGTCGCGAAGGGTTTGACGAGCAACGCAACGGTGTGAGGTCCGGCAAAGAAATGATCCAACAGTTCGATGTCTTCGGCGCCCAAGGCCAATCCGTCGCGCGTATGACTGCGAAAATATCCGATGCCATCCGTGCGCGTGCCCGCCAGCTCGAACGGTCCGCAGTCTTCTTCGGTAAACGTGTAGGATGGGCCGCGCCGGTATTGGCACGGCACCAACTCGAAATCCTGGACGCGCACAATCGTGGGCGTGCCCTCTTCTATGCTGCCGATCAGCACGCCCCCGAGCTCGGGAGAACGCTTGGGATTCGCGCCATAACCGCGCATGAGTTCGACCGAGAGGCGGTCAATGATCGTCAGAGGAATATGAACGGCGACCGGTTTCCCGGGCACCTGCCACACGTAAGTGTCGGCGGCTCCGGCGGTGTCGCCTTGTGTTGACGGGTTCATTTCGGTTACCGTTTCATCGTACTACGATGACAGGAAAACTATATATTGTTGCGACGCCGATTGGCAACCTGGAAGACATCACGCTGCGCGCGATTCGGATTTTGAAGGAGTGCGATTTCATTGCCTGCGAAGATACCCGGCAAACCCGAAAATTGCTGGAGCATTTCGGCATCACCACTCCCGCCGTCAGCTATCACGAGCATAACGAAGCGGCGCGCGCCGCCGAACTCGTCGGCAAGATGGAGGAAGGTTCCAACATCGCGCTCGTCTCCGACGCCGGAACGCCGCTGGTTTCCGATCCCGGCTATCGCTTGGTACGTGCCGCGATCGACGCCGGCATTGCCGTGATTCCCATCCCCGGCCCATCGGCGGCGCTCTCCGCTTTGAGTGCCGCGGGGCTCCCCTCCGATGCGTTTCGCTTCTGCGGATTCCTGCCTCCGAAATCCTCGCAAAGACGCCGTGTTCTGGAAGATGTGAAAGCCGAAACCGCGACGCTGATTTTCTATGAAACGCCTCATCGCATTATCGACGCCCTGAAGGATATCGCCGCCGTGATGCCACTGCGCCCCGTGGCGATCGCGCGCGAGCTCACGAAAATCCACGAGGAATTCCTGCGCGGCACGGCGTCGGAGATTCGCGAGATCCTCGCCGCGCGGCCCTCCGTGAAAGGCGAGTTTACAGTTTTGATTGGCAAAGCTCCGGAGAAGAAAGCGGGCGAGGCCGCGGTTCCGGGCGAAACCGAAATTTCGCTGCAGGACGCCGTACAGGCCGCCGAGAAAGAAGGCCTTTCGCACATGGACTCCATCAAGCGCGTCGCCAGGGAAAGAGGGCTCGGCAAGCGCGACGTCTATCGCGAGGTGGACGGCGGTTAAGCCCATGCTGCCCTTCGGTCAATCCCAAGCACTGTCATCCCGAGCGAAGTAGAGGGATCTGCTTTTTTCAAACAAGGCCCGCAGCACCTTATTCATTCTGTCTCCTGTCTCCTGTCTTCCTTCTTCTTTTTCCCGCCTCCTGTCTCCTCACCCCTCGCTTCTGTAGTAAGTTATTAGACGCACATTCGCACCAAGAAGAGGGCTATATGAACCGCATCACCTTCGGAGCCGGGTTGGTCCTGATCACGAGCCTGGCGGCATTCGCTCAAGTGGCTCCGCCCGCCGAGGCGCAGTTGCCCATGATCCTGAATGTCCTCCCGGTGATGGCGGATCTCGATCGCGCCGAGGAGTTCTATCACCGCCTCCTCGGACTCGAATCCACGCAGGGAGATCCGCGCGCGCGCCTCGCCTGGTATCCCAACGCGCCCTTCCTGCAAGACATGTACGCGGTCAAGGGCAACACGCGGAATTTCTTTCTGAAGGCCCCGAATTCCGAACTAACCTTCGAGCTCGAATCCTTCGACGGCACACAAGCCAAGCGCCTAGACACGCATATTCAAGATCCGGGCGCCATGCAATTCATCTTCAGCACACGCGATATCAATCAGCTCACCTCCTGGATCACGAAAGGCGGTGCCAAGGTGCACACCATCGGCGGCAAACCTGTTTCATATGGAAGCGGCTTGGCTTTCGTGCCGGATGGACAGGCTGGCCGGCCGATCTCCTTCCAGGCAGTCGAGTTCGACGACTTCAACGGCTTCTTCGTGAGATTGGTCCAGCGCGACGATCCTACGAAAACCGCGGGCACCGGCGCGCCGACCCCGTTCCTCAACGGCGCGACGCTCGGCGCAACCGTGGAGGATTCGGAGAAAACCGCCAAGTTCTATCACGACGTGCTCGGCGTTGACGTGAAGCTCGGAACATTTACGTCCGATACGAAGCTGCTCGAATCGTATGGTTTGAAAGGCGCGCAGGTCCGGGAAAGCGTAGTGAACTTCCCGGACAAAACTCCGCCCCTGCACTTCTTCGAATTTAAAGGAGTCGAACGCAAGCCCTTGCGTCCCGCGCAAGCCGATCCGAATTCCGTGCTGATCCGCATCGCCGTCCACGATCTCGAAGGCATCATGGCCAAAGTGAAAGCCGCCGGCGGCCAGATCATGAACGCCTCGGGCGGCATCACGGTGAACGGCCGCACGCATTGGCTGGTGGTGAAAGATCCCAACGGGATTCACCTGCAGTTGCTCGAACGGCAGTAGGAAGCGCTAGCAGGATGCTGAAAAACTCGATTTGAGTGTTACTCCGCAAAACAGGAACACGTCTATATGTTTCCACCATGCGCGGACACGATTCTCAGCAGAGCACGATGTACAGCTAGCTGTCGCCGG
>Ga0182030_10022872_pt1 | contig 11605 bp, 8 predicted proteins | sample 812S3MmetaG_FD_121299 | JGI IMG/M metagenome (GOLD analysis project Ga0182030, IMG submission 121299) | Permafrost microbial communities from Stordalen Mire, Sweden - 812S3M metaG (Illumina Assembly) | ecosystem: Environmental > Terrestrial > Soil > Wetlands > Permafrost | place: Sweden... | reverse complement strand
GTCCCAGGAGCGCGGCGGCATCGAGGAGAACTCGGGCTCGCAGTCCAGGCCGAACTCCTGCTTGGCGAGCTGCGCGAGCTCCCGGATGGTCGTCTTCACCCCGCTCCCCACATTGAACGACTCCCCGTACCCGGCGGGGCGCAGCAGCACGGCCGCGCTTAAGAAAGCGCGTACTGCATCGTCGACGTAGAGAAAGTCCCGCGAGGTGTCCGGCCCGACGAAGGGCGGCAGGCATCGCGCCGCCGCTGCGGCCACCAGGGTGGGCATCAGGCGCGAGCGATCCTCCAGCGGTCCGTAGACGGAATAGAGCCTCAAGTTCGCGCAGCGCAGCCCGCGATGTTTGCCCGAGAAGTAGACGAGACCCGCCGCCGCGTTCTTGGTCACCGCATAATGGCTGTTCGGCGCCGGCGCCTGGCTCTCCGCGGGCGCCGAGGCGTGCACACCGTATTCCGACGAGCTTCCCGCATGTATATAGCAATACGTTCCGCGCCGGATGAGTTCATCAATCAACTCCTGCTTGAACAGGACGTTGGTTTGATACATCCGCTCGACATCCTGCTCGAACGGATAGGCGCCATAGGTCACGCAGTCGAAAACCGTCTGCGGCTGCACCCGATCGAGAAGTGCGCGAAGATTCCCGCGCGCGAGAAGATCCACGGTGATCACCCGGTCGGTGTCCAAGTCCGCGAGCCGCCACGCGGGATCGCGCGATGCCGTGCCGAATACGTCCGAGCGGCTATCGAGCAGGGTGCGCTGCAGGTTGGCGCCGATGAACCCGCTCGCTCCCAGGACCAGGATTGGGCCGTGAAGCTCGCGCGCGAGGCTTGGCGTCGAATTCATGTTGCCGCCCGCGCCGCCAGCCGCCCGAGAATGGCCGCTACATCGAGTCCGCACTCTTTTCTATGCCATTGCTGCGAACCGTACCGGCCGGACGGATAACCGAGCGCATGCGCATGCACGACGCGCCGCACCGAACGGCCTGAAAGCGCCAGGAAGTGCAGAAATTGCTGAGCAAAGCCGCCGTGCGCCACATGCTCTTCGACGATGCCGAGGACGGGTGCGGATGCGAGCTCACCGAGCAGCGCGGCCGGCGGCGCGATGGCGCGGCCGTCCCCCTCGAGCTCGCTCACCACCCAGATAGCGGGGCGTCCTGCGAGCGGCCGCGCACGCGTGGCGCTCCACAGATCCCCGGCGATCGGACCGACCGCCACCACCACCCCCGCCCCGCCCTCCTGCAGCCGGCGCCACGCGGCATACGGAGGCGCGGCGGATTCATCCTCGAGTTCCGAGCGCCCGAGGCGCAGATACGCGGGAGCCTCACGCCCGGCGATGGTGCGCACCATCGGTTCCACATCCGTGTCGAACGCGGGCACGTACACGCGCATAGCGGGCAGGGTCAACAGTGCGCCGTAGTCTTCGAGCGCGTGGTGCGTGGCTCCCATCGCGCCATAAGCATACCCGCCACCGTTGCCGACCAGGCGCACGGGCAGCCGATTGAGGCAGACGTCGTTACGGATCTGCTCGAAGGGCCTCGCGTAGCAAAACGGCGCGATGCTGTAGACCCAGGACTTGCCACCGACGGCGGCCATACCTGCGGCGACCGATACCATGTTCTGCTCCGCCACGCCGGCATTGATGAAGCGTGGACCCAGCACTTTGCGCAGCGGCTCGAGCGCCATGAACCCCAGATCGCCGGTGAGGAAGAAATAGCGCTGGTTGGCGGCGAGCTCGACCATGGCATCGCAGAAAGCGCGCCTCACGGCCGTTCGACCTCGAGCAGCGCCGCAGCGTATTGCTCCGCGCTCAGCGGCAGGTAGTGAGACTCCATCCGGTTTTCCAGGAACGACACCCCTTTCCCCTTGACGGTGTCGAGAAGGATCACCGTCCCCGGATTGGCGCGAGCTACCGCCGCAATCGCCTCATGATCGTGGCCGTCCACCCGGACCGCCTGCACGCCGAAACTCTCGATCCGTGAACCGAGATCCTGCAATCCAGCGACCTCGCGGGTGGACCCGAATCCCTGCCACCCGTTCTGGTCGATCAGCACCGTGACGTTGCGCAGTTTTCTGTGTGCCCAGAAGATGAGCGCTTCCCACATCGAGCCCTCCTGCCATTCACCATCGGAGGTCAGGCAAAAGATCCTGCCCGGTTCGCTTTGCAGCTGGCGCGCGAGAGCCATGCCGAGCGCTGCCGGAAATCCGTGTCCGAGGCTGCCGGTGGCGACGGGGATGTATCCGCTCCACCCTGGGACCGGATGTCCGGCCAGCCGCGTCCCATCCGCATGGAATGTGTCGAGATCCGCCTCGGACAGCACCCCGAGGCTCCATAGCGTGACGTACAGTGCCCCGGCGGCATGTCCCTTGGATAGGATGAATTTATCCTGCGGATCCATCACCCGATGATGCAGAGCGATCAGGGTGTCGATCGCGGACAGATTGCCGCCCAGTTGTCCGATGCGGCATTCGTAATGCATGCGCAGCAGCCGGCGGCGTGCGCGGCGCGCAAGACCCGACAGCTCTTCGGCGTCGCGTCGGTCTGCGGCGTCTCGAGCGCTCACCGCCCCATCTCCAACCCGCCGCGCTCGAATCCGAATGGCTGTGGCGCGCAGCCGCTCGAGAGGGCCCTGCCTGGTTGCAGTGCGTGCGGCGATCGCAGCAAGGCCGCGATGGGTTGACCCGGGAGCCGCGCGACGTAATGCGGCGGAAACGTGCCGCACGCCGCGTCGATGAGCGTGGCGTCGAGATTCGCGCGCCAGGGATCGCGGGCCGCGGCGCGTGCGAACTCCTGAAAAGGCGTGACCGCGCCGACCAGCAACAATCCCACCAACGCCGCTTTCTTGATCCGAAGGCCCATGGTGGCCGGCGGCGCGGCGGTCGAGCTTGCACCTGCCGACGGGGGGGTGAGCAGCGCGAGGCAGGCGCCGATCGCGAGCACGGTCAAGCTCGGAATCGAAACGCGCATGACGAAGTCATTCGCGCTGCCGAAGCTGACCAGGGGCAATACCGCGAGCACGCACAACGCCAGAATCACGACAGCCGAGCGGCGAATGCTCAGGATCGCGAACCCGAGGAGGCCCGCTTCCAGCAGGAAGAACTCCGCATGCCTTTGCAGATCATCGCTGATCGCCGCGGTACCGAAGCCGTGAGCGCCGATGATCCAGCCCTTTGGAATTCGGCCGGCGTCGAGCGTGAGGTACGCGGCGATCACCAGCCCGACCGCGAGCGCAGGAGCCCAAACGCGGGGAGAGAACCATTGCATCGAGCGCTCGCGCACCGTGACTTCCCATACCCGCCACAGGAGAAAGGGCACGAGGCCGAGCGCGGCGAGCGGGGACCAGAGCGCGACGGCGACCAGCGTGACGGGCAGGAGCGGATCCACTGCGCCCGTCCCGCGCTGGCGGGCGAGGAGCCCGACGGCGAGCCATGCGCCGAGCGCGTGATTCGGCACCCAAAAAAGCTGTGTGGTCATGGAGGAGTATTGATAGCGGCCGGCCCACCATTCCAAGTGCCTTGTGACATCCCAATGATCAATCGCCTGCGGCACGCGCAGCATCGTGCCGACGGCATCAAGTCCGCTGAACGAGGCGATCAGCGCAACGCTCGCGAGTGCCGCGCCGAGCCGGCGGGGCACGAGCGACAGCACCTGCAACAAGAAGAGCGAGACGCCCGCCCCGGTCCAGACCGCCAATGCGACATGCGCCTCGGCAAGTCCCGCCATCTTGCCGAGGAGGGCCGCGGGCAGATAATAACCAATTGGCGCCCTCAATATGCTCGAACCGCCGCCCTCCATGACATAGCCCACGGGCCATGCCCCGATGACCAGATCGTGGAGCACTGCGTCCCGGATGCGCCAGTCCGCGTTGGCGAACATCCAGTGTCCGCTTCCGCCGTACAGCGTCCAGATGCAGCCGAGGGTGATTGCAAGCGCCACTTGCCAGCCCTGCAAATGGCGCCGAAGTCGGCTTTCGCGGGCCGCCGCGATGAGCGGCCACACCGCATACATCAGGCACAGACCCAGCGGCAGCGCAACCCAGAGCTTGAGCCAGCCGAACAGGAAGATCCCGAGCGGCAGCGTCAGATAAGCGACCGCCAAGGCATCCAACAGCTCCCAGGCGGGCGCACCGGGTTGTCCCTCGACGTGGCTGCTCATGGCTCAACCCAGGGCATTGACGCCGCTCGCGCCGAGCGACCACGCGCGGCCGGGCGTCATGCCTCGCACGAACACGGGGGCCCGCAGCGCTTCGCACAAGTCCGCGACCTCCGGGGCCGCGACGCGTTCTTGAAGCGCCACGAAATCCGCACCGCCGCTCACGGCGGCGCGCGCTTCCTCGGCCGTCCGGCAGGACACGCCTCTCAATAGGGGGCCGCCCTCCAATCGTGTCGCCGTGAAGTCTTCGAACGCGCGAACGCGATAATGCGGAGTGTCTGGAACGCGCAGCCGCTCCGGCAGCCGCAGCGCGCCGATGATCGGACGATCCGCCGGCAGCAATCCCGCTGACTGAAGCGACGAGCGGCTGCACCAGCGCAATGCCTGACCGTCGAGGCTGCGCGGCTCGCCGCGGTAGCGGCGCACGATCCAGACATCGAGCAGCACATCGCCGAAGGAGTAGCGGTGTCTCAAGCGAAGAAGCGGCCGCGGCGTGTCGATGACGATCCCGATCTCCTCCTTGAGTTCGCGCTGCAGGGCATGAAGGCGGGTCTCGCCCGACTCCACTTTGCCGCCGGGAAATTCCCACATGCCTGCCAGCGCCTTGCCGGGCGGTCGCTGCGCGATGAGCACCTGGCCGCGAGCATCGATCACGGCCGCGGCCACCACATGAATCGCGCGGTCCGGGAGCGCTCGAGTTGGGCGCTCGATCGTCAGCCGCTCGCTTGCTGCAGGGCGCCGTGGCAGTGCTTGTACTTCTTGCCCGACCCGCAGGGACACAGCTCGTTGCGGCCCACTTTGGGAACCTGCCGCACGAACGGGGCGGCCCCCGGCGGCGGCGGGCGGGGCTCGATGCCGCCCGAACGGGCAGCGGACGGGGCATTGAAACCCGGCGGCTGGGCGCCGCCGCCCGGCGGCCCGCCGGAGCCGGGACCGCCCTCTTCGAGCCCAACGCCAGGCTGAATGGGCGAGACTGCTTCGGCGTGCTGCATCTGCAGCGCGCGGGCCAGGCGTTGTTGCCGCTCGAGTTCCTCGCGCTCAACCTCGGCCTGGCTGCGCACCTGAATCTTGGACACGGTGGTGACGGTGTCGAACTTGATGCGATCGAGCATTGCGGAGAACAACTCGAACGCCTCGCGCTTGTATTCTTGCTTCGGATTCTTTTGCGCGTAGCTGCGCAGGAAGATTCCCTGGCGCATGTAATCCATTGCCGCGAGGTGCTCGCGCCAATGGGTATCGAGCGTGCGCAACATCATTTCCTTCTCGATGTAACGCATGAACTCGGGACCGACCGCCGCCTCTTTTTGATCATAGGCCGCCTCGAGGGCCGTCACGATCTTGGCCTTGAGGACGGTTACATCGCCCGCCTCGTCTCCTTTCACCCAATCCTCGATGGGGAGCCTCGGACCGAAATCTCGTTCCACCGCCTGCGTGAGGGCGGACACTTCCCACTGTTCCTCGGCCGCGCCCTGCGGCATGTATTGATCGACGAGTCCCTGCACCACATCCTCGCGCACGCCCTTGATGGCCTCGGCGACGTTCTCCGCGCCCATCAGATCCGTGCGCTGCTGATAGATGACGCGGCGCTGATCGTTGGCAACGTCATCGTATTCGAGCAGCTGTTTGCGGGCGTCGAAGTTGTGCTGCTCGACGCGGCGCTGCGCCCGCTCGATCTGTCGGGTGAGCATGCCGCTCTCGATGGCCTCGCCGGCCTTCATGCCGACGCGGGTCATGAGCGCCTTCATGCGTGTCGGGTCGCCGAAGATGCGCATCAGGTTGTCTTCGAGCGAGAGATAGAACCGGCTGGAGCCGGGGTCGCCCTGACGGCCCGATCGGCCGCGCAACTGATTGTCGATGCGCCGCGACTCGTGGCGCTCGGTGCCGATGATGTGCAGGCCGCCCGCGGCGAGCACCTGCTCGTGGCGCTGGCGCCAGGCCTCGCGAATCTCGGTGACCTGAGCCTCGTCGGTGCTGCCGAGGGCCTCGATCTGCGCCTGCACGCTGCCGCCGAGCACGATGTCGGTGCCGCGGCCCGCCATGTTCGTGGCGATGGTGACCGCGCCCGGCCGTCCGGCTTCGGCCACGATGTGCGCCTCGCGCTCGTGTTGCTTGGCGTTCAGCACCTCATGCGCAATGTTAGCTCCGACCAAAAGCTTCGCCAGCCGCTCGGAGGTCTCGATCGAGGTGGTGCCGACCAGCGCGGGTTGTCCGCGCTTCACGCATTCCTGAATATCCTCGAGAATCGCCTGGAACTTGTCCCCTTCGGAGAGGAACACCAGGTCGGAGTGATCCTTGCGTATCATCGGCTTGTGCGTCGGAATCACGACGACTTCCAGGCCGTAGATCTGCTGGAATTCGAACGCCTCGGTGTCCGCGGTTCCGGTCATGCCCGAGAGCTTCGAGTACAGCCTGAAGTAATTCTGGAAGGTGATCGAGGCCACCGTTTGGTTTTCCTCGCGGACCTTCACCCCTTCCTTTGCCTCCACCGCCTGGTGCAGACCGTCCGACCAGCGCCGTCCCGGCATGGTGCGCCCGGTGAACTCGTCGACGATGATGACTTCGCCCTGTCGAACGATGTATTCCACGTCGCGCTTGTACAGCGCGTGCGCGCGCAGTGCAGCGTTCAGGTGGTGCATGAGCCGGATGTTGGTGGCGTCGTACAGGCTCTCCCCCTCGCGCAGCAGGCCGGTCTCCGCCATGAGGTCCTCGACCTTCTGGTGGCCATCCTCGGTGAGCGTCGCCTGCTTGGTTTTTTCGTCCACCGCGTAATCGCCGGGGCCGTTTTCCTCCTTCTGCCGGGTGAGGCGCGGGATCAGGGTGTTGACCTTGATGTAGAGCTCGGTGCTCTCCTCGGCCGGTCCCGAGATGATGAGCGGGGTGCGCGCCTCGTCGATCAGAATGGAGTCGACCTCGTCGACGATGGCGAAGGAGAGCTTGCGTTGCACGCGATCCTGCAGATGGAACGCCAGATTGTCGCGGAGGTAGTCGAAGCCGAATTCGTTGTTGGTCCCGTAGGTGATGTCGCGCCCGTAAGCGGCGCGCTTCTCCTCCTGGGACTGCGCGTTTTTGATCACGCCGACTTCGAGGCCGAGAAAACGGAACACGGGCGCCATCCAGTCCGAGTCGCGCTGCGCGAGGTATTCATTGACCGTGACCACATGGACGCCCTCGCCGGTCAGCGCGTTCAAGTACGCCGGGAGTGTCGCCATCAGCGTCTTGCCCTCACCCGTGCGCATTTCGGCGATCTTGCCCATGTGCAGCGTCAGGCCGCCGATCAGCTGTACGTCGAAATGACGCAGGCCGAGCTTGCGCCGCGAAGCCTCCCGCACCAGCGCGAACGCCTCGGGAACCAGGGAGTCGAGCGATGCACCGCCGGCAACGCGTGCCTTGAGCTCGCGAGTCTTCTCGGGGAACTCATCGTCCTTGAGTGCCTGCATTTCGGGCTCGAGGAGATTGGTGTCGGCCACCCGTCGGCTCAGCTCCTTAACGATGCGCTGATTACGGCTGCCGAAAATTTGCGTCAAAAGCTTCCACACGCGGAGGGAGTCCTTCAAAAGCGGGCCAGAAAACCGGGTATTGTACGGATAGACAGGATGCCCGGTAAAACGTTTCGCGCACCCGCGCGCAAGTCATGTGCCGGAGCGGCCCCTGTTCGCGAACGACGGAGTTTAAGGCCTGCGGAACGGAAAGACCTTTTCCGTAGCGTGCAAAACTAAGGATATTTCCCAGAAGGCCGGGGGGACGTGACCCTAGCGCTCCTCGCCGATAAACCGCAACGGATCCACTTGCGCGCCATCCTTGAGCACCTCGAAGTGCAAATGCGGCCCGGTCGAATGCCCCGTCGACCCCATGAGCGCCACTTCCTGGCCTTTACCGACCATATCGCCCTGCTTCACCAGGATCTTCTCGTTGTGGCAGTAGCGGGTCGCGAGCCCGTTGCCGTGGTTGATCTCCACCATCTGTCCAAAGCCGGCACGCTCGCCCGCGAAGGTCACCAGCCCCGCCGCCACCGAGGAGACTTTCGAGCCCGCGGGACCCGCAAAATCCAGGCCCTTGTGCACCGCCAGATAACCGGTAAACGGATCGGCTCGCCGGCCGAAGTAAGAGGAAATGAAGCCGTCCTGCACCGGGCGACCTTCGGGATAGACCTGCTTGTTGAGCTCCCGGCTCAAGATCATGTTCTCGAGAACGCCGAGCTGTTGCTCGCGGCTCGACAGCTGGGTTTGCAAATCATCGACCATGGCGGTGAGGTCCGGAATCTGAGCCGGCTGTCCGTCCAGGGACTCGCTGCCACCCAAGGCGGGCGGATTGCCGAAATTGAACTCCCCGTCGTCCAGCTTGGCCATCCGCGTGAGTCTTTTGCCGAGCGCGTCGAGCCGAATCACGTTGGCGTTCATCTGCCCCACACGCATCGCCAACGCGTTGACTTTTTCTTGCAATATTCGTCGAACGTCGTCGATCTGAGCACGTTCGCGCACAAGGTCGGCCGACCAGCCACCGAGTTGGTCAATGGCGTTTGCGCTGCGGTTGCGCGACCCCAAGCCCATGCCGACGGAAAAGGCGCCGCCGACGATGGCGATCACCAACAACGCCGCTGCACCGACCACCAGAGGGTGACGAAGGTCCAATTGCTTCACGCGACCGGTCTTGCGGCCGACGAAGATCACATTCATCGCAGTCTCATGGTTGGATGAATAAACGGGGTTAGACTATGCAAAATTAAACCTATTAAAACAAGGAAATAAGCACGCTTTCGGTGCTCGTGGTTGGTGCCAAAAAGTGTGCTGCAATGCGAAAATCCAAGGATATCAAGGGGCTGTTCGAAGGTGGTAGCGAGCGCCTTACGAGTCTCAAGCGGCGTGTGCATGAGCGTTCCCGGATCCTCGAACAGGTCATCGCCGCTTTACCGGACGAGTTGGCCGCCACCGTGGCAAGCGCGGGTATCGATCGGGGAGTGCTCACGGTCGGCGCGGTGAGCGCCGCCTGGGCGACCCGGCTGCGCTACCAGACCGATATCCTGCGACGGCGCGTCGGCGCGGCGTCGGGTGTAGACATCGTGCGGGTCCGCATCAAGGTGGTGACCATTCCGGCGGGTCGGCGCCAATCCCCCGGGAAGTGAAGGTGCTGCGGGGGCGCGTCAGGCGCGCGCGGCCGCGGCCGCAACATAGGAAATCGGCGCTTCGGCCAGACTCTCGAAGGTCACTTCCTGCCAGGCGCTCTCGGTGTCGATGAGCGCGCGCAGCAACTTGTTGTTGAGCGCGTGGCCCGACTTGTAGCCGGAGAATTCGCCGATCAGGCTGTGCCCCAGCAGGTAAAGATCGCCGATGGCATCCAGGATCTTGTGCTTGACGAATTCATCCTCGTAGCGCAATCCGTCCTCGTTCAGCACACGGTAGTCGTCGAGCACGATGGCGTTGTCCATGTTGCCGCCGAGCGCGAGATTTCGCGAGCGCAAGCTCTCCAGGTCGCGCATGAAACCGAACGTGCGCGCCCGGCTCACCTCGCGAAGGAACGAGGTGGTCGAAAAATCCATCGACGCCACCTGTGAATGCTTCTTGAACGTGGGATGGTCGAATTCGATCTCGAAGTTCACCTTGAAACCGTCGTAGGGGTCGAAACGCGCCCATTTGTCCCCATCCTCGACCTTGAGGCTTTCCAGAATGCGAATGAACCGCTTGGGCGCGCGCTGCTCCTCGATTCCCGCCGATTGCAACAGAAATACGAACGGTCCGGCGCTTCCGTCCATGATCGGCACTTCGCCCGCGCTCACTTCCACCAGCGCATTGTCGATGCCCAGTCCGGCGAGCGCCGACAGAAGATGCTCGACGGTGGAAATCTTCACATCGCCGCTCTGCAGCGTGGTACCCATCATGGTGTCGCCCACGTTCTGGGCATGCGCCTTGATGTCGACGTAATGGCCCAAGTCGGTGCGCCGAAATACGATACCCGTATCGGGCGGCGCCGGACGCAGCGTCATCAATACTTTCTTGCCCGTGTGCAGCCCCACTCCGGTGGCGCGGATGGAATTCTTCAAGGTGCGTTGATTCAACATCGAATGGGACCGGGCTTTATTTCAGGCCTTAAGTTAACTTTCACAAAGGTATCACAGGCGTCACACTGGCTAAAGCGCGACCCGCCCGCGTACCTCCACATTGCAGGATTGTCAGCGTGGCGCCCCGACCCGACTTGGGGAACTTCCAAGGTTTCCGTCAAGAAACCTCGAGATAAGTTCCCCTCGTTAGACCCGCGGGCGCCCGCGCCGTTCATCGCCTGCCGACATCGAGCGCGCTAGTCAGCCTGCCGCCTGAGAAATGCCGGAATGTCCAGAAGATCCTCCGATTCGCTTTCCGCTCGCAAACCGTCGCCCACGGCGCGCTGCCGCTGCACCGTCGGTTTGTCCAGCATGGCGTAATCGGTCGGCGCCATCGGTGACCTGGGTCGCACAACTCGCATGGTGGGCTGAGGCGCCACCGCCGCCTGCATCGCCGTCTGCATCGGTTGCGGTGCCGCGCGTGCCACCGGCTTGCCGAGCCCGGTCGCGACCACGGTCACGCGAATCTGGTTGGCCATGTCGGGATCGATGACCGTGCCGACCACGACCGTCGCATCGTCCGAGGCGAACTGCTTGATGACGTTGCCCACTTCCTGGAACTCGCCGATCGACAAATCCATGCCTGCAGTGACGTTCACCAGAATGCCTTGAGCGCCGGCGAGATTGATGTCCTCGAGCAGCGGACTGGAGATCGCGGCCTCGGCCGCCTCGCGCGCGCGATCGTCGCCAGAAGCGGCACCCGAACCCATCATCGCCATGCCGGTCTCCGACATGACGGTGCGGACATCGGCGAAATCCACGTTGATCAGGCCGGGCCGTGTGATGAGTTCGGCAATGCCCTGCACCGCGCCCTGCAGCACCGTATTGGCCGCCTTGAACGCATCGAGCAGCGTAGTCGTGCTGCCGAGCACCGAAAGCAGCTTCTGGTTCGGAATGGTGATCAGCGAATCGACGTACTTGGAGAGCTCGAGCATGCCTTGATCGGCGACGCGCCCGCGCTTGTTACCCTCCATCTCGAACGGACGGGTGACCACGGCCACGGTGAGTATGCCGAGTTCCTTCGCCACCTGCGCGACCACTGGAGCCGCACCCGTGCCCGTGCCGCCGCCCATGCCCGCCGTGATGAACAGCATGTCGCATCCCTCGATCAACTCGATGATGCGATCGCGATCTTCCATCGCGGCCTGGCGTCCTACTTCCGGATCCGCTCCGGCTCCGAGGCCCTTGGTGATGTTGCAGCCGATCTGCAGCGCCGTGCGCACCTTCGAGTGCTTGAGCGCCTGCGCATCGGTGTTGATGCAGATGAAATCCACGCCCTCGAGGCCGGCCTGGACCATGTGCGACACCGCGTTGCCGCCGCCGCCGCCGACGCCCAGCACCTTGATGATCGCGCTTTGACTGAAAGAG
>Ga0182030_10022868_pt1 | contig 11608 bp, 9 predicted proteins | sample 812S3MmetaG_FD_121299 | JGI IMG/M metagenome (GOLD analysis project Ga0182030, IMG submission 121299) | Permafrost microbial communities from Stordalen Mire, Sweden - 812S3M metaG (Illumina Assembly) | ecosystem: Environmental > Terrestrial > Soil > Wetlands > Permafrost | place: Sweden... | reverse complement strand
GACCACCGTCATCCCGAATTCGCCGCCAATAAAAAACGGGTCCGCCGGGCCTTCCCCAAAGGGTCGCAGGTGGCTTGGTGGTATTGGGACGGCCAGCTGCTGGATGCGGTGCAGGCGCGCAAAAAAATCTACGCGTGGCTGTATGAGCGGCACGTCAAATCCCTGCCGGGATTCCAGGCGTTGCGGAAAATCGTCGCGCGCGGCGACGACCTGCAAATCTTCGACCTCGATGGTTATGACTGGCAGGCGCTAAATCTCTCGCCCGCCGACTGCGTGCGCGACCTCAATCATAGTTTCGGCCACGGCATGGTGCTCGCGTTTCTGCTCCAAGGCATCCGCCCCTCAACCCTGAACCTTCAAACCAACTGACCTATGTTCAACTGGCATCCTTACAATCAATTCGACTGGGGGAATTCGGCGCAGACGCAATTCACGCCGCCGGAGAAAAACGACTTCGAGCAGCTGGCGGCGAAAATATTGTGGGTGCCGGGCGTGGAGATGAACGACTGCTGGGGCACGGTGCATCCGCCCGGCCGGAACGCGGTCGTCATCCGAGTTCACCCTCATGTCCGCCACCGGTTCGAGCGCAACGGCATCCGTCAAGTGGGACTTAAAATTTACAATCAGGTTGATGGCAAGGTCATGTGGCCTTCGGTTTCCAAGTTCCACGCTGCGCAACGGGAAAAATTGCCCGGCCTGCCCAACGCCCATGTGCAGGAGGTTCTTGATTATGGCGTCATCCAAGATGACCACGGCACCGAGCGCGGCTATCTGGTTCAGCAATGGGTCGAAGGTGTGGTGCTGGAGGAGCTAATCAAAGGCGACCTCACCGCCGATGAAGTGCTCCAGATTGCCGACGACCTATTTAAAGAAATCATCATCCCACTCTGGGCCAAGGGGAGCAGTTGGTGGGATGTCCGCGCGAGCAACTATGTCGTCACGACGGACGGGCGGCTAATAATGATTGATTCGGATTCGGTGGGCGCCTATGCCGACGAAATTCTCCAGACGCCAAAAGTTTTTGCGGAGCGGAACCACGGTTCCATCACCGCGATGAAACGTTACGCCACCATTTTGGTCACCATGGCCGGACGCCTGGCTGTGCGTGGAACCAAGACAATCGTTCAACGGGAGGTTCGCGCACTGTTCGTCCGCCATCTCCAGCCAGTTTTCGTTGAGCCTTATCCATTGCCGCCCGGTTGGGAAAAATCCGCCGGCCGCGCCTGGCAGAATTTCCGCGCCGGTTACGAAGCACTGCTCCAGCCACCCGCCGTCAAACCGGCTCCGCCGAAATAATTTCCGTTCCAAACCAAACAACAACAAACAACAAAATAAAAAAATGACAAAGCTAACGAATCCCGAAGACGTGTTTAAACTGCCGGAAGAAGAACAAACGGTCATCGCGGCCGCCTGTCAAAAGCGGTTGCACAAGCTGCCGCCGGAATTATTGACCGAAGCGAACCTGACCCGGCCTCTGCTGCTAAATGCCACCTGCCTCCATTGGGCCGCCGAAAACCGGCAGTTAAAATATGTTCCCACCGCCATCCTCTGTGCCAAAAATCTGAACCTGCACGGAGAACACGACTGGACGGTCCTTCACCTAGCCGCCACCACCGGTTGTCTGGACCAGGTGCCGCGCGCGGAACTGAACGAATACAACCTCACCCGTCTGGACGACATCGGAGGCACCCCGCTGCACCGCGCCGCCCACTTTGGTTCTCTCCGCCAGGTGCCGTTGGAGGTGTTGACCGAAAAAAATCTGAACATCCAGCGTGATTCCGGCCGCTCGGTCATCCACGTCGCCGCATTTCACAAACACCTTGATCAGGTTCCGATCTCCTGCCTCACGGAAAGAAGCCTCTTGCTTCAGGATAACGAAGGCAATACTCCGGTGCATTTCGCGGCAATCCAAGGTTGCCTGCATCAGTTGCCGGCCGCAGTCATCAAACCCCATCTGTTCGCCGTGCCCAATGCGCAAGGCTTCACAGCCGCCGCAGCCGCCATCATCAACGGCCACTTCCACCAACTGCCGGCAGCGCTCCAACCGGGCATTCTCAACCACCCGGAAGCGCCGTTGGACAACAACGCGCTGCATGTGGCGGCGGCAGCCGGACGTCTGAATCGGGTGCCGACAAAATTGCTGACCGAGGAAAACCTCCGCCGAAAAAATAAATTTGGCCAGTCGGTATTCCACGCCGCCGCCGCCTACGGTCACCTGCCGCAGATTCCCAGCCGCCTGCTCACCGCCGACAACCTGATGCTGCCCGATGTCCATCACCTGACCCCGATCGATTTTGCCTTCGAGACCAACCACGACGACCAAATTCCCCGGGCGGTGCTGAAATCGTATCCACCCACGGCCGACGCCATCGCGTAGCCAGGCGGATTTTCACCAAACCAAATATTTCCAACGACGAAATAAAAAGAACCTAAAATAAATAGAAAGAAAAAATACCATGCGAAATACCCCCATCCAATGGACCCATTCGACCATCAACCCGGTGATGGGTTGCGACGGCTGTGAACTATGGCCGCCGAAACCGAAAGTGCTCCAGATAATCAAGGAGTATATTCAGGCGTCCGCCAATCCACCGGCGGAACCGCTGATTTCACCGGCGCTCACCGCCGTCACATGCCAACTGCCGGAAACATCGGAAATTTATACCGCCAGAAAATGGGTCGCCGCCGAACTGGTGGCGAAACTTCTACTGCCCGCCCCGATGGTGGATGAACTCGAGGAAGAAATCCGCAAAGCCTGTAGGTGTTATGCCGGCTTGCTCGGTGCCATGCGTGCCGGTCATGCAGGCTATGCCGACCGGTTTGAGCAGCCAAAAATTTTCCCCGGCCGGGTGGCCAAGGCCGCACGCTGGGCTCCGCCTTCCGCCGCCGAGGTTGCGGAGAAGCCTTGGTTAACCGGTGCGCCACGGATGATTTTCATTTCCGACATGGGCGATGCGCTCAGCCAGGATGTCAACTTCGAGTTCCTGAAAAAGGAAATCATCGAGTCGGTCAATTCTATCGAGGGTTCGCGCCACCTCTGGCTCTGGCTAACCAAACGTCCGAGACGGATGGCAGAGTTCGGGGGATGGCTCGCCGATCAGGGCGTGGCCTGGCCGGACAACTTGGTCGCGATGACCACGGTCACTTCCCATGCAACCCGCAGACGCGTGGATGAACTGCGTAAGGTGCCGGCGAAATTCAAAGGCTTGTCCTGCGAGCCAATTTATTCGGAGCTGGACCTGGATCTGACGGGTATCGACTGGGTCATCGCCGGCGGTGGCAGCGATATTTTCGCCGAACCGTTCCACGTCGAATGGGCACTGCAACTGCGCGAGCGTTGTCGCCAATCTGGCACGGCTTTTTTCCTGAAACAACTCGGACGGAATCCGTTCTTCAACGGCCAACGTTTGAACCTGACCGACGGGCACGGCGGAGACTGGGATAAATGGCCGGAGCCAGCCTGGCGGGTGCGGGAAATTCCGGTGGGATTCCGGCGATGATTTTTATGCGCGAGCGGACGGCGCCATCCGGCCCGCGCCCAAACCCGGCCGGGCCTATGGCCGGGACAACCTGATAAACAAATGAAAATGATAATAAATCGGAAACGCTACGACACGGCCACGGCCGAAGAAATCACTGACTGGTCGAATGGATGCTTCACCAATGACTTCAACTATTGTGCCGAAACATTATACCGGACTAAAAACGGTGCCTGGTTCCTGCACGGCTGCGGGGGAGCACTCTCGCAGTATGCGAAATCCACGGGAAATGGAAACACCACCTCCAGCGGTGAGACCATCATCCCGCTGGACGAGAAGGCGGCCGCCGACTGGCTGGCCCGGCACGAGCCGGATTTGTTTGAAAAATATTTTTCCCACCTCGCCACAGATGCCTGAACCCTCAAAAAACAATCAACAGACAGACACCCCCTGACCCATAAAATGAGATGTATGAGAATAACACCTACAAACAATCGAAGGTTGCGCGACAACATCAATGTTGCCATCGCGCAAGAAACCAACGCCACCCAAGCCGTCCAGTATTTTCGAAAACAACTCGAAGTTGAATTCGGAATGCCGGTCGTTTTTGAGCCGCTGCAATCCAATTCAGACGGTGGCGGAATCGTCCGGCCCTACTGGGACCAAAGGACGGATGTCCCACATCATTCCATCTGTCTGAAACCCTGCGAAAAATGGGCCAAACCCCACAAGCTCGCCCATGAGCTGATGCATGTCGCCTTGGAATGTGAGGCCCATGCCGCCGGCAAACGCTTGACTTGCGGCATGTCGCCGCAGACCCAAACACGGCTGTTATCCCTGTGCGACCAGCCTCCAAAACGAGATGATGCCCAACTTATCAGGCAGATTGCGTGCTTCGCCAAAAACACGACGGTTGACATGGCGGTGGAGACCCGGTTGCAGCGCGAATTGCCCGCGATTGCCGCCGCGCAGTTTGTTGACGTGCATTTGTTTGACAGCGTGAACCGAAGCTGTCTGCAAGGCTGGCAGGTCTCGCCCATCCTGGGCCAGGCTCTGGAAGCGCTGGTGGCGGTTCGTTCCTTGTTTGTGGACACCTGCTTTCCCAACCCGTCCCATGTCAATTTTGAACGGTTTCGCGGCACGCCGGCGGGAGACCTGGCCGGACAAATGTTTGCCGAGTTAAAAACCCGTTTTGACCGCGGACTGCAGCCCGGCGAACACTACGATCTGATGAACCGCCACGCGGAAATTATCGGGTTGCCGGACCTGCATAGCTGGTCGCCCGAGCCGGCGTTCCGGCTGCCCCAATCGGCCCCCAGCCTGTCAGCAGTTTTGAACGATTTGGGCATCGCGTGAAAGTCGAACACCTGGTCAGGAAGACCGCTTTTGTGCCGACCGAAGCAGCTGCACAAAGCGGCTTCCTTGTGTGCCGCGCCCGTTTTGACGCCACTCAAATTCGGTCAGATAACCGGGCAGGTTCCGGAGGTCGATGATGTCCCAGCCCACCGATGGCAGCCACTGCTCAAGTCGGCGGGCAACTTTTGTGGCATGGATTGGCTTTGCTGATTTGGTCACCTTCGCCTTGCTTGTTGATACTAACGCCAACCATGGTTTCAGACTGGCGGCGCTGGTATCAGGTAATACGCCGGTGCGCACCCGACTCTTTCCCGTCGTTTCCACCAACACGGCCACCACTTTTTTAGGATTCGTTGTCCGCGCTTGCGGGTGAGCGATCTCTAGCAGTTGCAGCTCCAGTTTGCCTTCGAGCTTTGGTTGAGATGCCGCCATGATTTGCCGCACCAAACTCACACTCCGGTAATAGGTCCGGTTGCTCCCCAAATCCAGCACCAGCCGACGCGCCGCCGGGCCGCGCAACAGCCGCACATCGAAACCTTCCCGACTACCCGCCGACAGCCAGCAGATTTTGCAGAAATCCGGCAACCGGATGCGCAGCCCGTGCAGCTTGGTGCCCGCCAGCGGGCGTTCCTGCCAGCCGCATTGCCGGCAGACGCGGTGCCAGGTTTCCGGTCGACCGCCAGCCGCCGACCGCTTCATTTCACGCCAAGACTTGCTGCGGCACTGCTGACATTCAAAAGGTGTTCCACGGCGCAATTCATACACCCGCCGCTGGCAGGCCTCCTCACTGCCAAATTGCCGCAGGTATTCCGTTTCATTTCGGGGAATGTAAATCCGCATAGGACGATGCCTCATTATAGTGTGCAAAGTGATATTTACAAACATAAGGCTCGATATGGCTATATAGACAAACCCCTTTGGTGACAGGGCAAATCAACGCTGGTTGTATTTGGGCGGGCCGAACCTATCTCGTCATTGTAATGAATATCATCGGCCTACATGACGCTGCCGGGACCACCGTCCAGCTGGTCTTCGTCCTCCCGCGTGCCTCGGACGAGGGTGACAGCGCGTCCGCGTCGGCCTGCACGCCCAAGCTGTTTGTGCGGGCCGAGGAATTGCCCGCCATTTTCAGTTCGGAAAAAGTCGCCAAGATTCTGGCGAAACATTGCCTGACGCCCGTGGTTCAAAGCGCCAGTCGGCTGAAGCTTTACTGGCTCGGCGACGTCGTGGCCGTGGCCGATCAGCTCCGCCGGGGTGAAATCGGCGTCAATGTCGCCGAGGAATCGGTCTTCCGAAAAACCGCGCCAAACACTTCGTCATGATTCAACCTCGAAAATATGAATGCGTGGTTCGCGGCAAGCGCATGTTCCGGGTCTGGATGGGCAAGTCCCTGACCGGCGGCAAGGTCCGCCAGAAATATTTCTACAAGGAGCCAGAGGCCGACCAGTTCATCCAGCAGGTTGTCGATGCCCATCAGCGGGAGGGGCAGCAGGCTTTCCTGCTGAACTTCGAGCAGCGTTTTGAGGCGGTCAAGTGCCTGCAAAAGCTCGAACCGTTCGGCATTTCGTTGATGGATGCCGTCGAGCATTACATCACACAGCATGGTGCCAAGATTTCCGGTAAGACCGTCGCCCATGTCACCGAGGAGTTTTTAAAATCCTGCCGCCGCGGCAATCTCAAGCCGCGCAGCATTGTCCAATACGAGAGCGACCTCTCGGTCTTTGGCGAGGCCTTCGGCGACAGCCAGCTGGTGGCAATCACGCGCGAGGACCTTGAGGAATGGCTCGATGAATCCGACTGGGCGGCCCGCACCAAGTGCAACAAGCTGACCACGCTCACGACCTACTACACCTTTGCCATCGAGAAGGGGTTCTGCAATGTCAACCCGGTCACGCACATCAAACGCCCCAAGGTGGACGACGAACCGATTGGCGTGCTGACCCCGGAACAGACCGAGGCGCTGTTGAATCAGGCCGCCAAGGATAATAAAAAAATGGTGGGCGGCCTGGCTATCGCCATCTTCGCCGGGCTGCGTCGTTCCGAGGTTTGCGGTTTGGACTGGGATGAGGTTCATCTTCAGGAGAGAGAAATCGAGGTCAAGGCTTCCAAGGCCAAAACCCGCCAGCGCCGCGTGGTCCAAATCAATGAGACACTGGCCAAATGGCTGGCCGTTTACGCCCGGAAAAAGGGCCGGGTCGTGGTCACCGACAACCTGGACGTTTGGGGCAAGTGGGTGAAGGAAGTGTCCGTGACCGCCGGCATCAAGGTCTGGCCAAAGAATGCCCTGCGGCACGGCTTCGGATCCTATTATTTTGCCCTGATCAAGGATGAGAATCGTGTTGCCGCCGAGATGGGTAACAGCCCAGCGATGGTTCACCGTCATTATCGGGCTATGATTGGTAATGCCGACTGCGTGAAATTCTGGGCCATCAGCCCACCCGAAAAGGCCTCCGCACCAACCACCATTCCCGCCAAAACTGCGCATGAAAATTTTGCCGCCAACTGATATTGATTACTCCGTTCTGAACTTACCGGCTACTGGGTCGGCAGTCGGCTTGGATTGAGTCCGGGCTGTCGCTTCACCGGCTTATAATCAAATTCGCCCACAACCGGGTCGCCGATTTGACCAAAGATTTGTCCAAAATGGTTCATCTGCCTTCACCGGCTTTCGTTTACCTACATCCGGCTGCATCCTCAAAAACTCAAAGATCTCCTTATTTGACGGGCATTTTAAGCGCATCTCGTTGGAATATAACATTATATATCGGCGGAAAGATGTCGAGCCAGTCCTGTAATGATGATACCGGTCACCCTCTCCGCGTTGCCTTGATTTCATTGGTTTTTGTCATTGCCATAACGGATTTGACCGCGATTTGTCCAGTTCGCCGCCTAACTCAATTCCAAATTCCAGAATTATGAACAAATCAAATCTCACGCAAGCAGGTTCACAGACCAAGTCAAACACCCTCGCCTTCATCGAGGTTGAGGGCGTCAAGTTCATCACCGATGGGCGCTTCCGTTGTCCGGCGAAAAAGGAATCCTATTCGCTCCGGCCGTTCAAAAATCCTTCCGGCCAGACTGTGGTGCAACTGGACGGCTATCGCCCGGCAGCCCAGCAATCAGGTGTGTTTAGCTTGGCTGACACAATGCTGGAGGTTGCATCGGGAAAAACCGGGCTTCGGCGGGTACGAGCAAATTTCGAATCTTTGAAGGCGGCCGACGCAGAACGTTCCCGGCTCATTTTGGAAGATAGCAATTCGTCCACCACATTGTCACTGGTGTCCACCAGTCTGTCGGAGGGCGAGGTGCGCGCGGCCGAGGCGGCCAAGCTGGTTCTCTCTGGGTTACCGGCCAAAGGTTGGAGCGGTCAGTCCTGGTCGTATCTGGATGCGGCCAATTTTGTGGCGAAGAATTTCCAGCCATGCCGCCAGCCAAAGCGTCTGGCCGAGGCGGTCGATGAATTCAACCACGCGGAACAGGCGTCCAACCTAAAATTTGCCACCCTTGAGGGCAAGGCCACCACGCTGAAGCGGTTGGTTAAATGCTGCCCGCCGGACATCCAAGTGCATGAAGTGCCGGCAGACACGATCAAGCAGTTGATCCATTCGGGCACCAAGCGCAAAACCTGGAAGAAAACCAAGAGTAACTTGAACACGTTTTTTGAATGGGCAGCCCACGAGGACCAGGCCTATGCCCCCGCCAATCCGATCAAAAGCATCCAGTTGCGGAAAAAGTATGATGACTATCGCGTGCCGAAAATTCTGACCAATGAGGAGGTCTTCGATCTGTTGTCCAAGGCCCAAGACTTTAAGGGTGGCCGACTGTTCCTGTTCTGTGTGGTGGGCATTGTGGTGGCGTTGCGGCCGGCCGAAATGGCGCGCGTCCAAGCCATGCGCAAGGTGCTCGGCCAGGAGTCATTGCATTTTGGCGACACGCCAGACGAACAGCGCATCTCGGTCATCGGCAAGACCCGCCACCTGCGGCAGGCCGTCATTCCGCCGGAATTTGTCCCGCTGATAAAATCCTACGTTGATGCCGGCTATCCCATCATTCCCCGGAATTTCGCCCATGACTGGACGCTGCTGCGGGCACAGGCGGGGTTTCTGGGACGCCGCGACCTACTGCCGGCGCATTTGTTTTCCGACAAGCTGCAGCCGTGGACGAGTGACGTGCTGCGCCATGTAGGTATCACCCACCAACTCAACCGCACTCAGGATGAAACGGCCACGGCGCTCTGGGCCGGTGATTCGCCGGCGATGATTTTCCGGCATTACAAGGGCAAGGCCACCCGTGAAGATACTCGCCGATTTTATGCAATCGCCGGAAGGTTGAAGTTGCCGGCGCTCGAAGAATTAAAGCAGGCCGGTGTGCCAGACCAAGCAACCGACAGCGAACTGATACGGTTCAAATGTCCGGTGGACAATCCAAATACTTTCTTTCTTGATGCGAAGGCGTTTCATCAGGCGCGAAAACTGTTTCTGGAACGTTGTCCCGAGGCGGCCGCGCCCGAATTCAAAGGGCCGCGCCGTGGCAAAGGCATGTGGTCCAAGCGGCGGATGCTGAAGCTGCCGAAGCAACAGGATGAACTCATCCGTCTGGTCTGGGAAAATCCGCTGGGCGTCCTGGCTCAACGGTTCAAGGTGGCAAAGTCCACCTTGGCACTCGCTTTGCACGAAGCCGGGTTGCCGCCGCATTTGTCTCCGCCCAAGGGACACTGGCAGCAACGGTCAGCCGGCGGCCTCATTGCATTACCAGATGAAGTGCAAAAGGTGTTTCCCAACGGCCTGCCGCCATCCGTCAAACCCGTGGGACGGCAAATCCGGCTCAAGCGCCCTGGCTTGGCCGTTTTCCTGCGGATGGTCTGGGAGATGAAAGCGGATGACATCGCCGACCAGTTAAAATGGTCCAAAAGCACGGTAGAGCGGGAAATTCGGAGGTGGCATCTGCCCCGGCCGGAGCCGACCTATTGGCTGAAGCCGATTGAACAACGCCAACCGCCGGCAACCGTCAAACAGTTGCTGGGACTCGATTCGGTCGCGCTCAAGGCGACGCTGGGAAAATCTGGCCAAACATCAAGGCATGAGCAATGCATTGAACGAACCTAGACAGGCCATACCCAAATCGCAGGAGGAACAACTGGTGGATGCCAAAGGTCTGCTGTCCATGTTGTGGGACGAATCTTCCCGCCCCTCGTTGCGTTGGTTGCGGGAACAACAATCAAGACGCACAATTCCGTTCATCAAAATTGGTGCCCGCGTTTGGTTTCAACCCAGCGTGGTCATCGTATCCCTTCGGGATAATTGGGGCGTAAAACGACGCGCATGTGGCAATTGAACGGATGAAGGAAACCAACACTGCGGACGAAGTGCGCCAAAGCCATATATGAATTTTTACCGGTGGGCGACAAGAACCTCGCAACAAGGACTTTTCAATCCTTTCTTCACGAGTTCTTTTTGTTCCACACCTCGACCGTCCAGATGGAATAGCCCCATTGCGTCACCGGCTCGCTCATTACCAGACGCAACTGCCGGGCGCGCACGCGCGGGAACGCCGCCGTGGTCTGACCACCCGTTACGTCGCCCGCGAAAACTTGCTTCCAGTTCTGACCGTCGTCCGAAACCTTGACGTGCAGTTGCTTCGGCCGGGCAGTTTCCCAGGCGATGTTGACGGTGTTGAACTCGACCGCCGCGCCGAGATCCACTGCCACCCATTGTTCGGCGGAAGTGACGCCCGATGACCAGCGCGTGCCGGGATCCTCGTCGGTGATTTTTTCCGGCGTCAGGCCGTAGGCCGTGTCCGAGGCGGAGGCCGTCGCGGGCCGGTGGGCGGCGAGGTTGTCGGGAATGTCCAACCCGGCCGCGCGGCCGATTTCTTTCGCCGTGAGCGCGCGGTTGACGACTTTCAGGTTCCGCACCTTGCCGACAAAAGAATTGCCGGTCGGGCTGCCGAGCCGGGAGAGCGGGCAAACCATCTGGTCGTTGTAACTGCCCGCCGGTTGGCCATTGATATAGAGCGTGGTGTGGCCGCGCTCGCCCACAATCGCAAGGGTCACCCACTGGCCCAACGGCAGCGCCTCGCCACTGGTATGGCTCACGTCCCGCATCAGGCCGCTGGTGGCCGGGCTGGCGTAAACATGGCTGACCTGGTTCACCTTCATCGCGCCGGCCGGGTCCGCGCCGGGCGAACCGGCCGCGCGCACGATGCCGAGACCGTGGCGGGTCACTTTCGTTTTAACTTCTTTGCCGGCGGCGTCCTTCGTCCTGATTTCCTCCTCGCGCGAAAAGTCGGAGCAGATTTCAACCAGGTCGGAGGAAAGAATCACGCCGCGTTTCCCCGTCTCGGCGGTCTTGCAGACTTCCAGCGTCAGCGTCCACGGCCATTCGAGGTCGGTGCGCGGCTGGCCGGCCAGCGGCAAATCCACCACTGCGTCCGTCGCGGCCAGCGTGACTTCGCCCGGCCGGTCGAGCACCACGCCGTCCGCGTTCTTCGCCGGCAGGCGGTCAAACACCGTGACGCCGGGAATGGGCAGCGTCAGCGCCGCGCGTTTTTGGAACGCGGCGTAATCGGGCGAGCCTTTCGTGCCCCACAGCTTCTCGGCGAAGACCTGGATGCTCGGCAGCGCGAGCAGGCCAATCTCCGTCATGTCGTAACCGGTCGGCCCCTGGTCGTTCCACACATGCAGCTTGCCGCCGAGCAGGTGCGGGTCGTCCTTCGCCGGGTTCTTGGTCATGTCACCGCTGATTTTCCACGGCTCCCAGTTGTTGTAGATCCCG
>Ga0182030_10022866_pt1 | contig 11608 bp, 16 predicted proteins | sample 812S3MmetaG_FD_121299 | JGI IMG/M metagenome (GOLD analysis project Ga0182030, IMG submission 121299) | Permafrost microbial communities from Stordalen Mire, Sweden - 812S3M metaG (Illumina Assembly) | ecosystem: Environmental > Terrestrial > Soil > Wetlands > Permafrost | place: Sweden... | reverse complement strand
TGGCCGGAGTTGGAGAGGGAATAATTGTGGCTTAATGGCTGCAAGCTGTGTGTTTAAGTATTGTTAGCGCCTGATAGTTACGACTGCGGCATTGTGAGTTATCGAGGTTATGGAATGAAGCTGTAGGGTGTTATGAAAAGGCTTATTTTTAGGCAGTCCCCCTCGTTATCTAGATAGATTTGATCGTTTGGAGAATATGCTTATATGCGTATGGCTTCCAGAATTTGACTTGGTGGGTAGAAAGGAGCCAAGCATATTAGGTAAGGGAGAGTTAACGTTAGTACTAGAGTTTTTGGAAGGGCTAGCCATGTAGGTAACAGAAGTATTTGAAGGATAAGAAACTAGTAGGATGAAAGGAAGGGAGGGGGCCAAATTTCAAATAGGAATTTAGGGGAGGAACGGAGAGCAAGAGTTAAAAAAAATGAAAAATAGGAGAGGGCCAGTAAGGAAAATACAGCTTGCTGGTATATCTCTAGGTCATCACAGAAGACTCACTTGAAGCCGCTCTACAAGTGACATTGAGTTTGGAAGATGAGCCCGGACTCAGATCGAGGCTACCCTTCATGTGTCTGTTGACTTGCAAACTGTGATACTGAGCTCAACGGTCCGTGAAACAATATAGTCACGGATTCGGATCAAGGGAAAAGAGTATTCATCTTCACATTCTTGAACCTCTTGCAGACTTCAGTAATCTGTTTATGCAGTGAGGTGGGGTAGAGGCTCGGGCCAGCAACATTCGGTGTAAGCATATCATAAGATATGATTCTTTTGGTCTCTTTGATACAAGGGCTGGTCTTTAATACGGTGTTATTTTTAATCCAGCAGATGTTTGATCTCCAAGATTGTTAGATACCAAGAAAATGCCTTGAAATTGGGCCAGACATCGAAAGTAGTGATCCACGTCGAGCATCGAACTCACCACCGCGTTGATGGATTTGGACATCTGAAACAACGACCAAACAAGCCACTGGGATGTGACTTTCGAATTGAGAAGCACAAGATAAGGGGACGACGCAGGACATGAGCCGGCCTCGGGTTTGGGCATAGCATGAACATGTGTCTCGATGTGGAATATATCAGGATTGTTATAGATCATCCCAGATGTAGCACATCGGGACTGGCGGCCAATCCTATCATTTGGGTCGCCCTCGGGGTTTCCCCACGCGAACAGCGCCGGACACTGCGGAATTCGGAGGTGGCTGAAGATGACTTTCAGTGTGCAAAGAGATGGAGAAATTGAAACCAGAGAAGAATAAAAATATAGATAGATATTGGGAATTTCGGGTCCTGAAACAAGTCCAAAGCATCGAGACATACTCTGTCCTACTGTCGTTGCTGGACCACTGAAATCTTACCCTACAACGTCAAAAGATGGCGGCCAATTCATGCATAGCAGTTTGCAAAACCCCACACACCTGTAGACCGGACGGTACCACATTTTTAAATCCATGTTGACGTCGGTAGAGGAACAGGGTGAACAAGTTTATGTGGGAAATCAAAAGAGACAAGATGTTCCACTGGTGACGCCGAGTCAAGCGGGACGAGTCAACCACTCAACGGTTGTTGGCTGAACCATCGGTTTACCTTCTCCTTTGGGATCCATTTGCCATCACGGATGAACAAGCATCAACACACGACTCCAGGGGTCCAGAGACCGTCATCGTCCCAACTTCTGGGGAGAGAGCTGACGAACGCGGGGAATCCTTGGCACAAAACAAGTGTGGCAGGCTCGGCAGCATTGGATTTCGACCCTATGGACATGTGAGGCAATGCCTTCAAAAAGGAGAGCTGCCCCGCAGTGTGTGCGCATCATGTATCATATACCACCCTCCATAGCTACACTGCCATACTTCTACTACTCGAGTAACACAACAATCTTCGAGAGGACCAGCAGGCCGGGCTGTACCTTGCCACCATGAGTGAACGACGTCAACTTCGCCCCTCCACAGACAGTTCCACGACGAACAACACCCCCGCGCTCCGACGACCTCGAAAGCCAAGTCTACGAAGTACCGACGATGAAAAGCAGCGCGAGCGGAAGCGGGCATTGGACCGCAAGGCCCAGAGAGCTTCGCGGGAGAAGACGAGGTCCCATATAGCACACTTGGAGAAGATGGTCCAGATCTTGAGCGATAAGAATGGGAGTGCGGCGACAAGCGAACTGATGGAGGAGATGAGCAGACTACATGCGGAGATTGACCGGTTGAGGAAGATAATTGACAATATCAAGTCGGTGTTAGGAGCGGACGTGTTTGAGTCGAATAATGCTCCTCCACCTCCAAGGTAGTCTTGGTCATCCCAAGCATTACGCTTTACTCATTCCTATATAGACAGATATCCCAATCTCCTGAAAACGACAACCAACCCCTCCAGACCCATAAAACTCCAAGTCCTAAACGCCAATTATGCGAAGTCAATTCTCCCTCAGCGGAATGTCCCACGATCCAACGATCGGAGGATAATTGGGGAGATGGCTCTAGTCAGGTCGACATAAGAACTTTAGATGAGGTGCCTCCTGAGGTAGGTGACAGCCTACAAGAAACCACAAACGAGACCGAATCCAACAACGATAGGAATACATTCGATTGGGCCAATGGAATAGACGAATCATCCGTAGCTTTGACCAGCCGATGGGATGGTATGAGGAACAAGGTCTTTGAACATACCCCTTTTTGGAATCTTCCCTGTCCGCTGAAAACGGGAATGCCTGAGCCACCAATTCCAGATTTCATTCCTTGTAAGATATGGCAGAAGGCTAACTCCATTTATGCTGGTATCTTTGACTACCCAAGAGAGCGTATTCAAGCTGCAAACAAGGTTGAAGCAGGAAGTTTGTTCAAGGTTGTGAAGGAGGGCTGGGGATCACTTTCTCTTAAGGAGAGGTCGAATCCCGTGCTACAGATACTCAAGGAAGTTGATCAATATCTCTTCTGGGATCTTGATCCAGTGACAAAGATTGCCAATTTGTACAAGAGCATGCTACTTCTGAAGGTACTTAGAGCCGTCTTGCGTGTGAACTGGAACTAATTAAGGTGCAGTATTATTTCAATACGGAGTCGGCGAATCTTGAGCAAATGCCAAATTGGCAGAGACCTGTGCATTCGCAGAAAGTCAGGCGCCATCCAATACCCATTGATTTCTTCCCATGGTGGGTCAAAGAATACAAGTTCGAGAAACCAAAGCTGACAGACCAGGCCCGCTCTCCGCGATCGACTTGTGCGGCATCATCAATATTACTTCGCTACCAGCGAATTTTCTGTTCACTATCGACAACATTTTAAGTTCAGCTGGCCCTTCTCATTCGAAGACACGTACCGATATGATACCCAAACAGCAACCTATCGAATCAGCCCCCTTTTTGAACGATATCATCGCGATATGCGATGCTGGGGCGTGGAACCTGTATTCTTCCAGAAATTCCCAGAACTCATCGGAGAAATCTCCGTTCATCAGCTTGATCTTAACTATACTTCATCCTCGTCGACATTGCCTGCGGATCTCTCTCCACAGCCACCATTTGACATTGGGGCAGGGGTTAGTGGTGATATTCATCCGTGCGCGGAGAATTTCGGAGTCCCGAATTGCAATTTTGCGGATGAGTGTGTTATGGAGCTTTTCAATGAGTATCCACCAACATGATGATGTGAGTTTCACATCATAAGCGTGACGTTTGCTGGGAGTTAGGAAAGGGGTGTCTCATTATTTCACGAGCTGGGCGTTCATCTCAAGTTGGGATGGGTTTGGAAAAGGAAGTTATCTTAATTATGTGGAAATTAAAATGACCAATGGTTCAAACCTTCTTTGTGTGAATCGTCTGGATGTTGCAGAAAGCTTTCAACCCACCAACTCCCCATTCATGTCCAATGCCACTTTCCTTATGCCCACCAAATGCAAAAAGTGGACTAACTTCAATATGAGCATTTATCCACACAGTTCCTGCTTCAATCTGTTTTGCAATTCGAGTTGCTTCTTCGAGATCTGATGACCACACAGAGGCTCCGAGCCCCATCTTAGTGTTATTGGCACGCGTGATCACTTCATCTTCGTCTGACCACGACATGATTGGGAGAATGGGTCCTATTCTCGTCAGCACTTTACCTCCCTAGATCACGACCTCGGAAACATACCAAAAGGTTCTTCCTGCACCAACCTCGAATCCTCCTTCGGGTTATCAATAATAGTTGGGGTAATAAAATATCCCTCCGAATCAGGCACCTTCCCACCAACCGCGACCTTCATCCCCTGTTTCTCAACATCGTCAAAGAATCCTTGCACGCGATCGTATTGCATGCTGTTTTGGATAGGGCCTAAGAAGACACCGTCGGCCATACCGTCGCCTACGCGGAGCGTCTTGGTGTATTCTACCATGGCGTCGCGGAATTCGTTGTAGATGGACTCGTGGATGTAGATGCGTTTGAGTGCGAGGCAGATCTAAAGGGCTTAGTGGGGCCTTGTGGTGCGTGGGGAGAGTTACCTGTCCGGAGTTGAGAAATGCCAGAGTTGCGATCTTGGGCGCGGTGGCCGCAATATCGACATTCTTGCAGACGATGGCGGGGTCTTTACCTCCTCTGCGTGGTATCAGTTCTGATCCCGTCCGAGTATATCTGCTTACAGTTCTAATGTAACTCTCTTCAAAGTCTTGCTAGCACTCTCCATCACTTTCTTCCCGGTGGCAGTGGATCCAGTGAAACTGATCTTGTCGATTCCGGGATGGATTGTGAGTTGTGGTCCGAGACTGTCGTCTCCGGACAGGACCTGGATTACACCTGGTGGGAAGAATTGCTGTGCGAGTTCGACGAGCTTGAGGCCGCAGTATGGCGTGAATGGACTTCCATGGTCAGCTTAGGTACACAACCCCGATATAGACTTACGATGGTTTGACGATGATGCAATTCCCAGTCATCACTGCCGGTGCGATCTTCCCGCAAGCTTCAAGATTTCAGCTTCACGATCACCTTATAGCAAAGAGAGACGGACCTAGTTGGACCGGAAAGTTCCACGGCACAATCGCAGCCACAACACCTAGAGGTGTATACCGTGTAATAACCTGTCTATCCTCACTATCCTCCAGCACCTCCTCAGGGAGCACCAACTTCTGCGTCTCAGTCAACCATTTAATGCCATCATCGACCTCCCCGGTCGCAAACACAAGCTACAAATAGTTCTGTCAGCTAATTGCCACTTCAGAATTCAACAATAATGAAAAAGGTCCCGGAGAACGAACGGGCTTCCCTTGCTCCCTAGTCAACAGCTTCGCAAAATCCTCCCTGTGCGAAGCCATCCCATCAGCCAGCCCCTGCATAGATTTCTTCCTATCCTCGATACTCGTGCGAGACCATGTCTTGAATGCCGTTCTAGCTGCAGCTACAGCTTCATCCACATCCTGTGGGGTGGCGATCGGGACTTCGGGGCCCGGAGACTTGGTTGCGGGGTTGATGCCATGGCGGGTTTTTGAGGTGCTGACGAGCTTTCCATTGATAACGTTGTGAAAGGTGTCGAACGAGAGTTTGCTGGAGGCACCGTTGGTGGGTGGGGGTGTGGTTGCTGATGGTGCCATTTTGTTGTGGATTTTTTGAGAGTCACGATACTTCAAATGAGAGGAGCAAAGCGGGCGAGGGAATCTGATATATCCATTTGAATTTCCGATTCCTGATCTAAGATTTAATGCAGGTGTTAGATCACCCCGCATTAATCCACACATGCACTACTCGAAATCCCTGACTCGTAAGATCCTGACAGCCTTATCTGCAATTATCTCTCACCTGTGTAGCCAAATGGAATGAGAACAAATGGATGCCCTTCTATCGTAATAAGACAGCCATTAGTTATATTTGTATTACGCGCAAAGTGCCACAATGCGGAATGTATTGGATATGTTGTGGGCCGCGGTGGAAATGCTATTCCCCTAGAGAGTTGACCTCCCACTTCCAGATTCTAGCCACGGTCAAAATCTAACCGAGGGTGAATGCGGGGTTACGCGGCATCGATCACCAACTAGACCTTGCAATAGTCTATCGAATCGCTTGCTTGGGCCCCGTCATTGATCTATTTCCCTAATTTATTCTGGCATCTCTCATCTGGCACGGGCAGGTAAGCCGGGATCGCTTTCGCTTCCCCAAGATGTCCGCTTGAGGGTTTCTCCACTTCATGTATTTGTCTGTTTATTTTTTCTTTTCTTGCCTCACCATTCGAAGAGAAGAATCTTTTCCTCTTGTGTATATAATTTATTTGCGGCGCGAGGCAATAGAAGATGCTTCGACGAAGGACATTGTGAGCTACGGTACCGCTGATATACCCTATCTGGGCAACATCAACTGAAAGTCGCCCAGAGTCTTCCCGAATGGCCCTGATCCGCCAACTTCTATCCTGTGGCTTGAAATACTGGGACAATCGAGCTGTGTGGTAATCCTGTCAGCCCGAAATTTTTTGGGCAGAATCAGGAAAATTGGGCAACTTCTCGAGTTCGCCTCGATTCCCTCAGTATATTAACGCATCTGTCGCCATCTTACTTGATGTATCTTCAAAATCACCTAAACAAGCGGCGTTGCGACGACCTTCTTCGGCAGGGTGGATCGGCTCTCGTCGTCTCCTGTTAGCTCACTTTCAGGAGCATATGGCTAATCACTTAGGATTCATCAAATATTTTAGGACCCTGGATTTGGATAACTCATACATAGGTTTCTACTACCTTCAATCCCGTAGATCTAAACAACTTGGAGCTGAACGAGAGTCTAACGGTTAGTGGGTTAGATTCTCAAGAAATTAGTTCCTTATGGAACGGATTTCGACGCTAGCCACACACCGATTTGCAGTTACGTTTTGTTTGTACTATTGTACTTTGAATCTGACAACTTTACAGGTGATACCGACTTGTAAGAAAATAATTTTTCTTTGAGGCTATCCTAATATCCCGTCTGCGAGAGCAATAGAGATTACCTATGATCTAACGCACCTATAGTGGGGTATCGTACTTCCGCTACAAATCGGCTCCGTCCTGTGGAAAACACATCTTGTTCGAATTTGAGACATCTGGGGCCGGACTTCGAGCCTTGTAATCTACGGATCTGCCGCGTTAGCTTGCCATTGGGAAGAAGCAAGAACACTGGAATGACAAAAATCCAGCAACAGAGGCCGCAGGCATATTTTATAAATTCCTGTGGAGAAAAGCCTCCACACTGACCGGGAGCAGCATACTTGCGAGCACCCTTCTTCGGTCATAGACTCCGCAATTTATTTGCTAATGAAATTTCTTGTAAGAAGGTTCGAGATACGGCATTAATTCGTGTTTCTAGCAATGAGACATGGAACTCCGACCCACTCAAAGTACGTAATACGCAATCGTTCAATGGTGCCTAGAGGAGTTTTGAAAGCTTGTCTGATTATTTCTAGATCCATTACAAACACTAGAACACGGTGGTCTATTACGTCGCCCCGAGCATCATAACTTGGGTAAGCACGAAGATCGCGGCTGAAGTTGATACAGAACTAAGAACAATAGCATCCATGGACCTGGACGATTTGGGTTCTCAACCTGATCTACCGCTGTCAATAACGCAGACACACACTGAGATGTTTGCACAGCGACGAAAACTTCTCGTCTCCCGTAAGTGGTTCAGAAAGCATGGCATTCAACAAAAATACGCCACCCTTCACCTGTACCTAGACTGGATGCTTCAATCAGACTTTCACCAAAAAGTCTGGTTGAGCTAAGCAGACTTCAGATGGTGCTCGGACATCGTTCTTACATAGCTCGAGGAAGCATTAGGATAAACATGCCAAGCGGTATGTTTGTCAGGACTTGGAATGCAATAGCAGAGCTTTCGGCGATAAAGCTACTCTCTACCGCCATGAAGCAGAAAAACATGGCAAACACGATACTAAGACATATCCTTGCCCCTTCAATCCGGGCCCGCGAGCTAGGAAGGGATTTTCAAGAAAGGCGAAGGATTCGGATGTGAGTACCCGCCACGATGTGCCGCCAACAAATACAGGTACTGTCTTCAAGGAAGACGGGTCTTCGGGAAGCGTTGGGCAAGGGTTAGGAGAGTGTCATGGCGTCGGGATGACTGGCGGAAAGGTCGTGGGCGACCATTTGACAGGCTTAAAATTGAAATTGGAGGAGCTGGAGGGGGAAAAGCGTGAGTTGGACCTCCGCAAAGGTTTTCCAGAGGAGGACATTCAAACGTTGAAGAGAGGCATGCAGCTAGTTCCAATGTTGGCTGTGGCAGATCCATACTATTGCTCTACCGTTCTTCTCGTTTTTTATACTTGCAAGGAGCCTTGCATATCATCCGGTGTTCCGCGGCTGGTTGTCAGCAGTCAGCTGACAATACGAGAAATCCTGCAGGCTGCAGGCTACATGCACAGGGATGAGTAGGCCTCATCCTATCTATTCAAGCCGATAAGAGACTTTGCGGCTGAGGTTGCGCGACGTAACCATCGAGCCGCTCTCTCTTCCCAGAACCACTCGTCGAGTGTATTTGGTGACAGAGGGAGCTGTGCTATGGCCGGGTACTCAGCAATGGACATTCTAAATTTGGTCGAGTGCATTTATAGCCCGTGGAATTATGTACCTACTGCAATTCTGTAAGCTAGAAGTGCTGTACGACGGCAGGCAACAGGCGATTTCTCAGAAATGGCCGATTGGCCGCCGTCAATCACTTGCATAGACTATTTAGGAAAAATGAATGCGGTGAAGGTTAATCAAAAAAGTCTGAGCTGTGCCTAGCTGTGCCATTGACTTGCAATGTACCCTGTTGAAAAAAATTGTTGGGCCTAGATGGAAAATCGCTCTTTTAGATGGAACAATGCTTTTAATCTCGACACCTTGCGATGAATGCAAATTGGCTATTTTAAGAACTTCATCAATGCGATCATAAATCGCAGATATATGGAAAAGGGAAGAAAATCTTTCGGTGGAATTATATCCAATAGAAATTCAATATTTCGTATTCTCGGACATGCGAACAATGAAAGTTTTCGTGGGACGTTACCAGTATCACGGATACGGCAAGTCAGCTGCAGGCCCCTCCAATTACAGCTTGTAAGTAACTAGAAAATAGGCAGATAGCTATGTTGCTATTTACCTAGCGGATACGTCACCTCAGCTTCGTATGCGATGCGGCCAGACCTGGGGCATGGAGTCTGATTCCTCGTATTGTGGTAAAGTTAGGGAAAGTATAAATATTGAACTTAGATCCCGTTGTTTCTTTCTCATTCAGTGCTCAATAAATTCCACCGCCAACAGCTGCAAAACTGTTACATAATTCGAAATGCTCCTCACATCTGTAAGTACCCCCTTCCCGGCCCCTTTTCGTGTGCATCGACTAAAACCTAAGGCTATCGTCCCCCTCCTGTCTGCCTCATTCTCCCTCGCAGCGCCAGCGACCCACGTCGCCCGCCAAGGCTGCGACCTCATAACGATAATAGACTACTATCAAGGCAGTTCCACCGGCGATTGCGGTGTCGAAGTCTCCGCTGGTGGAAGCATCACTGCTGGCGTCTGCTTAAACGTTGAAACCCAGGGTGTGGTGGTGCATTCATTGCCCGATAATGACTGCACGGTGAAGCTTTTCTTCGGCTCGAAAACTTGTGGTGATGGGGTGGATGCTACGAGCACGACTGAGGTTCCTGCTGGAAATGGAACATCGTGTATTGTAACCGGGGTGGAAGAGCCGCCGTGGTATACGGGGAGTTTGCTTATGAGTTGTGATTGTTAAAAGAATTTGGAGACATAATCTAACTTTTTGAAGTTTATAGAAAATAGAGAGGAATTCATCGTAGGGCAGAAATTAGACGAAACCCGACGGTGTTCTCTTGGAAGACTCTAGTGACCCAATTGGCAAGCGCCGAGGTTTTCATCAGCAGTTCATGGCCTCGGCTAAGAGCATCACTGTATTCTGGGTATTATGCTCGCCCTAGATGAGCATACCCGTCCAGACAATCACATGCGCTTCCTGGACATAATCAAATAATTCTGTCGTTGTGCACTACGAGTCCCGTCAGTGCTTCTCCATTATGGCGGCTTCTCATCCATGTCTCACCCTCGATAAGATAGTAGCTTGACCGATACCCATATAATCACCAATCCACGCTAAACATTCTCTCAGGTATGTTTTAAGCTTCGATTCAACCATCGGCATCGTTGACAACACATATAGTGCGTGCATCAGAAGCAAGCCACTAACTGGTCTACCAGGTACCAGGCAAGGTGTATCCGCAGTGGCGTTTTCAAGGAAGACGTGCAGATCTGCAGAGAGGAGAAATGGGATGGAGGATATAATGCCTTGTATAAGTTCTTCAATCTCTTCGGATATTGCGGGGTTAATTTCTATGTGAGGTTGAAAAAAGGTGATCCGGTTATGGCAATCTATTATGACGTTCAAGACAAGCAGACGAGCCTTTCGATAATTGAGCCATGTTGAAGCAATGTAGGCTATAATGAGTTATTAAGGGCAGAAAATGATAGGAGATGTAGCTTACGATCGTGATATGATGAGATAGTGCCCGGCCAGTAGCCCACGCAAGGTCTTTTAGTTTGAAATCAGCATTATTCTTTCAATGTCAAATTGTGAGTACTCGAACGCCGTCGGCATCTGGAAGTATCTGCTCAGCATAATTTCACTAAGCACTGAGTACCGTGATTGGACTATGTAGTACTGCCTGAGTGAGACTTCCAATGGGAGCATCGAATGAATAAAAATCTACCCACGTTGTTTCATCATTCCTTGGAGTAATAACGCCGACCGACTTTGGCCCCCATTCTTCGGAGAGGGTTTGCGGCCACGAATTGTACTCCTCATTCAGCTGTTCAGCGTCTAGCTTAAGGCAATATAATTGATCTACGGTTGCTTCACTTGCTAGCAAGGATCTTGTTCTCAGTATCAGAGACACTGTCTTGATGAATATCGAATCTATAGTCGAATTCGAGTGGTTCAATTTCGGCGTACACAAAACGCTAAATATCGGCGACACCTTGTCGTTGTTCGCGATGGAGTTTTGTAGGTATGGAAGCATGGAGCTCTCCACCTCTAAATTCTCAAGTGGTAAAGGACTTGCAAGTTGGAAGAGTTTTCCACCACATCTAAGATGGAACGGAGAGTATTTGCTCATAAGAATGGCCGATATTCCGCGGGCGTGAGCTATATGTGCGCCACAATACGCATCAGTACCTGTGATGATCTGTGTATGTCAGGCACTTCCTTCCTAGAAACAGGATGAGAGCTCACCTCGTACAATCCCAGTAATGCAGCAGTGATGAGTGATTCAACGCTGATACACATGGCGTGTCTTGATATACTTAGGCGAAAAGACCGTAGCAGTGAGGAGTGTAGGTTCTCAGCCGCTTCTGCAAGTGTGGGATTTTCACCCTTTTTTCCTAGATTCGCCAAAGCTATAACCGTACATGCTTTTGCGACTTCGGATGTTGGTCCTGCTTTGGCTATCATGGTCTGTAGCCCATGCAAATATCCACGAGACAATCCCTGTGTCACACTCGCAGTACTTGCTTTATAAGGGCCTTAATTCGGTGCAAATAAAGAGGTAGTACAAGTTCATTGGTATTCTAGACGTCTAAGGAGAGAAGAGAGAGAAGCTCTCGTTCTAAATC
>Ga0182030_10022865_pt1 | contig 11608 bp, 7 predicted proteins | sample 812S3MmetaG_FD_121299 | JGI IMG/M metagenome (GOLD analysis project Ga0182030, IMG submission 121299) | Permafrost microbial communities from Stordalen Mire, Sweden - 812S3M metaG (Illumina Assembly) | ecosystem: Environmental > Terrestrial > Soil > Wetlands > Permafrost | place: Sweden... | reverse complement strand
GGCCTGTATATGATCATGATCTATGACCAAAGCGGGCTGCTGTTAAAGACAGCGAAATTTGCAAAGGCAGAATAGTAAACAGATTTATCTTATAAAAACCGTCTCTTCAGGGAGACGGTTTTTTTTAAATGGAGAGAATAGCTACTCGGGAGGAGGGTGACATTTACTTTCTAAATGAGTTCGAAGATTTATCATAGCTTTGTTTCAATAAACATTTTATGAAGAGTATAAATCACATTTGTAATTTCGGAAAATTATATTGTATATTTGGCTACTATTAATTTATTGTTAAGGATTTATTCGACTAATATTTTCTCACACACAAAACCAAACCAAAATGAACCTGTTGCAATTACCCAAAACACTTAAGCACAGAAAAGCAAAACCATTTTTTGCGCCAAAAATTATTGCCATATCAGCGCTGTCATTTTTTAGCGGCCATGCATTTGCGCAAACCGGATTTGACTTTGGACTAAAAGGAATTGTCCAGGCGTCGTCCCTGATCAATGGCCCGGATTATGCTGCCGGAAACGAACTTAATTTTAAGAACAGGGCAGCTTTTGGAGGCGGCGTAGGCGCCGGATATTCTTTCAATAAGCACATTGGGGCTGAAATCGATATACTGTATTCCCCAGAGGGGACACAATACACAGGGGATGAAACCCTTATTCCTGCAGTGGATAAAGGCGCTTTCGGTAATGAATTAAAAAGAGTAGCCCAACTTAACAACATACCTTTTTCGGGGAATTACACCGCGAGTACTTATCTGAACTACATAAAAATACCTATATTATTCAGATACAATACTAATAACACAAAAACAGTATTTTTCAGCTTGTTTTTAGGACCACAGTTTGACATATTAAGTTCTGCAACAATGAAGATAAATGGGCAGACTGTCAACACCGTAGGAACCAACCTTAAGGCATCGGACGTATACAATAAGTCAGGGTTTGATGGGGTTTTAGGCCTAGGATTGGGAATTAATTTATCGAAGAATTTTGTATTGACAGGACACCTTCGTTTTGATTACGGGTTCGGTGATGCAGAAAACAAGAGTGCAACAGATGCTGGTAGCCCTTTTTATAGTTCTAAACGTGGCACTACTAACAATGCTACAGGCGGCGGGCTGATCAGCCTTAATTATAAGCTGGTGAAGAAGGAAAAAGAAAAAGAGGTAAAAAAAAAAGTAAGTGATGAGGATAACGATGGTGATAATGACGAGAATATGGAGTCAAAATCAAAGCCAAAGGCAAAAACTACAACTACTCCTCCACCGCCTGCGCCATCAACAGATACTCCAAAATAAAAATTTGACTTAGACAGTCCGTTTGGTAGGGTTCATGATTTATCAGGTACTAGAAAATAAAAAGGGTTTATTGAAAATGTTTTCAATAAACCCTTTTTATTTAACGCAGATATCGTTAAGGATTCGAGTATTTTTTTGCAACATTTTCGTTATCTTCTATCCTCATTTCATTATCAGACAGCTTTTTGTCAATTAGGAGCATGCGCGGGTCGATTGCTACTTTATAAGGCTTATAGTCAACTTCTATGCTTAGCTTTGAAACCCCAGGTTTCAGTTTATACCTGGTGATGTCTGCCGGAGAATTTTTGGTTTTATATACTCCAACTTCAATATAATTATCACCTGTTGCGGCTTTCTCTTTGCCTGTACTGTCTGCATAATATTTATTGGTTTCAACGGTAATATTGGTGATGTATTTATTGCCTGATTTAACAGCCTTCACTTCAGTTACTTTGTTATCATAAATAGTGATCTTCTGAAAAGCATCAGTAATAAAGTACTGCATCGAGTCTGGTGTGGACATGCGAATGGATGCAAGCAGGTCAAGGGTAACAGGGTAAGGCGGCCCTTTGAACGCATACCGTTCAATGAAGCGTTTGAGTGCATGGTTAAGACTGTCTTCCCCAATGTATTTGCTGAGCGCATGCATAATAATACCGCCTTTCTGATATAGTATATAGGCTTGCCCGCCATCTGCATATGCAAGGGGGTTTTCTTTTTCTGACTCATTGGAACGGGCCGTGAGATATTTATCCATCTCCTGGTGCAGAAATCTTCTTACTCTGTCTTCACCGTATTCTTTTTCCATCACCATGATGGCGCCGTATTGCGCCAGTGTTTCTGAAAGCATATTTGATCCGGCCACATCTGGCCCTATTACCTGGTGGGCAAACCATTGATGGGCTACCTCATGGGCCGTAACATAAAATGGATAGTCAACACTTTCCTTATCACTGTCATCGACATCAGCGATAAAGCCTATGCCCTCCGAAAAAGGGATAGTATTAGGGAACGATTGCGCGAACGTAGCATAGCGGGGGAACTCCAGTATGCGTATCTGCCTGTGCTGGTACGGCGAAAAGTTAGTGCTGCAATATTGCAGTGCTTTCTTCATGCCGTTAAACATCCTGTTGAGGTCATATTCATGGCCTTTTTGGTAGTATATCTCCAGGCTTACATTATTCCAAATCTCTTTTTTTACTGTATAGCGAGCAGACAAGAATGCGTAAAAATTGAGAATCTTATTGTCCATCTTATAATGAAAATACCGCCTGCCATTTTCCATCCACTCGCGCTGCAGGTAACCTGGTGCTATAGCCATCTGGTCTGGTACGGTACTTACAGTAGCATCAAAAGTTATGAAGTCGGCATCATGTGAAATACCATTGAACTGGTAGGCAGCAGTGTCTGTGACAGGCAATGAGGTTAGACGGTATCCCAGTCCGTGTTTTTTCCGGTCATTATTATCAGAAAGTTCTCTTTCGTTGTTGTATCCTATACTTGGTAAAAATTGTTTGTTATTGATGAAGGAGCCATTGTATACGGGAGCGCCAAGTCCGGCGGTCATCTCCTGGTGAAATCCATGGGATTCCAGATCAAGGTTAAACGATAGGGTAATCGTGTCGCCTGGTTGCAAGGGCTGAGGCAATTTATAAATCCTGTATTTATAAGTGGAGTCGTCAAGAGTCAGCCCGGCTTGTTTAGAAAAAGTGATTCCATTTATTTTTACATTCCTTGGTATCATTACATGAATGGAATCAACTGCTGTGGAAGTTTTATTTTTCAAAACATACATGCCCGTTGTATGCAGGCTTCGAGTGTAGGGAAATATATCTACATTAAGATGGACCTCGGTGATCTTTGGCTGGGGTGCGGTTTCAAATTTTTTAAACTTCTTTTCATAATTGGCCTGCCATTCTTCCTCCTGGAAATCTGTCATAAACTTATTCTGAATGTTGGTATTATAGTATATAAAGCCACCGCAGCTTATAAAGACAAGCGCACCAAGTGCTACAACCAGCCATGACATTTTGTTTGCTTTGTTTCCTGCTCCTGCCATACGTAGCCGCAATCCATCCTCACTCCCTCTTGCCCACCACAGGCTGGATAGTGCTGCAAGTATGAGACAGAAACCGCCCCAGTAGACCTTGAAAATAAAGAAAGGAAATACGGCATGCCCAAATCCATTCATGTCGGAATACATAACGCCCGGATCAGAGGCGAAAACGAGCAAATTGTGTTTTAAAATGAGCGAGGCAAAGGTGCCATTGAAGAAATAAAATAATGCAGTAATAAAATATCCAAGGTATTTGTTGTTAACCAACGTCTGGATAAATACAGCAAGTACTGCCAGCATTACAAGGTTTACCAGTCTGAAGCCCAGCAGGTATTTTATGTACAGCAGTAATTCAAGATGGGTATAGCCTTTGAATAACTGCACCATAATACCGCTGACCATGACAATGCCCAATAGTAATATCTGCATAAAAGCAAGCCCTGCTATTTTGCTGGCATAGAAGACCCAGTTAGGCACTGGCAGTGAATCAATAATGTTGCTTGTTTTGAAATCACGAGCACGCCAAACCAGCTCGCCGGAAAACATAATGGTAAGAATAACCATAAACAGCGTCAACGTGCCCCCGAAAACTTCCGCCACCATATATGTAACGGGATAAATAGTGGTATCATAGAGTTTACCTAATTGCAGCGATGACAGGAATAAGAACAATATGCCAAAGAGCATGATGATACGGAAGTACGTGTTTCTCCAGAGTGTACGGCATTCATTGAGGGATAGCCCCCAGAGATTTTTAAGGTTGGCGCCAGTAGTAAAGGAACGGGCAACTGTTGGCACCACATTTTTATTGAAAAAAGAAGGGACAAAAGTGAGCTTTGAGCTATCAGCTAGTTTTGGTTTTCTGAACAATAATTTTCTAGGGCTGGAGGTAAAGGAAAAATAAGAATAGCCAATCATCCATATTATCGCTGCCAGGCTGAGCCATAAAATCCTGTTTATGAGAAACAGTCCCTGCAGTGAATAATGAAGATGGTTCTTTTCATCAGTACTCCAGTATTTGCTGATGGTGCGCTTTGCAAAATTACCCATCGGGTCTGCCAGGGCTGCTATAGTTTGCTTGTCGAGTGAACCGAAGAAAGAATTTGCAACGCCGGTGGCCACAAAGAAAATAATGAGTGAAAGCCAGATCACAAAAATATCCCTTGCTATAAGGCTTACCGCGAAGAAAATAGCCCCGTCGAAAATGGCGTTTGGAATAACCGATTGCCAGTAAGCGCCCAGATACGGCGCCAGCATGAAGTGCTCTATCCTGTCAGGGCTTACCCATGGTGACGCATAACCGAGCATCATGCCGAACGCGGGAGCAGTGAGAATTAGCAGGGTAATAAAGAGGGAGGCTGCGAAGCGGCCCAACAAATAATCGAACTTAGAAACAGGGGTGGTAAATATCATAGTGTAGGTATTGCTCCTAAAGTCTTTTAGCACGGCGTTGCCCACTACGGCTACAAGGATGATAATACCAATATAGTTATTGACCGAGGCGAAAAATGCATCTATGACGACAGGTGAATTTGCAAATATTTTTTCGCCGGCAAAATTTACTTTGATCTCTTTAAATGCACCGCCGGCGAAAAGGGCGAGAAAAAAAGTGACAAGTAAAAGTATGAAGAAGTAGATATAAGTGGACATGGACCGTAACAGCCGCCTTATCTCAAAAGTAAAAATGGAACCAAACATAGTTTTAGTTTTAAGAAGGTTAGGAAATGTTTGAAAAGTAAATGTCCTCAAGGGTGGCATGTTTGGGCTTAAAACCATTGCCAGGATCGGTATCACTATTTATGAACACCATCATAGAGCCGCCGGATAATTTTGCAAGTACTAATTTGTATTGTGACTGGTAATCGGCGACTTCATCTTTTTTTACGCGCTTACTCCATATCTTATTTTCAAGGCCAAGTACCAGTTCATCAGGGTTGCCACGCTGTACTACTTTACCACCTGAGATAATAGCCATGTCGTTGCACAGTTCGCTCACGTCGTCGACGATGTGCGTGGAGAGTATAACAATGATATTCTCTCCTATCTCGCTAAGTAGGTTATTGAACCTCAGGCGCTCGGCTGGATCCAAGCCTGCGGTTGGCTCATCGACTATTATCAGCTTAGGATTGCCGATCAATGCCTGCGCGATACCAAAGCGCTGCTTCATGCCGCCGGAGTAGCCGCCTAATGATTTATTGCGGTGATTATACAGATTCACCTGCTCCAGCAGCGCTTTTACCAGCTCTTTTCTTTCCTTATCATTGGCTATGCCCTTTAGCCGAGCTATGTAATGCAACATTTCCTCGGCGGATACTTTTGGATAAACTCCAAATTCCTGTGGCAGGTAGCCTAGCACTTTCCGAAGTTCCTGTTTATTTTTGCTCACATCTAAATCGCCAAACATAATAGTGCCTGTGTCGGCATCCTGCAATGTGGCTATGGTGCGCATCAGCGTTGACTTGCCTGCGCCGTTTGGTCCCAGCAGTCCAAACATGCCATTAGAAATATTGAGGTTAACGTCCTTTAAGGCCTGTACGCCATTTGGATAAGTTTTGGATAAGTTAGTTATCTGTAACATGCAGTGTGGTTTTGATAATCGTATAGTTAAAGTAATACTTTTTATTAAAGATTTACAAATTGGTGTTTGTTAGGGTTTTCTAATGCCTTTGATCACCTGCCCATTCTGCCTCAATATCACTTGGTTGTAGGCAACGGCATTGCCCTTTACAAATTCAAATTCAGCACCATATTTTTTGGCGATGAAGGTAGTTTCGTTAATCGGCTCTATGAGGCCTTTTGGCTGGTTCGTGCACTGCAAATACATTTCGCCGCTGTCCACAGAAACGTTCACCTCGAAGTCCGGTGCTATGTCGTAGGTGCCGACGTAACGGTTCAGAACATCGTCGTTGAGCTTCACAGTTGGTTGTTCTATCTTCCTTTTGTATTCAGGAGCACTCTCTTTTATTTTTCTGAAAATACGAGAGAACGAACGTTCCATTTCTTCCGGGTTAACGGTGTTGCCGAGTATTACAATTCCTATTTTTTCATTCCTGTCGAACGCCATCAGACTCGAAAATCCGTAAGTATCGCCTCTCATAATGTATACATCATCATTGTAGCGATTTGCGATATGCCACCCTAATCCAACTGATAAACCGAGGCTGTCGTTCGTGTAAAATTTCTCCTGGCTCAGGTTTATATCTTCGCTGATCGTTGAGGACTTACCAAGCTGGTACTGAACGAACTGCATCATGTCCGTGACGTTTGACTTTAGGATGCCTGCGGGCGCCATGCCAGTCAGTTGCATATAGGGAGCAAGATCGCTCCCGTCATATCCCCTGGCCAAGCGGCTGTCGTCTGTATCCAGGGTAGTTGTTGTATTCTTGAGATGTAGTGGCTTCAGCACTCTATTGTTCAGGAGGTTGTCATAGCTTTTGCAACTCAATTTTGATAATAAATATCCCAGTAAACTATATGAATAATTGGAGTATTCATATTGACCATACCTATTTAATACTGTGGTTTTGCCCAGTAAGGAGAGCAGGTAATTATTATCCACATGTGCCAATGGCTGGACAGAATCTACCTGGTTCAATTCGGCCATTGCGGCCGAATCATGGAGGTTTGGCAAGCCGGAAGTGAATGTAGCCAGATCTAAAATGCGGACTTTGTTTGCTATTTCTTTATTAACGGGTAAATATTCATCAATCTTAGTTTCCGCATTAATTGCGTCTGTATTCATTTCGTGAGCCAGTAGCAGACCAGTAAATATTTTGGTATTAGAGCCGATCTCAAAAATGGTTGAGGTGTCGGTCTTTACCTGGTTTCCTTTGTCGGCATAACCATAAGAGAAATAGTAAATGGAATCGTGCCAGCAGACGCCTACTTCGGCACCGGCAAAAGCTTTTGTTTTTTCATAGCCCTTCGCTCCATAGAAAAGCGAGTCTGCGATGTTTTGAATCAATTGTTTTGACGGAATATTTTCTTGTTGAGCGCGTGCTGATGACCATACGCCCAGCGCAACTGCGGATAATACTATTAGCGTTTTCATTTTATATGTTTTTGAGGTTAAGAAACTGTTTTGAGGTTTTGTACGTGGTCCAGGTGATAGCCGAGTCGGTAATGAAAATTCTGTAGTCATCAGTTTACTTTTTGAGATGGTTAATAGTGATTGCCTGTACAAAGGAAGATCAGCCGGGAAGGCTTGACAATTTAATTAGACCAAAGTGGCAGACTATTCGACATACAGCGATTTACATGATTCCCACCCATTTCGTCGAAGATTTTGTGCATTTTGTCTATATTGTTTTCCGCAATGGCAGATTTGTGGGTCTTTTGTATTTATGAAAACAGTGTTCAGGCAAATCTTTAAAGCATTACGTAGCCGGCTTGCCAGAAATATCTATTTCTGGGCGCTGTTCATGAATTCAAGAATGGGTCTGGCAGCGCCGGAGATCTACTTTGTGCTTGTATTGTTTGCCTTAATGATGATTCAGGTTTATTTTAACAACTTCCTGCTTTTGCCGAAGCTCTTAGTTAAAAGGAAATATGTTGCGTATTTTATTTCCCTTTTCGCCTGGTCATTATTTATAGGGTGTCTTTATACCGTGACGATATACCAGATGGTGCATTACTACCCCGGCACTTCAGAGAGTGATATCAGCATGGTAGTGGCCTCACAAACGAATAAAAGCATCACGTCAGCTGGCGGAATTTTGCACCATCTGAATAATTATACCGCCTTCCTGCTACTAATGACTTTTTTCTTTACCATGGGCTGGTATATGCTGGACTATGACCGCCAGCAGAAAATGCTCGAAGCAACCAATAAAAAACAGTTGGAAACTGAGTTGTTATTTCTTAAGGGCCAGATCAATCCGCATTTTCTATTTAATACCATGAACAACCTTTATGCGCTCGCAGTTAAGAAGTCAGACCAGACCCCCGATGCCATCATGAAGCTATCTGCTATCCTCAGATACCTCCTGTATGAGTCAGATACACAACTGGTCTCCTTCGAAAAAGAAAAAGAAGTAATGCAGGCGTACATCGACCTTGAACTGCTTAGATTGACAGATAAAGATAATCTCGTTTTTATGATTACTGCAGATAAACCATACAATTTGCCCCCACTTTTATGGCTGCCAATATTGGAAAACGTCTTTAAACATGGCACCCGTTTTATTGCTGACAAATATGTTACCGACTATCGGTTTACTATTCAAAATAACCAGCTTACCATTTATTCAAGGAATAATTATAAACCTTCAACTCAGGCAAATGAAACTGGAAGAGGTGGAATAGGCCTTAGCAATCTGAAGCACAGGCTGGAGATTCTTTATCCCGGCAAGTACGCGGTCACGGCAGGCGTTGACGGAGATATGTACGTTGTAACAGTTGAAATTTCATTGAAGTAAACTATTTGATTATGCAGGTATTGATTGTCGATGATGAGCCTCTGGCGCGGGAAGTACTCGAGACGTATGTGCTGAAGATGCCGGAAATGCACATTGTAGGAAAATGCAAAAATGCACTGGAAGCCTTCAGTATGCTCAGCAGGCATCGCGTAGATCTGATGTTGCTGGACATTAATATGCCGGAGATAACAGGTATTGACTTTATCAAGACACTCAAAGATCCGCCCCTGTTCGTTTTTACTACGGCTTATTCCGAATTCGCAGTGGAAAGCTACGAGCTGAATGCAGTTGATTACCTGGTTAAACCTGTATCATTCGAGCGGTTCTTAAAAGCGATTAATAAAGCAAACGAAATACTACAATCTTCTTCCCCTAAGAATGAAAATACAGTTGCCGCATCTTCTCCTTCCGGCGCGAACATATTGTTTGTAAAAACAGAAGGTAAACTGGTGAAAATTGATCTTGCTCATTTATGGCTCGTTGAAGGGCTGAAAGATTATATAAGACTATGGACCGATTCCGGAAAAATAGTTGTCCATACCACAATGAAACACCTGGAAGAACAGCTATTGAATCTGACGCAATTTGTGAGGGTTAATAAATCTTACATTATTAATATGCAGTACATTAGCGAAGTAGATGGTAATGTCATCAGGATGAAAGACCAGGTAATAACTATCGGAAATACCTACCGCGATGAAGTCCATCTCCTGTTCGATAAGTATAAATTACTGTAAACTTTTTCTCTATTTTTGAAAATGTATAAGCCTATTCAGGTGCATTCTTCTGCTTTACGCTATTTTTACTTTCCAGAATTTTCAAAATGATAAATAATAAACACCGCCTCATAGACGAACAGACATCGCCGCTACAAAGGATCATGTGGATATACAATGTGGAAGAGCCACAGCGCAGGACATTCGAAAATAACATTTGCTCCTTTCATATAGGCGATGGTTATTTTTTGAGTGTAGCCCACAACTTAAGAATTCAGGCAGGTATTTTCAGGTCAATGAATGCTGATATGTACCGGAAGGAGATATTTCCTAAGCTTGATGGCTCGCAAAGCAGGTTTATGGACCAATATTATACGACGGATGAATATACTAATAAAAAGCACCTCAATCCTGTTGACCCCGTAAATATGCAAACTATCGCGAACATTCTCAAACAGAAACGGTTTGACACCAGATGGGTAACCCTAGCTGAAAAGAAGATATGTACCACTTGCCTTGTTTTTCAATTTAAGAACAATTCTTTTTATAATGATCCGGAAATTACGCATCAGTTTGATTCTACGATGATGATGTATGATAACGATGCGCGGAAATTTACATTTCTTGTGGAGGTTGAACTTGTTCATGCTTTTTATAGTTCGGACATAGCACTATACAGGGTAGTGAAGCAATCGCAGGAGTTCGTTAACAAGATACCATCCGTCGAGATTGACTATGAGTTTCTGGACGAGGCGGTAGATAAATTTTATTGCCTGCAAAGCTCACCAAACAGCCCCGCAGGGAGACTACTCAATGAAGCGAAAATAGAAGGCATGCTTGATCATTTTGGCATATTCCAGGATGAGGTGGGTGGTAATTATGTTTTCGATGGGTATCGTTACCTTATAAAGGGTTACTTCAGGTTTGGGTCTTCAGGCGCTCCGTATCTTTATTATAATAAGGATAAAGACAAGTATGTGGCGAATGCTATACAAAGCGAAGCAAGTGGTATACAGCTTTCGATAAAAAATGACAGGGAAGGCAATTTCCAATATGTAAATGCAATAGCGTCGCCTTTATACATTATTAAAGATGAGCTGCAAGGATACTTGAGTAAGAAGGGATGACGAATATCTATTTCTTCACAATCTTCATCTCATCCAATAGCCAACCAGCGCCCCCGAATTTATCGATAATAAATAAAGTGTAGCGGATGTCAACGGATATATTGCGGCACCTTGCGGGGTCGTAATAGTAATCACTCATCGTACCTTCATAAGCGCGGTCGAAATTCGTGCCTATAAGTTCACCTCTTGCATTCAGCACCGGGCTGCCTGAGTTGCCGCCCGATGTATGGTTGCTGGCCAGGAACGCTACAGGCATGGTACCGTTCACGCCCCATCTTCCATAATCCTTGGAATTATATAGTTCCTTTAGTTTTTGAGGTACTTTAAAAATATCAGACGCTGGGTCATCGAGGGCGATAACTTCGCTGAGATTTGTCTGGTAAGAATATTTTGCCGAGCCATCAGGGGTTAAGCCTTTTACCTGGCCGTAGCTAAGGCGCAAGGAGAGGTTGGCATCAGGGTAAAAGGCTTTGTTTTTAAATTCTTCCATTTGAGCTTTCGTGTAAAGTCTATCTAAGTAACGCATTTTGGCATAATAGTTTTGAAGAACGGGTAATATTTTTTCTTTTCGTAGCCTGGCAACGGCATTGTACAATTGCCATGCCGGATCGCTTTGCAATTTTGCACTGTCCCCTATGTGTACATTGGCAATAAATGCATTGAATCTTTCTTCAGACGCGAGTATAGAGGTATTGTACACATCATCACTCCACTTACTTATATCCTGGTCGTAGGCTCGGTACTGCGCTTCATAATAGTCGGGCAAGGATGTAGCACATTTCGTGAAATAGAGCACCATCAGAGAAAGGAATACATCTTTATCTGTTGCAGCATCATAATTTTTAAAGTAACCATTCATGCCGACCGAAAGTTTTTCGAGTGTGTCTGTAAGCTGGCTGTCGGAAAAATCAGCTCTGAAGCAAAGGATCATCTTTTCGAATGCAGCAGCTTGCAGCACAAGTTCTATGCCAAGGGGGGCTTCT
>Ga0182030_10022863_pt1 | contig 11609 bp, 12 predicted proteins | sample 812S3MmetaG_FD_121299 | JGI IMG/M metagenome (GOLD analysis project Ga0182030, IMG submission 121299) | Permafrost microbial communities from Stordalen Mire, Sweden - 812S3M metaG (Illumina Assembly) | ecosystem: Environmental > Terrestrial > Soil > Wetlands > Permafrost | place: Sweden... | reverse complement strand
CCAAACGATTAGCACATCAAAGCGTCGCCTCCGGGCGTCTTCCAGCATGCGGTCGAGAGCCGGGCGGCGTGCCTTCGTGCCGCCGATCCCGTGGTCAACGTACTCCTGCTCCTGCGGGACGCTTAGCCCGCGACGCTGCGCGTATTCGCGGAGTTCTCTTAGCTGGGTCTCAGGGTGCTGCTCTACCGTGGAAACGCGGACGTAGAATGCGGCTCGTTTCATCTGTTGGTTTCCTCCATGGTTTCATTGTAATACGTAGATACGTATATGCGTATGGCACGGGGGAGCCACCCCAACGCACTACGGTGTGGTACGCAGTTACGTAAATACGTGTACAATGGTTGTCGAGATAGGAACGGAACTTTGAAGAAGAAGACCCCAAGGCGCAGGTCGGAGACGGCAGGGGCTATAACGGCTAACGAGACGCCTGTCGCCTTGACGCTCAAGGTTGACCAGAGCACTTACGTCCGCCTTTGCACGCTGGGGGCTACTGAGCGGCGCACGAATCAGGACATCCTGCGGCAGGCGCTCCAAGAATATCTCGACAGAGCGAAAGCGTGAGGTCATGCGGACGAGTTCAACCGAGGCACACAGAAGGAAAAAACGATGGCACTCATTAAAGAATATGTCAGAGACGGCAAACGCCGAATTATCGGTTCGGTCACCAGCGGTTTTAGCGGAGGCACATCTGACGTAGTGCGCGATGCGCAAGACGAAATCAACGGGCGCACCAGCGACCTCTTCGGCACGACACGCGATGGGCGCGGAAATCTGGTCTCGACCAACACGAGCGATCCGGGTCTTTTGATCAGGCGCAAGAAATAGAACCGCAGCCCCCGAACCTCCCCTCAGAATTTCAACTCCCCCGTTTGCTCGAATAGCATCACGCGAGGACTGGTCACTATGCGATCTCAATCGGCTTCCGAAACTATGGAGTGTCCACTATGTTGTGGCGAAGGCGAACTCAGCCGCGCTGAGATTCTCGACCGTCTCGGTGTTAAGGATTTCGCTCGTGTTGCCCAGCTTTCCGCCGAGGAGGCTTTTCGCCTGCTCCAGAATAGGCACGACCGAGAGCACCAGAACGCATGGTCGCGCTTCGAGACAGAACTGGCGAAGCGCACCGCCGAGATAAGAGAAAGCCTCAACGGCGAACTACGCCTAGCGTTGTCCGAAAGGGACAGCCTTACCCGTCGAGTTGAGGATTCATTGCGGGAGATCGGACAGCTTCGGGAGAAGAACCAGCTATTGGAAGGCGAGATGTCGAAGGTCGCCCGGATCGGCAAGCGCGAGGAAATGACTTTCGAAGAGGAAGCGCGGACTTGGGCTGGGGTCTGGATCAGTGACAAGCTCCCGCGCAATGGAGATTTCATTCTTGCGTATCGCGCTCCGAACGGCGAACCCACCGAGCCGAAAATCCTCATAGACAATAAGGACAAATCGGCAATCGCCGAGGGCGACATCGACAAGATCGTTCGGGATGCACGAGAGCGCTCCATCGGCGTTGCTGCGCTGGTCGCCCGCGAGGAGAGCCAGCTTCGTCAAGCCGACCGCGCATCGCGCTGGAGCCAGAAGGACGGAATCTGGCTGCTCCGAACCACACGCCAGTGGCTTCAAAGAGACCTAGACGTCCTGCGACCTGTATTCGAGCGGCTACGAGTGCAAGGCTTCGACCTGCTGGAGAGGAACGCGGTTCTTGCCGAGGAACTGCGCCGCACGTTTCCAGAGATCGACCGGATCGAGAAGGAACTAGGCAAGGCGGCGAAGGCAATCCAGTCGGTGTCGGGGCTGGTCGTGCGTTATCGGGAGCGGCTGCGCGATCTATGCGAGACCGCTGCGAGCACGAGGATCGCGGTGCAGTCCGAACGGGATGGCGGTGTTCGCAAGATAGTCAGCGCGTAGAAGGACTCGGAGGACTGCATGGATGCCAACACCCAAATCGCCAACGACCTGCACCTTTTGACAGCGCCGATTCGGTTTCTGTTCCGGTGCGTGCTCGCTCTGCTGTTCTTGCTCGCCGCGCCATTGCTCTTCTCGGTCGTTCCATTCTTGTGCATTTCCCTTGACCCCAACAGCGACTTCTCGATGCTCGCGCTGGGATATGTGGCACTGGCTCCGTTCGCGAGCGCATTCTGGCTGATGATGGTCGGCGTTCTTCCAGATGTTTATCGCGCCCACAAGGAAGGTCGAATCTTCGAAGCCAACCACTTTAAGGGTTTCGGTCTGATGTTCATCGGATTCATCGGATCGCTGGGAGCGGAGGCTTTGTTCTTGTTTTATCTCTTCCCCATACCGCGCTACACGGAAAACACCGTTGCTAACGCCGCCAACTGGCGCTCGTGGTTTCTGGGCATGGGACTCGCGGGATTCCTGCCCGTCATCCTGCTGCTCGGCTGGCGGCTGATCAACAAAGCATGCGCCGAGCGACAAACGTGCGGATGGTGCCGCGAGACCGTGGGTACAGCGAATGTTGATGACATCGGGCTGTGCTCACCGTGCCATGATGCCGCGCTAGACGAGAAGGAAAACGACCCGGAGCAGGAAGCGTGGATTCGCAAGGTGCGGTACGAGTTCGGAGATCGTCAGTGGGCATCAGAGCTTCGGCGCGGACGGAAGGATGCTCTCAAGTGGAAACGGCGAGTCCTGAGTTCGCGATGAGATAAGCGGCAGCGAAGCTGAATCGGAGGAATTCATGGAAATGTTTGACACCTACCTGCTCACGAGCCTTAGCGTTGATAGTAAGGGCGACGTGGTCTCTCGGAACGTCGGCGTAACATTTAGCGTGCATGAAGCCGAGCTTCACAGGGGCGACGGAGTCACGAATGACTACGAGACGTTTCAGATCGACGCGAACTGGCAAGAGGATGCTGCCACGACGGCGCTCGTGATCGCGATGCGCGAATTCAGAGAAATCGTCAAGCAGATGCAAGAGGAGGCGCTGCGGTGAGCACAATGAGACTATCCAAATCCAAGTTTGTCGCGGGCGTGCAGTGCCTCAAGCGCCTGTACCTCCAAGTTCACTCACCAGAACTCGCAGCGGAGCCGGACGGTGCGACAGAGGCGATCATGCAGCAGGGGCACGATGTGGGCATGCTTGCTCGAAAGTTGTTTCCGGGTGGGGTCGAGGTTGATTGTTCGCGTGGACTGGATCATGCGATTCGCGCAACTCGCGAGTTAGTCGCCAATCGCCAGATTCCTGCGATCTTCGAGGGCGCGTTCGAAGACGGTGGAGTGCTTGTACGGGTAGATGTACTTCATCGCCGGGCTGACGGGCGCTTGCGGCTTATCGAAGTGAAGTCGTCGGCTTCGCTGAAGGAAGAACATCTCGATGACGTGGCGATTCAATACCGTGTGCTATCTCGCTGCGGATTGGACGTCGGTTCCTGCTGTCTGGCGCACGTGAACCGCTCTTTTGTTTTCCGGGGCGGCAGCGTCGATCCGTGGCGCTTCTTTCGCATCCGAAATGTCACGCGGCAGGTTGCGAGGTTGCAACCGAAACTGACATTCCAGCTTCGGGCGGCATTCACCGTTCTCTCGATGCCCAAAGCGCCGGACATCGCTCCGGGCAAGCACTGTATGTCGCCTGTTACGTGCGAGTTCTTCGACCGCTGCAATCCGCCGCTGCCTGATGACCATATCGGATACCTTCCAAGGCTCCATGCAAGCGCGGAAGAGGCACTGGAGGAGTTGGGTGTCGAGTCCATTCATGACGTTCCCAACGATTTTCCATTGAGCGAGAGCCAGCGACGGGCGGCTGCCTGTGTGCAAACGGGGGAACCGTGGTTCAGCCCGGAGTTGTCTGCGGAATTGGACAAGCTGGAGTACCCGCTCCGGTTCGTAGACTTTGAGACCATAAATCCGTGCGTACCTCGTTTTGCAGGGATGCGCCCCTACGACCAACTGCCGTTCCAGTGGAGCGTACATGTGCAGAGACAGCCGGGCACAGCGCCGGAGCACCAGGAGTTTCTTGCCACGGATGCCAGCGATCCACGGCGCGAGTTCATTAGCTCTCTTTGCCATGTGCTGGGCGAAAGCGGAAGCATCGTCGTGTATTCCTCGTTCGAGTCGCAGAGGCTCTCCGACCTTGATAGTTGGTTTCCTGAGTTCGCGGATCGGATCAACGCGATCCAAGCCCGTCTGTTCGATCTGCTGCCCGTTGTGCGGGAACACACCTATCACCCGGCATACGCAGGCTCGTACTCCATCAAGTCGGTGTTGCCTGCGCTCGTGCCGGAGATGACCTACGAGGGCATGGAGGTCGCGAACGGTCAGGACGCAGGACTGGCATGGGAATCGCTAGTGCGAGGGAGCTTGGATGCGAGCGAGCGCGACAAAATCAGGAAGGCTCTGCTGGATTACTGTGGGCAAGATACGCTGGCGATGGTGAGGCTGCTGGAAGTGCTGAGAGCTAGGCGGTGGTAGCCACGACTGCCAATCATGCGGTCGCGTAGATTTTTAGCAACAGTTTCTCAAGCGGGTCGGACAATTCTGCCGGAAACGACCCACCGAGCGCCGGAAACGCCATCCGTAGAATCTTCCAGAGATAAAGAGCCGTGTTGACCACCGCCGATGTGCCGACTCCCAGAGTCCGCTCCGGCGCGATCTGCACGACAAATGCCTCTCTGGGTTCTGTGACGTGGCTGTCCATGCACGCGGCAGTAGCATGAACGTACTGCGAAGTCCACGCATAAATCCAGTCATAGTCGAATTCCCAGACCACGGGTTTCCCATCAATCTTGTCGTGACCGTCCGCCTCAAGCGCCATCTCTCGGACATTCTTGCCCGACCAACCCGCCGCAAACCGTTTCGGATATTTCCGCGCCAGCTTGACCATTCGCTTGTAGTCGGGCGTCATCTTTCGCAACTGCGTCTTCGTGTACTTAGGCTGAAGCTGACCTTTGGAGTCTTGGGCTTTGAAATGCTTGACCGCCCGGCGTATCAGTTCGAGTTTCCACTTCGCAGAGTAGTGAGCGAACCTGTTGGCGCGGCGCTCCGAGTCGCGATTCGTGACGAAACGAAGGCTCAACGCAACCTCGACCAGAGTCCGACTTAGCCCGAACGCTTCTTCGGGAAGCCCTGCGTCGATCAAACTGACCACTCCCTGTGCGACGTTGACGCTCTTGGAGACGAGCGCCAAGACCACCCTGTCTAGCATGACGTTCGCACGCGGGTAGTACTGTTTGTTATCCAGCAACTTCCTGATCTTCTTCACGGTTCGCTTCAGCGTCCGGTTGTGCTCTTTGTCTTCCTCTCTGGGCATGGCGGTCACCTCGCTATTTGCTCTCCAATCACTTACGTACCTCCGCAGATGCGAGTATACTGCGACTTCCCACGAGGGGGCTTATGGGGAATAGAACTGCGAGCCGTGGTTCCGGCACGCGCCGGGCTGTCAAGAAACGAGGCGACAAGTCAGGACAGGAGAAGCCAGTGGCACTTACTCTGAAAGTTGACAGCGGACTGTACGTCCGTTTGAGTACGTTGCGGGCGACCAAGAGGACGACAAACCAAGACATCCTTGAGCAGGCTTTGAGGGAGTTTCTCACGCGGGCAGGAGCGTAGCCGAACGTGATGACCGAGATACTTTGGAAGGCAAGTATGTTGATAGCAAGCGCCGGAGTCCCCTCCGGTTGCGCATCCGTTCCAGACCATCAAGACTTGGAACTCTTTTCGTTCTGGAAGAACGAGATGATTACTGTTGCTGGGGGGCTTTATGAAGACAAAAGTCAGCAGGTATCAGGAACGGAAAAAGGCGGGGCTGTGCGTCTGGACGGGATGTGAACGCAAACCGCGTAAGAATGATGACGGAACTGTGCGAAGTTACTGCGATTTTCATAACGAGCTAAACAAAAAAGCCACAGCAGCGTTCAAGAAACGAGCAGCAGCAGAAAAGAAGGGAACACACTCTACCCGATGATCGAACTTATCTGGGAAGGCAAATATGTTGACGGCAAGAGGCAGAACCCAGTCCGGGTAGCTCTTCCGTTTCAGACCGTCGAGACAGTCAATGAGAGCGCCGTGGATCGCCAGCGAAACTTGGAACTGTTTTCGTCTGGTCGGCAGACTGAGTGGCGCAACAGGCTGATCTGGGGCGATAACAAATATGTGCTTCCTTCACTCTTGCCTGAGTTTGCAGGCAAGGTTGACCTCATCTATATCGATCCTCCCTTCACGACGGGGCAAGACTTTTCATTCAACGCAACCATCCCCAACTATCCCGCTGACGATGATGATCCGACCGTTTTCACGAAGCAACCCTCCATCATCGAGCAAAAGGCGTACCGTGATACTTGGGGGGCGGGTGACGAGTCTTACCTCCAAGTGATGTACGAGCGGTTCATGCTAATGAGAGAGTTGCTGAATGAAAAAGGCACGATCTACGTGCACTGTGACTGGCGAAAAAACAGTGCACTTCGTCTGATACTCGATGAGGTGTTTGGAAGCAATAACTTCATGAATGAGGTTATCTGGAAGAGAGACTCCGCCGCCAAGGGAGCAAAGAAAACGTCTCGCCAATGGTCACGTGAAGGCGACAACATCTTGGTCTACCGAAAAGAGGAAGGAGCTTTCTTCACGCAGGTCTACATTACCGAGCTTACGGACACGCAACTTCGTGAGTACATGTACGAAGACCCCGATGGGCGCAAGTTTAAGAAGGTAACGCTGGGCGACTATTCGCAACAATCTATCGAACAATTTCGAAAGCAGAATCTGATCTACAAAACGTCATCAGGTCGAGAATACAAGAAGTATTACCTTGATGAAGCGCGTTTCGCCATCGGATCAATCTGGACTGACATCGTAAATTTGTCAAAGGGACAACACGAACAAGTTGGCTACCTGACCCAAAAACCTGAAGAACTGCTAGATCGCATTATTCGGGCATCATCTCAGGAAGGAGATTTGGTTCTCGATTGTTTCGCTGGTAGTGGCACAACCGCTGTAGCTGCTGAGAAGTTGAACCGCCGTTGGATTGCATGCGACCTGAGTCGTTTTGCAATTCACACGACTCGCAAGCGTCTTCTGTCGGTGCAGGGGGTGAACCCTTTTGCTGTTCAAAACCTCGGCAAATACGAAAGGCAAACATGGCAGGTCGCCGAGTTTCACAGTGGGGGAACTGATGCACTAGAGCAACAACGACTTCGAGATACCGCATACCGAAAATTCATTCTGGATTTGTATCGTGCAACGGCGGTTGGGGGCTTTCAGTGGCTTCATGGGCTAAGGTCTGGGCGGATGGTACACGTCGGAGCAGTGGACGCACCCGTTACACTGACTGACGTCAAAGCAATCGCGAGAGAGGTTTGGAAGGCTGCTGGTGCTGGGAGCGCGAAGAAAGCCGCCGTAGATATTATTGGATGGGAGTTCGCGTTCGAGTTAAACGAAACTGCAAGAGAAGTTGCTGCTCAATCGCGTGTAGACGTGACATTCAAGAAGATTCCACGTGAGGTTCTTGAAAAAAAGGCAATCGAACAAGGCGACATCAAGTTCTTCGAGTTAGGAGCATTATCTGTCGAAACAAAATTGAGCAAGCGCGAGGTCACGATCAAACTGACTGACTTCGTAATCCCCATCGATGATGTTCCCGAAGACGTGCGGAAAGAGATCAAGCATTGGAGTCAGATGATCGACTACTGGGCAGTGGACTGGAACTTCAAGGACGATACTTTTCACAACCAGTGGCAGTCGTATCGAACCCGCAAGCAACCCAAACTGGAACTCTCAACAAGGTACGAATATCCCGCACAAGGAAAGTACAGGATGGTTGTTAAAGTCATTGACATTCTTGGGAACGACACGACTCGAACTATAGACGTGGAGGTGAAATAGCTATGCCACGGCGGAAGCGTACAGCGGTGATTGCTCAGAACGACTTGCTGGATGTCGCCTCGAAGCTGCGCACTGCGCCGTGCGTTCCGGCTTTACGAGAAGCGGTAAAGTCGTGGGTTGCTGGTGGTTATAAAGGCATCACGGGCACGACTCGTGTTCTTTTGAACCACTGGTTCTACACCGACCATAAGCTGCCTACAGGCGCTCCCTTCAAGTATCACCGCTCTCAGCAGGAAGCCATCGAGACGATGGTCTTCGTTTGGGAATTTGAAAAGGTTCGCAGCCGGAAGGCTCTGCTTGAGCGCTATGCGTCAGACCTCAAAGACGTCCGACTTCCACCGCTCGATCATTTTGCGCGGTACTGCGTGAAGATGGCGACAGGGAGCGGCAAGACGAAAGTGATGTCACTCGCTGTGGCGTGGCAATTCCTCAATGCTGCGCGTGAGTCAGACGAAATCGCCAAGGATTACGCGAAGACCTTTCTGCTTCTGGCTCCAAACGTCATCGTTCTGGAGCGGCTCAAGACCGACTTCGTGAGTGGACGTATTTTCCGTAGCGACCCGGTAATCCCTCGCGAACTGGAGATTTTTTGGGAATTCGATTGCGTTATGCGCGGCGAGGCGGAGAGGTCGCCAGCAGATGGAATGCTGTTCTTGACCAATATCCAGCAATTCTACGAGCGTGCCGACCGCAACGCGGACGAAGAACCGGAGCAGATGACGGCAGTGCTCGGATCGAAACCGCCGACCCAGAAGTTGGAACTAACGGATTTTGGGGACAGGATCGCGTTGCGAGCCGGGCATCTTGTAGTCCTCAACGACGAGGCGCATCATACTCACGACGAAGACAGCGAGTGGAACAAGACTATCCGCACGCTACATGCAAAGACTCCCCTCGCGGCACAGTTAGACTTTTCCGCAACTCCCAGATTTCAGAAGGGTGCCATTTTCCCATGGACGATCTCAGACTACCCGCTGAAGCAAGCCATTCTCGACAACATTGTTAAACGCCCGATGAAGGGCATTGCCAGAATAGTCGAAGCGAAGTCGGAATACGCAAGTGTTAGGTACCGTGGTTATCTGACGGCGGCGGTCGAACGCTGGCGGGAATATCGCGACCAGCTTACGAAGCTAAAGCGCAAACCCGTCCTCTTCGTGATGATGAATGACACCGACGAAGCCGATGATGTGGCGGGATGGCTGAGGGAGAAGTACCCTACGGAGTTTGGCGGCGACAGGACGCAGGTCATCCACACAGACAAATCAGGCGAGGTCAGCAAGAAGGAACTAGATGAGGCGCGGAAGGCAGTCCATGACGTAGATCAGCCGGAGAGTCCGATCAACGCAATCGTCAGCGTGCTGATGTTGCGCGAAGGCTGGGATGTCAAGAATGTAACCGTCGTCGTGGGCTTGCGACCGTACACCGCGAAAGCCAACATTCTGCCGGAGCAAGCTATCGGGCGCGGGCTGCGCCTAATGTTCCGCGATGTCCCAGTGGACTTCACAGAGCGCGTGGACATCATCGGGAACCAGAAGTTCCTCGACTTCGTTGACGATCTGGAAAAGCTCGAAGATTTGAAGCTGGACACGTTCGAGGTCGGTAAAGACAAGGTCGGTATAGTCACCATCCTGCCGTTAGACAGCCGGAAAGAATATGACATCGGTCTTCCGGTTCTTTCCCCCACACTGGTGCGCAAGAAAACGCTGGCGGACGAGATCGCGGGTTTGAACGTGATGTCATTCCAGACGATCCTGCTGCCATTGAGCGCCGACGATCCGCGCAACAAGACGTTCCGGTATGAGGGCTACGACATCATCACGCTTCAGAAGGAAGTCGAGCGTGACTACACCATCCCAGACCCGCAGACCGCGCAGGAAGTGATCGGCTACTACTCGCGGCGTATCGCAGAAGCAGTCAAGCTCCCGTCCCAGTTTGCGGCGCTTGCACCGAAGGTGCGCGAGTTCTTCGAGCAGAAGGCATTTGGGCAGACGGTGGACTTGTCAGACCCAGTTGTAGTGAAAGCGATGGGCACGCCAGTGGCGCACTTCGTATGCGTAGATGTTTTCTCGAAGGCGCTGAAGAAGTTGACCATCGCCGAGCAGGAACCAAAGCTGCTCGAACCGGAGCGGCTCCTGTCCACATGTCCGCCGTTTCCGTGGTCGCGGGTCGTGCTGGAGGATGCGAAGACTGTCTTCAACCTAGTGCCGTGCGACAACAACTTCGAGCGCGACTTCGCCAAGTTTCTGCAAGACGCAAACGACGTGATGAGGTTTGCAAAGCTCCCCCGCCCCTTCGGCTTCGCAATTGACTACACGGACGGCTCGATGAACCTGCGGTCGTACTACCCGGATTTTGTCGCTGTGGACAAAAAGGGCACACGCTGGCTGCTGGAAACGAAGGGTGCGGAGACAGGGGAGGTTGCGCACAAGGACGTTGCAGCGACTCAGTGGTGTGCGAACGCCACGCAGCTTACCGGGACGAAGTGGGAATACCTGAAGGTTCCGCAGAAGGATTTTGAGACTCTACAGCCAAGCCGTCTGGAACACCTGATAGCGCTTAAGCCAACGACCCTCTTCTAGGGAGCGGCAGAACGCTATTCACTTGCGCCATTGTACTCAACCCTAATCTCCTTCTTGGTTCGAAGCCCAGCATCGCGATCATATGGCGATCCCGCTCGACTCTTGACGCGAAGAAAACGTGCGGTTCGGAGCCAAGGTTCTAGCCGTGATCTCAGTTGTACAATCACCGCATGGAGCCATACGTCCCCTTCTTGACGTGGCGATTTGATGTCGCGTTGCAGTTCGCTTCCGGGCTGCATCACCAACAACCCCGGAAAGGCGTTCCCATCCCCTACATTGCCCACCTGATGAGCGTATGCGCTCTTGTCCTTGAGTCTGGCGGGGACGAGGATCAGGCTATAGCCGCCCTGCTACACGATGCAGTCGAGGATCAGGGCGGGCTTTCAACCTTGGAAACCATCCGGCACATGTTCGGCGACCGGGTTGCAAATACGGTTGAATCCTGCTCGGACAGCACGGTAAGTGATTCAACTCAGAAGTTGCCTTGGCGTAAAAGGAAGGACAAATATCTGGAGCATCTGCGGAGTGCGAACGGAGATGCGCTGCTGGTTTCGGCTGCCGACAAACTCCACAATGCCAGAGCAATTCTGTCTGACTATCGCAAGCTCGGGGATCAGCTTTTTTTACGGTTCAACGCCCCGAAGGAAGATCAACTCTGGTATTACGGCGCGTTGGTCGAGACCTTACAGAGCACAGCAGCCCCAGTGGTGCTCGTTGACGAACTGAGTAGAGTCATAGAGGAACTGGCACGGTTGGCAAAGTGACCTCAACCACCGTAAGCACAATCGGTTCTAGGCGAGTCCGACTGTTTTGGGCAAAGTGACTGACACATGAGTTTCCGCCACTGGAGGCTCATTCCTGAATAACTTGACAACGTTCGTTTCAGAATCCGCCGAGATTTCACTTAACAGTTCTTGGCTGTCACCGAGTTCAAGCAGGACATAACTTTTTCGCATCGCGTTGCATTTCTTCAACAGAATCGAGCAAACATCGCGGCTCTCCGCCTCGTATCGCCCGTAAGTCTTCAAAAACTCGCTACTGGGAATTGCGTCGTTTTTCATCAGGTCGAGACTCAATGTCTCAGGGCAAACATACACAAGACCAGCAGCGGCGAATAGGGCGGGTAGCAAATACAACGGTCGCTGCATGCCGAAATCTGTCTGCTCAAACGAATTGTTTATCCCGTAGCGCAGCACGTAGCCTTTT
>Ga0182030_10022862_pt1 | contig 11609 bp, 7 predicted proteins | sample 812S3MmetaG_FD_121299 | JGI IMG/M metagenome (GOLD analysis project Ga0182030, IMG submission 121299) | Permafrost microbial communities from Stordalen Mire, Sweden - 812S3M metaG (Illumina Assembly) | ecosystem: Environmental > Terrestrial > Soil > Wetlands > Permafrost | place: Sweden... | reverse complement strand
TTTTACTTTGATCGGTTGGGGCATGGGGCTCGTCCGTATGTGGACGGTGCCCTTCTCGATGGCGATTGCAACTTTCATTTCGCAGCATTTGTACATTGATGCTGCCACTATTCTTGTGGAAACGCTGCATCTTGAGCCGACGTTTTCGGTTTTTATCTCTTATGTGTTTACCTGGTTCTGGATTGCTCAATACTGCAACTTCTTTCTCTCGCATGTAATTCGCATTGGCGATCAAAACGCTGTTCCGCCGATGTGGTCGAATATAATTGGTGCGCTGCTCGGCTTCGCCAAAGGTGCCGGCGGTTTTGTGCTTGCTGCGATGGTTACTTATGCGCAAAATCAAGTGCCCGAGCCACCGGAAGTCTGCTGGGAGAATCGCTGGATTGTGCATTCAGCTAGAGATTCATATTTGCTTCCGAAGGTTCATTATTTGGCGAATGAATTGGATCCGAAAATCGGTAAGTATGTTCTCTCCGAATCAGCGCCGCGTTTTCATCCCAACTTTGCCCTCGGTAACGACCCTCTTGCTCCTGTTATGGAACGAGAACGGGAGCGTGGACGCAAGATTTATCGCAACTTGAAATATTTGCAGAATCAGTTCGACAACTTTTAGACCTGTACATTTCAACAGATGGAGTGCTGAGGCGGTCGGCTACAATAATGCAGTGGCTACTATTGTTGGAGCATTATTCAGCGTTGGAGGAGATATGTCGCTTTCGCTTGCGAGGATCGGACTGCGTCTTGCTGTTGGTCCAATTGCCTTCATTGTTTTTCAATTTAGCTTTTTCGGCTCGAACGCTGAAGCGGTGGAACCGGCTTCCGTTGACGCCAATGTCCGGGGTAAAGCTGCTGAATTTATAGATGATCTGGCGCAAGCTAAATTCGATAAAGCTGGAATGTTGGCCGCTCCCTCAGTGCAAAAGCAGTTGAATCCAGAGTTTCTGAAGGCCGTTTGGAAACAGATTACCGAGCAGTTTGGCAGTTTTGAAAAAATAACAAAGCAAGAGTCTCTTAACGTTGAAAAAAATCAGGTTGTGACTCTGAATTGTGATTTTGCCAAATCGAAACTTTCGCTCGTCGTTTCAATCGACGAAAGTTCGCAAATTATGATCTTTTGGCAGCGGTTCGTTTTGAAATACATCCAGTATCGCCCCTGCGATGCGACCATGCTCAAGCAAATCAATTAATGCGCCATCATCGATTAATGCGCCCCTTCCAATGTTGATTATCCATGAGTGAGGTCGCAGATTAGCAAGTAAGTTGCGTCAGCTTCGGTGATTTTGTTTTTCAAATCGTCGAGGTTCCTGCATATTGTAATCTTGAGCGGCAGGTCCTCTTGGGAGACTAGTCTTCCGTACTCGTCTATTTCGTCTTCCTTGTTGCTGTAAATTAGAAGTTTTGAAATACTCATTTTATTTGTCGTGGATGGTGGCGTCCGATTCTTTTTCTGATGCTTGAAACTCTACTTCGCTATTGAACGCCCATAATTTCCATAAGTCGTTGAAGAGAAAATGAGTTAGGTATCCATTTGCCTGGCGCGTGTACATCGCTGAATGGCTGCCAGGTGTTATGCATATAAGCTTTGCCATCTGGATTTAAGAGGATCGAAATTGCATGATTAAGGTGAATGTCAGGCTTTGAAGGATTCATCATTGCGTTAGCGTCAACGCTTGTGATAAGCGGAAAATTCTTGGGTGTCAGAGTTTTTAGATAAGCTTCGAAAGCAGCTTTAGAAGCTAGAACAGGACTTGGGTCAGGAATGATAGTTGGCACTGTCGAATCACCACCGATTTGCCTGCCCATATCTTCAAGTTCGTGCAGTGTAATAATATAAGGACTCTCTTTTAAGACGTAGCGATGACCCTTTTCGTAATAGACCAACTGATCTTGGAGCTCGCTAATGCCTGAATGATCGGTTGTTTCGCGCATTTCATAGCGCATTGATCCCATCGGAACGGTCAAGCTACCTCGCAGACTCGGTAAATATGGCGTTTGCCTTTGTCTTTGCCAATAAATATTAGCTACAGTATTTTGAAACACCTGACTGGCGTAGCTCCTGTAACCCTCAACCTCTCTAGGATCGTGGAATTTTGTTTTGTTGGCTGCAAGCGATCGCTCTGCGGGCTTAAGCGTTAACGCATCAATTTTAATTTCGGTACCATCCGTGGTGATGAATTTGCCCGAGCGCAGGACTTCGTTTACCAGGCGTGTTGCTTCTGCTGGGTTGTTCTTGTACATATATGTTTCCAGGCTGGCAAGTGCACAGGTCGGATGGTTGCCTTGCGTGATTATGAGCGGATCGGCTGCCTGTCTCAATGCCTGTATTCCTGCCATTCTAAAATCATTGGCTGCGCTCAGCCCGGGAAAACGGTTGGCAATTTCAAGTAACTGCACAACATTTTGCATTGTTTCCCGCACTTGTGTTGTGCTTATGCCCTCCTGACGTGCCCGCTGCATCAAGCGTGCCGGAGCATTATCATTCTCATGCTGGTCTGAAGATTTTAGGGGAGCGTCTTTAGTTAGATTTCGATAGATCTGCTGCAGTCTGTCAAATGATAGCGATGAATCAACCACACGCTGTACTGATCGTTCAGGTTGATTAATCGCCCAGTCATAGATTTCCTTCTGCAACTCGAGTCCCGGGTTTTGGTCAAGAAAACGCTGAGTTTGGGTTTCCCAATCACCCTGGCTCTTGAAGATAGTTTTGAATTGGTCGAGTTTGCTTCCCAGTTCGCCAGCTGCCGTAAGTTCTAAGTTAGGTAGCCCATCTCTGGCTACCAGGCCTGGAGCTAAACGTGTATAAGGATTAACCAGCTCCTTTTGCCAGAACTGTCCAAACGCAGAGCTCACGACCGGATCATTTGTTTCAAGCCCATGTCTTATCCTTGTTGCCAGAGGACCAAGTGGATCTTGTTGTGCAAGCTCAGGATCGCGAAGCAGAGAGTCTAGTGAGTTGAATATCTTCTGGCGCACAGGCTCTGGCATAGACTGAACCATTTGAAGATACTCATCTATCGAACTCTGCTTCCCCCCTGGGAGCGCGGGCGTCCCGCCCGCTTTTAATGAACTAGTGTCTTGCCCCGTGCCATCGCCAGTGGTATCGCCAGCTAATCCCTGGGTTTGCTTGTGCTCGTCCAAAGCCGACAGCATATCGCTTAAATGTGAGCGTATACCTGATGAGGTCGAACCGCTAACAAAAGATGCTCCGCGATCAAGCATTATATTTTGCTGAGCACCTGCTTGCAGTTCAGGAATCATACTTAAAAGACTACTACGATACTCAGGGAAATTTCCCCAGGCATAATGCCAGGCTTCGCTCTGCTGGCTGGGTCCATTTATTTTTTTAATATTGGGCAAGGCTGCATCGCGGACGACCTGATCTCTATCGCCAAAGAGTGCTTTCTCAACAATCTCGCCAATTAAATTACCTCCGTGCGGAACGGCATCAAGGCTGCTGAGTGTATCCAGTTTTTGCGTCTGGCTTAGCTTGTGCCAATCTCTTAGCGACTCGGCTTGAGGTGTAGGAACTTCTATACCAGTGTGGTTTTTATCCATGTAGCTCGTGCGGTACGAGTCCGAATAGATTGTGCTGCCGTCTGGTTTTTCGGTAAATGTCCAGTCGCGATTCTTTTGGATGATAGTGCCGTCTGTAAGCAATGTTCTGATCACATTTCCCAGCTCAGGAATTGAGCCTGGCATGTGATGTTCGACCACAGTGCCGTCTTCATAATTGTGATACTCGATCACTCTGTTGCCGGGTAATGTTTCTCTGCGAACGATCGGAGGCGTACCACCAACGTCGCCAACTGCGGCTGTTGCTGTTTTTTCTAAAGCTTGATTCTCTATTGCTGCGGCGCTTGGCGCTGCATTTTGTTTCTCAATTATAGTGAGATCGGGGCTTTCCTTAGATTTAGCGCCGCCACCAAATAAGCCCAATCCAAAGCCAATCGTAACTGTGGAAACGACGCTTTCGGTCGGGTCAAAGTCAGTGCCATGTACCTTGGCATTGATATAGCCAGCCGCAAGACCTGACGGAATGGCGCCAACACCGGCGATAGATGCATTCTTCAAGACGGTTAGCGCCGCTGCTGAGCTCATGCTTTCAAGTCGAGCGGCGGGTGAGAGGGCCGCAGCGAGATAATTCTCTGTGGTTGCCACACCTTTGCTCAATCCTGCAACGCCAAGTGTCATTAGCGCCATTTGTCCAGCAGCAATTGATCCTTGCAGACTGCGTTCTTTGAGGGAATCGAGAAGGCTGCCGTTCTGTTGTAGCGCAGTTGGACTGAGAGCACCAAGAACGAATCCTGAACTGGCGGCAGTTTTGACATTCATGCCCAGTATGCTGCGCTCGGAGAGAACACCGACTTCGGCTTGCAAGCCAGGCACTTTGCCCAGTCCTTTGGCGGCAAGAAGATACCAGGGCAGCTTGCCCACATTTTCAGAAATATTTTCTACAAACCAGGCAGCTGAGTACTTTGGCGCCTTTTCACCCTGCTCAGGAGAAAGCTTCTCTGGCTCAAAATAGCTTTTCTGAATGCCCGGAATATTTGAAGTGGCAGCGTTGGCTAATTGCTCAGTTATTTGCAGCGCACCTGCCGCCGGCTCTAGAAAACCTTTGACTGCCGAGCTTATGGCCAGCGCCGGCAGATTGATTAAATCGTATTTCTCAGGGCTTTTTCCCGCAACCGAGCTTGATAGGAGCTGCTCTGGAGCCTTGCTTAGCTGGTTGATTAGGGGCAGCTTTGGCGCATCTGCGAAATTAGCCTGGCCGTCATTAGAGTCAAACATGAACTATAGTCCGGATAGTGGAACTATAGAGGAGTTTAACGTTGGGATTGTGCAGGTTCAATGGTGATATCCCCTTTTGGGGGACGGACACTGCTATGTGACTACACCGTGTGGACTGCAATTAAATACGTTCATCCAGGTGGACGCATATTATCTTTTCGTGGGACGATTCGAACGTGCTGGAGGTGAGCCACGGAGTTTATGTGCGCACGAATCTTGTCTTCGTGATAGCATCGGTACACCTATCTTTTAGTTTTTGTTGCCACCGAAATTGGGAAGAATAGTCCATAACGTGTGTGTTGAAGAAATATCGCTTGAAAGACAAAATGTCTGGTATGCAATGTCAGACCTGTTCTTGGACACGGAACTCAGCGAAACCGATTGCGATGCGATTGTTCGCATTCTCGCTGCGTCGTCATATTCTTTGGAAGAACTTGAAACCATCCTTGCCGATGAAGTGGCTCCAGTTCTCCACGGTAATTTGTTAGTGGTAGCTGGTCAATGGGGAATGTTCGACCGCGAAAAGGAAGTTGTTCAGCCAATCCTGAAACGGCTTAGGAACTTGAATTACGGACCCGCCAGAGGCTGGCTACCATTGGTGAAACTGCGCCGAGTTTTTTACCTCATGAATGTGCAACGTCCATGGCGGTCGATCAAGAATCGCATTTGTGAAATCAGAGTTTGATTTTGTGCTTCGTATTCACCCCCAGACCTTCGGAACCAAACGTCGAAAGACTTTGTAATCGGATCGCACTGTACTTGAATTCAGGTGTTAAAGAGTCAAACAGCTTCATTAAGTGTTTGCTGTAGTGAAATTGCGACGAGCTGCAGCCCTATGATAGTTGTATTGATTCCAAAGAGGATTTGAAATGAGTACATCTCCTGTTGTACCGCGCACAACTGGCGCTCCGTCGTCAGCTTTCGCCTGGGCGTTTGATGATGTTATGCGAATGTTGGAAGCTAATCCCCACGATGCTTATTTGCAGTATGTGGCATTGCAACTGGCAGGTAGAAAGGGGCATTTGGAAACAACTGCGGATGCTATTCAGGAGTTTCGCAGTGGGCGTCAGGCTAGGGGAAATGGGGCTGCAGCGGCTGCCGGTCGCAGCGGTGCTGGTCGATTCTCCACCGCTGGTGCGGTGCCTAGCTTACTAAGTCTGCTGTCAGGTATTGCCGCAGTGCAGGAGTGTTTGCAACTCGATGTTATGCGTGATTCTAATTCAACTCAAGATTCGGCGCTGAATTCTATGCATAATCGAGGGACGCTTATCGCGGATCTCGAAGGACCAGCCACTTCCAGCCACCCTTGGGAGGAAATGCTGTCGAACAGAGAGCCTGCTATATCATGTTTAGCAAGAATTGTGCCTGAACAATTCTTGTTTATCGAGTGTCGATCGATTTGTGCGTTTAGTTCTGCGTTGTTGCAATTAGATAAGTGTTCGCGTGCGCTCTCTATTCGCTTTGGCGCTGGCGCAATTGATCGAAACACCGTCGAAAATGTACAGCGAAAACTGGCCCTCACTGCGTTTAAAATGGAACAATTCCAAGAAGATGTGTCGGAATTTGCACTGACTACGAGCGATTTGTTTGCTGCTGATGGAAGCGATATCACCGTGATGCTCTTAAGCAAAAACCCGCAACAAACGCGTTCAATGCTTGAATCTAGTTTGGCAGCTGCTCTTGAACAGGGCGTAGCAATGCTCGATAAGGCGAGTTATAGAAATGTGGATTATATTCATGCGCTGTCGGCGGATCACAGTCTTGATGTTTACAGCGCGGAACCTCGCGATGGTTTGTTTTTGCGCAGCAACAGTTTGCCTGCTTTGAAAATGATAATTGATCGTGCTCTGGATGAGCATCAAGCTAATAGCTTGGGAGAAAGTGCTGAGTTTCGCTATGTGCGAACTCTGATGCCCTGGCGAGACGATAAGGAAGATGTTTTTGTTTACTTGTCTGATGCGTTTATAAGACGGCTCGTCGGCGCTGAATTGCGCATATCAGCTCGGCGGAAATTTTTGTGCCAAAACAAACTGGTGATGCTGCAACATGCCATTGCAATGTTTTGCACCGAGCATGGACGTTTGCCGGACTCAATCGAAGAGCTCTCTGCTAGCCAATGCGCGCCGCTATTTAATAGTGGTGCGATGATCTGCCCCGACTTTGGGCATTATTCGATTGTTCGAATTGGGACTGAGATGAGTGGCGCATGCAGCCAACATGGCTGGACGAATCATTTGAGACCTTTGCTGGAAATTCCGGTGACAACCGCGAGCACCGCTGAAGCTGAGGAATACAAGCTGTTTGTTGAGCAATACAGCCAGTATTGGCGTACTTATTTCGATCCTATTGCTTTTCGTTTGCAATTAAGTCCCACGTCCAGTCGTTTAGAAACTCTTGTCCTGCCTCTGATCGACAACTCGATTTATACCGCTATAAGCAAAGTCTTAGCAGGCGCTGAGGAGGCATTAGATTCTTTGCCGGTTCCGAACAAAAATATTTTGAGCATGTTATTTCGATACAACAAAGACGAGTTGATTGATAAACGCCTGGGTACCGACACGCTCCGCTTTGGGGCGCAAATGTTGTTCCCTATGAATCCAACGCAGGCTGAAGAGCTGAACATAGAACGGTTTTTGCATTCGGTTTTGGCTAATCAGGTGGGAGTGCATGTTTATGATTCTGTGCCCGCGATAAGTTTGGATTTGTCCGCTGCTTTTGGCATGCTCGCCGCGAGCGTTTTTCGCCCGGCATTTACGCAGCGAACCGCTCCGCCTGTTCAGCCATCTCCTCCGCAACGATCAAATGCAATGTTGGGCGGAAGCACTTTCTTGTGGATTAGCTTTCTCGTTGCCTCGCTAAACGCTCCAACCTACTTATCTTTACCGTTGAATCAAGGTCGTGAGGATGAAGCTGATAGCTTTCTCGAAAGGCTCTATTTGTTGCTCAGAGCGCGGCTACTTCATCAGCGCGAGCAATTCGGTGTTGTTGGCGATGTTTACAAATTGGCACTTTCGAACAACAGCATTGCCTATTGTTGCAGCTTGCAGTTTGGACCGGTTAAATTGCGAATCAATTTTGCCAGAGTTGAACAAGGCATTTTTATCACAAGCAAATCATTTATTCTGAATGACTTAATCAAGGCTTCTCGCGGTGAGCAATTAGATCGCGCAAACTATAGCAATAAAAATGCTGTAGGGCATGCTATCGCCCGATTTAGGACAGCCAATTGCGATCAAATCAAAAGCGATATGTTCATTGACCAATCGGAAAAAAATAGAGCGGCTTGCGTGCGGAACCTAACTTTTCTCAGCGCTAAGTATCGCCTTAAATGTGCCATGGCTGGCGATCGCGTTAAGTTGGAGCAGTGTTCGTCGCTACGTTATTGCCCCAGTGGTGGCGAATATGGATTGGACGAATTGAAGGCTAAATGTAGTGTTCATGGCTCTGCTGATGATTCCAGGTCGTTTGAGTCGATTGCGCTCAGTCCTGATATTTCAGCGATTACGGCGCAGTTGAGTTTTCTTGAGGACGGGCTCAATGCTGTTTTGACCATCGACAACAAGCTCGACAGCAGCGGCTGATTGGGAGCTCCTTGGGAACGTTATGGGCAGGCAAACTCTGGTATGGCATCAGAATTTAGGTGACCTCAATCATACGTGGTCTGAAATCACGCAGTCAGGCAATGTTTTCTCTAGCTTTCGCTTCAGTAGGCTGTTAACGCGGTATTCTGGTAATGAAACGCCCCGCAGTTCATAGGGCTGCAGGGCGTTTCAGGATCGGGTTGATTGGGCTGGTGTTTGAAATATAGCCGACAGAAATGACAAAGTTGTACCCTGGCTGACAGAGTCGAATCTTAGGACTGCGGTGGACCTTATGAACAAGTCAACTGCGGTGCTTTAAGGCACAATCTGCTCACGGATTCCCCACCTGCCGTTGATAAGTTGATTTTAGGTTGTAACTTTTCCAATTTGGAGGTATTCAGAAAAAAATGAGAACGAATTTCACGGCCGGTCTTTTATCATTTGTGTTGATCGCTGCAGTACCAGGATGCCTGGCTCAGTCCAGCCAAAGCCCTGCAGCAGCAGCAAGTGCTAATCAATCAAACACAGCTTCATCAAACAGACCGCTTCGGCATGGTCCAATAAGGAAGCTTTTGCAAAAGCGTCCGCACTTAGCAAGAATGCTTATGCACAAAATTACTCAATAGATTTTGTGAAATTCCACAGGTGAGGAGAGAGCAGGCTCGATGCGCCTGCTCTTTGCCAAGTTTATTTCGAACACGTGGATGTCTTCAGTTTGCCCGCATCATCATATTCTTCACGAATTAACGTATGGCCGATTGCCCCGTGTTCGGTAGACAACCAGAGAGATGCCGTCTTGCTGTCGGTGCGGGGGGTGTATTCATTCGCTGCGTATCCGCCTTTCTCATCGCCAAACTCTAGAAAATTGACATCTTCCTTACCTGCGCGCATTCGCAGTCCATTTGTTTCGGTAGCAATGGAATTGAGTGTTGTAATTCTTTGCGTTCTGTCGTAAACGCCTTCAAGCATTTTGCAGGCTGGGTTTACGTTTCTTTCAAGAGCTGCATTTGCCGCGACCTGAACTTCATTGTGGTCGATTTCGCTTGAGTGTCCCATGTTATAAACCCCACCGATTTGCCCAAAACCCTGTACCCGCCCACCTCGGAAATTGGAATGCAATTAGCAGGCGTCTTGCAGGTGTGATCGCCTTCCTGAATTATGTCTGGCGAGATTACGAATGATAATGGCAATTCATGCGTATAGTAACTGCATTCAAATGCAGTTTGTCAGCGAATGCTTTGGATGCTGGCGCACTAATCACCAGAATCACCGTATTTGCAACGCGTTGCAAGAAGTCTTGTGGCAGAGTTCAGATCTATATCGGCAACGAGCAGCCCGTCCTGTCCATAAGGTTGGTAGCCGAGCAAGCTTCCATCAGGCCGGACAATTGCCGACGTGGTTGGTGAACCCTCGCTTGCATAATTTACCGAAGCGAAATAGCAAGTATTTTCTGCAGCGCGACACAGCAAAGCCTTCTCGTGAAAAGAGTTTGCCGGATCAGCAAAAATTGTTGGACGATAGGTACCTGGTTCTGCTTCGTGAAATTGCAAATGAAATACCACTTGGGCTCCGCGGCGAACCAACCAGCGGACAGTCTCAGGATATCGCCAGCCTTCATGGCAGATAACCACGCCGAATTTCAATGCTCCACTCTGAAAAACTTGTCTCTTCGAACCTGCCTCGTAGAGTCCTTCTTCTTCCGGAGCGATTTGGATTTTGTCCTGGAACCCTGCGATTGTGCCATCTCGATCGATCACCAACGCCGCAGCCAAGAGCGCACCATCGACTATACGTTCTGTGCCAAGTACAACAGAAACATTTGTTTTGGCAGCAGCCGATGCGATAGAACGCCATGCGTTATCGAGAAATTCTGGGTCAGGTGCTGGCACCAGCTTTCCCGGACCGCGATATCCAGGAACGTAACACTCAGGAAAGCAGATAAGATCTGCGCTCTCTTTTGCTGCTCGAACAATAGATTCTTCGACCAAGCGGACCGACTCGTCGGGCGTTTCTGGGAAGCCGATATTGGCAAGTGCAATGCGAATCATACTCATATAACTGACCGTTTCCTGTTGCGTGCTACTTACGGAGTTCTGCCAGATATTCCGGTTTAACTTCTTTCCAGACTTTATCTAGCTCAGCCGTAGACCAAAAATCATTCAAGACCTGCGGAAGATCCTTCAAAATTGGTGCCATTCTTGGATAGCCTAGTTTATTGTCTGCTTGCTGGCTGTAGAAGGGGTATTCGGGACTCATACTTAGGGCGAAATCTTGATATGCATAAATTGGCACAGGCTTTTGCTGATAATATTTCTTCCATTTGGCCAGTTTTGTCTGACTGTTTTGCAAATTATGCTCCAACATTTTTCGCACCTTGATTCTCACCGGATGCATCTGCCGCCCCGGGGCCTCATCGTTATAACCAGCTGCATTCAGGAATGCCATCACAGCAAAGATCCGGCGGTCGGCCATGACGATAAATCCTTGTCCCGTAAGTCGCTCATCGAGATGATGGGATAGGTTTGAATCTGCTTCTTTGGCGAAACAGGTTGGCAGCAAACAGAGCGCTAGCAATAGTCCAGTTACCATTCTTTTGAACGATGTTCGATTTTTTCTGGAACTTTGTCTTTTTCCGTTGATCATATTTGTCCAATTTCTCCGCTCTCCTGCGATTGCAGGCAATTATTGCTTAGCTGCAATTGCGAGACGCTTTTAGCGTGCTGCAATTGCCACAATGTATGGAATGTCGGCAAGCTATTGGGGCGTCCGACAAGACCAATATCAAACTTGAGTGATGTCTCGACCTTCGAGCTGGCATTGTGAATGCGAAAAGCAATTTGCCAACCGCCGTCGCAGATCAATTCCATTGTGGTGGCGCTGCAGCTGTCATCTTCATTGATTTTGAAATCGAGTTCGACAATGCGGCGTGGCAGCTTTAGCCTGTCCAGGTGCACATTCGTTTTCATCGAACCGACGGAGTTGTTTAGCGTGCCGTTAAAATTGAAGACCTGTATTTTATTCAGCTTGCTGAATTTCATTACCTTGTAAAAGTCTTTATTGCCAATAAGATATTTTGCCAGCGCTCCTGCGACTTCTTTCGGATTCGCCTTGTCGAGCCGCAATATCTCATCGCGAAAGGCTCGGAGTAAGACACCATATACGGTGCTTTCTTTGTCAGTCACGCTCGACCATAGCGCAGCTTGTTCTTTCAAAAGAGCCAGCCGCGCGAATACCGGTTGA
>Ga0182030_10022861_pt1 | contig 11609 bp, 12 predicted proteins | sample 812S3MmetaG_FD_121299 | JGI IMG/M metagenome (GOLD analysis project Ga0182030, IMG submission 121299) | Permafrost microbial communities from Stordalen Mire, Sweden - 812S3M metaG (Illumina Assembly) | ecosystem: Environmental > Terrestrial > Soil > Wetlands > Permafrost | place: Sweden... | reverse complement strand
TCGGTGTAAGCGGCAAACCACGACCGGACGCCGGAGAGATCGGCACTGGAAAGTCCCGCCCGAGAGGCCGCGCGCGCCACTTCCACCAGATGCAGCGTGTCGATGATCCCAATGCCCCGGCCGGTATTGACGCCCTTGATGGCTTGGGAGTATTGCAGGTTGGGATTCATGCGCGTGGCATCGTCGATGAACCAGGCGCGCAGATGGAGGGCGGCATGGTCCGCGTATTTGCGGCTGCGGGTGATTTTATACGCGGCGGCGAGCGCGGGTACGATGAGGCTCATGCGAACCATGGCGCGGCGGTGCTCGAGGAAATTGCCGGGATTGCTCATGCCGTCGCGGTTGATGTAGGGGCCGTCGGGATTCTTGGGGTCGGGCCAGAAGTAGTCGGCCTGGGAAAAGAAATCGTGCGGGCCACCGGCGCTGAGCGGGGAGTGCGCCGCGGTGACGGCGATCGGCTTCTCGGCGAGGTAGCGGCCGGCGGCGCGCAGTACGCGATCGTGCTCGAAAGCTTCGAGGTCGAAAGCTTGGGCGGACGCGGTGCGGGCAGTTGCGGCGGCTAGTGCGCCACACAGAAAGTCACGACGCTGCACGATCATTTCATTCTCCCCATGGCGGCGTGTTTTTTGGACAAGCTAAAGCATGTCCTACCATCAGCCCTTGCGGCGGCTGGAATCGCGGACTACCAGCCGCGGCGGTATGAATATGTGGCGTGGGGCAGATTGCTTCTGGGAATCGATGCAGTTGACCAGAAGATCGGCCGCCGTTTCGCCGATGACGGTGCTGCTCTGGTCGACGGTGGACAAGGGGACCCGCAGCAGGTCGGAGTAGTGTACGTTGCCGGCGCCGATGATGGCAATGTCTTCGGGGACTCGCAGGTTGGCCTCGAGGATGGCCTTGATGGCGCCGGCGGCGACGGGGTCGTTATAGCAGAAGACACCGTCCGGGCGGGGATCGGTCTTGAGCAACTCCTGCATGGCCTTGTAGCCCGTGTTATCGCCGTACTCGCCGCTGGTGATGTAGGCAGGATTGGATGGAATACCGTATTTTGCGAGCGCGCGCCGGTATCCGCGCAGGCGTCCAGTGCCGGTGGCGACTGCCGGACCGCGAATGTGGGCTACGCGCTGGCATCCTTGAGCGATGAGGTGTTCGGTGGCCAAGGCGCCCAACTCGTCGTCTTTCACGCCGACGTAATTGGCGTCGGTGCCGGCCAGCATGCGGTCGATCAGAACGTAGGGGGTCTTGTGGGCGGCGAGCATATCGAACAGCTCGATCCGGCCTTTGCGTTGCGCGGACGCGATGATCAGGCCATCCACTTTGCGATTGACCAGCACGTCCACCTGGCGGCGTTCCACGTCGCCATTTTCTTCGGTGTCGGAGATGACTACTTGATAGCCCAGCGGCTGTAACTTGCGGGCGACGCCTTTGGCGACCTCGGCAAAGAAGGAGTGCATCAGGTCTGGCAGGACGAGTCCAACCACGTAAGTACGGCCGGTGACCATGCTGCGGGCGATCCAGTCGGGCTGGTAATTCAACTCGCGCATGCGCTTGAGCACGCGGTTGCGGGTCTTCTCGCTGATGTCGCTGTGGTTGCGGAGGGCCTTCGAAACGGTCATCAACGACACGCCGAGATCGTCGGCAATGTCCTTCATGCGAACTGCCACTGGAGCGGCCTCCTTGGGATGGGACTTCTAATTATACGATTGCCGCTCTGGTGGGGGGCTTATTTTCAAGCTGCTCAGTGTGGGATGAGCTCTAGCTTGGCGAGCGGATTTTCGCCGGCGCCGGGAAGAGTGCGAACTGGTTTTCGTGGCGCAGGCACTCTTGCCTGCTGGGTCGAGACTCGTCTCGACCCCCGTCAGGAGCTACCGCCAGCGCTGGAAACGCCGAGATGAGTCTCGGCGCTGCAGACACGAGTGTCTGCGCCACGTCCGGTGTCACAGAACAGGTCTGGCTCAACTCAATTCCCCCGGCCGACGAATTTGCCGGCGGGACTTCAGGAGTTCGGAGTCTAAGCGCTGCAGACACGTGCGTCCACGTTCGACGTCACAGAGCGGATCTGGCTCACCTCCATTTCCCCGGCCTCCGGGCGGGCTGAAAGCCCGCCTGCAGCCAGGATTGGCTGCCACACGAAATCTCCCCCGACTTCAGGATTTCGGAGTCTTGTCACGCCGGCTGGCGAGCTAGTCAGTTGACTATGTCGATGTTGCCGTTTTGATCGTTGAGCTTCAATTCGCAGCCTCCGCCGCCGATCTTGCCGTTGACCGACTCGCCGCCCACCTGACCGCTGACTACCATCGAAGGCTCGACGGAGATCCGCCCGAACGACACCCGCGCCGTCACGTCGTACCCCGCGCCCTTCGCCACCGCCACTTTGATGGGACCGAACGATGTGGTCAACGCGATCGGCTGGCACCTGGTTGCCGCTCTCGCCCGCACCGCGATCGACCCGCTCTGGTTGTCGGCTGTGATGGGCCCGGCTGCATCTTCCACGGCGATCCCGCCGAACGAAGTCTTTGCATATATCTCACCTCCGACATCCGACGCCCGGACGCTTCCGTTCTGGTCCGTCAGGCGCGCGGCGCCTTTCACTGCGCGCACGTCGATGCCGCCGAAACTAGTGTCGACGACCGCCCCGCCGCCCACCGTGTCTCCCGTAATCTCGGAGTTCTGCCCGCGCACGGTGAGCCCTTTGGCGATTCGCGAGAACCGTATCGGGCCGAAGCTGGTATGGAGGTCGGCCATGCCGTTTACTCCTGTGACCTCCACCGCGCCGTTCTCATTCCGCACTGTGACATCTGCCTTGGTGTCGCGCACGGTTACCTTGCCGAAGGAATCGCTGATGACGATGGGGCCGGTCACGTCGGTGACGGTCACATTGCCGTTGCCGGCGTTGACTTCCAGCCGCTTACCGATATTGGACGCCTTGATCTCGCCGAAATTGTCGCGGACGTCGAGGGCTCCGGTGATTTCGCTCGCAGTTACGGCCCCGTTGGAGTTCACGATGGTGACGTCGCCGTCGTTGCGGGCTACTTCCACGTTGCCGAAGGAATTCTCGATGCGCTGCTTGCCGCGTCCCCCGGTAAAAAGCACATTGCCGTTGTTGGTCGCGACGATCGCTGGGGCGTGCAGATCGACGACCGTCACCGAGCCGAAATGGCTGCGCGCTTCGAGCGGCGCGGTGTCCGGCATGTCGATGTCCAGGTTGACGGCCCACGAGAAGTTGCGGCGTCCGTGGAAGAAGCCGCTGTCCGGAAGCTGCGTGCGCACCGAAACTCCGGAGCTATTTTCGTCCACCAGTACTTTGATGCCGTCACACCATTGGCGCGCGTCGTCCACGCGGTCGGACGAGCATTTGATGGAGGCGTGGATGTCCACCTGGCCTTTGCTGTGGGTATGAATGACGATGTTGCCTTGCGCGTGCTCCACCTTGAGGCTGCGTCCGCCGGTGAGCGGCAGGGACTTCTGGAAATCGCGCGACACCTCTTCGCGGGCGCTCATGGCGGTGGCGCAGGACGCCAGGAGGATCAAGCTCAAGATAGCGCGGGATGTCTTTGGGACGTGGTGGGGGCGCTGCTGCCTGCCGAGACTACGAAATCCTGATGTCGCCCCGGCAAGTTTGTCGGCTGGGGAAATTGAGGTGAGCCAGACCGGCTCTGCGATGCCGGACGTGGCGCAGACACTCGTGTCTGCAGCGCCGAGACTCATCTCGGCGTTCCGCACGTTTGGTGCGACTCCCGAAGAGGGTCGAGACGAGTCTCGACCCGGCAGGCAAGAGTGCCTGCGCCACGAAGACAGGCAGGCGAGCTTCGCTCGCCTGGACAAGCTGAAGCATGTCCTACTTACGTTTCGCATCGTTCATCCACTCCTGTAGAGTTCTCTTCTTTTCGCTGTAGAGCGACGCCAATTCGGTCCGCAAATGGGCGTTGTACGGGTTCTGTGCGGCAGTGCTTTTCAATTCCGCGATGGCCGAATCGAGCATGAGCAGCTTCTCGCGATAGGCCGCCGCCAGTGGCGAGGGTGACCGTTCGAGCTGAGGACCGGCTACCGCCGCGAGATTGGCGATCGACTTGGCATACGCCGTCTCCGCCTGCTGCACCTGCTCCAGAGCCGAGTCGGTAAGCAATTCGCGGCTGGTTCCCGGCGCGCTCTGCCGCGGCGTTACCAGCACCACCGCCAGCACGACCATGGCGGCGATCGCCAACGCCCAGTGGACACGCCACCTTCCGCGCACGGCCCTGGGCGGTTCCGACGCGAGCGTGGCGCGGATTCGCGGCCAGAGGTCCGGGCTTTCCCATTCCTCATGCAACGCCGGCGCTAACCGCGAAATTTCCGTCCACAAGGAGAGCTGCATGCGGCACTCGTCGCACCGCTCAGCATGGGCTCGCGCGTCGGGCATCAGATCCGGGGTGCGCAGGGCGCGCTCTAAATCGCCGCATTGAAAAATCATGGCCGCTTCTCCGTCAGTACACGCTGCAATTCCCGTTTGGCCTCGAACAGCCAGGCCTTCGACGTTCCTTCGGGGATTTCCAGGATCGTCGCGATCTCAGAATGCTTCATACCTTCCACCGCGAACAGCAGGAACACCATGCGGCGCCGCGGATCGATCCGCGCAAGAGCCTGGTCGAGTTGCGCGCGCAGGGCCGGTTGCGGCTGCGGCGCGCCACGCGGCTCGCGCGGCTCGGCGCGCTCGGCTTCCAGTTTCCGCTTGCGAACCAGGTCGTAACAGGCATTGATACAAATCCGGCAGAGCCATGTCCCGATGCTCGACGCGCCGGCGAACCCGTTTATTCCGCGATAGGCTTTGAGGAACGTCTCCTGCACCGCGTCCTCGGCGTCCTGCCGGTTCCCGGCGGTGTGGTACGCGACGCTCTTGAGGCGCGCGCCGTGCGCCCGGTAGAGCTGTTCGAACGCACCCATCTCCCGCCGCCGGCAGGCAGCCAGCAGTTCGGCCTCGGACCGGTAGTCCGTGCTTGGCAAGGGTCCCATTAGCGCCAGTTGGCTCGCTCCCACCATCTTTCTCGTTTCGTTCTGCACTTTGGACGGTGGACAAGGCGGAATCGTTGGAAATCCGTTAGCCTGCTATGCTACCTCATTGGTGTTCTGGTACTGGTTCTTCGTCGGGCCGGCGTTGCTGCTGGCGATCTTATCATTGCGCGGCGAGCGCAAACGGGCGGCATATGTGGAACGGCGGCTCGCGGAAACGCCGCACGATCTGCCACCCGTCTCGGTCATTGTGCCGGTGAAGGGGCAGGACTATCGACTGCGCGAAAATCTGGCCGCCCTGGCATCGCAGGATTACCCCGACTATGAGCTGATCGTGGTGGCGCACTCCGCCGCCGATATCCCGCCCGGTGTGCTGCCGAGCGGCGTCCACGTGGTGCTCGCGCCTGACGACGACGCGTCCACGGGCGAGAAGGTGCGGAATCTGCGGACGGCGGTGACGGCGGCACGCAAGCGAAGCCGAGTGTACGCCTTCGCCGATTCCGACGGTCGCGTGACACCGCGGTGGCTGCGGTCGCTGGTGGCGCCGCTCGGCGAGAAGGGCGTTGGGGCGTCGACGGGGTACCGCTGGTATGCCCCCATCCCGCCGACTTTCTGGAGCTTGCTGCGCGGCGTGTGGGACGCGGTGGCGCTCAGCCGGCTAGGTCCCGGCGACTGCAGTTTCGCGTGGGGCGGCGCGATGGCGATCAAGCGCGAGACGTTCCACGAGTTGGACATTCGCGCTCACTGGAAGGGCACGGTGAGCGACGATTACGCTCTGAGCGCCGCAGTGCGCGCGGCGAAGTTGACCATCGCGTTCGCTCCCGGGGCGATGGTGCCGTGCCACGAGCGGTTGCCGGCGGGAGAAGTTCTGGCGTGGATGCGGCGGCAGATGACGATTACGCGCGTCTACAACGGGGGGCTTTGGTGGCTGGCGCTGGTGGCGCACATCTTTTACTGCGGGGGGATGGCGGCGTCGATCGTGGCATCGTTCCGCGGATTTCGGCTGGCTGAGTGGGCGCTCATCGCGCAGCTCTCGCCGGGCATGCTGAAGGGGCTCAATCGCGCGACGCTGGCCAAGGCGTCGCTGCCGGAATGCGAGGCATGGTTCAAGCGGCATCTTTGGGTGCACGCCATCTGGGTGCCGCTGGGGACTTGGCTGTGGTTGGCGGTGCTGACCGCGTCGGCATTCGGGAATACGATTCGATGGAGGGGGTATAGCTACAAGTTGCGGCGGCCGGCGGCGGGCGCGGCGGGCGCGGCGGGGTAGGCCGGCTTTCCGGCGCAGCTATCGAGTAAGCGCAGGCGCAGACTCACTCTACTTCGTCGCCAGACACCGGAGGCGTTCCACGGCCGGCACGTTTCAGAAGCCGCTTCACCTTGGCGACATCGCCCCGTTTTCCGCGCTCCAGGAAATACTCCTCGGTCCGCAAGGCCGAGAGCTTCTCGGCCACGGCGACGTTAATGAACTGATTGAGGGCTACGCCTTCCGTTTCAGAAACGCGGCGCGCCTCCTCCAGTATCGACGCCTGTAGACGCAAAGCAACATTACTTCTTCTCATGGTTTCGAATGTTCCTCCAAACATCGCATGGACGCGCGACACCAATCCCAAACGCGCGGGCGGCTTCGGCGAGATGGCGAAGATTGAACGTGACCAGCCAATCCGCCGCACCGTTGACCGCCGTCGCTAGCACCATTTCGTCGGCCGGATCCTTCAATCGCGGGTGCCAGAGAAACCGGAGGTGCACTGGAATCGATACCTTTACCAGAGCATCGAGCAGCTCCTTGACTTCCCCCGACGTTAGGCCGCTTGCGTCCAGATGTTCCGGCCGTGTGAGAACCGCCTCGTACTCAAGGATCAGCGGAACCGAGGCCAGGACCTCAAACTCGCGGTCCAGGCCGGCCACAAGTAATTGTCTGGAAGCCCCGCGTTCGCTTCGTAGAGCGGCGACCAGCACATCGGTATCGAGCACTAGTCGCAGGAATCCTCCCGGAACTTATGATATCACATGCGATAGCACGGCTACCCGCGGCACCGCGATGCGGGACAGTGCGTTCTCGCACATGGGTGCAAACTTGCACTGTGATCTTCCGTTAGACGCGGAGGAAATATGGCAAGCACATTAAAAGACGCAGCGGCAACGGCTCTCGAAACCGGCCGCGATGTAAAAGATTCAGTGACGGAGTTTGTACGTTCCGCCACTGGCAGAATTGACACTGTGCGGGACCAAACGGGCGACGCGCTGCATGCGGCTGCGTCCTCAGTGCGCAAGGGTTCCGCGAAGATCGATGTCTTGGCCGGCGATGCGGCAAACCGGTTGGATACCACTGCATCCTTTGTCAAAGACGCCGACCTGAGGAGCCTGTCTGCCGGCTTGCGGCGGTTCGGGCAGAACCATCTGACGTTCACCCTTTTGGTAGGAGCCGCGGCCGGTTTGTGGGTCGGATCAACCCTCAGCCGAGGGACGCGCACGAACTAGCGAGTCAATAGGAGGAGCAATGAAACTTCAAATTTTAGTATTGGGAGGATTACTGTGTCTGGGCGCAACCGCCCCAGCGCAAACCAGCAGCCAGAACACCAAGAGTACGCAGAGCGCCAACCGCATGAAGCGGCCGCAAGCAGCGACTGGCCAATCGGTAACCGGTTGCGTCGACCAACAGGATGGCCATTATGTTCTGCGCGATGTCCAGACGGACCAACTCATCAGGCTGCAAGCGACGGGCGTGGATGCGGACAACGATTTCGCCCGGTTCGTAGGGCACCAGGCGCAAGCCAGTGGGACGTTATCGTCGGGCGTCCTCACCGTCACGCAGATTGGGAAGGTCGCGGATATGTGCCCGGTGGGGAAGTAGGTGCAGCTTTTGGCTCTTAGCGGTTGGCTTTTGGCCGGCTCGCTAATTGCTAGTCGCTAGCAGCCTTCTTAAATGCCATGCCGGCGAAGCTTACTACGCTGCGCTCGTCGATATTCCACTGTTCGTAGCGGAGTAACTCGCCGCGGGCTTGAGGGGCTGTCTTCAGGAACGTATAGAAGGGCGAAGACCCGCACCATTTCAAGTCGTCGTGTTGCTCCTGAACAAGATCCCAGAAGCCTTCGGCGTCCAGGGCGTTGATGCGTGCGATGCGCTGGTCGTCGCGATCGGCCACATTCTGCATCACGCCTTCGCCGGCGTGGCATTCGAATCGATCCTGATAGCGCACGCCCATGTGGGCCATATCGACACCGAGGATCCAAAACAGCCGATCGCCCTCGCGCTCGCGCAGTTCGCCGAGGGCTTCGAGGAACCGCTTGACACCATCGTTATCCTCCGGCTTGCCGCCGCGATAAATGCTCTGTGCATAAGACCCGCACAGGATCGGCAATATTTTCACATTCGCTCCCATCAGGTGCTGGAGAAATATCATCTGCAACTCCACGGTGTGCTCGAAGGAGTGGCAGTAGTCTTCCATTTCGATGGCGTTGGGGGCGCGCTCCGCGAGCCAGTCGACCAGGCGCGTGTCGGTCTCGCTCTCGCCCAGAGGAGTGCGGAATGGCTTGCGCGTCAGGCCGAATTTCTCCGGAGCGCCGTAGTGCGACGTGGCCAGGATGACGAAGGTGCGGCCGCGATGCTCGGGGCGCAGCATGCGATACGCGGCCTGATAGGACTGCCATCCGCCGGATGGGCTGACGTGCGGCGCGGCGATGGCGAAGAGTCCGTCGACGGAAGGGTCAGGAGGGGCGGCGGCGCCATCCGTCATGTACTCGGTCATCGTCTCGCGCAGTTCCTCGGGGTCTTCGGGATACGCCGACCCGGCATGCGATGGCTCGCGCACGGGCTTCTGGGCGAATTCGCGCTTCTTACCGCGTTGCATGCGCGCGAAGGTTTCGTCTTCGAGGAAGCCGGCGTGGGTCAGCGTCTCCACCAGGTGGCGGGCGATTTCTTCGGTCTCCAGCCGGCCGGTGATGCGCGTAAGAGCAGCCCGCAGATCCAGATCGGTTTGGCGGCCGTCGAAGCATTCGAGGGTTTCCACCAGCGGCGGCGGAACGATGAGCATGGCGTCCGAGAAGCGGTAGGGGTCGCGAATGAAGAGCCCCGGATCTTCGCTCGACGGCGAGGGCATGAAATCGAGGGTCATGCGCAGACGGGGCAGGGTTTGAGACACGTCTTATGGTATCGCAGGGCGGCGCCCCGATGTCCCTTCGGGACATGGAAGTCAGGAGTCAGAAGGGGTCGCCTGCGGCTCCCTGAAGTCAGAATGAACGCGTGCGTGACCTGCGGCTCAGATACCCTTCCGACCCTCCAGCGCACCCGCGATTCTGACTTCGGTTTCCTTCATATCATTCTGGCCGGGGTTTGAGACGCGTCTTATGGTATCGCAGGGCTGCGCCCCGATGTCCCTTCGGGACATGGAAGTCAGGAGTCAGAAGGGGTCGCCTGCGGCGCCCTGAAGTCAGAATGAACGTGAGCGCGACCTCCGGCTCGGGTCCAAATCACTTGGCGAAGGCGAAAAGGGGCCAAAGCGAATTCGTGACTGCGACGTAGGACACGCTTCAGCTTGTCCCGGCGAGCGGAGCTCGCCCGCGCCGACAAGAGAGTCGGCGCCGGCAGGCAGGAGTGCCTGCGCCACGTCGGGAGGTGTTCTTCGGTCCCGGGGCGCGCGATTCTGACTTCAGTTTCCTTCAGTTTCCTTCAGTACCCCTCATCATCATTCTGTTTCACCTGCCGAGTCCGCGATATTTGCGGAGGAGTTCGTACATGACGACGCCGCCGGCGGTGGCGACGTTGAGCGAGTGCTTGGCGCCCAGCATGGGAATGCGCACGTAAGTGTCGCACAGCGCGGAGATCTCGGGCTGCAAACCTTCGAGCTCGTTCCCGAAGGCCACGCAGACGGGGAAACTCGGCGTCCAATCGTACAGGTCGACGGCGTGAATGCTGGTTTCAACCGCGGCGATCTCATACTCTCTCTCTCGCAGCGTGCGAATCAGATCGACCGTTTCGAGGGTGTGTTCCCAAGGGACGGTATCCTCGGCGCCCAGCGCGGTCTTGGATATTTCCTTGCGCGGCGGCTTGCCGGTGATGCCGCAGAGGTATAGCTTTTCGATGGCGGTGGCGTCCGCGGTGCGGAAGAAGGCGCCGACGTTGTACAGGCTGCGGATGTTGTCGAGCAGCACGGCCACCGGCAACTGCGCGATCGACTGGTACACGGCGCCGCCGCTGGTTGCCTGGAAAGGTACGCGATCCATGATGTTAAACTAAGCACGATAGCAAATGTTGTCGATCGTAATCCCCATTCACAACGAGGAGCACTCCATACTCCCGCTGTACGACCGCTTGACGCTGGTGCTCGAACAGGTGCAGCGTCCGTATGAAATCCTGTTCGTGGACGACGCGTCGTCTGACCGCAGCTTCGAGTTGCTGGCCAACCTGGTGGAGACGGACGGCCACCTGAAGGTGATCCGCCTGCGGCGCAATTTCGGACAGACGGCGGCGCTTTCGGCGGGATTCCACGAGGCCAAGGGCGACATCGTAGTGGCCATGGATGGCGATTTGCAGCACGCCCCTGAAGACATTCCGGCGCTGCTCGCGAAGGTGGACGAAGGCTTCGACATCGCCAGCGGATGGCGCAAACATCGCGTGGACAACGCCATCATGCGCAAGTTTCCTTCGCGCATCGCCAATTGGCTGATGGCCAAGGCGTCGGGCGTGGATCTGCGGGACTTCGGCACCACCTTCAAGGCGTACCGCGCCGAAGTGCTGAAGGACGTCAACCTCTACGGCGAATTGCACCGTTTTATCCCCGCGCTCGCCAGTTTTTACGGCGCCCGCATCGCCGAAGTGCCCATCCGCAATACGCCGCGCACAGCCGGCGGGTCGCACTATGGGATCGGCCGAACGTTCCGCGTGGCGATCGACATCCTCACGGTTAAGTTTCTGTTGAAGTATTTCACGCGGCCCATGCACTTCTTCGGCACGATGGGGCTGGCGGGCACGTTTGCGGGCGGCGGCATCATGGTCTTCCTGGCGGCTGAAAAGATCATCTACAGGAATGACATCATCGCGGAGCACGGTCCTTTGATGCTGGCAGGCGGCCTCATGCTGCTGGCGGGGATGCTGATGTTCTGCACGGGGCTGATCGGCGAGATGATGATGCGAACCTACTTCGAGAGCCAGGATCGCCGGATCTACGCGGTGAGGGAGATTCTGACGCGCAAACAGCGTGGAGTGCCGGGCGGGACGAGGTAGAGAAGCTTTCAGCTCTCAGCTCTCAGCGGTCAGCTTTGTCAACAAAGTTTGGAGCTCCGGGCACAGAGCGTAGCGGTGCGGTAAACCGCGGCGGAAGCTGAAAGCTGACGGCTGATAGCTGATAGCTTTTCACTTTGGATCGCCGGTCTGGTGGTCCGAAATCTGAAAACGCAGAAACTCGTGAACGGCCTGCAGGGCATCGGCGTTCTTGGTCGAGATTCGCACGCGGCCGCCACGGTCGATTTCCTCGAACTTGTAGCGCACTTCGCTCTTCAACTTCTCCAGCACGGGGACGCCTGGAGGCACCTGGCCGTGGATCAGCATGGGCGCTTCGAAATTACCGGCGGCGAACATTCCGGCGATGTGCGAAAGATGCATACGAATCTGGTTGCGGCTCTCGGTG
>Ga0182030_10022860_pt1 | contig 11610 bp, 7 predicted proteins | sample 812S3MmetaG_FD_121299 | JGI IMG/M metagenome (GOLD analysis project Ga0182030, IMG submission 121299) | Permafrost microbial communities from Stordalen Mire, Sweden - 812S3M metaG (Illumina Assembly) | ecosystem: Environmental > Terrestrial > Soil > Wetlands > Permafrost | place: Sweden... | reverse complement strand
GGATTTTGTGAAATAAATCGACGCCGGTCAAATCAGCTATGTGCAATCTTACTTCTAACCATGCTGCCTTTCATTTTACCTCAGGAATCTCGTTGTAATGACGCAAGCAAGTAAATAGTTTACGTACTGCCGGTGACAAACAATCCGCGCGCCTCGAAATTATGTGTCCATCCGTTCGACCCATTGAGCACGCGATGCCGGTGCCACGAATGGATCCGCAAAGGACTGTGTTTCTCGCGCAACTTTTTCGCCCTTGACACTTCTCTTGTGTTTGGCACGCATGCCACCATGTGACTGGACAGGAATGTTAAGTTCGCGCATTTGATTTAGACGCACTAATAGGCGGCGAAATCGACAAAAGTATGAACTTGTGAGGAGTTTGGTATTTCAAGCATGCTAAATGCTTAACCTCCATGACACAGTCGTATCACAGTCGTGACCCCCTCGTACCCGATCGGGGAAATACACTGATTTCAACAGAGCAACATTCCTCCAAACAAACCGGACGACTGATTGCACAGCTACTTACTATAACTAAGACACGAAACATAGGGAGAGCAATCATGGCTGATAGAGCAACTGAAATTTCAAAGAGCACCCCAGCTGTTTCGCAACATGTGATGGATGATGCCAGTTTTGCGTTGAGGTCTAAGGAACCAGTTAATGTGGCGGTTGCAACTCTAGATAACACAAAAGCTGTCAATGCGATGTTTCCGGCCGATTGCGAGAAGCAGGATGCTGCCTACAGAATCATGATGCATGATATGAAAATGCCTGGTTATCAACGAATTGACCAGGCCGATGCGACGAAATTCTCAGCTGGTGAAATGAAGGCGCTAAGCAAATATGTAACCCAATACAAGCCTTCGGCTGACCTGGCTAAGGTTGATGCAGAAGCTAAGCAGCTTTCGAAAATGGGGTTCCCACATCCAGTTCTGCAGATGGACACTGCAAAAGCTCATCTACCACGTATCTAGAGACCTAAATTCGGCAAATAAGAATACACAGAGCGCTTATTTTCATACGAACATCATCGAGTCACCCGTCAAAAACCGGGCGGCTCGATGGGCTATTTTTGTTTGGCCGATTGCATGGTGTTGAGTGTCTGCCGGTTTGGGTATCGGTTACGACATCCACAGCAATGTGTATAGCTTCCATAAGAGCGTTTAATCTCTCGATGTTGCGAACCTGGTTTGAACGGTGCGCCCGCATTCGCGCGAGCAGTAAGCCTGTGATAACTTGATTCATTTTGCGAATGTTTTTATCGTAAACACCGTAGCCAAGCGCCAAAAGGATATGCTTGGAACTCCCGTGGCTACGATTGATGATCCTCAGTCGCTCAACCGATTCGGGCGGCCAGCCTGCGAGCCATTCTGTTATTCCATTTTCTGGGCTGGTTCGTTGGTAGGTAGCTTCCATTCGTGGCGTTCCGTCCGTCAAAGCGGGAAAGATTGGAAATCGCGCAAAGACAGTGGTTTCAGCGGCGCTGAACCGTACCACGGTCTGATGCGGGCACAAAGCGTAAGCGCTCCCTTGCGTTTAGGCTTTGCGGAGTGCCTCGAAAAGTATTTCGTACTTTCACGTGTTTTTTATGCACGATGCTTTATCTTCTCACTGTCGACATAGCATTTGGCTTCAAACAGCCGAGTTGTACGTCGACTAGTTCAGAGTATGAGCAGTAATGCGAAATAGTTAGCGCTGCAGCCTGTGCTGTTGTCGATTCATATAGCGACCAGAGGTTTACTAGTATGTCGGAAAGGAAGCAAGAGCGCGTCACTGGTGAGTCATCTACTTTTCCAAGTCAACATGTCTTCGACGAAATCAACCAGATTCGCTCGAAAGCTCGAGGGTTATCTGGTGAAAATCTGAAAATGGAAGCCCACGCGCCGGCAAGTACGGCTCATAAACACTTGCCCCCGACGTCGATAGATCATCATCAGCACTCTCTCAGCAAGGACCACTTGCAGCATCCCGCTAAGCATCACGGTGGTGGGTCTGAGTTCGGAGAGAAAGCAGGAAGTTCTAAGCACCATCCTGCGGAAATCTCTAAACATCATCCTGCTGAAATTACCAAACATCATCCTGGAGAAATCTCCAAGCATCATCCTGCTGAAATTACCAAACATCATCCTGGAGAAATCTCCAAGCATCATCCTACTGAAATTACCAAACATCATCCTGGAGAAATCTCCAAGCATCATCCTGCGGAAGTCGCTAAGCATAATCCTCCAGATAAGTTTGAAGGGCATGGAGATTCTTCCAGCCCATCTAGAACAGGATTTGCAGCTGCCTTGCTATCACGATTGGGCGCGCCTGCAACAGCAGCCAACATGACTTTATTAGACGTATGGCAAAAAGCAGAGGGTGGAAGTAGCGAGAATCCATTTAATACAACTTTTCGAACGTCCCACGGCTCACCGTTAAAAGGCAACGACGCCGGGGTCCAGCGGTACGACTCGATGGCGGCAGGCCTGAATGCCACGGTCAGCACGCTAAACGAATCTGCATATCGTAATATCGTGTCCGCATTGCGCCAAGGTAAAAGTGCGCATTTGACTGCATTAGCAATAAAGAGCAGTTCATGGGGTTCGTACAATATCACCAATTTTATTTGATGCTGCTTCAAGAATGAGGTTCGATCGATTGCAACAGAAGCACGAATTCAAGTAATCATAACTACTCTGCTTTCGATGACTCGCCTACAAACTTCTTGTAGTGGCTTCTGATGATAATAACAAGGTTAACAAGCAGTTTTTGAACTGTTGGAACACGAGTTCGAGGATTCTTTAGACCCGTAAAGTAGTTCTGTAGTCTCCAACAGGATAAATCGCGTTATGGTCGCTAAAGATGTATTGAACGAACTCAGTGCTGTCCGCGCTGAAGTAAACGCCTTAAATGGCAGACTTGATCGTTTAGAAAGAACTGCCACCACTCCTTCTGGACCTATTATAAGAGTAAGTCCAACGTCCAGAAGTTTACCCACTGCCATTAGTCATCGATTGGACGCATACGAAGCTGGCGTTGATCACAAAGAGCATAAGACCGCCGTGGATGACATCGTTCCGGACATCGCGCCTGAAACCCCTCAGTATGCCTCACAGAATGCCTCACAGGACATCCATCAGAATGTCGCCAAAAACACCTCCCAAGACATGGAGACTAAGATCGGCACCTTCTGGTTAAACAGAATAGGTATCGGCAGTCTCGTTCTAGGCATCGTGTTTCTAATTCTCTATTCATTTCAATATTTTGGTGTAACGGCAAAACTAATCGTGGGTTATCTTGTTTCGACGGCACTTGTTTTTGGTGGTGAACGAATCTCTAAACAGGCTGGCCGAGACTGGTATGGCAACGCTTTAATCGGTGGCGGCTGGTCGTTGATGTACTTTACAGCATACGCAATGCACTTTATTCCGGCTCTTAAAGTTATCGATTCCTTCGCTGCAGAGTTGTTTATTCTATGTGGTATCGCCGCCAGTGCCATGCGCCACGCCGTTTACAAAAAGTCTGAACCTCTGGCTATCATCGCAACGGTGCTGGGAGTGGTTGCAATTGCATTTGGTAAACCATCACATCTTTCGTACATTGGTTATATGGCTATTACAGCAGGCGCTGCGCTCATTGCTGTTTCCCAGAAATGGATAAAAGTATTTTACGTAGCTCTACTTACGTGTTATTCAGCTCACTTTTGCACATCAGTTGCGTTGGGACTCCCGAGCGGACACCTCGGCATGACTAACACTGTTTGGTCACTCGCCGCGCTATTTCCAAGCTGGTTTGTCTTCAACACCGCTCTGTCTAATTTCGCTAAACAGAAAGGAATGTCCGAGCACTTATTGATCTTCACCTCGCTTAATGCCGTCTACTTAACGGGCGCGATTTTCCTCTTTGCACAGGGCTCGTTGACTAGCTGGATTTATTTGTTGCTAGCGGCAGCATCTTGTTGTTACCTCATAAGCGCCAATTTCATCAACAAACAGCAATTGACATTGCTCGCTGATACCCACTCCCTATTTGGTCTTTCCATTCTGACCATGGCGCTGGGAAATAAATTCGACGGTGAGCCTCGCCTGATGGCCTATTTAGGAGAGGCAATCGCTATCGCACTATTGCACTTGCGTAACAAGAATCAAATTTACGGATGGTTTGCACCGGCTCTCTTTCTGGCTGCGTACATCGAATGGTTGTATAAAAGCGCCGAGTGCGCAAGTAGATTATCCTCCACGGTAGTATGGATGGGAGTAACTTCACCCATTCTCTGTGTACTCGGATTGGCTGCTGCCGCCGCTTGTTGTGCACTGGCTTGGCAGCATCGGAAAGTTCCTAATCCGCCTGAAAACTATCAAGAGAAGAAATTTGCAACCCAAAAAGCGACATTGCATAACACATACATCATCCTTGCAAACATATTCGGACTTTCAATCCCGGCGATTTTAAGTTCCAGTGATGGTCAGGCACTTTTCTGGTTCTCTTTGACTTTCATAAACTCAATGCTTTATGAGCGAATAGAAAAGCCGATCTTTCAAGTCTTCACCAACATTGCTCTTTTCTTGACTGTGATAACGACAGTAAATTTCAGCTGCGTCGAAGTGACAGCCAACTCTTTTGCTATAACCGGGTTGATGTTTATGCTGGATTGGTCATCGTCAAAGTCAACTCAAAAGTACAAGAGTTCATTAAGAGTATTCGCACAGGCAGCTCTCATTTTAGCCCTGACTCTGGTGTTTCAACTACCAACACAAACAATAAGTGTTGGATTGGGTGGTCTTGGGCTCGCATGCCTTATTATGGGGTTTGCGGCGCGCGTCAAGGTTTATCGCGCGTGGGGATTGTTCTCACTCGGCTTGTTATCGTGTCGACTCGTGTTTGTCGATCTCGCTCATGAAAATACGATTGAGCGCATAATTGCATTCACTGTATCTGGTGCAATATTACTGCTCGGCTCATATGCCTATGCAAAGTTCGCGGACAACCAGTCCTCAAAAACGACTGTTTCTTGACGCGCCGATTGAGCTATTGATAAAAGATCCAAGCATATCAATGTCTCAGAAGTGAAATCCTCCAGGCAGAGCATCTGCCATCTACAATAATAGAAATGCAACGAAACCTCCTAATCCACGGATCATGCACGTTAAGCTGTTACGTTCAACTAGTTGAGCCTTCGCGGTCAAACCATGAAACCAAGAAAATTGGTCAAAGCAGTTGCCTACTGTTTACTTCTGTCGATGCAATTCGGCAAAGACGTCGCCGTCCAGGCACAAGGGCATAGAATTCCCAGACCTTCAGCCCAAAGTGCCCCTGTGATCGAGGCTGGCACCGCGGCAACAATACAGCCAGGACTTGGCCAGACCGGAGCTGAAGCCCCCGCAGCCGTGTCACCTGCAGGCATTTCTTCGTCCCCCGTTTCTTCGATACCAATTACTTCAACGCCAATTTCTTCAGCACCCATTTCTTCAATTCCGATTTCCCCAACAACAAATTCGCCCTCACCAGACAGCAATATCGCGTCAGTTCCCGGTAAAGTCCTTCAGGCGAACGCCTCCGTAGATTTAGAAGAGCAGCAAAACGCTCGATATCCTGAAACGATTAGTAACTGGGAAAACAGAAAGCTTCGAGACAGCTTGAAAGCTCAATCTGGCACAGCCGACGAAAGCAACAACGGAAGTCACAAAGGGCTGAAATCGCACGTAGGTGGGGCAGTCTCGAAATTAGGACTCGTCGTCGGGACAGTCGCCAACGCCTACATTCCTGTCGCTTCGGTCCATCTCACGAATGCTGATCCCAAAATCGAAATTGTACCGGGACACTGCCCGGCAGCCTTTGATCCGGCCTTTCAAATTCCAGTGCGATGGTGGGACATCCTCTCGACTGAGGAAGGGGACCGGACGTTCGGTCCTCAGTGGAAGTTATGGTTAAGCGCTGTCCAGGCGGTTTTTCAATCTCACGCGCGCGAACTCAGAGAAACACCCGGCGTGGCTTCGCTGCATATCATGGTCAATCCGGACGGTTCCATCTTGCGTATCAGCATCTATTCGGGTGCTGAACGTGGCAATGCAGGACATACAATGAACGCCCGAACAATGGAACATCTCTATCAAATCATACAGTCGGTTGGTCAACTTCCTGCGTTTCCTGCCGGGTCGAAAGTTCGTTGTTACCACCTGATCTTCAATGGTTCCGCAGGAATTTGAGATCCATACTGTTTATTTTAGGAAATCCAACAACAACTTCAGGGCTAACCCTCAACCATGATGTAGCTTTTAAGGATAGCTTCTTATGGGTATTTTTCCATCGTAGCCCATCTTGACCGCCGTATTTTTGTCGCGGGTTGCTTGATCTTTATTGCCGAGTCGTTCGTAGGCACAGCCGCGATAGTAATAAGCATCTGCACCAATCGGATCGAAGTTGATCGATTGATTGCAGTACTTAATGCATTCGGCGTATTTTCCTGTTCGGAACATTACTTCGGCTATACCCTCATACGCAGGTCCAAATTTTGGATCCAACTTGATGGCCTCGGCAGCGTCTTTTTGGGCCTCGGACAACTTACCTAGTTTCAGGAATGCTACCGCTCGATTATTGTATATCCGTGGCTCTTTCGGTTGTAATTTGATCGCCGCGGTGAACTCCGGGACAGCTGCGCCATAATTGTTTTGCATCACATAGATTTGCCCCAATATCGCTTTGACGTAAAAATCGTTAGGTTTCAATTGATCTGCTTTTTTGGCATCGGCAAGTGCCTGAGGTATCTGCTTTTCATGCGCATAAATATTTGACCGAACGACATATGATTCGTATTCATTGGGCGCAACCTTGATTCGTTCAGTCGCAGCTTCCAGATACTGCTTGCGAATTGCGGGATCTTTCATGTCGCCTGGTGTTTGCTCTTGTCCAGAGGAACAAGGACAACTTAATAGAACAGCCATCACTATGCTGCACAGAATCGATTTCATTTGTAAGTCCTATTGCCAATTAATTGTCTCCACCCCATATACCCACGCTTTGCCGAGATCACGCCAACCATGTACTACGCGCATAATCATCGATTCCTCCGCTGAGACGATTTTTCTTTCATCTCTTGCATTGACCTTTCAACCTAAAGCGCATCGCTAAATTATCCCTATAATCCGGCCAGGCCTGAGCCCTCCTAAATTTGCAGGTATCACAGTTTTAAGTAATACAACTACAAAGGTTGTCAGTTCGGGCGAATCGACCAAATTGCTGACTTGAACATTTATAATGATGCCGACGGATGCAACCTTAGAAAACGTTGAAGTTCAGGAAGCAAGGTTGTAGATCGCACACAAAACATAAAGGTGTTGCTATGCGCTGCCATTTTGTCGCTCTTAGTCTGATACTGTCACTATCCTCGGCACCATTCGCAGTGGCAAAGACTTCTACCACTCCTGCCGCGCCGGTTGCAGCAGCGGTAGCGGCGGCAGCTAAGGGGACTCCCATCGGAGACAAGTGGGCAGTCGTGGTAGGCATCAGCAAGTTCGCTGATCCCAATGTTCCTCAACTTCAATTCTCGGCAAAGGACGCAAAAGACTTCGCCGATTATTTGACTGATCCCAATCGAGGTCGATTTCAAAAGGACCACGTCAAAGTTTTCACGAACGAAGAAGCCACCAAGATGAATATCATGGACGCCATCGGTGATTCGTTCCTGCCACATGCCGCATTGCCAGGAGATTTGGTCGTCATCTATCTTTCAACCCACGGCTCACCGACAGGCGCAGATATGTTCGGGGTCAATTATGTGATTCCGTACGACACGAACGTCAACAAGTTGTTTTCAACCGGCATCGAAATGCGCCAGCTGCTTCAAATGATCAAAGAAAGAGTTCATACTAATCGCATTCTGCTGGTCATGGATACATGCTACAGCGGTGCTGGTGCGGGACCAACCGGGCACAAGGGACTGACTCGCACTAACGTTGACGCGAAGGAAATAGCTCAGGGCACAGGCTCGCTCGTTATCTCCTCGAGCTTGCCGACCGAAAGAGCATGGGAATCCGACAAGATAAAGAACAGTTTTTTCACCCGCTATCTCATTGATTCATTGTCGACCGATGGTGGAAACATTCCCATCGATACGGCGTTCAATAAAATGAGAACCAGAGTTCAAGCGGATGTTTTGAAAGAGAAAGGTGAGTTGCAAACTCCTGTTATGGGAGGTGCCTTCAAGGGGCAACAGCTTATTCTCGGAGTGCCACCATCGGCACCGCATGCATCACCATTCTCAGGTTTGACTGATGCCGTGCCTCCCGGTAGCACCGGCAGTGCCAGCGCAAAAGATGGTCCGAAAGAGACCGTTGATCTTGCGGAATACTCCGCCCACATGAAAGAGGCGAAGTCTCTTGAAGCGCAGCACAAGCTGTGGGACGCATCACACGAACTCGATCTCTCGATCAAAGCCAACTCTCACTCGGTCGAAGCGTATCTCGCTTCAGCGCAGGTTTACGACAGTCAGGGCCGTTACGATCAGTCTCTGGAAGCAGCTAAACGCGCGGTGATGAACGACGATAATTCATCGGAAGCGCATGAAGCCCTTGGGCTCGCCAGTCTCAGAAACAACAATCCAACTGAAGCCATGCGTCAAACGCTTCTCGCGGTCACGCTGGATCCTGCAAATTCGATGGCTCATAATTGGCTCGGCTACATCAACGAGCGAAATTTCAATCGAGCAGATCTCGCAGAGCAGGAATATCGCAAAGCGCTATCGCTGAACCCGCTAAATGTGAGAGCTCTCGTCAATCTCGGACTATTGCTCGAAGGACAAGGGCGAGATATTCCCCAAGCTGAAGATTGCTTCCGCAAGGCGATTGCCGCCGACGGAGACGACTGGCAGGCGCATCTATGTCTCTCAGATCTTTTATTAGAAAAGAAGAAAGATCTCGCGGGAGCTGAGAAAGAGGTACGCAAAGCTATCGAGCTCGATCCATCTAATCAAGCCGGCCACAGAGCGTTAGCCAACATTCTCTCTGCTTCCAAAGATCATTACGCCGATGCCGAATCTGAATATCGCAAAGCAGTCGGATTGAACGGAACAGATGCCGATTCACATGCAGCGCTTGCGAATTTCCTTGCAACGAAAGTAGACCGCCGGGACGAAGCAGCCAAGGAATATAAGATGGCGATAACCCAGGATCCAAACACTGTAACCAGTCGCCTGGAGCTTGGAAAACTGTTTCTCATCGAAAAAAATTACGACGAAGCCGACCCTCTTTTTAAGAAGTGCCTCGACCTCGATGGTCGCTGTGCTGAAGCTCGAGTAGGACTGGCGACAATCTTTGCCGACCTGTATCACAACTACTCTGGCGCCCAGGACGAGTTGAAAAAAGCGCTCACCTTGAATGACAAGCTGGCGTCAGCCCATGTAAAACTTGGCGAGGTCTACTATCACAACTTGAATCGTCCTAGTGATGCCAAACTCGAATTCGATGCCGCGATTGCCTCAGATCCAAACAATGCCGAAGCGCATTACGAGCTAGGTATGCTGCTAGCTCAGACGAACAAGCTGAAAGCTGATGACGCTCTTAAGGAAATTCAGAAGGCGGCCGAACTGAATCCGAAAAAGGCGATCTATGAGGCTAAGCTTGGTTGGTTGCAAGAAACCTTCTACAAAGAGCACAAGAAGGCCGAGGAGCACTATCGCAAGGCAATCGAGTTGAATAACACCTGTTCGGAAGCGCACTTCCACCTCGGAATGCTGATGATCGAAAAATTCGGTCTACGTAAAGGTGGTAGCGAAGAGGTTCGCATCGCCTATCAGCAAAATCCGGATGATCCTGAAATCAAGGCTGCTTTCTCACGGTTCGTTGGTAAATAGAGCGAAATTCTTCGACAAGCAATCTCAAGCTGGCCTATGCGCAACGGCCTCGATAATGCCCGCTCTGCCTTCCTTCAAGCCGCGTGTGAGATTTGCCGCTCGCGTGGAAAATCTGAGCCGACTACTACATTTAGACCGAGGACAGAAATACTATGCGCTCGACGAGCCCATCGCGTTCATAATGTTGTTTTACGAGTGACATAATATTCCTCTTCTAAAAACCGGATTGTATCTCAGGTGTAAATGAAAATTGGAAATCAATCAGCCAGAGCAACTCAATATCGAAGGGTCACCCAGCTGCCACACCCAAAGACGGGCGTCACAAATACCCTACGATTACGAGGAGCATTGATATAGAATGGATTTACTTCGCAAATTGTGCGATATGACTGATCTACGTGACCTCTACATGACTTCTACATGACTGATGTAAACGCCGAGTTCCTTCGTTATCGCAACTTCTGCACTTCAGCGGCCGCGGCACTGCAGGCAGGTGATTTTGCAGCTGCGTCCGAGCAATTCAGTCAAGCGCTCCAGATGGCGCGCCAGTATTCTCCGCGAAGTTCCGACGAAGCAAGCTGCTTGCAAGGACTGGCTGAGTCGTACTTTGGACAGTCCAAATTTGCTGAATCAAAAAAGACATATCAAGAACTTGAACAGCTCTTGGAGAGCTGGGGCGAAACCGTTACCGAAAGGCGCTTCAACATCAGCTTACAACTGGCAAGATGCCACGAGAAACTGCGCGAATTCGATCAAGCTTGCGCTATATACTCCAAAGCAATGGAAGTAGCCGAAGTCGCGCTTCGCTATGGCGACCAGAAGATGACCAGTATTTTGGAGTCATATGCAAGCGCCCTGCGTTCCGCGCGAAAAGATCCTAATAAGCTGGCGGAGATCGAACAGAAAACCCGCCTGAGTTTAAGCAGGCAAGGCAATCCGCAATTTTTGTCGTCAATAGCTGCAAAAGAAACCGAGAAAATGAGTAAACCTGTACAGTCCAAAGAGGGCAACGCAGGTCCTAAGACTCGGCAAGCTCAAACGTCCCTGGCGGTAGAGGCTGAAGAGCAAGAGTCTAAGTTTGCGGCGCTTCAAGGATTGGCAAGTGAGCATCCACGAATCGCAATGGGTTGCGTAACGGTTTTACTAATAGGGCTGGTGCAATTTGTGTGCCTGGTCTCGGCCATAAACGACATCAAAGGAAACAATCCTCTTCCTTCCTCCAGTCCCGCTGCCATCGGTAAAATCTACACTTCTGCAGACGGCAAGGAAACCATACGTTTTATGGAACACGGCAAAGTGCAGATCAACGGCGCTGCCGGATTGACGAACGCACGATGCTATGTCGTGTCACCTGGATGGAGCGAGTTGATTGCTACGATGATTATGCAAAAACCAAATCAGGTTTGGCTGGTGCCTAATTCTCAAGGACTTAAAGACTATAAAGGAAACAAACAGTTATACGATCTGAAGGCTTGTCCGATACTAGATCTTCCGCCGAGGCTGAATGTGATCGCCAGAGCATGCCAGCTTTATACAGTTCAATATCACAAATATCCAGAGGCATCAAATTTACTGGGTACGGTGCCAGGCATCACAGAGAAGTTGTCGGATGGCAAAGAGTATCTGCCTGTCCTCGTTCCCGGTGACAAAGACGTTATGGCAAAAGACATACATAAATTCATCAACAATAGAACGATCGACCTGGTGCATGAAAAGCTTCCCGTATCAAAGATCGTTTGTGTGACTATGCCTAACGCGCAAAAAATGATCATAGTAGC
>Ga0182030_10022857_pt1 | contig 11610 bp, 8 predicted proteins | sample 812S3MmetaG_FD_121299 | JGI IMG/M metagenome (GOLD analysis project Ga0182030, IMG submission 121299) | Permafrost microbial communities from Stordalen Mire, Sweden - 812S3M metaG (Illumina Assembly) | ecosystem: Environmental > Terrestrial > Soil > Wetlands > Permafrost | place: Sweden... | reverse complement strand
CCGAATGGTCCGGCCAATGGACCGCCCAATAATCCGCCTAGTGGCGCGCCGCCGCCGTAGTGGACGCTGGACGTCATCATCAAACCAGTTTGCTGTAGTCGTGCAGATCTTTGCAGGAATATCCGCGCTGGGACAACGCCGTTCGCTCAAAGTCACCCTTTCCCTTGCGAGACATTTCGGCATGCAGCTGACGGATCAGCTTTTCAAACGCAAAACCCTCCAGGGTTTCCAGCCGGCGTACCGCCGGACCCAATGCCTTGTCTATTGGCTTCAGACCCGCCGCCTCGCGCGCCGGCTTGGCCACGGCGAGCCACGCCTTCAGGAAATTGTCGGTGATGTAATGGCCCGCGTTACGGCTCCTGCTGTCCGAGAAGACCGGATGCAGCTTGTCGACCATCCCGTAGCCATTGACGAGCCGGGTGATGTGAGTGCCCATCGGAGTTCGATCATGGGGATCATTGAGCGCACTGACCAACTCGAATCATGGCGAGTACAAGACCCTGCCGAAACGCCTGATGGCAGAACGGGTCGCCTGGAAGCGGAGCCGTGGACACCACCGGAGCGGCATTTAGCGTAGCTGGACTGTGATGAGTAAGGCAGGTGGCGGCCAATAGGCCGATAATGGCGCCCCACTCGGCGGTGCCGCCGGTGAGGCGTACAACAACCAATAACCAGGATTTCAGGAACGCACGGGGTATTCACACATGGTTCAGCGATTCGGCGACAAGCACCTGGGCGGCGACTTCTTCGCGACCCTGCGGTTCGAAGGGGAGATCTTCGATTGCGAGGTTGAGGGCGAGATCCCGCGCGATATCCGCGGGACGTTCTACCGCCTGGGCGGTGACTGGCTGTACCCGCCGAAGTACCCGAACGAGGTGCCCTTCAGCGCGGACGGCTACATCTCGATGTTTAGGTTCCACGACGGACACGTGGACTACAGGGGGCGCTTCGTGCGCACGCCGCGGTACCTCGCGAACCGCAAGGCCGGGCGGCAGCTTTTCGGCAACTACCGCAACCGCGGCGGGGACGATCCATCGGTGCGGGGCTTGAGCGGCACCGTCACGAACACGACCCCGGTGGTCCACGCCGGCCGGCTGTTCGCGACCAAGGAGGACGCGCGGCCCTACGAGATCGACCCCCATACGCTCGAGACGAAGGGCGAGTACGACTTTGGCGGCAAGCTTTCGAGCCTGACGTTCACGGCGCATCCGAAGATCGATCCCGTCACCGGCGAGATGATCGCCTTCGGCTTCGAGGCGACCGGCGAAGCCTCCACCGACCTGTTCGTCTACTTCATCGACAAGAGCGGCGGGGTGAAACGCGAGGTGCGTCTGCAGACGCCCTACGTGAGTGAGAACCACGACATGGCGATCACCTCCACCCATGTCGTGATCCCGCATTTCCCACTGACCACGAGCAAGGAGTGGCTGGCCGCATCCCCCGAGAACCTCCACTGGTACTGGGACGACCGGCTGCCCGGGTACCTGCTCGTATTGCCGCGCGATGGCGATGCGAAGGATGCGCGCTGGATCAAGGGCCCGCCGCACGCCATGGGGCATACGCTGAACGCCAGGACCGAAGGCAACAAACTGGTGATCGACGGCACGGTGTCGAACGCGAACCCGTATCCGTTCTTTCCCAACCGCTCGGGGGCGCCGTGGACGCCGCAGACCGGCATGGCCACCATTCGCCGCTGGGTCGTGGACCTGGGATCGAAGAGCGACGGCTGGGAAGAGCAGGCGCCCTTCCCGCAGTACTTCGGCGGGCTGCCGCGCGTCGACGATCGGTTCCTGACGCAGCCCTATCGTTACGGCTACCTCGGCTACACCGATTTCAAGCGCCCGCCGAGCGTAAAGCTGGAGGGCCCACCCTCCTTCCCGCTCACCAACAGTCTTGGTCGATTCGATCTGGCGGCGGGCATGAGCGAGAGCCTGTTCGTGGGCGACGGCGGCAATCTGCAGGAGGCGTGCTTCGTGCCGAAAAGCCGCAACGCGGCCGAGGGCGAGGGCTACCTCGTGGCCGTCTTCGGCAACCTGGTCGAGGGGCGCTCGGAGCTCCTGGTCATCGATGCCCAGCGCATGCAGGAACTGGCGCGCGTCATCCTGCCCTTCCCCATCGCCGGGCAGGTGCACGGGGTGTGGGCGCCGTATGAGGATCTGCCGTTCGAAGGGTGAGAGGGCGGGCGGCGTCTACGGCGCCGTCCACTTCTTCAGCCAGCCGATGTCGCCGACGTCGTGGACGTTAAGGTCCCGTGTCATTACGACGGGACGTTACCGGAAGTCTTCGGAAGCGATAGTTGGTGGGCCGTGTAGCCACCTCAGATTGTGCCTAAACTACTGATTTATCTAATGAAATATCAGCCTCTTGCGCGCGAGGCCCCCAGCGGAGCCCCCACCGTTCGGCCGATGCACTTGCACATAAGCGGACATACAAATTCCGCGTCGGCGCGACTGTAACGAAACTACCAAAGCGTCGCTTCCAAGGGTACGAGGGACGTAGCACGAAAGTATACGATACCGAAGTCATCGTGCCCCACCGAAACAGCCAACCAGCAAAAACGTTGGGTCATCGAGCAGTAACGCCGGCGCGCCGCTCACACCGATAGGCATTCCCCATACCATCGATCAAGGCGCGGGTCCTCGCAATCCTGGGTGCCCTTCAGCGGCCGGCGGCCGTCTAACTACATATTGGTCCGTCGCTTGAGCTGCCGCCCTGTGCATTTTCGGACTCAATCTTGAGCCGTTGAACCCTCCTCCATATGGCGCTACGGTTGGTTCCCAGGAGACGTGCAATCACCGGTGTGCTGTTACCTTGGGCCAACAACTCGAGTATCTGTCGGTCAGACTCCGAAAGATCCTTAGCAATCCGCACTTTCATCGCTTGCCAGTCACTCTTTCCGAATGTCGGTAGCTTCGTGGGACTTTTCATACGTTTTCTTGAGTGTCCACCGTTTCGAGAAAAACAAGATTCGGACCTGGGTAGCTCACCCAAAGCCTTGAGAGAGCGCTTAACAAGCGACGGTAATGTTTCAGGTTTAGTCCCGTCAGTCTATCTTCCCGTTTACATGCTCCCGAGCTTTGTGCGCCGCAGAACACCTGGCCCGATTCCCAAAAGTCGGGCCGCCTAATCCAGGTTCAGGACTCGAGGATTGGATCAGAAAGCGAATGCTAGCAGCATGATCGCGCCGACTGTCTGGCAGGACTGGTTGATAAGTGCGATTATGTTCTTGGGTGTCAGAGGGTTGCCATGGAAGGTTTCCGAGATCGCGGACTCCTCAGCCCGCCAGGCCAGGTGCTGAGCGATTAAGTTCGACAAGGAGGCGCCTCAGCATTGAGGGGTGTTTCCAGTTGTGCTTTCTCGGCGACTTTTAATACCAACTGATGATGGCCTGCGGCGCCACAAGAACAGACGACCAATGCGACGAACCGTGTTCACGTTGCCTCGTGGCAATGCCAAGAGACCGTGGAAGGTCGCTTACAAGACGAAGTTGGGGCACGCGGTCCACGGGGATGCTTCAGCCTTCCTTCAAGATCCGGCGCTCAAGCACCTTCGCGGCAGGGCCCAGCTCCTATTTACTTCCCCGCCTTTTCCCCTTCGAACTAAGAAAAGCTACGGCAATCTCACAGGGGCTGAGTACGTGCGTTGGCTCGCCGCATTTGGGGCACTTTTCCGAGATTGGGTACGCCCTTCGGGTTCAATCGTAATCGAGGTTGGAAATGCCTGGGAGCCTGGGCAACCGACAATGTCGACGCTTCCCACGAAAGCCCTCCTCGAGATTCAAGAAGCCAACAATCTGTTTCTCTGTCAAGAATTCATATGCCACAACCCCGCGCGCCTGCCATCGCCCGCGCAATGGGTAACTATTGAGCGAATCCGGGTCAAGGATAGCTTCACGAAGCTTTGGTGGCTCTCGGCCTCCCCCCGTCCGAAAGCCAACAATCGGCGCGTGCTACAGGAGTACAGCGAAGACATGAAGCGCCTAATTGCCGGAAAGCGCTACAAATCCGGCCTGCGGCCCTCTCAACATGTAATTGGCGAAGAGTCCTTCATGAAGAACAACGGCGGGTCGATCCCCCCGAGCGTTCTATCTCTCTCCAACACGGGAATAAATGACAGTTACCAACGATATTGCCGTCAGGAGAAGCTGCGACTTCATCCCGCGCGCATGCCGATTGGATTAGCGGATTTCTTCATCAAGCTTTTAACCACACCCGGTGATCTGGTCATCGACCCTTTCGCAGGAAGCAATATCACGGGAGCCTCCGCCGAGGCCTTGGGAAGACGCTGGTTGGCTATAGAAGCAAATCCGGAGTACGTTCGCGGGTCGAAGGGCCGCTTTCCCAAGCCAGTTCACCGACAACGTCGTAGTTAATTCGCAGCCATCAGTCAATAACCCTAACCCACGTACTGACTGAAATGCCGCTCAGACAACTCAATTTTGAGACGGAATACCGCTCAGCCCAATCTGAATTGGCTGCAACCTTCTACCGCCGGACCCTCGAGCAATCCATCCGGTACGATCGCGCAGCGGGATATTTTAGCTCAACCGTATTTTTAGTGGTTGGCGCAAAGTTCATCGATTTTGCGCGCCGCGGTGGGAAAATCCGCCTCATCTGCTCGCCTCAGCTTAGTGAGGCCGATATAAACGCCCTAAAGGATGGTCACGCGACGCTGGCCGATATCTCGGCGATCCGCCTGATGGAAGAACTCGAGCAAGTGCTTGCCATCCGATCAATTGATTTCCCTGTGAAGGCGCTCTCGACCCTCGTGGCAATTGGTGCGCTGGAAATTCGAATAGCTGTGAGAGCGAGCGGCTATGGCATCTTCCATGAAAAGCTTGGCATATTCGAAGACGAAAATGCCGACGCGGTAACTTTCATTGGCTCAGCGAATGAAACCTGGAACGGATGGCACGCCGAGGGAAATTACGAAGCGATCGAGGTCTTCTGTTCTTGGACTGGCGATCAGGCTCGTACGACAAAGCACCGATCTCATTTTGCCAATATCTGGGCCCGTAAAGATCCGTCGCTCTTAGTAATCGACTTTCCCGACGCTGTAAGACAAAAATTATGCTCCGTAGCGGTTAAATCCCTAGACGACTTACGGCCGCCAGATCAAGCACCCTCCCAAGCACGACCGACTCCACGAGATCATCAGGCGGCAGCGATCGACGCATGGTGCGCAAACTCGTATCGCGGCATCTTCAAGCACGCAACTGGCAGCGGCAAAACGCTGACAGCAATATTCGCTCTCGAAAAACACCTTGGGGAAGGCGGTGTAGGAATCATTCTAGTTCCGAGCACGCTGTTGCTACTGCAGTGGGAAAGTGAGGTTCGGCAGTATTTTCCGCGGCCAGACGTTCTTCTAGTCGGCGGTGGAAATGATGCCTGGAGAACACCAGGGACGTTACGAAGCTTCACGAGTTCCGACAAGCTACTCGGAGGTCGCCTAGTCATCGCTACGATCCAGACAGCGCGTTCGGAGCCTTTTCTCGCGCGACTACGACAAGGAAGCCATTTGATGCTTGTCGCCGATGAAGTTCATCAACTTGGAAGCGACGAGAACTCAAAAGTACTGAGTATCTCTGCCGCTAAACGGCTTGGTTTAAGTGCCACCCCAGAGCGCTTTGGAGATCCTGCCGGTACCGCCCGAATCATGAATTACTTCTCCGGAATCATTCCTCCGGAATACACCCTAAACGACGCCATTAACGACCATAATTTGGTTCCGTATGAATATCATCCTGATGTAGTTTCACTTTCCGATAGCGAAATTGAAGCTTGGAATCGCCTCTCCCGCGAGATTTCGATTGCAATCGGCAAGGACAAGACGGGGCTCGATTCCTCCACGAGATCTGATCAGATTAAGTTACTCATGATTCGGCGCGCCCGGATCGCCAAGAAGGCCTCCGGCAAAGAAATCGCCGCTCAGCGCCTCCTGCGCCAGCACTACAGAAGCGGACAGCGATGGCTGGTCTATTGCGAAGACGGCGACCAGCTGCGCAATGTGTTGCGACAGACACGTGAGTGGGCAAGTGAAGTGATGGAATACCATTCCGCCATGGCTGGCGATTCCAAGGCGACATTGAAGTGGTTTCAAGATCAGGGCGGTATATTGATCGCCATTGCTTGTCTCGACGAAGGCGTGAATATTCCAAGCATCTCACACGCGCTGATCCTGGCCTCAAGCCAGAACCCAAGGCAGTTCATTCAACGCCGGGGGCGAATCCTTAGGCGATTTCCGGGGAAGCGCGTCGCAGTGATACACGACGTACTCGTCGCGCCGGAGAACGTGGACGATGAACCTACCCAGCGGAGCCTCATGCGGTCCGAGCTTCGAAGGGCAGTAGAGTTTGCAGATACATCGGTAAATCCATCTGCGAAATCCGCGCTACGGATAATTGCCGCTCGCGCCGGAATCGACCCGGACACAGTTGATGATGTTGGCACAGAAGAAATCGACCAGCCGGAGGGATAGATATGGTTGACGATGCTGCACTTGAAGCGCTTGAAGAGATCCGCGATCAGGTAAACCCGTCAATTTCTACCGAGCTATTGCGGCAACTCATGCGCGTCGAGGTCCTCCGCGCTTTTGACGAAAGGCCTGAGATTGCGCTTAGAGAGGTTGACGCTGTTATCGATACCTACCTGCGTGGAAGCACAACGACATGAAACTTCTCACTCTAAGGGTTAGCAATTTCATGCCTTACCGGGGCGAGCAGGTGATGACCTTTCCCGTCACCGGAACTCGCAACGTCACTCTGGTTCATGGTGACAACATGCGCGGCAAAACCAGTCTACTCAATGCGCTTAGGTGGGTTTTATATGGAGAAGTTGTCGGGCGGCATCTTCGACGAATATCTTCAATCGACATCCTGAACAAAGACGCGGCCTATGATCGCGACTTCGTCGTCAAGGTGTCGCTTTCGTTCACCCACGATGGGCACGAGTACGAACTGGTACGCACAATGCAGCCTAAGGATCTGATTGATAAGCCGCGTGATGACGATCACTTCGATTCGAGCGCCAGCATGCGACGCGATGGTGTGCCGATTTCTGGCCATCTAATCGAGTCCGAGATTGGCAATATCCTTCCCAATTCCATTTCTAGATTTTCGTTTTTTGATGGTGAGCTCCTCCAGGAATACGAACAGCTTGTTGCAGACGCCACGGAGTCCAGCGATCGAATCAAGGATGCCATTGAACGCGCCCTGGGCGTCCCAACCCTTATCAATGGCCGATTACACGTCGCGGAGCTATTACATCGCGCGCAGCGCCAGTTTGCTAAGGAGGGAAATAAGGACTCTCAGCATGCGAGGCTTATGCAGCAGACGCTCGATGAACTTGAGGACGCGAAGAGCGAGCAGACCCGCCTTACGAATCTCTTCCACAGCGTTTCTGAGGAGAGTGAGACACTTGATGACGAACTTAGAAAGTATGAACGTGCTGAGTCCGTCGGGGCACGACTAAAGGAGCTTCGTGAAAATGTAGCTGGCCTGGAGGAGACGCGAGACCGCGCCTTGCAACGCAGACGTTCTCTGGCACCCGGCGCGTGGTTAGCGATTTTGTCATCTGACATTGCAGCGCGAAAGGAAGACGCGGAATCGCGTTTACTGCAATCACAAAACTCTTACGAAGAGTCAGTTCGCTCCAAGGTTGAACATTCTCTGCGACTTAGTAGCTTGGAATCGGGTTCATGCTCCCTTTGCCAACAGGATTTGACCAGTGCTGCAGTAGCGGAGTTTTCGCGAAAGGAAAGCCAAGAGGACCCTTCCGGAAACATCTCAACATTTTCGAATGATCTAGCCACGCTAGCGCGCCAGCTTCAACGGCTCCGCGGTCTCGGAGCGGTCAGCGTAGGCAGCGAGATCATTCAAGCTGAGAGGGAATATGACAGGACCACGATTGACATAGCGAGAATGAGGCAGCGGGAAGATGACCTCGTGAAGGAGGTTCCTGGTATCGACATGATGGATATCTCCCGCAAACGACAGCGCAAAGACTTGCTGCAGCGTGAAATCGGCAAACTAGATAGCCAGGTTAGCGCTCAGCAGTCTAAATGCGCAGGGATACAGAAAAAGTACGACACGTTGGTGAAGGCGGCCGCGGGAGGCCAAGAAGCGTCCTCTCAACTAATTGCCAGAAAGGTAACGCTTCTGTCTAGTTTAGCGGAGATCTTCGAAAAAAGTGTCGACAAGCTTAGGCATAAATTGCGGGCTAAGGTCGAGGAAGCGGCGACAGACACCTTTAGAAGACTGACGACGGAGAAACAGTACTCCGGATTGCGAATCAATGATCAGTACGGGCTGGAAATCCGGGATCATATGGACCGCACCGTCTCAGTGCGCAGCGCTGGCGCCGAGCAAATTGTCGCGCTCTCTTTGATTGATGGCCTAAGTCACGCAAGCAACAGCGCTGGCCTTCTTGTCATGGATACGCCATTCGGGCGTCTCGATCTAAAGCATCGAGCCGAAGTTCTCTCTTACTTGCCTGGGATGGCGGAGCAAGTTGTACTTTTGGTGCACGAGGGTGAGATCAGCAAGGATCGGGACTTAGCCCATGTTGCAGACCGCGTCTCCGCCGCCTACGAGATCGAACGCATCAGTCCCACACAATCACGTATTGTCGCCAAATGACCGACGGAGATCAGAATGTCTGAAGAAGAGAGACGGACTCTCGGCGCATCGGAGTTTGGCCATGGAGTTCTGAAAAGGCTGGAAGCCGACGGCATTTTTCCCGAAATGATGGATGCTTATAGATTCGCCATCGCCTTAGGTTTATCAAAAGGACGGCGAACACCTTTTACAGGTCGCAGAACTGTTTTCAATGTCGGATCATTCGATAAAGATGAAGCCGTGTCCGGTGTCATTTCAGCACTGATGGAAGTCGAAGCTGCGCAAGTTTACCGCGTCGCCGAGGAACTCGCAGAGACAGGATTTCAGATGATCGCGCCAGTCGTCGATGCTGGCGAGTTCCGATTCGATGACTTTCTCACAAGTGTCTAACGCATCATCTGTTCGCATTTAGTCACGCGCAGCTGAATGGCGTCGCCGGAAGATTCGACAGTTTACAATCCGCTCTCTGGTGGTGGCTGGGCGGCTGCGGCCAATGCAGACTCTCGCTTGCATGCTTTACTTTCCGCATTCGGCATCGATAGTGAAGCGGATTACTTACTCGTCCGCTCCTGCATTGACGAATCCGATCGTGACTTTATTGACACCTTTCGATTTCGGTTTCTTCTAGACGGACACGCCGGGGAACTTTCATTCTCGGACCCCGCTCAGTTTTCGACTGCTCCCCGAGTCCTCCTAGATTCACCAGTCTCTGCACTAGAACTTGGAGCCCGCGCACTGCACGGTGTAACAGCAGCGCAACTGGGAAGCGTCCGAGACATAGTAGATTTGGGTTCTCACCGATTGCTATCTTTTCGATACTTCGGACAGAAAAGCCTCTCTGAAGTTATTGACAGAATATTGATCTTGGGCCGCAAAGTGATCTCTGGGGAGGTTCCCTCCGACTCTGCCCCCAATCCGACTGGTGACGTCGATCCACGAAAGGCGGAGAGCATTGGCGCATTGCGTCTGGGGACGCGCGCCGCAAACTGCCTAGAGGCGGCGAAATTGCGGACTATTGGGGATTTGCTGGATTTTGGCGTATCTCGGATCATCGATCTCCCAAACGCCGGAAAAAGAACCGTGAAAGAGATCGTTGAAGCCTTGAGTGACTACATGGATGGTACTCATTTAGAGTCTTCGACGAGCCGCGACTCCGAAACGAGTGGGCCATCCCAGAGCGACAAGAACGACATCCTCTCCTTAAGATTTGGCTTGTCAGCCCCAGCCATGTCTAGTTCAGCCCCACCGCGGCACGTCGAGAAGCCGAATTTTGGCTTCGACATGCGAGTTTCTCTGGATCGACTTGTGCCCAGAGAGCGGAATATTTTACTTCTCCGACTTGGCATGCGCGGAGCGATATCGACCCTGGAGGAGGTTGCGACGGCTCTGGACGTTACACGCGAGCGAGTTCGGCAAATCGAAGCGAAGGCTCGCAAGAAGATCGAATCCCATGAGAAGTGGCCATCACAAATGCGTGCGGCTCTTGATCGGATCTTCGCGACGGCACGAAGTCCTGTTTGGTTAGCGCTGCTGCCTGCCCTAGACCCTTTTTTTGAGCACTCAGGTGTCAGCGATTTGGTGTTGGCTAGATCAATTCAGTTCTTCGGCGCGGAGAACTTCCAATGCTTTCAGATTGATGGGATGTACCTGTGTTCCAGAATTCTGGAAGAGGTGTTTGAAAACCTGAAAAAGGGATTTCATGATTTCGTGTCGGGGTTGGTAGAAACTCGGCCCTCGGAATTCGATCTAAGAGTTTTTGCTGAGTCTTTTGCGCTGAATGGTGGAGCCCTGGATCTCCATGAGCTTCTGTTTCATGCAGTTGAACCGTACCTTCACCTCTCGCAGCTTCCTCAGGGAACCGATCGCGTCCTCGTAGCATTTGGGCGGGCTGTAGAACACGTGGTCCGGGCTATTCTCGAAGAAGCGGAGGAACCTCTTCATTACGCTGAGGTTCACAGACGAGTGATAAGGCGAAGCGGGTCCGACGTAGAAATTCGTAGAGTCCACAATGCACTTTCTCAGCCGGGAATATTCTTGTTTGGTAGGGGGACATTCGGACTTAGACGCCATCTTGCGGCGAGTGACGAGGAAATCTCGCAAATCCGTCAGGCCGCGGAGGATCTCGTTGTTGCTGGCGATCCGCACAGGCAGTGGCATACCGAGGAGATAGTCGCAGCGTTGCCATTTGAGGCAACGCTTCGCCGAGGCGAGATAACCTCTTACACGCTGAACATTATGCTTGCGGGCACGGTCCGGCTTAGGTACCTACGAAGGATGGTTTGGGTAGCAGAGTCCAGCGCTCATCGAGACAGTAGTGATCGGATTGACATCGCGCAGGCATGTAGCCGCTTTCTACGCGAAGCGGGCGGCCCGCTTCGCAGGACGGAAATCTTGGAGTTGCTCAAGGACTGGCGAGGGATCGGAAAGCATTTTCAACTGCACGGTGGTGGCGACATAGTGGCCGTTGCGCCAGGGCTCTGGGGACTGAGGGGCCGCGATATACCCCTGACAGAGCCCGAGATTGAGCACGTTCTTAGCGCGCTCCGTGAATACTTATTCAAGGGGGATGTTGGCGTCCATCTTACCGAGGTCCTCTTGGCGTGCGGACGCGTTGATGCAACAGTCCTTGACCGGCTTCAGCCATACTGGGTATTGTCCCTGGCGGGAAGCGATCGTCGATTTCGAGTATTTCATGGGAACTACATCGGGCTGGCTTCTTGGGAGACGTCGCGACGACTTTCTGTACTTGCGGCAGCCCGCCATGTGGCAACAGAAGCGCAGTTACCGGCAACCGCAGATCAGCTCCGGGACCAACTGAAAGGACTTACGGGTCGTTCGATCACCAGGGTCGAAGCCACTGCGGCGCTCCGCGATGCCGGGTTTGTTTATCAGGAATCACTGCAGTTGTGGAGCGTTGCAAACGAGGAACCAGCAAGCGATTAGCGTCCTTGGACCGTCGGTCTTACCCGGACTGCGTAAGTGCCCCTAGCCTGGAT
>Ga0182030_10022855_pt1 | contig 11612 bp, 13 predicted proteins | sample 812S3MmetaG_FD_121299 | JGI IMG/M metagenome (GOLD analysis project Ga0182030, IMG submission 121299) | Permafrost microbial communities from Stordalen Mire, Sweden - 812S3M metaG (Illumina Assembly) | ecosystem: Environmental > Terrestrial > Soil > Wetlands > Permafrost | place: Sweden... | reverse complement strand
GAGCCTGACTTCGAGCAATTCCCCCCGATCGGACACCGCCAAGGTTCGCGCACCGTTCCAATCGCAGACGCGAAGATGCAGGTCAACGATTCGGTGGACCTTGGGGGACACAATAAGAACCGCCGGGTAGTCGTGGAAGGTTCCCCGATGACCCTCACCGAGTCCGCGTGACCCGGGATAATGGCATCCCATTCGATAGGATTTTCGATGCCATGGGGTCGCTCACCTCAGCACCGTGAATCCGATTCGGGCGCGCGGAGTGGGTGGTTCCCGACGGAGCGCGACGGCCTGAGCAGGCATGACCAAGACGTGAGTAGCGACCCGACGATGTCAAACGGTTCGAGTTGTGGAGTATTTTGTGGGGCAAGAATCCGCCGTCGTCATGGAGGTGCTACTTGGCGATTGACCGGCGGCACACTGGGAGCCACCCCGACCAATACCCAGATCTTCGCCGCAAGGATCCCTTTGCGGGATCGCTTGCCGCGAGCTGACCCGCTTCGCAGGCACTTTGGGGTAGGTCTGTCGGTCACGCGAGACTCATTTACTTGGAACCATATGGGCAATAATCCGCGATAGAAGCCTTTTGTTCAGGTCAGTTATTCCGTGGAGACTGACCTCAACCGTCGTATCTTTGACGGTCGTTACGAACACCGTGTGACCTTGCATCAACTCTCCGGCGTCGATGATTTCGCGTCCACCTCGATGACGGAAACCGGAGTCATTGACAGGCTGGATGCCACAGTGCCAAATGTCCCATTTTCTGCCGCCATTTTTGATGGAACCTACTTTCAAGCCGACCCGACACGGGACAACGACGCGGCGACCCTGCGCGACCGCGTACACGACGAAGTGACCCACGCCTGGTTGCATTCCCACATAGCTCTGTGGAGCCGAGAATACTACTTGCGCGAGAAAACAGACGCCGAACACGCAGGTATAACCACACGGGTTTGCCCTGTCGTTCTCGCACCAGGGATTGTCATATTGACCCTTGGGTAGGACCAACGGACAGAGGACATCGAGGTCGACCGATCTTGCGGCGATTTCACATCTTGTGACCTCAGCATTGCTCGCCGGACGAAGATACCGCGAGAGCGCCCCAGTATTCAGGTGCGAGGGCGTCGTTCCGCGTGCCGAGGACGATATTGCGAGGGCTAACAGGGGCAGTAGCGCCATAAGTCCGATCCGGGCCACCGTAACGCGTCGCCTAGAAGCCACTATGGCTAAGTCTACTTGTCAACGCGAAAGCGCCCCTTTGCGCCGGGAAGGCGGGACACGTTGGCGCTAGCGTGCCCCCGTGAACTTTACGACCACCACAACGCCGAATCCGAACCGGATCATCAACCACGCCATAGCCAGTGGCCTCAAGGCCGACGAGCCCTGGCTTATCGTCCTCGGCGCCGCCTTCGTCCTATTGATCGCGATCTTCGCCTGGACGGGCCTCAGACGGCGAAGATGCTCCGCCCTTTGAATCGAATGCCTCACCTCGGCACCGGCCTGCCCCAATGCGCCGGTCTGGCAACAGGTCCCCACGGGCCCGATCTCGAGCCCGTGGACAATCTCTGTAAGCCGAACCGTCATTAGGCACCCTCAGTGGGCCGGCACAGATCCGTGAGTTGGAGTGAAACTGGAGGCGTCCGTATGACCCGCCCGTGGACATTTCGGGACCCGGGCGGGCGTCAACTGGGACGATCAACAAGGCTTGTCTTTGCGTCCCACCCGTGAACGCCGCCAAGAGATGGAGTAGGGCAACGCGTAGGGCATGCGTACCGCAGACACGCTATGGACATGCTCGATCGAGATTGAGCTTGCGAATGACAAGCGCAACGGCCAAGGAGCGTTTGCGTCACGGTGCGTACGCTGCGTACGCTGCGTGCGCACTGTAGCCAGTAGAGACCGACAACGTTGTCCCAACTTTGCGACATGCGCGATTAGTCGGCGAGAGTCTCGTCCAGGCGCAAATGGGGGGTTGGGTCTACGATGGCCATGTCGACTAGGTCGTTCATTGCGTCTTGCATTGTACGCTTGAGTCCGAGACACGAAGGACTCTGCTGTAGCACGTATAGGAATCGAAACCCATTTTTGATGATCGCCCTCTGGCCATTCAACAACGGCTAACCACAACCCTCAGCGTCCGAGTGGGACCTGTTCGAGCTGGCGAAGGAAGGCCTAAGCAAACCCCAGCTAGAGTGGGCAGGATGGCTTTGCGTAAGCCGTCATAATCGCAGTACACCATGTGTTCATAGTCAATTTCCAAGTCCCGCCTGTCAGGATTGCGTCCCCGCTGACTTGCGCGTTTCGCCGGTCCCTGCCAATGATGAATTGTATTCCGGCAAGTTTCGGACCTTCGAAATCAATATGAATCCGACTCACATGTTCGATTCTCGGATCCCAGACGATAAAACTCGTCAAGTGCGATCCACCGGAGACTATAGACAGTTGCTTTGTGAGAGGTCCGCGCTCAAGCGAATCGTAAATTGAAGCTTCGATCAATTTCCGGGCACGAAGGCCATCTTTCGGGGTCGCTCCACCTGGGCATTGGAAAGGTCCCGTATCGTAGGTATCACACCACGTCTCCATCGAGACATGCCACGCTCCATTCGTGAACATCTCGCGCCCTTGATGTAAGGCACCCACTTCAAGATTGTTGGCAAATACGCGATAAATAACTGATGCTGATGTATCAACGAGTTTCATCTGGAGAACCCTCACTGACACAGGGAACTCCGCACTTGCCGTGATGATGCTCTGGACTTGAGAAGACAACTTATTGCCATCTTGAAGATTGGCCACTACTGAGGATGCCGTGCGATCTTTGCCAAATGTTGCCACCCATGCCTCTTGAGCGCCCGCCAGGGTCTCGCCAGACGGGCGCTCAAGTCCGGCAGCCTCACGCGGTACCTGGGCCAAGACTGCGGTGGCAATAAGGACGATGAAAAGGGAACATTGCAAGCTAACGAGTCCGATGTGCCTAATGCGTATCACCGGTCCGAAAATTCGGTTAGGAACCATACTTGAGTCCTTCCGTTGACAGCACTGGACACATCGAATATGTCAGTGCAGGGTTCGATTCAGCAGCGTTCAGCAGGAAAACGAAGTACCGCTGGTGTTGGGGGCGTAGTAATCGACACCGCCCCATACGGCATGCGTTCGATAGCTCCATGTCCCGCTAGCGCAGTTTCCGAATGCTTCTTGATATGTGGAGGTATCGTTGTTGTCACAAGCCGTGCCGGACCCGTGGGTTCCGTTGGCATTGACCACCCACCCGTAAATGCTGTCGATCTCCTGACACGTCTTGGTCAACGCCAAGGTCGGCGAACCAGTTCCGCATCCGGTTAACGCCGATATCCCATAGGCGGTTTCGCTCGGCGGGTACACACCGATACTGTGGCAGTTGAGCGTTCCAGCACTTGCTGGTATCGCACCAATCACTACAGCGCCAGACATTCCACCGATGCTTCCCAAGGCGAGAGATGCGATCCCCAAAAGCTTTGCTTTCCTTCCACGCATGACTTTCTCCTATTCATTTCTTCAGGCCAGGATTGACCCAATTGGAGCGTGCATGATCGTGTGAGGGACATCAATAGAACTCGCCTGAATCGCCTGATTTCGGCACATATATGACGCAATTAAGGCGGTGTCGTCGATGACATTTGCACCGGGCGCAGTGACTGCGACAGTCGTGGAACTGACAACATCTTGACGCCGCGGGTGCCAGTATGCAGGCAGCCAGTACTACCCACTGATCACGACGGGAAACACCTTGTTGGTCGCATAGACGTTAATGCGGTACCAAGTACCATTCTAGTATCAACGGAATGGATGGGGATACTTGAGGCGACGCCCCGGACCATGGGTTCAATTGCCTGGTGCCAGAGCAGACAAGATGGGGTTCGATGACCCGCTACCGCTCATCTCATCGAGCGGCAGTTTGACAAGTCCGATTGCGTATAGCACAGCGCCGGATCCACCTGGATCAAGATGGATCGCATCGAGGCCACCGGACCGGACCTCGACGACGCCTTGAGCGCAGACAACCGCATTCCATGGTCGACAACGTTCCGTCATCCGCCACGTCAGATTTTTCGTCGAAACGTACTCCGCCGGATATGGGTCATAGGTCCAGTGGAGCGAAGTCCCAACTTTGGACCGAGCGATGCTCTTGTAGAGTTCATTCAAGGCGGGAACTCCGTTGAATCCATATTCCTTATTACCTGCAGATCCTAAGTAGGTGCCGGCAGGTGTCGCAGGGTTTCGCGGTGGCGTCGCCGACAAATACACGGCTGCACCGTGTTTGCTGGCGTATGTTGCCATCTCGGTGAGCGCCTCTCTGTAGCTTGCCAGAAGGGCGGCAATCGTATAGTTACGAGACGAGTTCACACATCCCGTGATTCGTGGTTCCAGACCTGGATTACCAGTGAAAGCAAATACAACTGCAGCTGGATGAATACGTTGAAAAGTAGTTGAGAACTTTAGGTGATCACCCGAAATGGGATCCACGTACCCGGTGTTCCAATCACACGGTGCTGATCCCGATCCACCTTCCGGCATGATTGGAGTTGATGGAAGGTTCCAAGACCGTAAGGCTTGAGTGGCCTGCACCACGAGGCTGTCCCCGACAACAAGGATTGGCCCGTTGTGGTCTTGGACGATATCTCCGATCTTGATCGAGGATAGCCCCCACGAGACAGAAGCAACGAGGACGATGAACAAGGCAGCAAACAGGGTTCGCCGAGGCCGTCGAGGTGATGTACCTCCAACAGTCCCGTCCTCGGGCAGGGAATTTGGACGCGCAAGATCAAGGGTCTGGGTCACAATGGTTCTCCACTAGACCATCAGGCGACCAATGGCCAACTTGTGATGCCTCCTGGCTAGGTCAGGAAGACGAGGTAGATTTCACCTTGGAATACCCGGTTGGGCACACGGATGAATCAATGACGAGAATTTGATCCTGCGGGGAAGACGACGTTCCCGAAATCGTGCAGTACAAAATGCCCGGCGAACCGGATGAGAAGGAGAGCGTATTGGTCGCGGGAATTCTTCCCGGTTCGCACATCGTTCCCTCCACGATGTACGTAATCGATGCTCCATCAGAACCAGGCGCTGAGCATGCAGTGACGGTGACAGGCATGGAAGGTGAACTCGCTTGAGGGGGAGCACTGGAGTCAGCAAGCGCCCACCCAACTCCTCCACCGCCAATAGAGAACGCAAGACCCGCGATACATAGCAGTCCTCCCGCTCGGTGGCGGCGAATGCGATGAATCGGCTCATTCTTCCTTCTCCGAACCGGCTCGTTCTGCATCGATTCAAAGAGGAGCGCTCGCTGACGGGACATCTCCTGCGCCGTCGGCTCTACATCAGCGGGACGCAACCGTTCAATAATGTACAGATCCGGGTCCATGTTCACTTCCTTTGCAACGTTGGGTGAGAAGCTCGGCATCGTCTCGTTGTTGGCTCAAAGCAGCCAGATGGCGCCTCGCGTGATGGATGCGTGATCGAACAGTGCCGACGGGAACATCCACTACCAAAGCAATTTCTTCATAACTAAGTCGTTCCCAGACGTAGAGAAGAAGCACTTCAAGCTCTGCATCCTTTAGACCGTCGAGAGCAGCAATGACGTCCGTCAGTTCTTGGCGCGTCCCGATCTGATCAATCAGATTTTCTTCCAACGAACACCTGGAGACATAAAGCTCACTAGCAACTCGATTCACGGCACGAGATTGCCGATCTTGTCGCCTTGCTTCGTTTCTTATGATATTCAGCGCTATCCCATAGAGCCAGGGTCGAGCGCTTGACCGGCCAAGGTCGTAGCGGCGGCGCTGTTCGAATGCCCGCACAAAAACCTCACCTGCAACATCCTCCGCCGACGCACGACCAACCCGGCGCTGGCAAAACAGATACAGCGCGTTGAAGTGCGCTTCGAAAATCTTTCCGAATTGGTCTGGATCGATCCAAGAGCTTTCAATGACGGTTTCATCGCCCACTGATACGTATATTCGCCCTTCTGAAGTGAAGGTTCACATTTGAACAGAAATCTATGCCTTCTTGGGGTCGAGCGAGCCGCCGGGCCCCTACCTCGGGAGTAGACCGTGACGCTCAGCCCACAAGACCGCCCCGATTCGGCCTTTCACTCCAAGTTCCCGGTAGAGGCCATCGAGCACCCGATGCATCGTTCGAGAGGACATATGGAATCGCTTCGCAAGTGACTCGATGGGAGTCTCTTCTGCGAGTGACTGCAGCCACAGGATTTGCTCATCCGTCAGAGGGAGTCCGATATCAGCCATCCCCATTGATTGGGCAGGGAGCGTCCGCCGCCGTTCCAAGGTTGCCGCTAGCTCTCGTGCCATCGTTTTGATGTGTGCTTGTGACTCGGTCTCACCGTCAATGACGAACTGGGCTCCGCTCGCCTTGGCTGCGGCTACGGTGCTCCTCGTTATTGGTGCGATCGCGGCAACGAGAACGGAACTTGGATGATGCACCGATAGATGACGAACAAGCTGGTGGCCACGGCCTCTACTCAAGGCGACAACCAGAACACCCCGTCTACCCTCAGCTCGTTCCTCGTAGAGAAATGCCAATGGATGTTTGACTTCAACAATATGTAGGCCCTGAACACGGAATTCGCTGGCCATGAGGGGTACCAGGCTATTCGTCAGCCCGTGTAGCCCCACGGGTATCGCAGCAGCGTGTCCCAGTCCGCTGATCCGTAGGGGTTGATCGACTGGTACCACCACGTCAAACTCCGGTGAAATGCCATTGCCGTGAGCGGCGCATGGGCGCGCGAAACTAGGCACCGGCCGGGTGCGTGACGAGGTGAAGTTGTCGACGAGGTGTGTTTACGCGGCCTTTTCGCTAATAGTGACGGCGAACCCGAGGGCCTCGATCCGGCGTTGGAGCCGCTTTGCCTCAATGGCCGGATCGTTTCGGCGCTCGAAGTAGTCGGCACCGGGGTCTTGGTAGAGAGCGCCCGTGCTGAGGAGGTGCCAGGCGGTGTCGAGCAGGGAGTTTGCCACGGCGACGGCTGCCTTGTTCGGTCCCCGGCGCCGGGCGATGCGGGAGTACTGGGCCGAGTAGTAGCTGCCCTTGGTGCGCGCGGCCGCACGGGCGGCTTCGATGAGGGTGCGCTTCAGCCACGGTGCGCCCTTGCGGGTCCCGGCCGGCCGCTTCTTGCCCGCCGACTCGTAGCTGGCTGGGGCCACTCCGGCCCAGGCGCAAAGGTGCCCGGCCGTTGGGAACCGGCTCATGTCGGCCCCGGTCTCGGCCACGATGATCTGCGCTGTGGTCACCGAGATCCCCGGGATGGAGGTGAGCAAGGTGACCTGGGGCTCAAAAGGGAGGACCCGGGCACAGATCTCGGCGCTGAGGGTGGCGATGGAGGCATCCAAGAAGTCGAGGTGGTCGATCACCTGGCGGCACAAGATGGCGTGGTGAGCCCCGAAGTTGCTCTCGAGCGCCTCTTCGAGCCGGTCGGTCTTCTTGCGCATCACGCCCTTGGCCATGTCGGCCAGGACCACCGAGTCTCGCTCGCCGGCGATCATGGCCTCGATCATGGCCCGGGAGGACTTGGACCACACCGAAGATGCCACGGAGGTGAGTTTCACGCCGGCGTCTTGGAGGATTTTCTCCAGCCTTTGAATCTCGTGGGCCCGGGCGTCGACCTGGGTCTTGCGATACCTGGTCAGCTCGCGGAGCTCCCTGATCTCGGGCGGGGGCACGAAGGAGGGGCGCACCATTCCGTGCGCCGCCACGTCGGCCAACCACTCGGCATCGGAAAGATCGGATTTTCGACCCGGAACGTTCTTCACGTGCTGGGCGTTACAGAGCCACAGCTCTTCGAAGAGCCCTTCGAGCGCGTAGTAGACGGTGCGCCAATAGATCCCCGTCGCCTCCATGGCCACCGTGTTCACCCCTGCGTCCATCAAAAACGCGGTCAGCTCGGCCAGACCCGTCTGGGTCGTCGCGAACCGTGCCTTTGCCACCTCGACCTCTCCGCCGGGCAACGTCACCCTCGTGCAGGCGACCACGCTGTCGCGGTGGACGTCGAGGCCGCCCACCTTGTCTCTTATTTGCTTCATGTTCACCTCCTGGTAGTTGTCGGAGGCCACCGGGAGAGGACCACGGTGTAAAGCGGAATCTCCGGTTCGTGCTCGTAGCGACACTTGGTGGTCCCCACGGCCCCGCGCCAGACTCTTAACGCGCACGCGGCTGCAAGATTGTTTCGGCGACCACACCCAATGGCCGCCCGCCATCATTTCATCCCTTGATGGTGACCGGCCAGGTCATGGGGACTCTTACCCGAAGGTGGGACTCGGTTCAAAGATTCTGGAGGCTGGTAGACACTATTGTGGAGGTTCTGATCAGACGGTGTGACAGATGTTGGCTGCGGGGCGTCGGGACTTGAGTGGCATCCGTACTCTTCATCATCGCAACAACAGTCTGGGTGACCTAGCGATCCCGGCATCGTAGTAGTAATTGAACCGGCCATGAAGGCCCCGCTCGATGCCGGCGATCAGCGTCAACGACGTAGCAGCCCAAGCGGTACTGGTGAAGGAGATGCAAACATCAGAATTTGACGTCGTCGGAGCGGGATCGAATGCTTCGGCGATTCAGCTTTTGAACGAACGTCGCTTCAACAAAGCGGCAAGGTTCAACCAGTCGTGCGTCGAGGCCCACGACCAGCGCCGTTTACCACAATAGGGCTTGGCCGACCGTGCTCGGTTCGGGGATGGCTCTCTTCGACGAGGCAACACCGTTCGATCTCAAGCTCGTTGACTCCACAAGCTTCACCAATGGAGTCCAAACTCTCGCCTGCCACCCGATCTGATGCAGCGCGTCCTCAACAACTCAGACCACCCGGCGCTGCGCCTCGACCCACTTTCTGAGCTGACACCCGGCGCTGCGGCTCGACCAACGGTCGCGCAAGCGAACCCCGTGCGGCACCGGCCCACGTCAGCCAGGGTCGCCGGGAGGCGTCCCGTAGGACCTGTCCGGATAAGTGTCCGGTGACGGGGGGCGAAATGAAGCCGACGGGTCCCCAACAACTCGACCGGTGGCCTCTATCGAACGTGGCGCCTGGAACCGACCTCTCGGAGAGCCTTGAGCCGCGAGAGATCGTCAACGTCCAATGCCACGACCCGGGCTCTGCCCGCGTCCTCGGTGATGCTTGGCTTCGTGCAGGAGGTTCTTACTCATCGCCACAAGAGAGCGAATGTCGTGTGTACGCTCGTGCGGAACCAGCTCTTGTACCGAGTTCGTCTCAAATCGGTTGTGCATAGTCGCGATCTCAGCCGACAAGGTATCGACGAGCAGTTTGGCCGCATTGAACTCCCCCCGGGCGGCGTGCGCATCAGCGATGGCCCGAAGTGTCCTTCCCATCTGGTCTATCAAGGCGGCCCAAGCGAGGGGCGAATCTCTGCCCAGTTGGGACTGGGCGACGATCGCCGTTACTCCTCGGAAGTCTCGCACCGCTTCGCGCTGCGGCGCAGGCTCATCGGGTCGGCTCTGCGCCGATCGAGCCAGAGCATCTGCTGTTGCCGCAAGAGGTCCTGGACTGTTCCCTTCCAAGCGTCTCGACCAGGCGGCGAACACCCCGGCGGCTTCCCGAGCCGCCCCGCGCCAGGCGCCGAGATCAGATACCGGGACCGCCCTTAATCGTTCGAGCGATCTTTCCACTGCCGCCACCGCCCGTCTCCAATCATCGGGGTGACCACGTAGAGCCTCCCTGCCGGCGGCAACCGACTTGGCGGCGCTCCATTCGACGACGGCTGCCCTTTGATCGTCTTTTGACACCTCCCAGAACTGGCGTAGATGCGGCAAGGTCAGGTCCTTGGCCAACTTCCCTCCGCCGAACCAGATCGGAGCGGCTCCATCCGTGGTCCTCAGCGCTACTGAGTACCCGACCACCGCCTCTCGGCCACCGGTCCCGAAACGGGGCCGCACGAGCGCCCCGCTCCCCCGCAGGCGCCGGACGAACTCAGCTTCGTCTTTGGAGGCGACCGAGGCCTCGCGGACCAGTCGGGCCAGGGTGATCCGTGGCGGTTCTGCCAAGTGCTCCCGCACCGTGCGCTCCACCTCGGCTCTGCTCAACCCGGGCATCCCCTTACCGTCCCGCCCATCGACGATGGTGAGGCCGTAGGCGTGCTCGAATTCGGCACAGGCTCGTGAAAGGGTCTTTCGGTCCTGCCAGACTTCCACCCGGCTGCCATCGAGTCGGACGAGAGAGGCGGCGATATGGACGTGCTGATTGCCTTGTGCGCTCGTCCCGTGCCCGACCGCGACCCAGGCGGCGGGGGCGAGGGTCTCCCGGTCGAAACCCAGCGCCACCATGAGACTGGTGGCGATCTCTCCCCACTCCTCGTCGATGAGGGGTCGATCCCCCGGGGGTAGCGACAACGAGACATGCCAGATGTGGCCCCCGGTCGGGTATTTTCCGTAGGAGTCGTTGGCGGCATCGAGCGATGCCCCGAGGTCGGCAATCTCCTGGGCGCTGAGGGTGCGCCCTTCTTCAGCCCACAGGGCCACACCGCTGGCAATGACCCGTTGGTCACGGTGCTCGTTGGCCTTCCCGGGCCCGAACAGATAGCGCATGAGGCCCCGGCCAGAGGCTCCCTTGGAGATCTTCCCAATCATGGGAACGTCTCGAAGGTCGACGCGAGCGCATCGGCTCTCTCCGACACGAAGCCTGTCGCGCTCCTCACCGTTGCCAGTACGGACTCGATCTGGGCGGGGATGGCGCCATTGGCATTGGCCCACTTGGTCAACTGGTTGAGATTGTTGCCCGCGGCTCGGAGCACCGCTCGCGCTTGCATCAGCTCGCGCTCAGCTGACCGGCGGGCGGCACCCTCCCCGGCATGACCGGATAGTCCGGCCTCGACCAGGTACCGCTGCACCGAGACGCCCGCGGTACGGGCCCGACGTTCAAGAGTGCCGTGTTCGTCGTCACTCAAGCGCACAATGACCTGTCGGCGCCGCCCCCCGGGGATGGCGCGCAACCGATCTCGGCGGACGCTCACCGCGTCTTCGCACAGGTTCTCACCGTCGGACGAGATCGGCCGGTGTCTTGGTTGTCCGCCATCGGCAAGGCCTTTTCGCCCAGCGCAGCGACCTCGAATAAAGCTCGAGGACAGGCCCACGGCGTGGGCCAACGGCACCGCCGCCCCGTCCAGTAATACTGGACGTCTATCTTGCTGTCTCCTTCATGACGCGCGGCGACCTTCATGATCGTCGCGCTGGTCGGAGAAACACTGAGCCCTACGGGCTCTCGTTTTGTCTTCGCACTTCGTTCGAACAGCGGAGCGTTTTCCTCACAACGGTGCGACTGATGGAGAACGACGGCAGTTGAGATGCGATGAGCCCTCGTTCCTCGTGAGCAAGCGCAATGTCGCTCCCACCAGGGCAACGAGGGCGAGAACGCGAGTCCCCCGTAGCGTTGCCAAGCGCATTGGATGTGATTCGGCGGCCGTCGATTCGGTTGGTTTGTTCGCATGCAAAGAACTGGGGGGGCGAATCGGTACGCGCTCTTTGCTACTTGGTGAATCCTTTCGGCGTCGTCATGAATGGGTTCATGGTGGCCACCATGAACCCATTGCGCTGGGATGATGCTCGGCGCTCCG
>Ga0182030_10022852_pt1 | contig 11613 bp, 11 predicted proteins | sample 812S3MmetaG_FD_121299 | JGI IMG/M metagenome (GOLD analysis project Ga0182030, IMG submission 121299) | Permafrost microbial communities from Stordalen Mire, Sweden - 812S3M metaG (Illumina Assembly) | ecosystem: Environmental > Terrestrial > Soil > Wetlands > Permafrost | place: Sweden... | reverse complement strand
GCGTACGGATCGGGTAACGACGGAAAGGCTGCAAAGGGATCGAGCGCGGCGACGATCGGACGCTTGTCCTCTTCGAGCCACGGTAATGAGCCGAGCGGCAGACGCAAGCCCGCGGGTGAGTCTCCCGGCACGAGTTGCACGCGCCCCGCACGCGTCGACCATTGTTCCGAGCGCCAGCGGCGTTGATCGGCCGCATTCCAGCGCTGCACCGGCAGCACGTAGGCGGCCGGTGTGTTCAGCCCGCGCCGGAATGCGCGCGCAAGGCGCGCACGTTCTTCGGGGTCATCGAGTTTTGAATCGAACGTCGTGACGTTTTCGGGCAGATCGGCTTCTTTGGTGACGAGCGTTCGCGCGTCTTCGTAGGCGGGCGCGACGAATACGGGATCGATGTCGATGCGCCGTGCGATGCCGCGTGCCAGTGCGGCCGCATCGTCGCTGGTCGGATTGCCGTCGGCGCTTTCGCGCGCGATGCGATCGGCATCGCGCCATAAGGGCATGCCGTCACCGCGCCAATACAGCGCGAAGGCCCAGCGCGGCAGCGATTCACCGGGATACCACTTCCCTTGGCCGTAGTGCAGCATTCCGCCCGGTGCAAAGCGATCGCGAAGGCGCCGGATCAGCTTGTCGCCGAAGTCGCGCTTCGTCGGTCCCACCGCTGCCGTCGTCCATTCCTCGGCATCCATGTCGTCGATCGCAACGAACGTCGGTTCGCCGCCCATCGTGAGGCGCACATCGCGCTCGCGCAGGGCTTCGTCGACGCGATCGCCGAGCCGATCGATCGCCGACCACTGCGCTACGGTGTACGGCTTGGTGACGCGCGGAGGTTCGTATACGCGCGTGACGGACATCTCGTGGCCGAACGTTACCTCGCACGGATCGACCGTGCCCGAAATCGGCGAAGCGGAGAGGGGGTTCGCCGCGCAGGCAAGTGGGATGTGTCCCTCACCGGCAAACAGCCCCGAGGTCGGATCGAGCCCAACCCAGCCGGCTCCGGGCAGATAGACCTCGCACCACGCGTGCAGATCGGTGAAGTCTTGCGTTGCGCCCGAGGGTCCATCGAGCGCCAGGACGTCGGCCTTGAGCTGAATGAGATAACCCGACGCAAAGCGTGCCGCGAGCCCGAGATGACGGAAGAGTTGCGCGAGCAGCCACGCCGAGTCGCGACACGATCCGGATCGGTTCGCGAGCGTTTCGTCCGGCGTTTGGACGCCCGGTTCCATTCGGATGAGGTAGCTGATGTCGCGTTGCAGCGCCGCGTTGAGCTCGAACACGAACGACGTCGTCGTCCGCTCGCTGCGATCGATCTCGGCGAGATACGATTCAAACCGCGCGCCCAATGGTTCGACGCGGAGGTAGGGCGCGAGTTCCGACGCTAGGTCGGGGTCATACGCGAACGGGTAGCGCTCGGCCGACGCTTCGAGAAAGAAGTCGAATGGGTTGATGACGGCGAGATCGGCCACGAGATCGACGGTCACGAAGAGATGATCGGTCGGCTCCGGGACGAGGACGCGCGCGAGCCAGTTGGCCTGCGGGTCTTGCTGCCAGTTGAGGAAATGGGCGCTCGGCTGGACATCGAGCTGATACGAGGCGATCGGCGTGCGGCAGTGTGGCGCCGGCCGCAGCCGGATCACCTGGGGTCCGAGGTGGATCGGGCGATCGTACGTGTAGCGCGTCGCATGGTGGAGGGCGACCCGGAGACTCATGCCTATTACACTCGCGTTCGGGCCGCCAGTGCCTACCGAGAATCGTGACGTTCTCCGGTGCGGTGGCGTACCTTGGGGATGGCGAACAGGTGTTCGCTACGGAATATCAGTTCGCTACGGCGTGGTGAGGCCTTGCGCGAACAGGTCGGCTGCCGGCAACGGCGTCTTGAGGACGCCGGCCCCGCGAAGCATGTCCAGAACGGGTTGCGCATCGGCCGAGCGAAGGCGCTCCGCGTAGGTCACGCGCGTTGCCTCCGGCGGCACCGGGACGCCGGCATATTTTTCGAGGATCTTGGCGCTTTGCGCGCGGTTATGGTTGGCCCAGATCCCAGCGCTGATGATGACGCGTTCGAACGCGCGCACGACGTCGGGATGCGCCTTCGCGTAGGCCTCACTCGTGAAGCTGCCGCTGATAAGGAATTTATCACCGATCGCGTCGTACACGGCGGCCAGCATGCGCGCGTCCGGCCCATGAACTGCGTCGTCGAGCGCCGGCTCGCTCACCGAGGCTGCATCGACTCTTCCGGCGAGCATTGCCGGAACGGTTGCCGTATCCGTGACCTCGACCCATTTCAAGCTCTTCGAATCGCCGCCGTTCTTGTCGATCCAATTGATCGCGCCGTAGTAACTGAGGTTCGAAAGGTCGCGGGTGGCGATGGTCTTGCCGTTGAGGTCGCTGGCTTTTTTATACGGTGAAGTCTTGAGCACGATGATGCCCGATGTCGGCGTCGCACTCGAGTAGATCGATCCCGGCGCGATGATAACGATCGGAACGCCCTTTTCGCGGGCAATGGCAAGGCCGGGAATCGTGAGCGACCCGATGGTCACCGAGCCGCCGATGACGGCAGCCACGACCGAACCCGGATTGTTCATCGACTGAATTTTGACGTTCAAGCCGGCCTTTTTGAACATGCCGAGATCTTGCGCGTAGAAAATCGTACCGCCGGAGTCGTTCGGCGTTCCGGCAACGACAATTTCAGGGGAATTGTCCTGGGCAACGGAGATCGCACCAGCCGCTAAAGCGGCGATTACGCTCACCGCAGCGATGCATGCAAAGCGGCGGGCTGCGCCGCGCATCACGCAGCTTTCACAGTTTCACGAACTGCCAACAGGATGCCGTCGAGGTCGGCCATGTAGTGGTCGCCCAGTTGCGTGCGCTCGAAAAGTTTCTTGCGTACGCCGCCCTCGGCACCGTTGCCGAACGCCTTGGGGCGCATCATCGGGTTGCGCGATGAAAATTCGTCGAGGTCGGCGTGAAACGTTTCGAGGCTCTCGACTTCAAAGCCGAGATGATCGAGCGCGGGCTTCTCGATGCCGCTGCCGAGAAAATCCGAAATGCGCCACGGTAGGATGACTAGCGCAATGCGTCCGTCGGAAAGGCGATATCCGTCGCCCTCTTTGGTTGCCGTGAGTTCGAGAACATCGCTGTAGAATTCAGCTAGCATTTCGGGATCGACGGCGCGCAGCGCAAAGTGCGTGAAGACGCGTTCCTGATCCCAGGCCGGCTTCTCGTATACTTGACCGCGGTTCTTGAGGCCCTTCTGCGAGAGATCGAAGTACGTGCCGGCCGGATCGTGTATGCCGAACGCCGCGAATGGCCGGTTGCTGGGCCGCTGAATGATCTCGATTTTCGGATACTTCTTCGCAACGCGCTCGCGCACGGTGTCGATGTCATCGACCTGCACGCCGAAGTGGTCGATGCCGGCTTGGCGCCCCGGAAAACGCGGGATGATCTGCATCCCGACGTACCCGTCGCCCATCGCCATCGCGGAGGCCTCATTGCGTGCCGTCGAAGCGGTCTTGAGGTCAAAAAGGGCCCGGTAGAAGACCGATTGAGCGGCGTAGTTGTCGGAGATGAGCGCCACGTGGTTGAGCTTTGCGAACATGCTCAACCCGTGGTAGGCCGGGGATCGAAAATCCTGTCAGCTGCCCTCCGGATTTGGCGCGCGCCACGCACGCTCGAAGGGCAGCCGCCAGGCATGGGGGGCGACGAGTTGGTGGATGGATTTCGGCCCCCACGATTCGGTCGGATAGAGGCGGACCGGCGGAGGCGCTTCCAGCAAGGGGCGCGATACTTCCCACAGCCGCTCGATACCCTCGGCCGTCGTGAACAGCGTGTGGTCGCCGCGCATCGCATCGAGAATCAAGCGTTCGTAGGCCTCGAGCACGTCGCCGACCAGACCCGTCTCGTGCATCGCGAATTGCAGACTTAGCTTCTCCAAACGCATGCCCGGGCCCGGGCGTTTGCCGTAGAACGACAGCGACATTTTCGAGGCGTCCGCCAAATCGAACGTCAAGTGGTCGGGACCTTCGGCGCCGACGCCCGACCCGACGGGGAACATGCTCTTGGGCGGTTCGCGGAAAGCGATCGAAATGATGCGCTGCCCTTCCGCGAGGCGCTTGCCCGTGCGCAAGAAGAACGGCACGCCGGCCCAGCGCCAGTTATCGATCATGCATTTTAACGCGACGAACGTTTCGGTATCGGATTCACGGTCGACGCCGTCTTCCGAGCGGTATCCGCTGTATTGCCCGCGCACGACATCTTTCGGATCGATCGGCATCATGCAGCGAAAGACTTTATTCTTTTCCTCGCTGATGGGTCCGGGCTCGAGCGACGTCGGCGGCTCCATCGCCATGAACGCGACGATTTGAAAGAGATGCGTCACCACCATGTCGCGAAACGCGCCGGTCTGCTCGTAAAATCCGGCGCGGTGATCCAGTCCGAGTTTCTCCGGGACGTCGATCTGTACGTGATCGATGAAGTTGCGGTTCCAAATCGGCTCGAACAAGCCGTTCGCGAAGCGGAACGCCAGAATGTTTTGTGCCGGTTCCTTGCCCAGGAAGTGGTCGATCCGGAAGATCTGTTCTTCCGCGAACACTTCATGCAACTTACCGTTCAACGTCACCGCGCTTTCGAGGTCCGTGCCGAACGGCTTTTCCATGATGATGCGCGACCGTTCGACCAGTCCCGCTTCACCGAGCAATCGCACCGTCGACAGCGCGGCGTTGGGTGGTACGCTGAGATAATGTAAACGCCGCCCCTCGCCGCCTACGATTTGCTCGGCCTTTTCCACCGCCGCCCGGAGCGCGGCGGCGCCGGAGGCAAGCGGCACGTAGTCGAGGGTTTCCGCGAACGCGACCCAGTCGTCCTCATCGATCTTGCGCGTAGAAAATTGATCGAGTGCCTCGCGTGCGAACGTGCGGAAGCCGTCGACGTCGAAGTCCTCGAGCGAAACGCCGATGATCCGGCAACTCGGGATAAACCCGGTGCTCGCGAGGTGAAAGAGACCCGGCAAGAGCTTCCGCCGAGCCAAATCCCCCGTCGCACCCACGAGCACGACCACTTGCGGATATCGCGGGCCAACCCCGGGCGGGATCTTTCTCAACGCACTCATTCCTATGTAGGTCGCCCTCGAATGGCCGCGGCCTACCACACAATGTGACGCCGCTAGCCGCTTCGACTGTCCCGAAGACGCAAAGAAGGCGAGCGATCCCGCGCGAGCAATCCCGCCGTAGGTGACCAGCCGGCGTAACGTTATCGCATATTTCTTCGCGTTTCTGACCGCCGAAGGCGCCTCGCAGATACTGGCGGTGGCCGTCGGCTGGACCGTATACGGGATTCACCACCGGCCCTTCGACCTCGGCCTCGTCGGTCTCGTGATGTTCACGCCGTCGCTCCTGCTCGTTTTCGTTGCGGGGCATGCCGTCGACCGCTACGATCGCAAGCGGATCGTCGTCGTGGCGGCGCTCGGCGTGGCCGGGTGCGCGTTCGTTCTCTCTGCACTGGCATTCGCGAACTTGCGCAGCCTCGTGCTGATGTTGACGGTGCTGTTCGCGCTGGGCATCGCGCGCGCGTTCGGCTCCCCGGCGGAGCGAACGATCCTCGTGAATATCGTTGAGACGGCGGATTACATGCGCGTCCAAGCGCGGTATGCATCGCTGCGCGAAATCGTCGTCATTACGGCTCCGGCGATTGGTGGTGCACTCGTGGCCTTCTCGGACTTCGCGACGTTCGTCACGGCCGGCATGATGACGATTGGGGCGGCGATCGGCTTTTCGATCCTTCACGTTCGCCCCACGATTCGCGCCAAGGGTGCCGGCATCAACCCGGGCTCGGCGCTCGACGGCGTTCGGTTCATTCGTTCGCGGCCGGTCGTACTCGGTGCGATCTCGCTCGATCTTTTCGCCGTGCTCTTCGGTGGTGCGACGGCGCTGCTCCCAATCTACGCCGATCAGATTCTGCACGTCGGCGCGGTCGGTTTCGGCATGTTGCGTAGCGGGAGCGGCCTCGGCGCTTCGGTGATGGCGATCGCGCTTTCGCATCGCACGCCCAACCGGCGCGTCGGCCGCACGATGCTCGCCGCGGTCGCCGGCTACGGCCTCGCAATGGTCGTGTTCGCATATTCGCGGACGCTCTGGCTTTCGATCGCCGCGCTCGCTTCGGCTGGTGCGCTCGACATGGTGAGCGTCGTGATCCGTCGTGGGCTCGTGCAACTCAACACACCGGATGCGATGCGCGGACGGGTGGCCGCCATCGAGAGCGTTTTCGTCGGCGCTTCGAGCAATCTCGGAGCATTTGAATCGGGGACGGCGGCGCAACTGCTGGGCCCGGTGCTCGGTGTCGCGCTCGGCGGCGTTGCCACGCTCGGCGTCGTCGTCACGTGGGCGCTCGCGTTCCCCGCACTGCGCGCTAGCAATCGTCTCGCCGACATGGCTGAGGAATAGTTTTGCGAACGACTTCGAAAGGAGCGCCATGATGAATATTTCTTGCGTGCTCTCGCGCGCGATCGTTTGTGTTGCCGGCGTCGCTTTCATGCTGTTCGCGCCGGCGGCACGCGCTGCCGATCACCCCGATCTCTTCCGCGTGATGTCGCCGGATTTCACCGACAACGGCGCGCTAAAGCCCTCAAATCTCGGTACGGGCTCGAGCCCGCGTGGCAATTGGGATTGCGGCGGTCAAAACATTTCGCCGGCCTTCGCATGGTCGCAAGCGCCGGCCGGGACCAAAAGCTTTGCCGTGATCATGGACGATCCCGATGCCGCATCCGGCATCGGCAACAACCATTGGATCGCCTACGACATCCCTGGTTCCGCCACGACGTTGCCCCGCAACGCCGGCAACGGACAGTCAACTGCTCTCGTCGAGGGCAGCAACGGCCGGAAGCTTCCGATCTATTCCGGCCCGTGTCCCGAACCAGGGGCCAAGCCACATCATTTCCTCTGGTTGGTGTTCGCCCTCGACGTCGCGCCCGGAACGCTGAAGCCGGGCTTATCGCGCGAACAATTCATGCAGCAGATCCAAGGCCACAATCTCGCCGAGGCCAGCCTGTCCTCGATTTACCTACGGTAGGGGCAGAAAGACCGTATACTCGACGGTTAGTTTTGCCTCTGCCTTGTACGGCGTGTTGGGTACGGCGAATGTGTAGTCGACGGCGTCGCAGTGATACGTTCCCGCCGGCAAGGTCTGCGCCGTCCCGGTAAAACCGACCGAACTGCTCAGCCATGCGACAAACTTGGGATTACAGGTATGCTTCGTGCCGACGATGCGCCAAGGCGGATTGGAATTATTGATCGTCGCGCGGCTATCCAATGGCGTGTTCGCACACTTCCCGGAGCCGGTGAAGTCCATACAAATCTTGACGTGGGACGGGTTGAAAAATGGGCTCGGTGGCTTGGTTGTGGCGGAGGCGACGCCGGTGGGGAGTAAGGTCGCGACGGCTAGAGCTGCCGCAAAAAAGCGCACGGCGTTGTTACGTTGCGCTTGGAGCCGGCGCTTGCGCCGGAAGGATGATCCGTAGCGCCCGACACTTGGTGACTCGGCACGAATAGAGAATATGGTCGGGTACGAAGTCTGAGGGCGCAACGTAAACGCGGCGAATCCGCGTCGCCGCGGCTTGGACTAGGCTGATTGATTCGTTGAGCTGATCGACGTAATCGCTGTCGGCGGTGATGCCGTCTTTGTCGGCCAGGATGATCGTCGGATCGTCGATGTAGGTCGTCGCAGTGCCGTTGCTAACGATGCCTTCGAAGACCCAGACCTGCTTTGCGGCCGGTGCGCTCGCAAACTTGTCGGTTGCACGCGTCGCTCCAAAATAGGTGGGCTTTAGCCGAACGACGCCGTTGAACGCCGTTGTGGGGTAGGTTGCCGACGTTCCGTTCATTTGGTTCGAGCCGCCGGGTGCCGGTGTCGGCGCGGCGTTGCCGGGCGATGCGAGAAGCGCCGCGGATACGGCGACCAACAAGGCGAGTTGACGTTTCATGCGAGTTCCTCGGCGCGGGTGTCATAGCGGCTCTTCCGGGCGTATATGCCACGCGCGCAGAAGTTCCGTTCCGAGGGTCTCAGCCTGACCGTTAATAGTGAGGCTCCGCCGGCGGATGCCGGCGAAGCCCGAAGTAACGCTGGGCGTGAGTTTAGTTACTAACTGCGGTGGTCGCTCGCACGGTGGCGAGGGCTCGCTCCAATTGGGTGATGTTGGGAAGTGGGGTGCGAAGTTGTTCTTCGACCATGTTTAGCGTGGGAACGGCGCAGTGCACGGTGTCGTTGAAGAGCCGGATCGGCGCGTTGAATGCGACCGGCACTTTCAACTCGATCAAGAGATCGAAGATGCATTGCCGTCGCGAGGCTCTAAAATTGGCGACGTCGACATAGAGCTTACTCTCCGACGGTAGGACGAACTCGCGGTAGCTGTCGCCGCTCACCTCGACGTTGTATTGCAGTGGGACATAGCCCGCGATGCTCGTACTCCAGAAAAACTCGCACTGCTGGGTCTGTGGACTCTCAAGCACGCGAAGCTCGACGTAGCCGCGGATCGTGTTGTTAGCGCTGAAGTCCCACCGGCGGTCGAAGATGATCGCTCTAGCGTTGCTGACATCGATCGAGTTTGTCTTGCTGAGTTTATCGGTTTCGGTAACTGCCATTTGTTACATCTCTCTTATGGAGCGTGTTAATGTTGGCTTAGGGTTACTACCTCGAGGCAAGGCGCATCATACAACTGCGTATCATGCAGTGCAACAAACCAATGGTCGCTTGGCGGGGCGCTTGCGCGAGGTGCGAGTTAGCGCGAGCGGAAAGGGCATCATATATGGCACGCGTCTCGCTCATCGAAGAGTCCGCTCATCCCGAGCTCGCCGAACCCATTGCTGCGCTACGGAGTGGCCGGCGCGGGGAGCTCATCAATGTGTACCGGCTGCTACTTCATAGTCCGGACATTGCGATGGGCTGGTTTGAATTGCTCAATGCCGCGCGGTTCAAGACGGAGATCGACGATCGCACGCGCGAGATCGTCATCATTCGCGTCGCGATTCTCAATGCGGTCGACTACGTTATCAACCAGCACGTTCCGAAGCTCGCCCTGGAAAGCGGGCTCACTCTCGCGCAGTGCGATGCCCTTCGCGATTGGCGCGCGAGCGACGCGTTTAGCGAGATCGAGCGGGCGGTGCTCGCCTACATCGACGCGATGACCGTCGACATCCGCGTTCCGGATACGGTCTTCGCCGAGGTCGCGCGGTTCTATGACGAGCGCCAGATTGTGGAGCTAACGGTCTTGGCCGGCGCGTACAATATGCATACGCGCGTGCTGCAGGCACTCAACATCGATCCGGAGGCGCACCACTAGCCGTGATTGTCGTCGAAGACGAGGTTTTCACGCGGCTCATCGGGGTTGTGCTCGACCCGCGCACGTCGCCCGAGCGAATCGAAGCCTTTCGCGAGTTTGTGGCCCATGACGAACCGGACTTCGCGGGTTGGTGCGCACGCGTGCGGGCAACGGTGCCGGAGCTGGTACCGTCCGACGTTCGTCTCGTCAGCACACAAGCTGAACTGCGTGAAGCGCTTCCCGACGCAACGAGCGTCGTCGTTGAGTCGCTGACGATCGGTCCGGCCGAACTCGACATCGCGCCCCGTTTGCGCAGCGTGCAAAAATTTGGAACGCTCGTCCGCAATATCGATCTGGCTGCATGCGCGGCGCGAAACATTCCCGTCCGCCTCCAGCGCCGCCGCGCCAACGTCGCCTGCGCGGAATGGGTGATCATGATGATGCTCGCGCTCGCGAGCAAATTGACCCGCATCGCGGGACGCATCAGCCCCGAATTGCTGGCTGAGGCCGGTTACACGGCAAAGGCGTTCCCCGCAGGGCATACCGCGCGTAATAACTGGGGACGCATTCCCGGCCTGCGGATCGCGTATGAGTCGACGCTCGGACTGATCGGCTTCGGTGAAATCGGACGTGAAATTGCGCTCCGCGCGTTGCCGTTCGGGATGCGCGTGCTCTGCACGCAACGCTCGCCGTTAACCGCCGCAGAAGAACGCGAATTCGGCGTCAGTTACGTCCCGCTCGACGAGCTTTTGACCCGGAGCGATTTCGTAAGCATCCAGCTGCCGTTCAACGACGAAACCCGTCATTTTCTGGACCGGCCGCGGCTCGAGCGTCTCAAGCCGGGTGCGTTTCTCATGAACGTCGCCCGCGCCGATCTGATCGAGCGCGAAGCGGTGCTGGCCGGCCTTCGTTCGGGGCGCATCGGCGGGTTCGCGCTGGATCCACAATACGCAGCGCCGGGGCGCTCGGACGACGAACTCTTGACCTTCGATAATGTCATTCTTACGCCGCATATCGCCGCCCAGCCACGGTTCAATGCACTGGCCGACCTCGCGGAGATCATCTCCGCCCTGAAGGGATAAAATGCGCTTTCTTCACCCGTTGACCCGCCTAGGGCTAGCAGCCGCGGTGATCGTTGGCCTTATGCCGCAGGGTGTCACCGCGCAAGAAGTCACAACGGTGAACGTCGGCGTGCTTAATACGATCACCGATATTCCGCTGATCCTGGCCGACCGCAAGGGTTTCTTTGGGGCCGAAGGCATCAAGGTCACGTTCACGGCGTTTGCCTCTTCGAGCAACATGGTTGTGCCGCTCGCGACGGGGCAGCTCGACGTCGGCGGCGGCGGAGCGGGTGTCGGTCTCTACAACGCCGTGGCGCGCAAGTTAGACATCAAGATCGTCGCCGATAAAGCGTCCGATCCAAAGGGTTACGGTTTCGAGTCGCTGCTCGTGCGCTCGGATTTAGTGAAGAGCGGCCGCTATAAGACGCCCAAGGATCTCAAAGGGATGACGATGTCGGCCAATCAGCCGGGCGGCGTCTCCTACATCATGCTGGTCGAGCTGCTACGGAAGTACGGGCTGACCCCGGCCGACGTGAACCTGCAAAACTTGGATTTTCCCAATCACGTGCTCGCATTGGCTAACGGCAAGCTCGACGCCACGATCACTGAAGAACCGTACGCAACGCTAGCGGCGAGCGGCGGCCAAGCGGTAAGCGTGATGACGAGCGATCAGTGGTATCCGAATCAGGAAATTTCGGTGCTCATCTATGGGCGTGATTTTCTGTCCAAGCGCGACCTCGCCGTGCGATTCATGCGCGCGTACTTGCGGGGCGTGCGTTACTACGACGCCGGCTTAAAGAACGGGCACATTGCGGGCGCTAACGCTACTGAGATATGCTCGATTATCAACGAGACGACGGAAGTTAAGACGCCCAAATTGTGTGCCGACATGATCGCGATGGCGATCGACCCAAACGGCAAACTCAACCTCGACGGCATGCGCATCGATCTGGCCGTATTTCACGGTGAAGGTCTCACGCAGGGCGATGTTTCGGTGAACGGCTCAGTGGACGAGTCATTCCTTGAAGCGGCCCTCCGGCAAATCGGCCCATACCGGCCGGCACGCTAAACGGACGGTGCATGTCCGTGCTCTGCCCGTTGCGCCTACTCGCCCGCTACGCGTTTATGTTAACGTAGATCCCTTGGCCGAAGCCCTGGAGCGTGAGAATCGGTAACGGTGTAATCCCAATCGACTCGATTGCCAGCTTCGAGGTGGTATCACCAATCGAGCCGACCGCCGCAAGTGTGATCCGT
>Ga0182030_10022851_pt1 | contig 11613 bp, 6 predicted proteins | sample 812S3MmetaG_FD_121299 | JGI IMG/M metagenome (GOLD analysis project Ga0182030, IMG submission 121299) | Permafrost microbial communities from Stordalen Mire, Sweden - 812S3M metaG (Illumina Assembly) | ecosystem: Environmental > Terrestrial > Soil > Wetlands > Permafrost | place: Sweden... | reverse complement strand
GATGTCGCCCTCAACATCGATGTCTTTGCCGATAGGGGACTCGCTGGGGAAGAGATCTTCAGCGGCGTCGTGGCCCAGCACGGCCACATTGGCGCGGCGTTCTTCCTCGGAGTCGGTCCACATTCGGCCTTCGAGCAGTTCCAGCTCCTGGACCTCTTTAAGCTGCGACGTGTCCCCATTCAGGATGGTGTTGGAAATCTTGTGGGTTCCCGCGCGCACGGAGACGGCGCCGAGACCGGTTTGAAAATTCTGGTAAGTCAGTTCAGGATCGACCGCAGTGACGTGGGGAAGGCTGCGCATGGCGATGCCGTCGTCACGGGTAAGCTTTTTGCGGTTCAGCTCTTCGGTTGTGGGGCGCTTGCCGAACGGCTCAAATTGAAAGCACCATAAGTCGTTGGTGCCGAGTGATTTTACGAAGGTATCGATGTTGGTATTGAGGCCGTTGATGGCGGACGAGATGAGTATGACGGTAGCTATGCCGATGGAGATGCCGAGCACAGTGAGACCGGAGCGCAGCTTGTTCTTGCGCAACGTCTCAAGCGCCATTTTTACGGATTCTTTGGAGTCGCTGAGTCTCATGAGTTCGCAGTTCTTAGTTCTGAGTTCGAAGTTCAGAGTTCTTAGTTCAAAGTCCAGAGTTCTCAGTTCTTGGTACTTTTGAGAGAATCCAACAGCCCAAACAGCATCTTTCTAACTTCTTCCGACAGGGCCTCTGCTTCGCCGATCATTTCTGGCCGTCCAAAGTTAAGAGCGCGCGCAATTTCAAGCTGAGTCTGCACTTCACAATTGGACCCTCGCGCAACGCCCAGGAATTGGCGAAATTCACCCTTGCTGATTCTTCCCTGTCCTTCTGCAATATTACTGGGAATAGAAACGGCTGCCCGCCGAAGTTGACTTGTGAGTCCGAACTGCTCCTCCCGAGGAAACTCCTGGCTCAATCGATAAACGGAAACAGTTAACTGCGTTGCGCGCTGCCAGACCGTCAGGTCTCGAAACGTCTGTCTCATGGAAACGAACTTCCCTTCTGCTTCCTACTCCCGGGATCTGTGAACTTCGAACTTAGAACTACGAAATGCCTTTACAGCTCCGATCGCAGCGCGACTATCGGGTCGAGCTGCGAAGCTTTGGCTGCCGGATAGACGCCGAAGAACAGACCAACGGCGGTGGCGACGAAGAGACTGATGAAAACGGACCAGAGCTCGACCTGAGAGGGGAACGAGATGATGAGCGTGATTGCCTTGGCCAGGGAAATGCCCGCAATGACACCGATGACGCCACCGGCCAGGGACATGGTGGCGGACTCGATGAGGAACTGGAGCATGATGTCTTGACGCCGCGCGCCCAGAGCCTTCCGCACGCCGATTTCGCGGGTGCGCTCGGTGACACTGACCAGCATGATGTTCATGATGACGATGCCGCCGATGACCAGGGAAATGCCGGCGATGGCCACAACCACCGCGCCGAAATTGTCGAGCATTTTGCCCAGCATGTTGGCAAAGGTTGCGCTGGAATCAATCGAGAAGGCGTCTGAGGTGCCGGGCAGCAGGTGGCGGCGGGCGCGCATGATGATGCGCAATTGGTCGATCAGGTTCTCCATCACTTCGCCGCCACCCCCGGCATCCACATAGACCTCCAGTGTGGAGTGGGAGCCGTATTGATGCAGGAATGAGGTGAGTGGGATGCCCACCCAGTTGTCCATGCTGGAGCCCATGGTCTTTCCCTGGCTTTCCGCGACTCCGATTACGGTGTAGGGGGTGCCGTCGACGCGGATCTCCTTCCCGAGCGGGTCGCCGGCGCCGAGGACGTTGTCGACGATGTCGGTTCCTATGATGGCAACGTGGGCACTGTGTTCATCCTCGGATTCAGTCAGGGAGCGCCCCTCGGCGATATTGAGATTCGCAATCGCAGGCATGGTCCAGGTGATTCCGCGGACAGTGGAGTCTGTGGTGGAGTGGGTCTGGTAAACGACTTTGCCGACAGTGGAGCGGTCAGCGCCGACGGACACGCAGGACCTGCACAGAGAGAGAATTGCCTTGTAGTCGTCGAAGGTAATGTCTTTTCTCTTCTGAAATTCGAGATATTCTTCGATTGTGTTCCAGACCACGGGCATCTTCCGGACGGTGATAACGCTGGCTCCGTAGGAGTTCAACTGTTTGGTGACAAAGCTCTTGGCGCCGTTGGTGAGGGTGACGACGGTGATGACGGACGCAACGCCGATGACCACGCCGAGGAGCGTAAGGATGGAGCGGAGCTTGTTGGCCCAGAGGGATTGGAGCGCGAGTTTGAAGGCTTCGGAGAAGAGCATAAAAGCTAGTTGTCAGTTATCAGTCTTCAGTTGTCAGACGGTCTGTGCGAATCCTTGAGCGACTCTAGAAGAGCGTAGATCATTTTCCCCACTTCGTGCGATAAACCTTCTGCTTCGCTCAGCAATTCGGGCCTTCCGAGGCTGAGGTTGCGCGCAATTTCAAGTTGGGTTTGCAATTCGAAATTTGAACCGCGGGCTACGCCCAGGAATTGCTTTGCCTCGCCGGTCGTCAGCCTGCCTTGTCCTTCCGCAATGTTGCTTGGTATAGAAACCGCAGAACGCCGGATTTGGCTGGTCAGGCCGTAGATCTCTTCGCGAGGAAACTCTTTGGACAGAAGATAAATCGTAGTCGCCAAGCGGATTGATTTCTGCCAAACCTGCAAGTCCCGGAAAGACTTCGACATGGAGCACCTCGTCTGCAGAGATCTGTGTCGATCTCACCATCGTGTGCTCATCCTCATCTTAAACTCTAATCCTGGCTGTGACCGGGGATAGCCGACTTGAGAGTACTGAAAACTGATCACTGACAACTGGCTCTACTCATACCGCAGCGCCTCAATCGGGTCCAGGTTGGCGGCTTTCCAGGCAGGGTAGATGCCGAAGACCAGACCGATTGCACAGGAGACGCCGAATCCAATGAGGACCCAGAGGGTTGAAAGCGTGGCGGGCAGGCCAATAGGCAGCAGGTAGACGATCCACGTGAGTACAGCGCCGAACGCAACGCCGATGACACCGCCGACGGCACAGAGGGTGACGGCTTCGGTTGTGAACTGGGTGAGGATAGTGTGTTTGGTGGCTCCGAGGGCCTTGCGGACGCCGATTTCGCGGGTGCGCTCGGTGACCGCGACGAGCATGATATTCATGACACCGACGCCGCCGACCATGAGCCCGACGCTGGAGACGGCGATCATGAAGAGGACCAGGCCGCCGGTGAGCTGGTTCCAGAGCTTGGAGAGGGAGTCCGGGCCGAAGATCTCGAAGTCGTCTTCTGCCTCCACCTTGACCTTGCGGCGGACGCGGAGCATTTCGCGAATTTCCTCTTCGACGAGCGCCTTGTTCTTGGGGTCGTCGTACTTGACGCTGACCCACATGTCCTTGTCTTCCGGATGCAGGTTGTGGAAGGTGTTCAAGGGGAAGAAAGCAGCGTTGTCGTTGGGATTTTTGCCGCCGCCGAAGGGCTGCTTGCGCTTGTCGAGCACGCCGATGACGGTGTAGAGGCCAGTCTCGATATTCACTTCCTTGCCGATGGCGTTCTGATCGCCGAAAAGCTCCTCCCAGGTGTCATGGCCGAGGACGACAACGTGGGAGGCGCGCTGGTCCTCATCGTCGGTGAAGAGACGGCCCTGAATGAAGGTCAGATCCAGCACGTCCGCCACCTGAACCGTGGAGCCGGAGAGAATGGTTCCGGCTACCTTTTTGCCGTTGTATTTCACGGCGACATCGCCAACGCGGAACTGCGCTTTAACGTGCTGGTGTCCGCCGTCGACGGCTACCACGTGGGGCAGGGTGCGCAGGGCGACGACGTCGTCGAAAGTGAGCTTTTTGCGCGCGAGTTGCTCCATGGTCGGGCGCACGCCAATTACGGGCATGTGGAAGACCCAGAAGACATTGGAGCCGAGCGAGCTGACCCAATCGGAAACCCGGTTGTTGAGGCCGCTGATGACCGACGACATGGTGATGACGGTAGTGACGCCGATGACGATGCCGAGGACGGTAAGCCCGGAGCGCAGCTTGTTTGTCCTCAAGGTATCGAAGGCCATTTTGACGGATTCGCGGGTTTGTCCTTGCGCCATGAGTGCCTCAGTTCACATTTCGTAGTTCATAGTTCACAGCCGAATTGTTCTTCGCGCGGAAAGGCCTGGGTCAATTTGTAAATCGCCACCGTCAACTGCATTGCGCGCTGCCATACTGCCAATTCTCGAAATGATTGCGCCATTGGGACTTTCTTTCTCTGCACACGGATTAAAGCAAGTGCGTGCCGTTCCAAACTGTGAACTACGAACTGTGAACTACGAACTGCTCTCCTACATCTCCGCCCTCAAAGCCGTCACCGGGTCCAGCTTGGCGGCCTTGCTGGCGGGGTAGACGCCGAAAAAGATGCCGACGGAAGTGGCCATAAACAGTCCCAGCAGGACGGCCCAGAGGGGCGCGCTGCTGGGCAGACCGACAAAGATGGTGAACAGCTTGCCGACACCGACGCCGATCAGGACGCCGAAGACGCCGCCGAGCAGGGCCATCAGGCCGCTCTCAAACAGAAACTGGAGCAGAATGTCCCGCTGGCGGGCGCCGAGCGCCTTGCGGACGCCGATCTCGCGGGTCCGCTCGGTGACGCTCACCAGCATGATGTTCATAATGACCACGCCGCCGACGACCAGGGAGATGGAGGCGATGCCCAGGACGACCCAGGCAAACAGGCCGAGCAACTGGTTGGCAATGTCCAGGAACGTGTCGTTGGTTTCAATCTCGAAGTCGTCGGGCACGCCGACCGCGTTGTGGCGGCGGCTGCGCATCAGCACGCGGACCTGGTCCTGTGCGCGCTCCATCACTTCGGGGCCGCCGGTAGCGCGGGCGTAAATGTCCACCGAGTCGTTGTATCCGTAGATCTGCTGGTAGGTGGTGATGGGCACCGCGACCCAGTTGTCCTGGGACTGGCCGAATGTCTTTCCCTGGCGATCACCAACGCCCACGACGGTGTAGGGGATGCCGTCCACGCGAATCTCACGGCCGATGGGGTCGCCCTCGCCGAGCAGGTTGTCGACGATGTCGTAGCCAATGATGGCGGCGTGGGTCCCCTTGTCCTCGTCGGCGGGGGTAAAGCCGCGGCCCAGAGCGATGTCGATGTTGTTGAGAGAGACCATGGTCCAGGTATAGCCGCGGACCTCGGTGTTGTTGCTGGAGTGGCCATTGACGACGACGTTGGTCGACTTGGCCAGCAGGGCTCCGACCTCGGTGCATTGATTGCAGTTGTCCCGGACGGCCTGGTAGTCGTCGATGCGCAGGATTTTGCGCTTTTGATAGCGGAAATAGTCATCGGCCGTGAAGATGACGCTGGACATGCGGGTGACTGTAAAGACGTCTGCGCCGTAGCCGGAGAGCTTGGTGCTGATGAACTGCTTGGCGCCCTGCACAAGCGTAATGACCATGATGACGGAGGCTACGCCCATCACCACGCCGATGAGCGTAAGGATGGTGCGCATTTTGTTGGCGAAGAGCGATTGCAGCGCGAGTTTGAAGGCCTCAGTGAAGTGCATGGTCTGCTTTCAGATTACAGAGGTCAGGTTACAGTGACGGATGACGGTATTCCGGACGTTCGGTTTCTGGTGCCGGAGATCTCCGGTGGCTATTGGATTGGACGCCTGGCAAGGCGTTCAGGCTTCGCCCAGGCGGAATGATCAGCGGTGGCCGGGTCTGTTTCTTGCGTTGATACGCAAAATGGGGCGCTTGAGTTCCGGGGACGCGGCAGCTTTGCCGAAAAAGGCCGGACGCCGCGATTTTTCAGAAACTTTGGGCCTTTGCGTAACGTAACATGGGCTGGACCGTTCCCTAAACTCGAACTCGCACCGAATCCCACTCAGATTCCTCGCCGGAGATGCACATGATCCGCAGCCGCTTCCTGCTTGTTCTTGCGTTGTTGTTCCCCGCCTTCGCCCTGGCCCAGACGCCCGCCGCACAACCGCCCCTTCTTCTGCGCAGCCCCTCGCTCAGCCAGGACCGGATCGCCTTCCGGTATGCGGATGACATTTGGACGGTGAGCCGCGAAGGAGGCGTAGCCGAGCGGCTCACGTCGGACGGGGAGGTAATTGCGGGACCGTACTACTCGCCGAACGGAGAATGGATTGCCTATTCGGCCCACCTGAATGGGAACAACGACGCATACGTAATTGCGGCCACGGGCGGGGTGCCTCGGCGGCTCACCTGGCACCCGGCGGGCAGCTTTGTGGCGGGGTGGTCGGCAGACGGCAAGGATGTGCTGATGACGGGCGGTGAGGCCAGCTACCGGCACTACTTCCGGCTGTTCCGCGTGCATGCCGACGGCTCCGGCGTTCCCGAGCCGCTGCCGCTTCCATCCGGCGCGCAAGGCTCGTTTTCGCCGGACGGAACGTCGCTGGCGTATGTGCCGATTCGGCGCATTCAGCCGGCCTGGAAGCGCTACGTGGGCGGAAATGCCACGCCGGTATGGATTGTGAATCTGAAGACGCTGGACGTGGTGAAGGTGCCCCGCGACAACTCGAACGATTCGAACCCGGTATGGGTGGGTGATTCGGTCTACTTTCTGTCGGACCGCGATAGCGCGGGAAAGAACGGCGGACCGGTTTCGCTTTACCGCTACGATGTCGCCAGCCAGCAGGTGAGCCAGGCGGCGCCCAATACAAGCTTCGACCTGAAGTCTTTCCAGGCCGGCCCCGGAGGGCTGGTTTACGAACAGTTTGGCTCGATTCACCTGTTCGATCCCGCCGCAAAGACGGACAAGATTGTGCCCATCCAGGTTCACGGGGAGCTGGCCAACCTGGCGCCGCGCCGCGTGAAACTGGACGCGGAAGAGATTCAAAACGCCGCTCTGTCGCCCACCGGCGCGCGCGCGGTGTTTGAGGCCCATGGGGAGATCTTCACGGTTCCCGCCGAAAAAGGCGAAACGCGCAACTTGACGGAGACGCCGGGCGTGGCGGAGCGCGATCCATCCTGGAGCCCGGACGGAAAAACCGTTGCTTATTTTTCCGATGCGTCGGGCGAGTACCAGCTTTACCTGCGCGACCAGACTGGGTTCAAGCCGCCCACGGTGATCGATCTTGGCCCCGACCCAAGCTTTTTCTACCATCCCACCTGGTCGCCGGATTCCAAGCGCATCGCCTATACCGACAAGCACCTGCGGCTGTGGTACGTCGATGTGCCGTCGGGCTTGCCCGCCGCGGCGGGCAAGCCGGTGCTGGTGGAACAGCGCATCTATGGTGGCGGCACGTTCGATCCGGTGTGGTCGCCGGACTCGAAGTGGATTGCGTATCACCGCGACCTGGTGAACCAACTGGACGCGATCTTTCTGTATTCGCTGGAAACCCACAAATCGACCCAGGTAACGGATGGCATGAGCGATGCATCCAGCCCGGCATTCGACCTGAATGGAAAGTACCTTTACTTCCTGGCTTCAACGGACGACGGGCCATCGCAGACCGATAGCCTTTCGGGCCTCGACCGCGCGCAGTCGAGCGCTGCTTATGTCGTGGTGCTGGCCAAGGACGGCGCATCGCCGGTTCCGCCGGAGAGCGACGACGAAAAGGCAAAGGACGCGGACAAAAAGGATGACGGCAAGGACTCCGGGAAGAAGGACGCGGACAAGAAAGACTCGGATAAGAAGGGCGATTCGAGCAAGGACAAAGACAAAAAGGACGCCGACAAGAAAGATGCGGACAAGAAGGACGAAGACAAGCCTGTCGAAGTGAAGGTGGATCTGGACAAGATCGGCGATCGCATTCTTGCGCTGCCCATTCCGGCGCGGAATTACTACGGAATCGCGAATGGCAAGGCAGGTGTGGTGTACCTTGCGGAGGGTCCATCCATAGGACGGCCGACGCGGGAGGATGGTCCCGGGATTCGCGCCATATGGCGGTTTACGCTGGAAAAGCGCAAGACGGAGAGTGTGCTGAGCGACCTGGACGCGTTCGTGGTGTCGGCGGACGGATCGAAGGTGCTGTTTGGGCGGCATGGGGGATGGACCATTGCCGGCGCCGACGACTTGAAGCCGGGCGATTCCAGTCCCGGCAAAGCGTTGAACCTGGGAGGCATGGAAACGGTGGAAGATCTGCGCGCGGAGTGGCGCCAGATTTACCACGAAACCTGGCGGATTGAGCGGGATTTTTTCTACGACCCGCACACCCATGGGCTGAGCATCCCCAAGATCGAGGCCCGTTATAAGCCCTATCTGGACGGGCTGTCTTCGCGATCCGAGTTCACCTACCTGTCGCAGGAGATGCTGGGCGAGATCACTGTGGGCCACATGTTTGTGGGCGGGCCGGGGCCCCACGATTCTGCGCCAAAGACCGGGTTGCTGGGCGCCGACTACACCACAGAAAATAGCCGCTACCGGATTGCGAAGATCCTGGGCGGGCAGAACTGGACACCGGGGCTGGCCTCGCCGCTGACCTTGCCGGGCGTGTACGTGAAAGAGGGCGAGTACCTGCTTGCGGTGAACGGCCGGGAACTCCACGCCAGCGACAATCTTTACGAATACTTTGACGGGACCGCAGGCAAGCAAACCGTGCTGCACGTAGGTGCGAACCCGGACGGCAAGGACGCGCGGGACGTCACCGTGGTTCCCATTGACAGCGAGGACGGCCTGCGGAACCTGGATTGGATTGAAGGAAACCTGCGCAAGGTGAACGAGCTTTCAGGCGGGAAGGTGGCCTACGTTTACATGCCGAATACGGGCGGCTCGGGATATACCAACTTCAACCGCTATTTCTACTCGCAACTGGACAAGCAGGGCCTCGTATTGGACGAGCGCTACAACGAGGGAGGGCAGCTGGCGGATTATGTTGTGGATATGCTGCGGCGGATTCCGCTTTCGGCGGCGATTGAGCGCGATGGGAAGCCGAGCCACCACCCCGGAGGGGCGATTTTCGGGCCCAAGGTGATGCTCATCAACCATAGCGCGGGCTCGGGCGGGGATGCGATGCCGTGGTATTTCCAAAAGACGGGCATTGGAAAGCTGGTAGGGACGCGGACCTGGGGCGGCCTGGTAGGGATCGGAGGCTATCCGCCGCTGCTGGACGGTGGCTACGTGATGGCGCCGCGCTACGCCATCTACGGACTGAACGGGGATTGGGAAGTGGAGAACCACGGCATTGCCCCGGATGTAACGGTGGAGGAACTGCCCAAGGATGTGGCGGCGGGACATGATCGGCAACTGGAAACCGGGGTGCAACTGGTGCTGGATGAACTGAAGGCGCACCCGGTCCCGGCGATCCCGATCCCGCCGTATCCGAACTACCACAAGAACGACGGGCTGGGGCTCCAGTAACTGCTTAGTCTCCCACCGGCGTCGCCGACCCACAGGGCATGAATCGTCGGGTGTCCCAAAAATGCATTGTGCCCCATTCATCGAGCGCTTTTTGCTCGATGAATGGGAGACCACAAAAGCCAATCGCCCGCCCTCGGGTTCTTCAATCCTTCATTCCGTCTTGTATCAAGCTAGCGAGAGGGTGCGATGTCCCGCGGCGCATTCTTACTGCCCGGAGCTTCCGAACCCCTTCTCTGCGCGGGAGGAGTCTTCGAGGGTGGGGACTTCTTCGATCATTCCTGTCAGTACGGGAACCGGAATCATCTGGGCAATTTTTTCACCGGCTTTGATGCTCAGGGAGAAGTCTCCAAGGTTGGTCATGAGGATGAGGATCTCGCCCCGGTAGCCGGCATCGATGACTCCGGCGGTGGTGGCGATGCCCTTGGCGGCCATGGACGAGCGGTCGCGGACCAGCAGCCCGAGCGCGGCCCCGGTGGCGGGATGGCGGGCCTCGACGGCGATGCCGGTTCGGACACGGACGGTGGCGCGGGGGGCGAGTTCGGTCGGTTCAAGGGCAAAAAGGTCGTAGCCGAGATCTTCGCCGGGGTGAGCGACGACAGGAAGCCGTGCAGCAGGATCGAGGAGTTTTACGCGGAGCATGACCTTTATCGTAGGGCATAAAGGCCCGGGGCATAAAGGCGTGAATGGGCTGGCGGAGCTATCTTCTGCCGGGACGGGGAAGCTGGAAGCCGTCGACGATCCGCTGAAGCGCGGATGAGAGTTTGGAAAGCTCGGCGCAGGCCGCAGCGGTCTGATCGACCTGTTCGACGGTCTGGCTGACTTCCGACGAAATCTCATGGATGTTCTGGGCAAGCCCGGCAGTGGCTGCGGATTGCTGCGTCGAGGCGGTGGCGATGATGGAGATGCCCTGCTGTGCGGCCTGAATGCGCTCTGTGACGGCCTGAAGGGCTATGCTTACATTGCCAAACTGAGCCATACCCTCGGTTACCACGGCCTCTCCCTGGTGCATGGAATGGACGGCACGGCTTGCACCCTGCTGGACGGTCTCGATCTTGGCGGCGATTTCCTTGGTAAACTTTGCGGTACTTTCGGCGAGCTGGCGCACTTCCTGGGCGACGACGGCAAAGCCTTTGCCCTGTTCGCCGGCGCGGGCGGCCTCGATGGCAGCATTGAGAGCCAGCAGGTTGGTTTGCCCGGCAATTCCCTGGATGATGCGAACGACCTCGCCGATGCTCTCTGTCTCTGTGCCCAGCCTGGCGATGTCGCTTGAGGCGGTGCGGACGGAGTCACTGATGCGGTTCATTGCGCTGCGGGTTTGATCCAGGACTTCGCGGCCGTTCATCGTGGCGGAGACGGCTTCAATGGCGGACTGGGCGGCGCGCTCGGCGTTTTCCGCCACATCCTGCACGGCTGCGTTCATTTCAGCGATCGAAGAGGCAAAGTGCTCGACGTTTCTCTTTTCTTCGTGAGTCGTGGTGGCGATTTCCCTGGAAGTCGACTCAATCTGAGCGCCCGCCGCGGCTACCTGTTCCGAGGAGCGCGCGACCTCGCTGAGAGCGTCGGTCATGGCGTGCTTCATCGTGTTGATTGCGTAAATCGCAGTGGCCAGCTCATCGGTTGTGGTTGGGTGTCCGTCTTCACCGGAAAGGTCTTTGCGGGCCATCGCGCCCACCATCTCAACGGAAATCTGAACGTTGCGGGAAATGGAACGCGTGAGGGTAAAAGCGACGGCAGATAGAATGAGCAGCGCCAAGGCGAGGGAGACGATCTCGCCGATGTTGGTAAAGCTCTGCACCTGGCTGTCGGTGTGTCTCTCGGCGGCAAGGTTCGCCTGCGCCGCGGACTTCATGGCGTCGAACTCGGCCTGCATTTGCTGCAGCAGTCGGTTGTCCTCGCCGGTGTCAAAAAGCGCCTTGGCGACCTCGAAGCCCTCGTTTTTGCGGGCGGCATTGAGCTTGTTGACAAAGGCTCGGCGTTGACGCAAATACTCCAGATACTGGGTGAAGTGGGCGCTCTGAGCGGGGTCCGCGGCTATGCCGGCCTGCACCCGGGCCGCGACCTCGTCGGCATCTTTGCGCAGGGCGGGCAGGCCGGCGATCTGCGCCTCGTCTCCGGAGATGAGAAAGGCACGCTGTACGACAGTGACCTCCCGGAGATAGGCGATCAGGTATTCGAGGTCATAGAGCATTGTGTCGGTTTTTGCGATGGCCTGCTGGGTGGCTTCCGCGCGGCTTCTGACCCAGTGTTCAAAGCCGGTCCCGATCATCATCATTGCTGCGATAAAAGCAAAGGCCAG
>Ga0182030_10022850_pt1 | contig 11613 bp, 9 predicted proteins | sample 812S3MmetaG_FD_121299 | JGI IMG/M metagenome (GOLD analysis project Ga0182030, IMG submission 121299) | Permafrost microbial communities from Stordalen Mire, Sweden - 812S3M metaG (Illumina Assembly) | ecosystem: Environmental > Terrestrial > Soil > Wetlands > Permafrost | place: Sweden... | reverse complement strand
CATGATCCCCGGCTTCGGCCGCGAGTGGATCAAGGCTTGCGCCAATGTGTTCCTGATCCGGGCGCCGGAGGCGGTGCTCGCCTCCTACCATCGCGTGCGCGACGATTTCACGCTCGACGAGATCGGGCTGCCGACCCAGGTGGAGCTGTTCTTCCGCGCCGGCGACAAGCTCGGCCATACGCCGCCGGTGCTGGAGGGCCAGGACGTGCTCGCCGACCCCGAGGGCATGCTGTCCGCGCTCTGCCACGCATGCGGGATCGCGTTCGACCCCGCCATGCTCGCCTGGGCGCCGGGACGGCGCGCGACGGACGGCGTCTGGGCGCCGGCGTGGTACGATGCGGTGGAGCGCTCGACGTGCTTCGCCGCGCCGCGGAAGGAGCCCAGCATTGACGACCTGCCCGACGCGCTGAAGCCGCTCGCCGAGAAGGCGCGTCCGCTCTACGAGATGCTGGCGGCGCACCGCATCCCGCCGCGCTCACAATAGCCGCGCGACTTCCTCCGCAATCGCCAGCGACGAGGTCAGCCCCGGGCTCTCGATCCCGTACAGGTTGACCAGCCCCGGCGTCCCGTGAACCTCCGGTCCGTCGATGCGGAAATCGGCGGCCGGGTCGCTCGGACCGGAGATCTTCGGCCTCACGCCGGAATAGGCGGGCGACAGCGCGTCGTCCGGCAGGCCCGGCCAGTAGCGGCGGATCGCCGCCGCGAAGCCGCGGCCGCGCTCCGGGTTCACCGCATAGTCGAGCGCCTCGACCCATTCCACGTCCGGCCCGAAACGCGCCTGCCCCGCGAGATCGAAGGTCAGGTGGACGCCGAGCCCGTGCGTCTGCGGCGCCGGATAGATGAGCCGGCGGAACGGCGAGCGGCCGGCGAGCGCAAAGTAATTGCCCTTTGCGTACAGTGTCTCGGGCACCGCGCCGCTGCCCTCGATGGCGCGCGCGACGCGCGAGGCGGCGAGGCCGGCGCAGTTGACCAGCGCGCCGACTTTCACCCGCGTCGGCTCGTCGCCGCCGATCTCGGCGTCGAAACCATCGCCGCTTCGCCGCGCCGCGAGGAATGGCGCGCGGAATGCGAAGGCCGCGCCCGCCGCCTCGGCGTCGCCGCGCAAAGCCAGCATGTAGCCGTGGCTGTCGAGGATGCCGGTGGAGGGCGCATGTAGCGCGCCGACGCAGGCGAGATCGGGCTCCATCGCCCGCGCCTCAGCGCCCGACAGGAGCCGCAGACCCTCCACGCCGTTCGCCGCGCCCCGGCGCGCCAAGCCCTCCAGCCCCGCCAGTTCGCTTTCGTCGGCGGCGACGATGAGCTTGCCGCAGCGGGCGTGCGCGACGCCGTGCGACTCGCAGAATTCGTAGAGCCGCGCCCGGCCTTCGACGCAGAGCCGCGCCTTGAGGCTTCCCGCGGGATAGTAAATCCCCGAGTGGATCACTTCGCTGTTGCGCGACGACGTTTCCTCGCCGGGGCCGGCGCGCGCCTCGACGACGATCACCGAGTGGCCGGCGAGCGCCAACGCGCGCGCGACCGCGAGGCCGATGACGCCGGCGCCTATAACCAGCGCGTCCGCGTCGTTCATACTCCCGTCAGCCGCTTGTCGGGCTCGATTCCGCAACCGCGCAGCAGATCGACATAGCTGCGCCGCAAACGCTCGCGCGCGGCGGCGAATTTTTCGACGTCGAACGGGAACAGCCGGCGCAGGTCGTCGAGGTCGAAGTCGCGCGGCATGTCGCGGCCCTGCTGCATGGGAATCGCCATCGTCTCGCACAGTTCCGCGGTGCGGCTGTCGTGCGCGATCACGCCGCCCGGCGTTCCCGCCTGAATGGCGAGCATCACGCCGTGAAACCGCGCTCCGACCGCGAAATCGAAATTGCGCATCGCCTCCATCCAGGACGTGGCGTCATTGAAGCACATCGCATGACGCAGCCGCCAGCGCTCGATCTCCTCCGCCGGGCGCCCGGGGCCGAGAAAATGAAGAATCCATCGCAGTTTTTCGGGGTCCATACGTTGGCTCTCGCCGCGCGCGAACTGCATCATATCCAGCGGGTCCTGCACGACATAGGCGCCGCGAGTCGCCTCGACGAACTGCGCCAGTCGAACTTCGAGGTCCTTCACGCTGTGGACGTGCGGGCTGCCGCCGGCGACGCAGAGCCGGTCGATGTGCGCTTTGTCGGCGCGAAGTCTGAGATCGGCGTAGAAATCCGTCGAGTCGTTGAGGAAATTGGACGGGCAGCCGATCACGACGGCGTGGTCGGCGAGGCCGAGTCTGTCCAGCACGCGCAGCGTAAACTCGCCGCGCACGCCGATGTTCGGCGAACGGCCCGGCGCGAGGCTCGCCAGCACGCGCGCGAAGCGCTCGGTGCCGCTGGTGAGATCGACCGGCGCGTCGATGTGCTCGGCCTGGGCGCCTAGCCCGGCGACGACGAGCGGCAGGCCGATGCGCTCGAGATTCTCGGCCCAGTCGTCGAGGTCGGTGTGGGCGCCCAGTTGATTGGCGGCGGCCAGGACGAGGATGTCGCCGCGCTCCCTGACCTGGGCATGCGGAGTTTCCCATGACACAATCGTCACATCGGGCGAAAGATGGCGCCACAGCGCCTCCACGAACGCGAAATTGCCGAGGTTGCCGCCGCTCGCCAAAAACAACGCTTCGGAACGGCGTGCAAATGAATCCTCGTAACGCCGCATGGGCGCAAGCAGTGCGATCCGGGTCATGTCTTCCTTATTCGTCGCCGCGCCGGGCGCCGGCATAGTATATCATGCGCTCGCCTGTGGCTTCGTCAGCCGTTGCTGCGGCTCGATCCCGCAGCCGCGCAGCAGGTCCACATAGGTCCCGCGCAGCCGCTCGCGCGTCGTCGCGAATTGCTCGACATCGAACGCAAACAGCCGGCGGATGTCGTCGAGCCTGAAGTCGGCCGGCGTCTCTTCGGCCTGACGGGTGGGAATCGCCATCGTCCGGCACATCTCCAGGGTGCGGCTGTCGTGCGCGAGCACGCCGCCCGGCGTTCCCGCCTGCACCGCGAGCATGACGCCGTGAAAACGCGCTCCCAGCGCGAAATCGAAATTGCGCATCGCATCCATCCACGAAGTCGCGTCACTAAAGCACATGGCGTGACGCTGTCGCCAGACCGCAAGTTCGTCATGTGAAAGCTCTGGCGCGACGAAACGGCGGATCGCCTCGCGAGCCTCGGGATCGCTGCGCTCGCCCTCGCCGCGGGCGAAGCGAACCATGTCGAGTTCGGCCTGCGCGACATAGGCGCCGCAGGTCGCCGCGACGAGTTGCGCCAGCCGCGCCTCCAGGTGGCGAACGCTGGGCACATAGGGGTTGCCGGCGGCGACGCAAAGCCGGTCGATGCGCGGCTTCTCTACCCGCGCCCGCAGGACCGCGTAATAGTCCGGACGGTCGTTGAGGAAATTCGACGGGCAGCCGATGACGACGGCGTGTTCGCCGAGGCCGAGCTTTTCGAGCGTTCGCAGACTGAACTCGCCGCGCACGCCGATATTGGGCGCCTTGCCCGGCGCAAGCGCCGCAAGCGTCCGCGCCCAGCGCTCGGTCCCGGGCGGGAGATCGACCGGCGACTCCAGGCTCTCCGCCTGCGCGCCGAGGCCGACGACGACGAGCGGGAGGCCGATGTTCTCCAGGTGCTTCGCGAAATTGCCGAGGTCGTTGTGCGCCCCGAGTTGGTTGGCGGCGGCGAGCGCCAGAATGTCGAAACGCTCCCGCGCCTGTTCGCGCGGCGCGAACCAGTGCGTGACCGCCGCCGGCGCAAGGTGACGAAACAGCGCCTCGGCGAACGCGAAATTGCCGAGATTGTTGCTGCTGCAGTTAAACAGCTGCTCCGCATTGCTCAAGAAAGCGTCTTCGTAACGCCTCGGGGGCGAAAGCAAGCCGATCCGCATTCCCTGCCGTCCGCGCGCCGCTCGCGTATGTTGAGCGATGGCACGCTCGCATCCCGCAGTCAACGCCGCTCGATGTGCGTCAACTCGCCCGCCGCGCCGCGGACGCCCTGCGTATTCTCGCCGAAATGACTTGCGCCGAAGAGCGGCGCCGGCCTCCGGCGCGCGCCGGAGGAGTCGGCATGGGCTTGTGTTAACAGCCCAACGCTGATTTAGCCGCTAGGAGATATTGCGAGGAGAAAAGAGCGCGCATGGCGAGTTGGCGGCGGGCGACATCCAATATCGCCGCCCAGGTGGTAAGCCTCGCCGCGGGCGTGATCGACCGCATCGTTCTGGTCGGTTTGCTGCTCAGGCAATGGGGCGCGGAGACCTTCGGCGATTACGCCGTCGTGCAGTCCTGGGCGGCGCTGCTCCTGATGGTGGAGCTGGGCGCGCAGATCTATTTTCAGAACGAGGAGCAGAGCGCCTATGTGCAGGGCGACAAGGTGCGCTTCCGCCGGATTGCGGCGACGCATCTCGGCTTGTCGCTCGCGGTGGTGACGCCGCTGGCCGTCCTCTACACGGCGCTGGTGGCGAGCGGCTGGGCCGACGGCGCTCTGCATCTGCCCAACATCGACGTGGCGACGGCGCGCTGGATGCTGTGGCTGTTCGGCGTCGGCAATCTGCTCTCGGTCTTGCGCGCGCCGGCGAGCGTCGTGTTTTCCGCAAGCGGCGAGTTCGCCTATGTGACGCTGGTCTCGGCCGGCGCGGTGGTCGTCAACACGCTTTCGGCCTTCGTCGCGGTGAGTCTGGGCGCCGGGCCGCTGACGGTCGCCGCCCTGTTCTTTGCGCTCTATGGCGCGGGCGCGCTGGCGTTCTTCCATTTCGACGTTCGCGTGCGGCGGCGCGAATGGACGGCGGCGCCGGCGCTGCCGACTGGCCCTGAGTTCATGGCGATGTTCGGCCACGTCAAATGGTTCGCGCTGCAGATGGTCGCGCCGACGGTCTGGCTGCAAACGCCGGTGCTGGTGTTCGCCGCGCGCGGCGTCGCCGGGGCCGAGATCGCCGCCTTCCTGCTGATGCGCACGATGGTCAACCAGATCCGGCAGTCGTTCCAGTTCGCCGCCGTCGGGGCCGGGCTGGAGATCGCCACCTTCAGCCACGCCGGGGAGTTCGGCCGCGCCTGGGAGGTCACGGCGCAGGTCGGGCGCATGACGACCGTCATCTGCGGCGGATTCGTCGGCGGCATCCTCGCCTTCGGCCGCACCGTCACCTATTACTGGACCGGCGACGCCGGCCTGTACGATCCGCGCGTCGCCATTGCGATGCTGGCGCCGCTGCTCATCGTTGCGCCGCTGCAACAGCCGATGGCGCTGCTGCAATATTCCAATCGCTCGCGCGAAGTCGGGTTGCTGCGGCTTGGCCTCGTGTTGTTCGGCCCGCTCGGCTGCGTCATCGGCGAGCGGCTCGGCGGGGCGCCGGGACTGGCGGCGGGTCTGGGGATCGCCGAGGTTCTCGCCTATGGCGCGCTGGCGCCGCGGCTGGCGCGGATGCCGGCGCTCAAAGGTTTTCTGCCCTATTTCGCCGGCGCGCTGGCGCTCGGCGCGGCGGTCACGGCCGTCTGCCTCGGGGCGGCGCTGGCGCTGCAGGCTTTCGTGCAGCCTTCGACGCTGCCGCTGTTCCTGGCCGAGGTCGCGCTGTGGGGTTGCCTCGTCGTGCTGCCGCTGGTCTATAGCGCGCTGCCCGCCGGTCTCAGGCGCGCCGCGCGCGCGCGCTTCATTCCCGTGGGACGCGGAGCCTCGCACTAGACGTGCTCTACGCCTTATCGAAAATCGGCTGGCTGTTCGCAGAGCCGAGCCGGGTGTTGTTCATCGCCGCTTTGGCGGGGATGCTCGCCGGCCGGCGCGGACGCGGCCTTGCGCTGGCCGGGCTCGGCCTGATCGCCCTGCTCGCCGTCGTTCCCGTCGGCGGACTCATGCTCGCGCGGTTGGAGGCGACCTTTCCGCCGCTCCAGGCGCCGGAGCGGCTCGACGGGGTCATCGTCATCGGCGGCGCGCTCGACGCATCCGACTTCGACGCCCATCCGGCTTCCGGCTTCAGCGCCGCCTTCGGCCGGCTCTACGAGGCGGCGCGGCTCGCCAAGGCGCATCCGGAGGCACGGGTGCTCGACGTCGGCGGCCCGACGCCGCCGCCTCCCGGACGCGCCGAATCCGAAGAGGCGGCCGACGTGCTCGTCGCGCTCGGCATCCCACGCGAGCGCATCGAGATCGAGCGGCAATCGCGCAACACCTACGAGAACGCCGTTGACGCCGCCGCCCTGGCGCATCCGAAGCCCGGGCAGAGCTGGGCGCTGGTGACCTCGGCGTTCCACATGCCGCGCGCGGTCGGCTGCTTTCGCGCCGCCGGCTTCGAGGTCGTCGCCGATCCCGTGGATTACCGCTGGACCCCTGCGCCGGAGATCGGCTTCGACGTGACTGGCGGGCTCTCGGATTTCGATCTGGCCGCCCACGAATATTTCGGGCTGGTCAGCTACCGCTGGCTCCGCCGCACCAGCGCGCTGTGGCCGGCGCCTTAGCTGCGGCGGCGCACGCTAAGGCGACGCGCAAAAACAAGCGGGATCATCCGAACCGACCAACCCCCGTCATTGCGAGCGAAGCGAAGCAATCCAGGTTGGAGCGAGATGCTGCGGCATCAGATAAGATCGCGATGTTGGAGCCGGTCGCTGTTAAAGGCGAACCGAAGCATCACGGCGGGGCTGGATTGCTTCGCTTCGCTCGCAATGACGGCCGAGAGCTTGACGCCCATTTTTTTGCGCGTCGCCTAATTTCCCTGCAGCGCCCGCCAGATCTTGGCGGGCGTGAACGGCATTTGCAGTTTCATCGCTTCGGCCTCGCGCCCCGCCCGCGCCAGCGCGTCGATCACGGCGATGACGGCGGCGGGAGTCGCGCCTATCGTCCCCAATTCGCCGACCCCCTTGGCGCCCAGCGGATTGTTGCGGCACACAGTCGCCGGTCCCAGTTCGTGAACGAAATCCTGCACGAGGTCGGCGCGCGGCATGTTGTAGTCCATGAAACTCGCGGTCAGCGTCTGGCCGGTCTCGTCGAACGCTACGCCCTCGCCGAGCGCCTGCCCCAGTCCCTGCACGGCGCCGCCGTCGAGCTGGCCGCGCACGATCATCGGATTGACGACGCGGCCGACATCGTTGGCCGAGGCGTAGGACACGACCTCGACCATGCCGGTCTCGGGGTCGATCTCGACCTCGCAGACATGGCAGCCGTTCGGCCAGCTCGGGCCGCCGACCTTTGTGGTCGAATCCACGAAGATGCGCCGCTCCGGTTGCCTGGCCGCCAGTTCGAACAGGCCGATGGCGCGGTCGGTGCCGGCGACGCGGTACTCGCCCTCGCTGTATTCGATGTCGGCCGCCGCCGCCTCCAGCGCATCCGCCGCAAGCTCGCGGCCCTTCGCAACCGTCTGCTTCGACGCGGCGTCGATGGCGGAGCCGGCGGTGAACAGCGAGCGCGAGCCGGCGCTGCCGAAACCGGAGCCGCGGTCGGTGTCCCCGGTGACGACGCGCACCTTGGCGATGTCGACGCCGAACGTGTCGACGACTAGCTGGGCGTAGCTGGTGGCGATGCCCTGCCCCATCGGCATGGTCGTGGCGTAGACCTCCACCGTTCCGTCGCTCTGCACCTCGCAGGTGACGCGCTCCTCGAAGGCGTTGCCGCCGGTCCATTCCAGGAACGAGGCGAAGCCGCGCCCGCGCAGCTTGCCGCGCCCGTGTGACTGCGCCTCGCGCTGCGCGAAGCCGGTCCATTCGGCGACCTTCAGTCCGGCGTCGAGCACGGCCTCGAAGTCGCCGGAGTCATAGACCTGCCCCATCGCATTCTTGTAGGGCATGGCGGCGGCGGGGATCAGGTTGCGGCGGCGGATTTCGACCGGGTCGATCCCAGTCTGGCGCGCGGCGGCGTCGAACAGGCGCTCGATCAGATAGATCGCCTCCGGGCGGCCGGCGCCGCGATAGGCGCCGGTCGGCGTCGTGTGGGTCAGCACGGCGTCGAACTGGAAGTCGATGGTCTTGATGTCGTAGATCGAGGTCGACACCCAGGGGCCGATCAACACCTGAATGACGATGCCCGTCGTGCCGGCGTAGGCGCCGACGTCGGCGAGGCTGCGCAAGCGGTAGGCGAGAACCTTGCCCTCGGCGTCCAGCGCAAGCTCGGCGTGGCTGACGACGTCGCGGCCGTGGTTGGTGGCGAGGAACTCCTCGGTGCGCTCGGCGGTCCAGCGCAAAGGTCGGTTCAGCGCGCGCGCCGCATAGGCGACAGCGATGTCTTCGGGATAGAGGCCGCCCTTCATGCCGAAGCCGCCGCCGACGTCGTCGGCGACGACGCGGATCGTCTTGGGGTCGATCCGCAGCGCGGCGGCGAGCGTGTCGCGGGCGCTGGAGGGCATCTGCGTCGACAGCCGCAGCGTCAGACGGCCGTCCTTGGGCTCGGCGACGGCGGCGCGCGGCTCCATCGGCGCGGCGACGAGGCGCTGGTTGACGAGGTCGAGGCCGACCACATGGGCGGCCTTGGCGAAGGCGGCTTGCGTCGCCGCGGCGTCGCCGTGGGTCATGCGCGCGGCGATGTTGCCGGTTGCGGCAGGCCAGACCTGCGGCGCATCGGGCGCGGTCGCGGCGGCGACGCCGACGACCGCGGGCAGAGGCTCATAGTCGACCTCGATGAGGTCGAGCGCGTCCTTGGCGGCTTCCGCCGTCTCGGCGACAACGGCCGCCACCGCCTCGCCGACGAAGCGGGCGACATCGACCGCGAGCGCCGGACGCAGCGGCGACGCGCCGGGCGAGCCGTCGGGGCGCTGGAACATCGGCGCCAGCGGGATCGGCTTAACGCCGGCTTTCGCCAGTGCGGCGCCGGTGAACACGGCGAGCACGCCGGGCGCGGCGAGGGCGGCGCTGGCGTCGATGGCGCGGACGCGCGCATGGGCGTGCGGCGAACGCAGAAACTTCAGGTGAGCCGCGCCCTCCGGCGCGAAATCGTCGGCGAAGCGGCCGACGCCTTTGAGCAGCGCCTCGTCCTCAATACGCTTCACCTCGCGCCCGCTGCCGAAGCGCGCCGTCATCGCCATTTGCGTCATTCCGATCCTCCGCTCGCGCATGTGGCGCGAAAAGGAAGCGCGTTCAAGTTCGTCAGGCGCGCACGACCAGCACCGAGCATTGCGCGTGGCGCACGATGGTCTTGGCGTTGGAGCCTAAGAGATAGTCCGACATTACGGGCCTATGCGAGCCGACGACGATGAGGTCGGCGCCCCATTCCGTCGCCTCGCGCAACAGTTCGTGATAGACGCCGCCGCTCGCCACGGCGACCGAGAGACGCTCCGCCGGCAGAGCTATCTTCGCGGCGACGGCGTTGAGGGCGTCATGCGCGCGACGCTCCTGCTCGGCGTCGAAATCGGCCGGGACATATTCCATAAAGGTCGCGGGCAGCAGCGGCTGCACGTTGACCAGGCGAAGCTCCCCTTCGGTCCACAGCGCGAGCTCGAGCGCCTCGTCGAGGCCTTTGGGGGTTTCGGCGTCGTCGGCAAGATCGATGGCGAGCAAAATGCGGCGATACATGGCTAATTCTCCCCTCGCGATATGGTTATCTCGGCCTGACCCCTGCCGCTTCTTCGGTCATTGTTCCTATACCACCTTGTCGGTATAAGGGCCGCGCTTGCGACGTGGGGAAGCTATGTCATGGGAGTGAACACCGGTATTCCGGAGAATTACAAGCCATCCGACGCCGAGCCTTTTATGAATGAACGGCAAAAGGATTATTTTCGGCGCAAACTGCTGGCGTGGCGTGAATCCATCATAGCGGAAAGCAAGGAGACGCTGGCCGCGTTACAGAACGAGAGCGAGAACCACCCCGACATCGCCGATCGCGCCTCTTCGGAGAGCGATCGCGCCATAGAATTGCGAGCGCGCGACCGGCAACGCAAGCTGATCTCCAAGATCGACTCGGCGCTGTCGCGCATCGAGGACGGCAGCTACGGTTTTTGCGTCGACACCGGCGAGCCGATCTCGCTGCGCCGCCTCGATGCGCGACCGATCGCTACGCTCTCGATCGAGGCGCAGGAGCGGCACGAACGGCGCGAGCGGGTTTATCGCGAGGACTGACGGCCCCTCGCGTCCAGCGAGGGGAAAGCCGCTTGGCCGTTCAGGGCTCGCGGCCGAGCAGGCGGGCCATTTCCGCCTCCAAGGATTCCAGATCGTAGAAGGTCTCCTCCTTGCGCGCCCCTGCGGCCTTTTCGGCCGGCGGCGGGGCGGGAGGCGGCGGCGGCGTGACGATGACCTTCTGCGCCGGCTTTTCCGGCGGCTTCAACACAGGGATTTCGGCGACCGGCTTTGCCGGCTCGACGGCCGGCTCCGGCGTCGGCGCGCTGCGCGGGCGTAGCGGCGTTATCGGCGACGGCAGCGCCGGGCGCGGCGCGGCGGGCGCAGCGGGTCTCGGCGCGAACGCCGGCTTTCGCGCGGCGGCATCGACCGCCGGCCGCGCCGCGGGCTCGGCGGCGGCCTCGATGGGCCGGAATTGCGGCGGCGGGGCCGGCTCCGCCGGCGGCTTCGGCGGCAAGATTTCGATTTTCGGCAAAGGCGCCGGGCGCGCGGCCTCCGGGGCCGGCGGCGGCTCAGCCGTCACGACGGGCGCGCTAGAGACCGGCTCGGGGGGCGGGGCCGCCACCACGGGGGGCGGAGCGGCGGGCTCGCCCGTCGCGGCGGGCGCGGATCGGAACGGGGCGCGGCGCGGCGGAGCGGCGGCGGGCGCAACAGGGCGGGGAGCGGGCGCCGGCGGCGGCGGTTCGGCGACGGGCTCGGCGGCGGTCTGCGGCTTGGCGGGCTCGCGGCCGTTGACGGGGGTTCTGAGAATCTGGGATTCGATGACGAGGTCGTTGGGGCCGCCGATCATCAGGAGATGCTCGATATTGTCGCGGCGGACGATGACGAGCTGGCGCTGGCCGTCGAGCCCGAACACATCGACGACGCCGAGCCTCGGCGCGCGCCCGCGCATGGCGCCGGGCGTGCGGATCCGGCCGGCGAAGCCGAAGCGGTAGACCGCGTAGACGACGCCCGCCAGGACCAGCGCGACGACGGCGCCGAGCAGGAGCTGGCCCGCGCGTCCGTCGAGCGAAAGAAGATTAGCTAACGACTGCAACATACATCACGCCTTACACGCCGCTTCGTCCGCGCCACGGGAGACAGCCCACCGGCCGCTGGGCCCCGCCATGCATCGTAATTCTTTAAGCTCAAAAAATGGTATCAAAGCGAAGTCTCTATGAAAACATATTCGTGGCATGAATTTAGCCACGCTCATAATTGTTGAACGGACCCCTGATATCATTGCCATCGCCGCGGCGTCGACGCATGTTCGCCGGCGTCGGCGAATCGGGCGAGGGGCCGCTTTTCCCAAGCGGCTAGCGAGGCGAGCGTTCATCCATGACGTCCCTGTCTACAGCGCCCGACGTCAAAGGGCTCGAACGCTTCGCGCGTCCGGGACTCATGGCGCTCATGCTTGTCGCCGTGGTGCTTTCGGCCGCCGCGCTGGTTTTCGTGCCGGGCGAGTTCGGCCGACGCGCCGTGTCGTTCACCATTGCGGCGCTGGCGATCTTCGGCGTCTTCTCGATTCTGATCTACGCCTTCGGGCTCGTGCGCTTCATCGGCCGGGCGAGCGAATTCGATCTGGCGCGCGCCATCGCCGACAGCAGCGAGACGGGCCT
>Ga0182030_10022849_pt1 | contig 11613 bp, 12 predicted proteins | sample 812S3MmetaG_FD_121299 | JGI IMG/M metagenome (GOLD analysis project Ga0182030, IMG submission 121299) | Permafrost microbial communities from Stordalen Mire, Sweden - 812S3M metaG (Illumina Assembly) | ecosystem: Environmental > Terrestrial > Soil > Wetlands > Permafrost | place: Sweden... | reverse complement strand
GCGGAGGTTCCTGCGCTTCGCCATTTGCCGGAGAGCATCATGGTCGCAGATCTGATGACCATAGTCGGTGGCGATGATAGCCTTGGTCCTGGATGTCAGGCGGCGCTCGGCGTCCTCGATGTCGATGCAGAGCGTATCGTCGCGGATGTCGCAAAAGACCGGCACGCCGCCCGTCGCGAGAATGGCTTGGAAATCCGCGGCATTGTTGAATGATGGCGTCATTACCTCGTCTCCGGCCCGGATGTCGGCGATGAGGAGGGCGAGGTGAAGCGCAGAGTGGCCGGTGCTAACGGCTACGACCCTCGGCGCGGCGACTTCGATCAAATTCGCGATGGCCCGTTCGAAGCCTGCAACGTAGCTGCCCATTCCGAGCCAGCCGAGCTGCAGGGCTGCCTGGGCGGCTTCGTGCTCCTCCTGCTCGAGAAGCGGCTTGAAGAGAGGAATCCTATCGGCCTGATCGATCTCACCCATTCTTGGCAGCCTTCACAATTCGTGCGGGATTGCCGACGACCGTGGCGCCGCTTGGCACATCCGCCAGCACGACGGCTCCCGCTCCAACCTTGGCATCCGAGCCGATGACCAGATGCGGCATGACGACGGCGTTGGCGCCGATCAGGACGTGATCTCCGATGCGTGCGCCTCCCAACAGAACCGCGCCGGGCGCGAGGTGCACCCCGTTGCCGACAATGCAATCGTGGCCGACCCGAGCCGCATCATTGACGATGCACGCATCACCGACAACGGCATAGGCGTCGATGATGCCTTGAGCAAATACGACGCTGCCGCGGGAGACGTTCGCGCGCGGAGAGATCCAGGCGGTCGGGTGGGCGATGGGCGGCGTCAGAAAGCCATGTGATGACAGCAGATTGAGCAGGGCTAATCGTTCTCCACCCGGCGCGGCTCCCGCGCCCACCAGTGCGGCGCACGGCATGGCGCCTTGATGTTCGATGGTCCAGGCTTTTAGCCCGCTTTCCCCGTAATAGATCGGCACGCCGTCGAGGACGGATTTGACGTCCGGGTTGTTGTCGAAAAGAGCGACCACCTCCTGGCCGCAAGCCCAGACGACATCCGCCAGTTTCTTTGCCGTACCGCCGCTGCCCCAAATAACGGATTGGTAACCGCCATGCGATGTGGGACTGCCCGCTTTCATTCGTCACACTACCCTTTGTGATATGTCGCGCGGCTCAGGGGCGGCCCAGTCGTAGGCAATTGGCTGCAATACGATTGAATCTGGGCCAGGGTGGTGGTCCACATATCGGCGCCGGCCGCGGCGGCCTTATACCATTCGACAGTTCTTCCGACCGTTTCGCGGAGGCTCCACGGAGATTGCAGGCCGAACTCGCGCTGCGCCTTCGTTGTGTCCAGGGAGAGTACGTCAGTCTCAGGAGCCGCATTGTCTTGAGCGGCCTTCAAGACCAGGCTCGCTCCCCACATCTGTGCGGTAAGCTCGGCAAGTGCTTGCGCGGTGGCCGGGTGGGGCTGAGGTGGCCCGATGTTCCATGGGCCGATAAAAGAACGCGACCGCGCGCACGCCTGCGCCACGCTCAGGATGCCTGCCGCCATGTCAAGTGCATGTTGCCAAGGTCGCACCGATAAAGGCTGTCGCAGGCACAGGTGCCTGTCGCCCTGCAATGCGCGCACAACATCCGGAACGAGCCGGAACGGCGCCCAGTCGCCACCGCCTATGGCATTTCCTGCCCGAACGATCGCGAGCCCGATCCCATCCGCAGAAAAGCGCCCTGCATAAGCCTCGACGGCGAACTCGCCGCACACCTTGCTCGCGCCATAGACGTCTTTACTGCCGATCGGATCGTGCTCGCGAAATGGAGGGCGTGCGCGCGTGGAATCGTAGACCTTATCGGTGCTCACGATCACGAGCGCGCCGGTTTTCGCCTGATGGGCCTGCTCCAGGACATTGACGGTGCCGCCCACATTCGTTTCGAAGGTTTCGACTGGTCGGCTACGACCATGGAAAACCAATGGCTGGGCGGCCAGATGAAGGATGACGTCGGGCGACTGGTCGCAAACGACCCGCGACAGCAACTCCGGGGAGCGGATATCACCCTTCAGGCTTGTGATGCGACGGGCCAAACAAGCAGCCTCGAAGAATGACGGCTCGGTCGGCGGGTCTAGCGCAAAGCCGATGACTTCGGCGCCGAGTGAATTCAGCCAGACCGAGAGCCAACCGCCAATGAATCCGCTATGCCCGGTGACGAGAACCCGCCTTCCGTTCCAAAAGGCGCCATCAATCATTCGATGCGGCTCCTGCGCCGATGCGGACACTGCCCTTCGACTTCCAATCACGTATCGCTGTCCTAGCGCTTCGCACGGAAAACCTAGGCATCAGGAACGTAGTCGGCCAAAAATGGCAGGCTCATGTCGCGATCGCTCACGATGGGGTTTGTTGTGATCGGCCACGGAACGCCTATGCGTTCATCGTTCCACCTTACACCGCGTTCATGGGCCGCACTATAGGCCGTCGAGACGTGGTAGACGACAGCGCTGTTGTCTTCCAGCGTCTGGAAAGCGTGAGCGCATCCCGGCGGTACATAGAGCAATCTTCCGGCCTCCGGACACAGCTCGAGCGCGAAAAACTTTCTGTATGTCGGCGAATCGCGCCGCAAATCGAGTGCCACATCGAAAATTCGGCCGGCGACGCATTGCACGAGTTTGGCTTCCTGGTGCGGTTTGGCCTGAAAGTGGAATCCCCGGACGGTGCCGCCCACAGGATTATGCGAAAAATTGCTTTGAGCAATTTGGGTCATCAGTCCGTGTCTGGCGAAATCTTCCTTGCAGAACAGGCGCCCAAAGGTGCCGCGGATATCGCGGAAGAAATCCCGCTCAATGACGATAACTCCGGCAATATCTGTCGACTTGCAGCGCATCATGTGCTCGCACCCAAAGGCAGGCTCCGATGCGCTGATGGCGCTTTCGCCTCAGCGGCGAGCGCTTCTGCGTGGCCCCATGGCGCTACCAAATTTTCCATGGTGGCGTCCCCGCGTTCCAAATCCTGTTCAAGTCCTCCAACTCCTGCTCCGTATCCATGCATTGCCAATATCCGGTGTGCCGGAAACTCGATAGCTGGCCCTGTGCGCTCAGGTCGGGGAGCACATCTGTCTCCAACACCAGATCCGGGCGATCCGGCTGTGCGAGGATCGCTCGGGTGCTGAAGACGAAATAGCCGCCGTTGATCCATCCCGCGGTTGACGCCAGCTTCTCGACAAAGCGCGTTGCAACCAACCCGTCCACGACCAGCTCGCCGAAGCGCGGCGGTGGTCTGACCGCCGTAACGGTGCCGGCTCTGCCTTGTTCCAGATGAAAATCGAGCGATGCCCCGATATCCACGTCTGAAACACCATCGCCGTAAGTTGCAAAGAAGTGATCGCCCTCGACGTAATGAGCTGCCATGCGCAAGCGAGCGCCAGTGGATGTCGTCTCGCCTGTTTCAATGAGTGACACCCGCCAGTCCGGAGTGTTGTGAGAGAACGGCGTCACCTGGCCATCGGCAAGGTCAATCCTGAAATTGTTGGAATTGGTGCGGAGATTCAGAAAGTAGTCTCGTATCACGCTTCCTTTGTAACCAAGACAAAGTACGAAGTCTCTCACGCCGTGCGCTCTATACCCGCTCATGATGTGCCAGAGGATTGGCTTTCCGCCAATCTGGGCCATCGGTTTTGGCTTGCGTTCGGTCTCGCTTTGAAGCCGCGTACCCCGCCCGCCGCAGAGAATGACAGCGGTCATCGAAGCGGCGGGATGCTTTGTATCGTTCATTTGTTTGACCACCGGCGGCGCATTTTGGCACGTTGTTGGACGAAATTCCGCGGATTTCTCTCCGCTTGCCTCTAAGCGTCACCCTGTTTGTCGCCGCGCGAAGACTCACGTTTATAGCTACTCAACAGGTCGCAAAAAGCAATCGAGTTGCCTCTCCGCGATCTCGATCTGGGCGTTGTCGATTGAGATTTCGTCCCGCGGCTCCGCGGACAAGACCTTGGCTCGCCATACATATTGTCGTCTGTTTTGTTTCGAGGGGCGCAACTGGTCGCCGTGCTCCAGGTTCTTCCAGCCGGTCCAGGCGACTGGTTCGGGGATGGGGGGCAGCGGGTCGCCCAGAGTGCGCTGGACGGCGTAATTGAGTACTCCGGGATCGATGTGTTGTTGGAGGAAGAGTCCATGGATGAGGTCGATCAGGTGGTTGATGCTCTCGATGTGGCCGGTTGGGATGGAGGCGTCCTTGATGAAACTCGAGAGGTTGTCGCGATAGGCCTTGTAGGCCGTGAGGAGGGACTGGGGGGAGGACAGAAACCAATACAGTGGATGGCTTTGGCGGATGGGCGTCAGCGACGCCGACGTGCCTCTGAATTGATATATGATGGGCAGGCGGGCGACCTTGCCTTGCAAGATCGCCGCGTTCATGACCGTCAATTCGCGGAACATGATTGTGTCCGATCTCACGGCCCAGGAGAGGGACATTCTCAAGGCGTCCGTTCGAAATACCGCCCAGTAGAACGGCTGGTAACGCCGCATGAGATGATAGTGGCGGCGGAGCGGGTCATTGTGCTCGATGCTTGGGGTAAACCCGCATACGCCGTGGATGTCGACATGAGTGTCGTGGAGTGCCAGATCCAATATATAGCCATGGGCAGCGACGTAATCCTTGTTGGCGCTCAGAAATGCCAGGGCCCGGTCTATCGACGTGGCGAGCATGATGTCATCATCGGGGCAAATGACGGTGAATGGCGTGTTCACCTCCGAGATCGCGCGCAGAAGCTTGTCTGCCATCCGCAGCGATGCGGGAAAGTGGGAATATTTGGCGATGCCCTGAGCTGCGGCGCGCACCTGCAGCGCGGCGTCCGGTGCACTCGAGTCGGTGACCAGGATCGGGTAGGACAACCCGATATCCCGAAAGAATCGAAGCTGAGAGGCGCACTGTGTCGGCCTGTCCTTCGTTGGCAGCAAGACAGTGAGCATGGACCGATCGACAATCGTGGGGCACTGTGAACGCGCTTACGATCAGTCGTTTAACCGGTTTCCAAGGTTCAAGGGTGTGTGACTGATTGACTCTGGTCTACCGGGTTGCGATGAGAGGCTTGGGTCCAAACCAAAAGCCGGTTTTGCTTGAAACCGCACCAAAACCGTACCAAATTGGGGTTTGATATAGAGCTAAGTATTTGATTTCGCGGGTGTAGCTCATTCGCGGGTGTAGCTCAATGGTAGAGCAGCAGCCTTCCAAGCTGAATACGAGGGTTCGATTCCCTTCACCCGCTCCACCACCTCCCAGACCTTCCCAGGGATTCCGGCAGTTAGCTATTTTATTAGACTTCTGAAGCTTTTAGAATCTCAGAACGTCCAATAAATCGTTTAACGTTTCGTCCAACATCGAATGCCTGAATTTCTGACCCGTCGAAATGGCACCTGGCACTTCGTGCGTCGCGTCCCGGTCGAGTTCGCGGAACTCGACGCGCGCGGTGTCGTCAAACACTCAACACGCATCAGAATTGTAAATGATCGTTCCGGCCGCCGCGCTGTGCGTGTCGCCGAAAAATTTAATGAGCAGCTTGAGATCTTCTGGAAAGGGCTGTCCGACGGTAGGCCGCGGGCCTCTTTGAACAACTACGAGCTGACCAGACGCCGGGCTCGCGCCTTGGGGTTCGAATACATCGAAAATGAACAGCTCGTTCGGCAGCTTCCGGAAGCCCGTCTGGAGCGCCTGGAGGCGTTGGTCACAAACGGACTGACCAACGACGCCGGCGCACGTGCAGCGCTCCTGGGCCTGGAAAAGAGGCCTGCATTCAAGCTGTCGAAGCTATTCGAGGAATACGAGGAAGCCACTAAGGGGGAGGTCAAAGACCTCTCTCCCGACCAGCTTCGCATCTGGCGAAATGGCCGCATTCGGGCGGTCGAGCGATTTGTCGAAGTCGTGGGCGATAAGCCCATAGGTGAAATCACCCCCGACGATGCCATCGATTACTATGATTGGTGGCGTGAACGAGTGACCGAGAACGCGGTCGATGCCAAGACTGCCAACAAGGATGTGGGCCAGCTGAGCCGAATGCTGAAAGAAATGAGCATTCGCCGTCGCTTAAATCTCCCCGATATTTTCAAGGGGCTTCGTCTCAAGGGCGAAACCGAACGGCCACGAGTGCCATACGATACGGCATTCGTTCAAAATCGCCTTCTCGCAACCGATGCTTTAGCGGGTTTGAACGAGGACGCGAGGCTGGTCTTATATGTGGTTGCCGATACCGGGCTACGCCCATCCGAAGTCGTGAATTTGCAGGAAGACGCAATTGTCCTAAACGCCCCAGTTCCCCATGTCCGAATTTTGCCTGACGGTCGGCGGCTAAAGACAGAGGACTCGCGCCGGGAAATCCCTCTCGTGGGTACTGCGCTTGCTGCCATGGAAAAGCGCCCCCAGGGTTTTCCGCGCTACCGCGACAAGTCTTCGAACCTGTCCGCGACCCTAAATAAATATCTGCTCGAAAATGGCCTGCGTCCGACAAAGGATCATACGGTTTATTCCCTGCGGCACAGCTTCAAGGATCGGCTCATCGCGGTCGAAGCACCCGATAGCCTGATCGACAGCCTTATGGGTCACAAGACCTACAAGCCGAAATACGGCAAGGGGCCGTCGCTGGAATTGAAGCTCAAGTTCCTTCAGCAAATCGCTTTTAAGCCCCCAGCTTCGCTATAGGAAAGTAGCAAACGCCTGGCGCGAGCCTTGGTCTCTTCCTTTTGCCTCTGCTCTTTTAGCTCGGCTTCGAACTTCTCATACATCGGCACGTGAACGTCGCCATCTAGTTCGATGAAGTAGACGAGCAGAACCAACGCTCGCTCAATGCGCGCTATCATCAAAGACTGGGAATCATTCGCGGCGGACATGGCGGCACTCGGAAACAGACATCGAGTGCATTTTATCTATTCTAGCGGTCAACTCCGTCGTAACCTCTAGTAGTGGCAGGCCCATTCCTTATCTTTTTCGATTGCACCTGAGCTGTCCAACGTTTTGCCGTTTATTTCGAATTCTACGCACAAACTACGCGAAAACAATTGATGTGATATCTTCAACGAATGCCGAGACTTTCTTGACGCCCGGTCGATATTGCGACGGATGTCCGCAACGGTTGCGAAGGTTCAATGCTTCAGTGAGCGTATCTTTCTCGTTCTTGTCGAAGAGACCAAGGTCGATAGTCGCCAACAGCAAAATCGCCTCCTTAACGTATGCGAAGTCGTCAATTTTTGTGATCGATCGCGCTTTAGGATCGTGCTTCTGGACTGCCGCAGTTACCACGGTCGCGCCTTTTGCCATTGCTTCCGTCTGAATTGCGCGAACTGCAGCCGTCCACACGAATACAACACAAGCGCGCAAAGCGTCCACTTGCAAACACTTAAGACCCTCTTCGAGGTATCCGCGCACGTCGGCGTCGGCAATTTTGGAAATCACAGCATTCAACGTTGCGACGTCGTGCTCAATTTCTGGTTCGTTGGCTGGAAGGCCAAGCAATGTCCTGACATGCTCTCTGCCAGACTCTGTGAGCTTCCAAAGGCGACGGGCGCCCTCCAGGCCATCCGTATCGGCAAATGCCCCACTCTTACTTAGGACATCGGCAACATTCACTCTCGCCGCGCCGGGAGCGCGTGCGGCCTTTAAACGATTGCGAATAGTTTCGGTAGTGAGCGAAGGGTATTGTTCGTAGCGTTCACAATAATATAGAACGCTAAGAATACGGTCTTCATGCGTGCCTTTTTTTAGGGGCGCTAAAAATTCGACGAGTGTCATTTATCGCCATCCTCGCGGACCTGGGTTCCTTTTTTTACACCGTAGGTTGCCTTCATCCACGTTTCGCCATGCACGGTCGGTTTGAATTTCCCACGGCCAACGCGCGTAAAAAACTGCTTCCCATTCTCGGTTGCAGCAGCGATCGTCATGTCAACGCGATCGGGGACGGTTATGCCCACATTCGTTGCTATTGACTTCACTTCTTCGCCTGAGAACGGAGCTGCGCCATACTTCTGGAACAAAAAGGCAGTTATCAACCGAACGTTGTCGGATGGCTTATTGTGATCAAACTTGGCAAAAAATTCTGTGCCATCGTTGCCTTCCGCGTCATCTTCAGCCTGAGGTGTCCCCCCGTTAGCGCGCGAAGACGGAGATTGGGTAACGTAGTCTTTTAGGAGTTGAAACGCCTCGATCCTGATTTCAGCTGGTAGTTTATCAATGACTTGACTGATCTCTTGTAGACGCTCGACGCGTTGCTTCAATTCGTCTTGGTTCATGGCATTTCCTTTTCAATGAATAGTTTTCTTTTCTTGTTTCGACGTTGTTCCAATCTCATGCCGAGCCGTTTTGAGTACCCTTGGATTCAATCTACTTTAACGAATCTCGCACGGACAAACTCTTCCCCGCTTCTGGTAACAACCCATGACTTCTTGTTTTCCTTCTTATCTTTCGCTTCCATGAAGTACCCGTTCTTTACGCACATATTTGCTTTGTCGTTGATATTTGCGGGGACTGGCTCGCGCGCCGCACGGAAACCTTGCTCAAGATCAGCAGCGTGAAATGGGTTCAAGCCGTCATAGTTTTCGAGGTAATAGGCAATTGTCAGGGTCGTCTGCACCGCGTTCGATGGAGCTTGGCTGATGATGAATTCCTTCAGTGAAAGCTTTTTTGCCAGCGGAATGTTTGAGCTATCATTGTCATTGTTCGAACCCGCAGCAGGCGCGGTCGCAAGGCGCCCTTCGATGCTCTTAACTGTGGTTAGAATTTCTTCCAGCATTTTTTTGATTTCAGTATCCATGGTCAGCGGTCTTTCCCATTATTGCCGTCTAAGCGATCAAGGATTGCGTCGACTTCATGCGCAGGAATTTCATAATTGCTGCCGCTGCCGGTAATTAGGCGATCCTCGCGCAGCTTCTTTATCGCGGCATCGACGGTGCCGGACTTAACGGAGGTTTGCTTCTTGATCTCTTTTCCAGAAACTTCACTCGTGTCTGCTGCGCCCTGACTCTTGAGAAGCTTTTTCACGAGCATGTAGGCAAGCACCTTGTCCTCCTCTTTTAGGCTTGCGTCTTTTTTAAAAAAGACGGCGTGAGTTTCCCTGTGAATCGATAGGAGAGACTTCAGGACCGCTGCGGCGCGATCAGCATCAAAGCCATCGCTATCGGTATAGAGGTCATCAAGCAGCGATTTCTTCTTCTCAACCATTGGCGTTCAGGCTCCAGAGAAAATGTTGTGGCGTGAGCTGTTATGTAGCGCGCTGCCATCGTCAAAATCAAGCGCAATCGCACACGAACTTTGTCATATTATTGCTAATTTCTATGCCTTTGTTATACATAGTATTTTTTGCCGTCGATATTCATAAGTTACTGATAAACATACGAGGGTTAGCTTGTCGCTTATCTTAACTAATTGAAAAAAAAGAACAATATCAAGATATTTCTATAGGCAAGTTCTTAGCTCCGCTTGGAGATATTATTTCAGTATATTACAAAATAAGCCATTTATAACAGAGCGTTACCGGAATCAAAAGTCGCTTTATATTATTATATGCGTTGGTGTAGCCCGTCACTTTACCTCAAATGAGGAGGCACACCCCATAACAGCTCACGCCACAACATTTTCTCTGGAGCCTGAACGCCAATGGTGGGGAAAGGCTACCAACGGATGGCGGTTCTTCTATCGAAATCGCGCGGCTTGGCTGGCGCAGCTTTCGGTTTGCGATTGTCGAGCTCGACCGCGGCCTCATCGCCACGACTCGCAGCGAGATTTCTGAAGCGAGAGGGTCTGCGCCCCCAGGCCGTCAAGGCCAAGCGAGCGCCGCAAGCGGCGGCCTTGACTGCCATCGCCCGCTCATTGGCGCGGGCCTAGTCCGGTTGCGTGCGCAACCGTCGCGAAAAATAAAGTACAGGGGCATGCAGCATGCGTTCATGTCGCGGAAGTTAGAGGCCCACGTGAAGACCCAGAGACCTGGATTTGGGGAGTTCAACGCATGGAGTATTTTGAGTAGGTGATCTGGATGACGCCGCACAATGTAACAGGTGGGGATGTTTGAGAATTACGAATCCTTACAATGGAGAAGAGAAGACTGAAAAACTAAATTGGCCGGAGAGGGTAGCGAGATGTCCCTTTGCGTACGCAAAAGGTCTCGTTGGGGGCCGGTTGGCGGCCCCCAAACCCCAGGACGCATGCGCTCTGCCAAGGAAGCACATCATGGGCCGACCAAAAGTTCACGAAGTACGGCGCATGCAGCTTAAGCTGAATCTTACGGCCACGGAATATGAAGGCCTTGTATGTCGCGCAGAGGCGGTTGGGATGCGTCCAAATCGCTTTGGTCGCGCTCTTGTGCTCAGTGAAAATATCCTTGTTTCCCATTCGCACGCTCCGAGTCATATCGAAAAGCTGAGCTATTTGGCTCTCAGCAGAGTAGGCAGCAATCTAAACCAGATGATGCGCCATCTTCATCGGACGGGTGCACTAGCCCCACCGGACCTTGAGTCTTTGCTCTCGGATATTCGTCAGATTATCGACGATGGAATAAAAAAATGGCTGTGAAATTTTTCTCGCAGAAAAAACAATATGAAGATTTTCAAAAATTGGAGGCTGCATTTTCGCGCGGCCTAAGCCAAGGTTCGATAAATTGCCAAAAATAGTTGTGGAACGATTTGTCCAACAAACCGCCCAACAAAAGCTGTCAATTTGACTAACGCACTGAATTCATTATTGTAATGGTTGAAAACGGGGCTCTTCACCCGCTCCAATGTTTGCAAATCGCCCGCCAGATCGACAAGCCGGCGGGCGGTTTTGTTTCCGCCGCCTCATTTCCTTTCGCTACGTCTTACCGAGCACGGGTCCCTTGCCGGTAAAGGCCGCAAGGACGTTCGCCGTAAGACGCGACAGGCCATTGTCGCAACCATTCCAGGCCAGCGCGCCGCCATAGGTGATCGAACCCACCGAGAAGACCCAGCCGCCACCATCGATCGGAAACAGAACCAGGTCCGACCTCACCATGTCAGGCCGCTGTGCGCCGCCTTGATCGGGCAACGACAGGGTCAGGTCCTCGATCACGAGTTGATATTCGTTGCCGAGCCCGGTTGACGTCCCAAGCACATAGGCGTGTTCGGGACTGCCGAGCGCGATGTCGAACCTGTCGACCTCGTCGCCAACGGCGCCGCCGAGCACATATCCGTAGTCGCCCACAATGGTCTCGGTCACACCGGCGAACAGACTTGCCGCGGGTGAATTGTAGCTTGCGTCGAGGCGCCGGTAGCCGCAGCCCTTGGACCATCCCTCCGACGCGAAGCCGACACCGAGCATCTTGTTGGGCGCGCGCCCCCGCGAGCGCCAGATGCCGCCCGCTTCCGACGTCGCGACGTGGGTCCGCTCGCCATAGGGCGCATCCCAGCATCGCGTGCCGCTGTTGTCGCGACGCACCTCGATGACCCACGGCTTTCCATCGAACTGGCTGGTGACCCAGTAAAATCCGTTGCCGCCGAGGTACATGATCCTTCCGCCCTCGTTGAGGTATTCCTGCAGGATGTCGAGGCCCTTGCGCGTCCAGTATTCCGGATGCGAGCCGGTGACGATCGTCGCATAGCGATCGGTCAATCCGCGCCCTT
>Ga0182030_10022847_pt1 | contig 11613 bp, 7 predicted proteins | sample 812S3MmetaG_FD_121299 | JGI IMG/M metagenome (GOLD analysis project Ga0182030, IMG submission 121299) | Permafrost microbial communities from Stordalen Mire, Sweden - 812S3M metaG (Illumina Assembly) | ecosystem: Environmental > Terrestrial > Soil > Wetlands > Permafrost | place: Sweden... | reverse complement strand
TTCAGGACTTCTCGCTGCGTGTGCATTCAAGGCTTGGCCAATGAGCTGTGCTCCTAGACAAAAGCCGAGAACCCTTTTTCGATCTGCGATAGCAGTCTTTATTAAAACAACTTCATCGGCTAAATAGGGAAAATCATCAAGTTTTGTAGCGCTTTGGGGCCCTCCCATAACTACCAGCATATCAAAGTCAGAGTTGAGCTTTTCGCCCTTATAGGGCCTTACTATCTGGAAGCTATAACCAGCCTCCCTTGCCCAGCTTTCGACAATTCCCGGGCTTTCAAAATCTGCATGGGTGATGCACAAAATCTTCATATTACTATCCCTATTCGTCATAATCAGGCGCATCATAGCCGTGGATGACCGATTTGTCATCGGTAATTTTTACGGAGATGGCCCGGAAAATTTGTAACCACTCACCATAATGGAAGATAGGATGGCACAAGCCCCCCAGCTTGTCATCCCCGCGAAGGCGGGGATCCAGCCCTGATAATGCGCTGCGAAGCAGCTCTGTATAGGAGTACAGATTCGCTGCACGACACATTTTGCGCTGGATCCCCGCCTTCGCGGGGATGACGAGTTGGGAGATGTAGTCACCCTTTGTAATGCTTGGTGAGTGGTGACGGAAATTTAAACATAAGGGATGCTCAATTCCGCAAGGGTTTTCCTGTGGTGACAAAATGAGTTATGCGGTCTTTTGTGCCCTGGTTTTGTGACAGATCGATGTTGGCTTGGCGTTCCAACTCAAGGATCTGTGGCTCGGATACTTTGTGCAAGATGTCTGTGGGGCCTCCGGTCAGGATATAGCCCAGCTTTTCCGCAATGACGGCATCATAGTCGGTAACCTTGCCCGATGATTTTAGGCCACTTAAAGCCATCTTGACCACGGTCAGGCCCGCTCGTCCCGGCAGCTTGATGCGTCTTTCTTCCGGTGCTTTATACCCCGCAACCATTTCGAGGGCGCGTTGTTTTGCGGCGAAAAGAACCCGGTCTTTGTTCATAATAATGGTGTCGGACTTGCGCAGGAACATCAGCCGCTGGGCATCAAAGGCAGAGGTCGAGACTTTTGCTGTACCGATGGTTTCAAATACATGGCGGAAACCGATCAACGCGCCTCCCATAGATGATTCATCGGCGCGAAGGAGGAGTTCTTTACAACCGCCCCAGCTCGGGATAATGCCGACGCCCATCTCTACTAGACCCATGTAGAGCTCCGCATGGGCCACAATGGCGTCACAGTGCATGTTCAACTCGCATCCGCCACCCAGAGTCATGCCCACGGGGGCGCCTATCTTAGGGAAGGGGGCGAATTTGAGGACTTGATATGTCGCTTGACCCTTTTCAATGATCTCCAAGACGCCTTTTTCTGGATCAGGGCCGTTGGCCGCAGCTGTAAACACCTGCAAGTTTGCGCCTAGGCTGAAGTTGTCGCTTTCATTGTGGAATACCATAGCCTTAAAATCAGATTTTACTAAATCAATCGACTGGTGAATGAGCTCCATAATCTTGAGATCAAGGGTGTTCTGTTTGGTAGTAAACTCAAAGCAAACGACACCGTCACCAAGATCCCAAACGCTAGCCGATTCATTTTTAAGCACCGGCTGGCTTCTGTCTTTGATGTCCCTCAGCAGCAGAATCCCTGCTGGTCGCGTAATGGGTGTGTACGTTCCCGCCGTCGTCAGGTAGTTTCTTCTTCCCTCTATGACCTTATAGAAAGTTTGATCCCCCACTAGTTCCAGCAGCTTGGGCACAGGTTTGCCCATGGCCTTTAGCTGTTTTGCCACCCAGGCTGGGCCAAGTTTATCCATTATCTCAAAGGGACCCAGCTTCCAGTTGAATCCCAGTCTGATTGCTCTGTCCACCTGGATGATATCGTCTGTTATTTCGGGCACCAACGAGGCGGCATAAACCAGCGTGTCACTCATGACATTCCAGGCAAATTTCGCGGCCTCATCATCGGAGCTCAAAAAGGCCCTAAGATCAGACTTAGCCAGCTCAAGGCCTGGCAGTTTCTGTTTAACAACAGCTGCATATTCGCCGGTTTTGAGATTGAGTTCTTCTTTGGTTTTTACGCCAGATTCTTCGCGGAGACGATAAAATCCACCAAGGCCCTTACGGCCTGTGTAACCCTTAGATATCAGCCCTTGCAAGAGGTCAAAGATTCTTTTGGAGTCCATTTGATGGACCGGGTCAGACTTGTCTAAATGGTCGACCAGTTCCTTGCCGACAAAATACATAACATCGATGCCCACCAGATCAAAAAGGGCAAAGATACCGGTTTTGGGAACATCGAATGCCTTGGTAAAAGTTGTATCGATGACGTTCAGTGGCAGATTCGACTTAAGAGCCTCATCTACAGCACGCATGGAAACATAGACACCGATGCGGTTTGCGATAAAAGCAGGCGTGTCTTTACAAAAGACAGGGGTTTTGCCTAGGCGTTCATCTACGAATTGGCAGATGGTATCGATGCTCTCTTGGGAAGTCTCTTTTTCTCTGATGACTTCTAACAGACGCATATAACGGGGAGGATTGAAGAAATGGGTGATGAAACAGTTTTTCTTGAATCCTTCCGAACGGCCTTCAATTAAGTCTTTAAGCCTTAGGGATGAGGTATTGGAGCTAACGATAATTGTTCCATCACAGATCTCATCGATGCGGCGAAACAGTTCGCGTTTGATATCGAGTTTTTCGACGATGACCTCAATCACCCAGTCGTAATCTTTAATCCGGGGGAGGTCATCTTCCGTGTTGCCGATGGTTATTCGATCTATAAAACTGGGATCCATGAGAGGGGCGGGTCTTTGCTTTTTCAAGCGTTCCAGCGCATCGCTCGCCAGCTTATTCCGGCCTTCTTCCACGGGGATATCGAGCAAGAGAACAGGTGTTCCTGAGTTGGCAATTTGAGCCGCAATTCCGGAGCCCATAACCCCTGAGCCGATGACGGCAACTTTACGTATCTCTTTCATGTCTAAAGCTCTCTTTCCAGAATGGTCGCTATACCCTGTCCGCCACCAATACATTGGGTGGCCAGGGCGAATCGTTTATTTTCTCGTTTCAACAAGCTCGCGGCTTTGCCGGTGATGCGAGCGCCTGTGGTACCCAAAGGATGGCCAAGAGCAATTGCACCGCCATCAAGATTTACTTTGCTCTCATCGATTTTGAGATCACGGATGCAGGCCAAGGACTGGGAAGCAAAAGCTTCGTTGAGTTCTATAATGTCCATATCATCTATGGTTAAGCCCGCTTTCGAGAGAGCCTTGCGGCTTGCCAATATGGGGCCCAACCCCATGGTCTCCGGCTCGCAGCCATGAACCGCAAAGGAGCGAACGGATGCGAGAATTTCAAAGCCGTTTTTCTTTGCGTACTCTTCAGAACACACCAGGGTCGCAGCCGCGCCATCGGTCAGGGGAGAAGATGTGCCAGCTGTAACCGTGCCGTCCTCCCGGAAAGCCGGACGCAGTTTGGCCAGATCTTCCAAAGTCGATTTGGCCCTGATGCAGCCGTCCTGGTCCATGAGACCAGCTTCGGTCATGATAGGGATAATCTCGTCCACGAACTTACCTTCAGCTTGAGCTTTGGCCGCCTTTTGGTGGGATTTGTATGCGAACTCTTCTTGCTCTTTTCGGCCTATTTTATACAAGTCTGCAACGTTGTCGGCGGTTTCGCCCATGCTGGCAAAATAGGTGGGATGCTCCTCAAAAAGCACAGGGTTTGGCATTAACATAAATCCGCCCATGGGTATCCGGGACATAGATTCAACGCCCGCACAAATGGCCAGATCCATCATGCCCATATTAATGGCACCTACGGCTATGTGGACTGACTGCATGGATGAACCACAGAAACGGTTGACGGTGCAACCCCCGATAGAATGAGGCAAGCCCGCCAGCAGGACTAACATGCGTCCCAAATTCATGCCTTGCTCAGCCTCAGGAAAAGCACAGCCTAAGACCAAGTCCTCGATATCTTCGGTGTTTACATTGTATTTTCTGACGAGGCCCTTGATTACGTCCGAGGCCATATCATCAGGACGAACCCCCGCGAGCCGGCCCTTTTCCGCAAAGTCAAAGGGGCTTCTGACGTATCCGATTATGACAGCTTTATGCGACATGATGATGCTTCCCAGTGGATTATTGTTTTCCATATGGTAACGCGAATTGGGAGAGGATGCATGTACTATTTAGTGGAGCTGATTAGAAACTGATCAAGAAGCTTGGTTCATCGTGATCGCTAGCATATAGAAAACCAAAGTGGCCTTTTGGGGAGGACTGAATATGTATATGATATCCTTAAAGATGTTTAGTACTAAAAAAGCAAACACGTTAGTCATAGCTAAGTCTTGTTATTGATACAATACTCACCAAATGCGTACCGAACGCATCTTATGTGAATGACTTATTTAAACAAACTTATATAATTACTAATAAACAAAGCATAGACCAATTATATAAATTGCTATCGTTTCTTCTCCTAGATATACTTTAATCAAAAGAACCCAGGGCATGACTTTACGAACTATAGTTCATGCACCAAAAAACGGGCGAGGCACTCATGATGAACAACATTAATCGAATGCTAGTCGTGTGCTTGTTATTTTTCTCCTCCACAGTTCCAGCTCTTAGCTCAGACTTGTTAGACCCAACAAATGCTGGAGAATCTCTAAGCAAAAGACGAAAGACTGGGGATATCGTCCAGACACCCGCGAATATGGTCGTTACTGAACATTCCCAAGGCAGGCCCATGGGTGATGGCACTGGGTCGAGAAAGAGACAGACTATTGGCGACACAGCTGAGGTCGAAGTCCAAAATTCTGAAGGCGATGAGGGTGTATCTCAAAGTAAGAGATCTAGAAAAGAAGACGCCGTAGATGCAGCGGTTCAAAGACGTTTAATTATCTTAGATACGGAGACAACGGGCCTTTATCCCCTTAAAGGTGATCGGATTGTTGAAATTGGTTGCTTGGAGCTTATCGACCAGGTGGCCACAGGTAAGAAATATCAGCAATACCTTAATCCAGAAAGGGACATCCCACAGGTAGTAATAAACATTCATGGCATCACCCCAGAGATGGTTGCTGACAAACCCATTTTTTCCAGTGTCGCTGACGAGTTTCTTGCCTTCATTGGAGACTCGACCATAATCGCTCATAATGCTGAATTTGATCTGGGTTTTTTAAATGCAGAACTCGCCAGAATAAATTACCCAACCATAGAATCAAGCAGATCTTTTTGCACGCAGAAGCAAGCAAAGGGCCTATTCCCAGGTCAACCTTCCAGTCTAAAAGCCCTATGTCAACGCTTTGGCATTGACGACTCACGCCGTACCCTTCACGGTGCCTTGCTAGATTCCGAATTACTCTTAGAAGTTTACTTTAAATTGCAAGATGCTGCTAAAAAAGCTCCGGGATCCAAATAGCTTACCATTAATACCCAGAAACAACACGGTTATGGTATCGAAACCATAACCGCAAACCCTAAAAAAGTCACTTACATATCATGTTCATGATGTTGATTGCATAAAGGGTATGATAATTCCCGGAAACCGTGGTGAAGTGGTTCGTTGGTCTTGGGTAGCCTTGCATAGCTTTAACAAGTTCATGGAAGCTTGGGAAGGCTTTCGTATATTCCTGAAAGGCCTTGCAGGCTCCCAAATTGACCTGGATGTGTCGATCACCGTCAGAATCTTTTGAGGTTTTAATAAATTCGTCGTAGTCTTGCATGTGTTCGATAGACCATTGATGTGCAGACCTCATTTCTACGCTTTCATCTACTACGAAGCGGAAAATATTGCAGGGCAAAAGTGTCTTGCTAATGAGGAAATTTCTACCTTCGTGACCTTGTGCCTCGAGCAGATTCCCCTGTTCACTTCGTATAGCGTTGAGATCGCGGAGGCATGACGCTAGGCTGGCGGAGCATGAAGCAATAGGGTAGCGCCATTCCATTTTAGTTCCGTAGTAGACTAGGGAACAAGTACCGTAATTCGATAATTGCTGGGCTTGTCCTGCCATTTTGTGAATCGATACCAGTTGAACAAACTCCCTGAGGCGAGCATCAGCAAGCTTTTTAGTTACTTCCGGCAGGCGCTTAGCCAATTCTGCATCTTTAATATTTAATTTTCTACTTAAGGAAACATATACAGAGAGATTATTCATGTGTTTCAGCTCTGCAATGACTTCATCGCCCAATATGGCAATTCGTTCCGGCTTTTGAGCCACCAACACGCTAAGCTCAGACTCAATAAGCGGCCAACGAGATTTAAGCCAACAGCCTCTGGTTTCATTATCGAATTGTGTCTTTAGTTTCTGTTGGCGTTGGAGCAAGTCCTCCAATCCCGATAACGCTAACTCCCTCTGTTGAATACTAGACTGACTTACGTTGGGCTCATTTAGAGTCGTCACGATGTCCAACATCGCCTTCTTGATCTCAAACATGCAGTCGGTATATTGAGCAAAGAAGCCCCTGTTCTGGGGGTTAGGGTCAAAAGGAGCATTCTCCGATACTGAGAGGTCACGGAGCGTAGCAGCAGGGACCTTATCCTGGAGAGCTTCTGCCGCCCGGTCGAGTAAACTTAGAGAATACCAAGGATCTATCTTTTGTTCGACCGATTCAGAAACACTCAAGTCTCGACCCGTAAACGAGCCATCCTGCATAAATTCATTGCCGGAAGCATGTACCAATGGCGCAGCAAAAAACATCGACAGCAGCCCATAAAAATAGATAGGTTTACGTAGCATCTTAACTCTCCCTTGTTGTTATACGAGCCGATTAAATCTCAAAAACATTGACCTTGCAAGGGGTAAAAATATTCAAGGGCAAGCTCATAACAGGCGGGATACTTAGATATCAGTGCTGAAGAAAATCAAGCAAAAAAAAGCCCCGATGACCGGGGCCTTTGTATGTGTTCTAAATCCTAAGATCTTCGGCCAACCTCAAGCTCGAAATAGCCTTTTTCTCCGGTCAAGAGGCCCGGTCCTGGGGGGTTGGGATCGTCTGTGGGTAGAGTTGTCGGCTCGTAGCGGGTGCAGCCTTGCAACAACAGAGTCGATTGTAACAGTAGGATTCCTAATATTGTTTTTTTACTCACTTCTACCACCTTATGTTTTGGTTTACAGCTTGACGCGCGCACCTGCCATTACAGCTTGGAGTTCGTCAAAACGCATTATCGAATTGATTTTCTTCAATTTGTACTCACGATAACCTAAGTAGACTTCCGTTGCAACCACGTCGATGGTCTGTACCAGGAATACACCCCAGGCGGTGCCTTTGTAGGTGAACGCAGGATCGATAACCGTTACATCGTCGTCAGAGCAGGCAAGGTTCATGCCCTTTGACCAGGCATAGTCTGCGGCGAAGGCTGTGTTACCGAAGCTGAAGAAACGATCGATATAGCCGATCTTGCCCGATAAGAACTTACCATCAGATTGACCAGGGAACTCCCAATCTTTATGGGCTGCTGCGAAGAAGAGGTTGATACCCGTGTTCTCTTTTCCGGAAGTGCTTAGGGGGAACAGGACACCGATAGATCCGTTAAATTGTCTGTAGTGGAAATCCTCTATGGAGTGATCGTGCTCAAAGGCCACGTCTGCAGCCACCTTTATGCCAAAGAACTTGCCGGCAAAACGACCAGCTATGTCAAATATGTCGCCGCTACTTTGATAGCCATGGGACCCGGATAGCATGAATCCGTAGTATTTTGGTGTGTCATAACGTACACGGTCGTGTCTGTGATAGGAATCCACAAATGCGAATACACCATTAAGCCTGTCATTGGAGTAGACAAAATACTGACCGTTTGAATCGCTGGTTTTATTAAAGAAGCTCGCGCCGGGAGCGAGGCGCCAGACGTTCGCACCCGCGGATATAACCCTGGTTCCCGAGAGGTCGGTCTCTTCCGCCGTGAAAGCGGCAGCCATATACCCACGGCCTAGACTTAGTTTTCCCCAATCAAAAGAGTTAACGAAGAGTTCTGCTATTCGTACAGGGAAGTTTGATTCGGATTCGGTGTTGCTTTGCGCATGGTGGACGTCGTTTTTCAGCGAGGAGTTCTGATAAAATCCAAGCTCGAACGTGCCGCCAACCGTTATATCTTCGTTAAATTGTCCTGTTCCCGTCAGGTTCAAACGAGAGGGGTAGTTGTAGTTATCAACGTTGGAGGTGTTTGAGTGTTTACCATTGTCCAGCCAAACTTCCGCTCGGTTTACCGCGCCGGTAACGACGATTTTTTTCGAGTCCGACACAACCCTGAGATCTTTAACTTTCTCTATATTGCTAGCGACAGGACCATTGTCAGGCCCTTTTGCCTCAGGTTCGCCATTGGCCATGGCACTTGTCCCGTAAAGACTTAATGCCATTACTGACAGTCCCATACTAATTCTCTTAAGTGTCCTCATGTGTCAAACTCCCCTAATTATTTGGCTGAATTCTGCGATAAATTAGTTAACGCTGCCATCTAATTTGGGCTCTGCTTGCGGTTTTGTTCAAGCAAGTGCTGTTCTTGCAACACCCTTTCAAAGATGACAAATTAGTGGTTGTGGATGTGTTGTTCTTGACCTTTGATACCCGTCCAGCTAAGTTGGTTTAGTATCAGATGTAGAGGTTAATCACTTGCGTTCGCTATCGTTTCAAGAAGTCATTTTTAGGCTCCAAAAGTTTTGGGGTGATCAGGGCTGTGTATTGCTGCAACCTTATGATGTGGAGGTTGGCGCCGGTACATTCCATCCCGCGACCGTTTTGCGCGCTTTGGGCCCGAATCCGTGGTCTGCGTGTTTTGTTCAGCCTTCCCGCCGGCCGAAAGATGGCCGTTATGGAGAGAACCCGAATCGGCTCCATCAGCATCATCAGTTTCAGGTTATTTTAAAACCATCGCCCCTGAATGTGCAGGAATTGTACCTGGACAGCCTGAGGGCTTTAGATATAGACCCAATGGTTCATGACATTCGCTTTGTAGAGGATGACTGGGAAAGCCCCACACTGGGGGCATCCGGTCTGGGTTGGGAAGTTTGGTGTGATGGCCAAGAAGTCACTCAGTTTACCTATTTCCAACAGATCGCTGGGTATGAACTCAGCCCTGTATCTGCGGAATTGACCTATGGTTTAGAGCGTTTGGTTATGCCTATCCAGAACAAAGAAAACGTATACGATCTGGATTGGAACGGAGCGACGGGCGAAAAAGCCATGACTTACGGGGATGTGTTCCGTCGGTCCGAGCGGGAGTTTTCAGGCTACAGTTTTGAGTTTGCCACTACCGACCTGCTAATGCAGCACTTTATGGATGCTGAAAAGGAATGTATGAAGCTAGTGGAAGCCAAGCTCGCGCTGCCTGCTTATGACCAATGCATTAAGGCCAGCCATCTCTTTAACCTGATGGATGCCCGGGGCGTGGTCAGTGTTATGGAGCGTCCCAGTTTTATTGCCCGTGTGAGGGCTCTTGCGAAAGCTTGTTGTACCGTATATTTGGAGCAGCTATGACCACTGCAGACCTGATTCTTGAGATTCTGAATGAAGAAATTCCTTCTCGCATGCAATTGAATGCTGCGGAAGGGTTCAAGGTAGCCTTTGTTAAGAAACTAGCGGAACTGGGTCTTACCTGTGGTGAGGCAACTTGTCTGATTACGCCGCGCAGGATTTCTCTTCATATAAACGAGATTCCCGTGCAGCAAGAGGACCGGATCGAAGAAAAAAGAGGCCCCCGCGTGGGAGCGCCTCAACAGGCTATCGATGGTTTCTTGTCATCCACGGGATTGGAAGATCTTGATGATTGCGAAGCCCGCATGACCGATAAGGGTGAGTTCTGGTTTGCAAAACAATACATTAAAGGCCTGAATACGGCGGAAGTCCTGCCCCAGGTTATAAATGACGTCATCAGGGGTTTCACCTGGCCTAAGTCAATGCGGTGGGGCCGAAACACTCTCCCTTGGGTAAGGCCCATTCGCTCCATCTTCTGTTTGTTTAACAAAGAGCGAGTGAGCGGTCATTTGGACCTAGGCAGTGACATGGTGCCCCTTGGCACGGTAACCTACGGACACAGGTTCATGACCAGTGGTGAGTTGCAGCCCATAGATTATTTTAGCTATCGGGAACTGCTAGAAGAGAATTACGTTATACTCGATCAGACGAGTCGCCGGGCCAAGATTCTTGAAGGCATAACAGCCCTTGCCGAGAAGCATAACCTGCGGGTGCGTCAGGACGAGGGGCTCTTGGACGAGGTGACGGGGCTGGTTGAATGGCCGGTGCCTTTATTCGGAAGGATCGAGCCAGAATTCATGGTCTTGCCTGAGGAAGTTCTGATTACATCAATGCGAGTTCATCAGCGGTATTTTGCTCTGGAAGATGAAACCGGCAAGTTGTCGCCTCATTTCGTTTTGGTGTCGAATATAGAACCTAAAGATGGGGGCGAGGCCATCATCGTGGGTAATGAGCGCGTGTTACGTGCACGTTTGTCCGATGCTAAGTTTTTCTTCGAGCAAGATAAAAAACAGCCCCTAGAGCTCCATGGCAAGGGTCTATCCCAGGCGATCTTCCAGGAAGATCTGGGGACTATGGCTGAGAAAACCGAACGTATGGTGCAAATTTCTCAGTTTCTCGCGCAGCATTTGCAGCAAGATCCGACTCAGGCTATGCGGGCTGCTGCATTAAGCAAGTGTGATCTCATGAGCCACATGGTCGGTGAGTTCCCAGAGCTGCAGGGAATCATGGGCTTTTACTATGCCAAGCTTGGCGGCGAAACCTTGGAGGTATCCCAAGCTATCGCGGACCAATACAAGCCCAAGGGCTTCCAGGACGAGTTACCGAAATCAGATGTCGGGCGAATTGTAGCATTAAGTGACAAGGTCGACACCTTGGTTGGCTTCTTCGCTATCGGTATAAAGCCAACGGGATCAAAGGACCCTTATGCCTTGCGCCGCAACGCCATTGGTTGCATTCGCTTGCTTGAGACTATGAATGGTTTGCAAATTGAAGGCTTGATCAAAACTGCGTACGAGGCATATGCCCCCATATTCGAAAAAACGGCTGCGACGGTCTGTACTTTGAGTGAATTGATAGGGGATCTGAGAGAGTTCTTCTTTGACAGGCTTAAGGCTTACTGGAAGGAAAAGGGCGTGCGCCACGACTATCTGGAAGCCGTCTTTGCGGTCGCAGAACAAGATGCCTTCGAAGTGATAGGCAAAAGAGTGGAAGCCTTAAACTCATTCCTTAACGGTAGCGATCAGAACGGGGAAAAGTTACTGGCGGCTTATCGCAGGGCTAGTAACATTGTGCGTATTGAGGAAAAGAAAGACCAGACCACTTACGATGATCAGGTCAATCAGAACCTACTCGCCGATGAGGCGGAAAAGGAGCTCTTTGGTATCTTGACGAAATCGACAGAATCCATTGAAATTGACATGCAGCAACATAATTTTCAAAACCCGATGAAAGTGCTTGCTGATTTACGGCCCCACATCGACCAGTTCTTTGACAAAGTTACGGTCAATGCAGACGACAAGAATTTACGGGAAAATAGGTTGAGGTTGTTGTCCCTTATTCGGGGTACACTTAACCGGGTTGCGGACTTTTCAAAAATAGAAGGATAAAAAATGAGCATTAAACATTCACTTCTTGAACAAGCAGAAAC
>Ga0182030_10022845_pt1 | contig 11614 bp, 11 predicted proteins | sample 812S3MmetaG_FD_121299 | JGI IMG/M metagenome (GOLD analysis project Ga0182030, IMG submission 121299) | Permafrost microbial communities from Stordalen Mire, Sweden - 812S3M metaG (Illumina Assembly) | ecosystem: Environmental > Terrestrial > Soil > Wetlands > Permafrost | place: Sweden... | reverse complement strand
GGTTTTGTCCAGTTTTTACCTTTACATAGCCCACGATTTAAATCGTGGGCTATGTAAATTGCCGGCAAAAAATGGTTTTAACCATTTAAATGAGGCCAAAATTTTCCAGACCCGATTGCCCTGAATTTTATAGCCTCGGGTTGGCTTACATCCAACTGTATTTTTATCTTCCGTTAACAAAACAAATTACTATGGCAATTGTGCATAAAGAGTATTTAAAAAGCAATGTATTGGCTGCACTGGGTATGGGTTTAACATTGCCCGCGCTGGAAGCTTGTGGAAGTAATAGTAAAAAGGAGGAGGTGCCATCTGTTTGACAATACAAGCCGGGCGAGGTTAAAACCGGGGGTGTTAAAATGATTGAAATACCCGGAGGTTATAAAGTGTGGACTAAAAAAGTTGGGGCCGGAAAAATTAAGATGCTTACGCTGCATGGCGGGCCCGGTTGCACCTATGAGTATTTTGAATGTTTTGAGGATTTTTTGCCACAGGAGGGCGTGGAGTTTATTTATTACGACCAGCTGGGTTTTGAGTTTTCCGTCTACAGTTTACAGTTGAATACAAATACCGGGATTAATCAGAGATAACATCTTGAAAAAGTTGTCATCTTTTGGCTGGATTCAGTCCGGGGCTTTAGGTTGAATATAAATTTCCTGATTGACGACCATATTTGTATTTGCCTTTCAACTTTAAAGTGAAAACAGCGGACTGTAAACTGAAAATAATTTTACATTCGCATATATGTCTTTCACAATTATTTTACTGATTATCTTATTGGGGCTGGTGCTTATTTTTCTGGAGATGTTTGTTATTCCGGGAACTGCGCTGTTTGGCATTTTGGGTGGCATTGCTTTAATAGCAGGCGTGGCGCTGATATATGGCATCTATGGAACGAAGTGGGGAAGCATCAGCGCTATGGTAACGGGTATTGCGCTGGTTGTTGCAGTTTATGCAGGGTTTAAAGTGATCCAATCTAACCGGATAGCTATGAAGGCGGAGATAAAGAGCAAAGTGAATGTTTTGGATAAGCACGAATTTGTATTAGGGCAGAAAGGAAAAACAGTTTCTGACCTTCGCCCCAATGGAAAAGCTATTTTTGGTGACGATAAAACAGATGTTTATTCAGAAGGGGAACATGTTATGCGTGGGTCGGAAGTGGAGATAATTAAGATTACCAGTAGTAAAATTTATGTAAAACAATCTAAAACCTAACTATGTACGGACCCGAACTTTTACTTGCCGGCATCATCATATTCGCCATACTTATTTTGTTTTGGTTGTTGCCCATACCGCTGTGGCTATCGGCTAAGTTTGCGAATGTGCATATCAGTTTGGTGCAGTTGCTGTTTATGCGTTTCAGAAGGGTGCCGCCATCGGTAATTGTAAATGCCATGGTAACAGCTACCAAGGCAGGTATACCTATACAGCGCGATTTGCTGGAGGCCCACTACCTGGCCGGTGGTAACATAAGCAAAGTGGTGCGTGCGCTGATTAGCGCAGATAAAGCCAATATCGAACTGGATTTTAAAGCCGCTACCGCTATTGACCTGGCCGGCCGCGATGTGTTTGAGGCGGTTCAGCTTTCGGTTAATCCTAAGGTAATTGAATGCCCTGCAGTAACTGCGGTGGCAAAAGATGGTATTCAGTTAATTACCAAGGCCCGGGTAACGGTGCGTGCCAATATTAAGCAATTAGTTGGCGGTGCCGGAGAAGAAACAGTTTTAGCGCGTGTGGGCGAGGGTATTGTTACCTCTATCGGCTCTGCTGCATCGCATAAATCGGTGATGGAAAATCCTGATTCGATTTCGAAAGTAGTGTTGGCTAAGGGGTTGGATTCAGGAACAGCATTTGAGATTTTATCTATTGATATCGCCGATATTGACATTGGCAAAAACATTGGCGCCAGCTTACAAATGGACCAGGCTAATGCTGATAAAAACATTGCACAGGCTAAAGCCGAAGAACGCCGCGCCATGGCTATTGCCTTAGAACAGGAAATGAAAGCCAAAGCACAAGAGGCCCGCGCCAAAGTTATTGAGGCCGAGGCTTTGATTCCAATTGCTATTGCCGAAGCTTTCAAAAGCGGACAGCTTGGAGTAATGGATTACTACCGTATGCAGAACATACAGGCTGATACTACTATGCGTGAGGGGATTGCGAAGAACCCGGGGACTACAGATAAGAAATAGGGGGTGGTGTCAATCGAAGCGATGTTGCGGGGTGCTTAGCTGTTAGTCTGCCGTGGCGGACGGCTGTTGGGCCCACTTACAAAGCAGTTATATTTTGTTATAACTGCTTGTCAGCAAGGGTTTTGAAGCCAGATAAATTTAGTATTAACTTAATGCTGCGGCTTGGTAGTTATGTTTTCCCGGATGTGGCCTTTTATTTCCTGCGCCCTGGATGATTTGGGGTCTATGGCAAGGGCCTTATCAATATATTTTTGGGCGGAAGTGTAATCTTCTGTTTTGGCATAAGCAACTGCCAGGCTGCAATACCCGCTTACAAAAAGCGAGTCACGGTCAATCGAACGTTGATAATTAGCTATAGCCCCTTTTGTATCTCCCCGGCTTTCTTCAATTACACCGATGCAGTAGGGTGGAATAGGGCTTTTGGGGTCAAGTTGGTCGGCTTTCCGGTAGCAATCTTCGGCGTTCTGTAAATCGCCGGTAGCACCGTAGCCATTGCCGAGGCTTATATAAGCCATGGCGAGTCTGGGGTTTATTTCGATGGCTTTTTTTGCCCAGGTAATCTGATCGTTATATTGGTGCAGGTGCCCATATAGCCCTGATAAGGTATTGGCGCTCTGGTAATTGTTGGCATCCAGGTCCATTATATCCAGGTGCAGTTTAATGGCGCCATAGGTATTGCCTGATTCCATATCTACTTCGGCACGTTTGGTAAGTTCCTGAACCTTCACGGTATCTTGCGCAAAAGAACTGCAATGCCACAGCAGAAACACCGCAATCGTTAAAATCAGTTTAATATCTAAAATGCTTTTCACCGGACAAAGATAACGGCAGCGGCCGCATTTTGTTTTTTGGGCTAAGTTCAATATGCACAGCCATTTGTGAACTTAATTGAAAATGAACGGTTTAGTATGGTGCCTGATTGTTTCGGTGCATAGCAGTTGGTTTAGCTTATTCAATAGACCTCTTTCACAATTCGCTTTTTTTGAATCCTCACCCCAGAGCGGCCCTCTTCTATATAACTTGATTTTGGAGTTCTGATTTTCAATGCATTACGTAGCGGATAATTTGAAGGATTGCCAGGTACGACCCCGGATGGGGTCGAATCTCTATAGCATATATGGTGCTATAAATATACGACCCCATCCGGGGTCGCACCTACAACGCTCTGGCGCAATCTTACTGGAGCCATTCGCCCTATCGCAAAGGCCATCATTCAAGTTATTATTTCAGAAACAATGGGCCGCCCGGTTGGGGAACTCCGAAGGAGAGGGAAATGTTGAATTATGAAAGAGGTCTAATTTATACAGTTGAAAAAGAGGCTGTATACGCATACTAATGATGTGGTATAAGTCAATAAAATGTTAAATCGTATAGAAAAGAATATTTTCAAAAAAAATCGTTCAAAACCTGTTACATTCCTATGGTATTTTATTATATCTTTGGAATGACTCCAAATTTGTTAACCAAACCGAAGTAATATGACACATATCTCCTCTGTCTTTTTAGCATGCATCATGCTTTTTGTTTTTAATAATTTTTCGGTTGCGCAGGAAAGTACAGCACAGCCCCTGAATGCCGCACAGGTTTCAAAACTTGACCTGAACGGTAAATGGAGCGGCAAACGGATGCAATACACCGCCGATAAAAAAAGTTTTGCCGAAACGTTTCAATACGAGTTTGACTTAAAACAGGATGGTGATATTATTACAGGCACCAGCACTATTATAAGCGCTAACGGCGATTTTGCCGATATGAAACTGGAGGGAGTTTTGATAGGCAATAAGTTGCATTTCAGGGAGTATGAAATAAACAACGCCATCAGGCCCGAAGGTAAAATATGGTGCTTTAAAAGCGGCGAGCTGAATTTTGCCAAAGACGGTGATAACCTGAAACTTACCGGTATTACCGCCAGCTATATGGAGATATACAATTATCCATGCTCAGGTGGTGTAACCGACCTTACCAAGGTAGATAACAGCAACAATGCCACAACGCTTGCTGCCTTTACTACAGGCGCAACGGTAACTGAGGAGAGTAAAATAAACATTGCTGCCTATCCCAACCCGTTTATTGACAGGGCAGATATTACTTACAACCTGGTTGCCGATGCAAAGGTTAAAGTAGTTGTTTACGATATGCAGGGCAAACTGGTAACCAGCCTGTATGAAGGCAACCAGAACGCCGGCAGTTATAAGCTGGGTTTTGATGCAAAAAATTTCACCGCCGGCAGCGGTATTTATGTAGTAGAAATGATAGTGAACAACGATGTTTACAGTAGCCAGATGGTGCAAATGAGATAATCCTCCCCGCGAAAAGCGGGATGAAACACATCCTAAATCCTTCTCCTAAGGAGAAGGACTTTAAGCCCTCTTATTAATTGACAAAATAAAATGTCCTCCGATGCTTCGGGGGACTTTTTATTTTTGGCGGATGACAAAGAAAGAGCGCGTTGAGTTTATAATAAACAAACTGGAGGAACTATACCCTAACCCCACAATTCCGCTTGACCATAAAGACGCTTATACTATGTTAATAGCGGTGGTGCTATCGGCGCAGTGTACGGATAAGCGCGTTAACCAGATAACGCCCCTCCTTTTTAAAAAAGCTGATACCCCGCAAAAGATGGTGAAGCTTTCAATTGCCGAGATACAGGATATCATAAGGCCATGCGGGTTATCGCCTATGAAATCAAAGGGCATACACGGCCTTAGCGAAATAATTATTGCAAAGCATCATGGCCAGGTGCCTGATACTTTTGAAGACCTTGAACATTTGCCCGGTGTAGGCCACAAAACAGCTTCGGTTATTATGACCCAGGTGTTTAATAAAGCCGCCTTTCCGGTGGATACACACATACACCGCTTAATGGAGCGCTGGAAACTAAGCAACGGAAAAAGCGTTGCGCAGACTGAAAAAGACGCCAAACGATTGTTCCCGGAAAAGTTGTGGAACAAATTACATTTGCAGATTATTTATTTTGGCCGGGAGTATTGCCCGGCCAGGGGCCACGTAAAAGAAGATTGCCCCATATGCAGTAAAATTTAAGGTTCATAAATGACAGGCTGCTATTTTGCCACTAAGGCACTAAGAACACAAAGGAAAATACTTTAAGGTTTTGATTTTTGCCGCTTTAACCTGCTAAAAAAGGTGCCATTTTTTTTAAAATAACTTAGTGTCTTAGTGCCTTTGTGGCTAATGTATTCTTTTCTTTGCGTTCTAACAATCCGGTAAGCTGTGCCCTTTAAATATTCCGATAAAACTGTTTTTCGTATTCAACTGTTTGCGGTTGTTATGGGGGTGGTGTTGCTGGGCGCCAAGTTTGTAGCATACTTTTATACGCATAGTAACACCATTTTAACCGATGCCCTTGAAAGTATAATAAACGTGCTGGCCGGGTTTTTGGCTTTATACAGCCTGCATCTGTCATCAAAACCACAAGATTTTGACCACCCTTACGGACATGGTAAGATTGAGTTTATTTCGGCGGGATTTGAGGGGATATTGATTGTGGTTGCCGGGGTGGTTATTATCACCAAGTCGGCCTGGTGTTTTTTTTCACCGCCGGTGTTAGAACATTTGAATATGGGTATGGCCATTGTCATTGCCTCGGGGGTGGTTAATTACGCACTGGGGTTTATGCTGGTAAGGGCAGGCAAGGTTAATAACTCAATGATATTAAAAGCCGATGGTGAGCATTTAAAATCGGATGCATATTCTTCGTTCGGCATTTTTATTGGTTTAATACTGATTATAACCACCGGTGTGGCGATTTTAGATAATATAGTTGCCATCATATTTGGTCTGATAATTATTTATATGGGCGTAAGGTTGGCGCGCAAGTCGGTGGCCGGCATTATGGATGAGGCCGATGAAAGCGTAATTGAAAGCATTGTTGAAAATATAAATGCCAAACGCAAACCCCAGTGGATAGACATACATAACCTCCGGGTAATTCAGTTTGGCAGCCGCCTGCATGTTGATTGCCACATTACCCTGCCATGGTATTATACCCTGCAGGTGGCCCACAACGAAATGGAAGAAGTGGCGGCCATTATAAACGAACAACACGGCCAGCGGGTAGAGTTCTTTATTCACGGCGACCCTTGTGTGCCTAAGAGTTGCCCTATATGTATGATACAGGATTGCAAAGTAAGGCAGCACCCTTTTAAAAAAAGAGTAGAGTGGAATTCCAACCGGTTAAGGCGTAATCATAAGCATGATGAGAGTTTAGTGGGGTAGGAGGGGAGGAAATTGCTTTATCACCTGTATTCCAACACCTCATTCTCAATCTCCCCATGCCTGATGTTCATCAAATCAAAGATGTAGTTTTGCTTTAGCAACCACGGTTTTTTATTACCCTGCATGGGCAGGTTATTAATTTGCCTTTGAATATAACCGGCGCTGAAATCGGTAAACGGATGTAGTTGCAGATTGGGATCGTTTTGCCGTGGTGTGCATTGCCGGTAGCCTTTTTTATCCATGTAATTAAGCAGGCGGCACATGTATTGGTTGGTAAGGTCAACCTTCAGCGTCCAGCTGGCGTTGGTATAGCCAAAGGCCATAGTCAGGTTGGGGATGTTGCTGAACATAATGCTTTTGTACGAAACGGTTTTGCCTATATCGGGTTTGGTGCCATCAACATACAAGTCTATACCGCCCAATAGTTGAACATTTAAACCGGTGGCCGTTACAATTAATTCGGCATCCAGTTTTTCGCCCGATTGTAATTGGATGCCGGTTTCAGTAAATGTATCAATACGGTCTGTTACTACCGAAGCGGTTCCTTTTTTTATGGCTGCAAACATATCGCCGTTGGGTACCAGGCATACGCGTTGGTCCCATGGGTTATAGCTGGGGCTAAAATGTTTTTCAACCGGGTAATCATCCCCCAGCTCTTTTTTAATGCCTTTTATCAAAAGCTTTTTTACACCCTGCGGGTAACGTTTGCTTAACCGGTAAAACAACGTTGCCATCAAAATGTTTTTCCAACGGGTAACGGGATAAGCTATCGCAAGCGGAAGGTTTCTGTTCATCCAGTTAGCCAGTTTATCTTCGTCGGGCCTCGAAAATATATATGTAGGCGACCGCTGAAGCATGGTTACATGCGCCGCTTTTTTTGCCAATTCCGGCACCAGCGTTACTGCCGTTGCACCGCTGCCTATAACCACCACGCGCTTGTCAGTATAATCTATATCTGAGGTCCATTTTTGGGGATGTACTACCTGGCCTTTGAATTTTTCAATGCCTTCAAAATGCGGCAGATAACCGGCTTCGTAATTGTAATAGCCTGCGCATACCGATACAAAATTGCAGGTATACGCTACAGGGTGTGGTTGCCCTTCAACTTCTACCTCCAAGGCCCATAAAGCATCAGCAGTAGACCACGAAGCTTTTTTAACCCGCCGCCCGAAATGAATTTTTTGCCGGATGCCATATTCATCTACCGCCTCATTCAGGTATTGCATAATTGATGGGCCATCGGCAATGGCCTTGGTGCCGGTCCATGGGCGAAAGCGGAAGCCGAGGGTATACATATCAGAGTCGGAACGGATGCCGGGGTATTTAAATAAATCCCAGGTGCCGCCAATGTTTTGCCGGCCCTCTAAAATGGCAAATGTTTTATGGGGGCAATCCATCTGCAAATGCCTTGCAGCACTAATGCCCGAAATACCGGCGCCTATGATAAGGACATCAAAATGCATTTTATCCATAGTGTGAAGAAAATGTTTTTTTGGGTTGTGAGCGGAAGAATTTTGTGGTAACTCTATAGGTTTTCGGAAATGTTATTATAAGCATATCAATCCATATCCATCTTTATGCATGTCATTTTTCACCATCCATATGTAACCCATTTACCTGTTATGCCGTAATACAAGCTATACTTTGATTAAAACAACAGGCATTCTGATGAAAAATAGTTACCCCGTACTGAAGAATTGCATCCTGAATGCTGAGCAATTGAATATTTTACCTTCCCCCCGGGTAAAATCTGTAGATGGTAAAAGCAATTTTATAAAGCATGGTGCCAAAGCATTATGCATGCTGCTGTTTTTACTGGCAGTTGGCGACGTCAACGCCGGTAGTTTGGTAACATCGCCCAATAACAGCCAGTTAACCATTATAGTGGCTAACAATTCAACCGGCTTGCTCGATAAAACGGTGGTTGGTTTCAACCCGCTTTCTACTGATAGCTTTAGCCCCGTGTATGATGCCAATAAATTACAGGGCCTTTCAAACCGCCAAACGCTTTATACTATGAACAGCGGCGAGTGGATGTCTATCAACGAATTGCCAAACGAAGCTACTATTGATACCGTTGAAATGGGTATTGAACCGGGAGGCGATGCCACTTTTACTTTTACTTTCAGCGGCCTTAATACGTTCGACTCTACCAGCTATATTTACCTGGAAGATAAAAAACTGCACACCTGGTTTGATTTGAGAAAAGGAAATTACACTTTTTCCTCTACCACTTCCGATGACTGGAACAGGTTTTTGTTGCATTTTACCCCACCGGTTATTGTTACCGGCAGCAATACAACCTGTTCTGCCACCAGTACCATCAATATTCAACAACCCGGCATGGCCATCTGGAACTACAGCCTTACGGATAGCGCCAACACGATAGTTAACGGTGGAATACTTAGTCAAAATAATCCGGTAACCTTAAAGGTAACCCCGGGTAATTATAACCTGATACTTACCGATAGCACCGGTTACACGGCTGAAAAAACAATACAGGTACAAGGCCCCGAACCGGTGTCTGCGGTCGCTTTCAATGTATCTGACACAGCAGTGGTGTTAATGCAGCCCCTTGTATTAACCGACTCGGTTACAATCCCCGATTTAACCAACACCGGCAATATTTACCAATGGAACTTTGGCAACGGAACTGCCGGTACAGGCACAGATACTACCGTTACTTATGCGCAGGCCGGAACCTACAACCTCAGTTTAACTGTTACTAACCAATCGGGATGCAGTGCAACACAAACACAGAAAATTACAGTAACGGACACTGTTACTACTATCATTGATACTACAGCTAAAACCCCAACCGGTGTTGCCACTGTAAGCATAACCACCACACCCGAAATATGGAGCAACAGCAACAGGATTTATGTAAACTTTACTGCAATACAAACGGTTGATGCCTCGGTTACGGTTTATAATATCCTGGGCCAGGAACTTAGCAACGACCGTTTTACCAACAGCACTGTTTATCAAAAAGAGGTGGATAATATGCCGGCTGCTTACCTGATTGTAAAGGTAATTAACAACCACGAAACCTTTGTGAAGAAAGTTTTCATCAGCAACAAATAAAGCCCTTTAATCCTGCGCTCACCCTTCCTTTAAATTCCGTATTATTATAACACCAAATAAAACCCCGGTGTTATCCATGTACCGATATCTACTCATCATATGCCTGGCAATTGCGGGCCCGGCGTTGAACGCACAACAACCCAATACCCCGCCCCTTACCGGATATGTAGATATGCACTGCCATCCCCGCGGCGACCTGGCTTATGGCACGCAATTATTTTACGGAGCCCCTTATGGCGATATATCAGTTGCCTTAGGCAGTTGCAAAGCCGACCACAGCAAAAACATCCTCCGCGCACAACTGGCCAAACAAACAGAAACACTGAATAGCGCAACGTGGAAAGACAGCAAAGAGGGCTACCCAAACTTTGTTACCTGGCCAAGTTGGTGCAGCACCCTGCATCAGCAAATGTGGATTGACTGGATTGAGCGCGCGCACAAAGAAGGTGGCCTCAACATTATGGTAGCGCTTGCGGTAAGTAACCACTGCATAGGCTCCGCCGCCAAATGCACCGGCCCGCTGGACGATGAGCAGGTAATGCTAAACTGCATACAGGGTATTAAGGACCTGGTGGCGCATTCAACATTTATGGAGATAGCGCTTACACCACAGGATGTGCGCCGCATTGTGGCCAGTGGTAAACTGGCTGTGATATTGGGCAGCGAAATGGATAACATTGGTAACTTCTACTCACCGGCCGATCATTACAAAGCGAACTTTAATGCCACTCCTTCTAATGAGCAGGTACAGGCTGAGCTGGATAAGTTGTGGGACCTTGGCCTGCGCTATATCTTCCCGGTGCATTTGATGAATAATGTTTTTGGCGGTACCTCCCTTATTATGAGCACACTAAACGTGGCGAATAAATTTACTACCGGTGTTGAGTATGTACCGGAAGAGGTTAGTACCAAAGAAAGCGGCATTGCCTTTCAGCTCGAAAATCCCAGTGTGGGTTTAAACGCAATGGCTAAAATGTTTATGCCGCTTTTGTTGCCCAAAGATATTAACCCAGGCAAAAAAGGAAACTACACCTTTTGGGATACACTGCCAGGCTATGGCCACCGCAACACAATTGGCATTACCGGCCGGGGAAAATTTGCCGTGAATTACATGATGAAAAAAGGCTTTATAATTGACATAGACCACATGAGCGAGAAGATGGCCAACGTGGTGCTCGACATGGCCCTTGCAAACGACTACCCCGTAAACAGTGGCCACGATGGCCCCCGTGGCAGTGCAGGCAATGAAGGCGGCCGCACCCTAAAACAATACGCGCAGCTTAAACAACTCGGCGGTATGGTAGGCCTGGGCCACGGCGCCAATGCCAGCGACTTTGTAAAAACATACCACACCGTAGCGCAGATAATGGGCAACACCCACATGGCCATCGGCACCGATGTAGGCGGCTTCAGCGCCCTGCCGCAACGCGATACCAGCATACACCTTACCTACGACAATACCTTCACCCGCTGCCACACCGCCAACCGCACTTGGGACATTAACACCGACGGCGTAGCTCACTACGGCCTCTGGCCCGACTACATCCGCAGCTGGACCCTCGCCGGTATGACTACGCAGGAGATGCAAACATTTATGAGTTCTGCAGAGCAGTTTACGGAGATGTGGGAGAAGTGTGAGAAAAGGAAAGCGTTCGTAACTAATTGAAAACCGGCAAAAGCTGGGTTTTCGCCTTTACACTTTTTTGCTCGTTTTTAGTCGTAACTAATTTATAATCAATTATTTAGGGGTTTACAGATAGCAAAAAGGGGAAAAAAGTGTAAACCCACCCCTAGCAATAAATAGAGTAAGTGTAATATATATAATTGCTCCTTTGACGTCCCCGCAGGGTCCCGAAGCGGCATGTGCGTTAAGTTAAGCATGGTCAAAATATGCTAAAACTGAATGCCAGCAAGCCTTTCAATGTTATAATATACTTTTGGTTTAATTGTGCCAGCAGCCTAACCACCCCCAGGGCAGCCTCCCGCCCAAAACCGCGGGACAGGCTCTCCTGAATCAGGAGGGGAGCTTAATGCGGCAGACCCTTCGGGTCTGGCTGCGGTAGGCAGGGCTGCTCAAACTCCCCTCCTGATTCAGGAGGGGT
>Ga0182030_10022844_pt1 | contig 11615 bp, 10 predicted proteins | sample 812S3MmetaG_FD_121299 | JGI IMG/M metagenome (GOLD analysis project Ga0182030, IMG submission 121299) | Permafrost microbial communities from Stordalen Mire, Sweden - 812S3M metaG (Illumina Assembly) | ecosystem: Environmental > Terrestrial > Soil > Wetlands > Permafrost | place: Sweden... | reverse complement strand
TGCGTCACGCTACGCGAACGGCAAGAGCCCTGACCCGCTTCCGCCACGAAAGACGCGACTGCGAAGGGTCAAGTGATCGACCTCGCACGGGTTCTCTTCGCCGGAGGAGAGCCGCACCCAACCTGATTCCCAGGCTGAAGTTGTTCCTGCGTGCCTTGGTCCAGGAGGGCTTGCTATCGGCTCCGGCGGGCGCGACACTTCCCAACCTGAAGCGCCTGGCTCTCGGCGGCTTCAGCCTCGCCGGGGACCTTGCCATCACGATCTGGAACGCGAATCAATCCGCGATCCAGGAGCTTTACTTGCTCGACCCGGGCGCGGGCAACATACCCTCGTCGACCGCGTCCTGGGCCAGCGGCGATCCGGATCGCAAGCTTCAGCTCATCTGTACCGAGTTTTCGGCCAAGGCGGCGCGCGACATACAGACGCAGAACCCCAGCGTCACTCCAAGAGGCGCCGCCGTAGACTTCGTCTCGACGGACCCGACCTATCGCGCGGCGCACGATTCGGAGTTTACGTCGATATTTGGCGGAGGTCCCGTCCCGATCGGAGCACCCGCCGGTACCAGCGTGCCTGGGCGCGCATCGAAGGACTCGGGGCTCTTCCAGAGCAATCAATCGGGGCCGCCATCGATCTCGGTGACGCTTAAAGGGACCGGGACGGCCGATGGCCAGTCCGTCACGCAGCAAATCAACGGCGTGGCGCCGTTCGAGGCGGCCGTATACGTGGAAGGCGCGCTCATAAGCCAGTTCATCAAAGACCCGAAGGCGACCACCGTCCAAGACGTCACGAATGTGTTGAATGGCATTCCTAGTGTGCACAAGGAGCACCGTCATTCTTGGGCGATCTACGGCGGAGAGGCCCGGACGGACGGGTTTCACGGGTTCTTTCAGATATGCCTCGAGGAAAGCAACTTCACCAAGGCGCCCTAGTGCGCTGCCGGAGGCTCGACACGCTCGCGCTCTGGGCGATCCTCTCGTGCGCGACGGCGTGCGACGGTTGCCGGGCGCATTCCGTGCCCTCCGCGCCGACGGACTCCTCGCCTCCAGACGCCACCAAACCCACGGCAAAGGCAAGCCGGAAGCTGCCTCACGTCGAACAAGACGAGATATGGACCCCGGCTCGCTCGTACTCGGGAGCCGGCGTGTCCGAGCCGCGGTTCTCGGCGGACGGTCGCCTCTTCTGGAAAGTGAGCTCGGTCGGTGGTGCATCGCTCTTCAGGGCCGACCTTCGTTCGGGACAATGGGCGCCCGTCCTTCGAGGCGTGTGCTTCGACGGCTGGGAGCTCGCCAGCGGCCTGTCGGTGCTCCAGTGCAACCGCGGTGGGGTCCTTCACCTCAGCCTCGACGGCCACGTCGAGGGGACGGGGCCGCCCGTACCTAGCGGTGATCTCAGTCCCGATGGCAGGTACCTGGCATGCACCAGCGACGTCGGCTGCGTCGTGGACACTCGGAGCGGGCTGGACCTGTTGCCGAACAAGGGACGGCGACTGAGGCGGCCGGTGACGGGTGTCCTCTGGGCCGAGGACTCCTCGTGCGTCTACCGCGATCTGGGGTCCGAGGGCGTCGAGGATTACGAGACTTCCGAGGTCGTTTGCCCCGCCCGGGCAAACATCCAGGAGTACCCACGGGCGTGCGGTGGCGGAGCCTCGTGGAGCAGCGACGGCGCTCTGGTGGCGGGGGGGTGCGGCCGAATCTGGGACGCATCGGGGCTGCAGGCGCGACTTCACCAAGTCCCCTTGACTGGAAGAGTGACCGCGGTGGCGTTCCGACCAGGTAGTCACGAGTTCGCGACTGCGCAGCGCGACGGGACCATATCGAGGTGGAACGCCGACGAAAGCCAGCAGGCCGGTGTCGCTCTGTCCGGGCACAACAGCGCGGTGTCTGCGCTGGCATGGACTCCGGACGGCGGGAAGCTCGCTTCGGTGGATCGGGACGGGGGGGTCCTGCTGCAGCACGGCAATGGGACCAGCATCGCTCGCGTGGAGATCGGCCGGAGCCTCACCGATCTTCGCTTCTCGCCGGACGGGCAGGTCCTGGTGGGAACGGCTCCCAAGGAGCTGGTCCTCATCCATATCGGCGACCTCCGGCTCTTTGCGATCGCAGCCGTCTGGATGGATGGCTCACCGGTCGAGATCGTGGCGTACGACGAAGACGGCGACGTGGACGGCTCACCGGAGGCAATGGCTCGACTCCACGGAGCGCGAGGCCGGCGCGACGGCTTACTGCGTGCGTGGTTGGGGCAGTGATATGCGCGGGTGATTTCAAGGGCGTGCAGCTCTCGGGGCCCGGAGCTCTCAGGTGAGCGAAGGCCAGGTCATGCGGCCAGGAAGACGCCCAGACGCGCACCTACGTGTCGTGACGCCTGACTTCTTGCCGGAAACTGGCCCGGTAATTCCGCAAAGGATCAGCGTGAGCTGATGAGGGGTCGAGCGCCTCTGTCCGGCAGAGCCGGAAGCGAGGCGATCATGGTCAAGAAGAAGAAGGTCACGCGGAAGGTCATCAAGAGGGCCGCAGCGCGGCGTGAACAGCGCGGGGGTCGGAACGATCACAGGAAGTACGCAGAACGCTCCCGGCTGTCCATTTACCTACACGGGGAACGGTGGCGCCACCCAAGGACCCGAAATCGGGGACACGGTCGCGCCGGACATGCTGTTCTTCCGAGCCAATGTGAATGGAGGGACTTGCAACGGACCGGTGCCCGCCCCGGGGGACTCCGGCAGTCCGCTGGTCATAGGTGGCCTTTGCGGAAACACCGGAGTCGCCTTTACGCAAGGGACCTTTCCGGACGTCCCAACGTCGATTTCATGCGAACCACTCATCCTGGGAGTACAGACGGGTGGCGACAACAACATACCGCCTGGGGTGCCGTATCCGCAGAGCTGCCAAACGATCAACGATGACGCAGAGACATTCGCATCGCCAGTGAGTACTTGGTTGGAGACGATTCTGGACGGCGACTTTGATGACGATGGAACACCCGACTATTCCGACAATTGTCCGACAGTGCCCAACGGCGGCCAGCAAGACACGAATTTCGACGCGGAGTTGGAGTCCGCACGAGGGTCCACATCCGTCGCGGGCATGATCACGCGGCTTCCTTCACGCGTGCGGCGTAGCTGGCACCAAGTTCGCGGTGCAGTGCCGCGAAGCGCCTGCTGAGGATCGAGGTGCGGAAGAGCATGACGGTCTGTCCGCCGTGCTGCGAGAATCGGGCACCTGCACGCTTCATGCGAGTGCCGACTACCGTCTTGGCCGCAGCTTCGGTGACGCCGGTGCCTATGGGATATCCGCGCCGTTGCGCCTCGACGTACTTCATTCGTCCGAGGCTGTCCTGCCGAGCGATGTAGTCGATGGCCCCGCGCAGTTCCTTGCGCCCGCTCGCCGTGCGTGGAGCGCCGAGACGAGCCCGCATCGAGCGCAGGACCTCCGCGGGCCCGTTCGGTTTGCTCTTGATCGTCTCGCGCCAAGTCGCCGCGTGGACATGGGCGTCGCCGCAGCTGGGGTTCGTTCTCGCCAGCTCGGCTATCCGCTGCTGTTTCGTGGACACGTTTGCGGGCTTCAAGGCGCCCTCCGTGTTTCCCAGCCGCGGGTCTGCCACTGTGGCGCTCCCCTTCCCTCGATCGGGTCCCCGAGAGCCGGGTTCCCCGACGTCGTCGGTACTACGAGAGCGCTATCTAGCGCTGCCGCTGCAGGCGCGGGCTCCCGGTTTTCTGGAGGAAGAGCACGCGTCGCAGGCTCGATCTGCCGACCTTGTCAGGTGGCGGATATGCTCGATCGACGACGAGCTTCGTGGCGAACCTCCGCTGCCGCTGCCGCAAGATCTCGCGGCGCTTCTGGCGTTCTCGACCTCGAGGATCCGCAGCTTCCAGTGCTCGGGCACGTCGTCGTGCGTGAGAACCTTCTCGACCACCTCGATCGCAACCTGGACCTTCGGTGACCGCGTGCGCTTTGGGCGCCCCTGCCGGATGAAGACCGGGTCGCGCGTGGGGTTGACCACGATGGGCGCGAGCTGGCGCGCTGCGCTGACGTCGAAGAGGCAGCGGACCACGGAGAGAACGTTGCGGATGGTGGACGCGCTCAACCCCGCCGCCTTGAGCTTGTCGACGAAGACCAGCAGCGTCGCCACGTTGACCTCTGAGGCGACGAGGTTGCCGATCCTCGGGATGATGTGCGCCCGGAGCGTGGACGCGTCCTGCTTCAACGTCGCGGGGCGTAGGCCCATCGTCGCCCGCACCTTGAGGAAGGGATCCTCCAGGTCGCGGACGCGCACCACGGCGGGCACCGCGGACGCCGCGCGCACGGTGGGCTCACCCGCTCGGAGACGCTCGACGTTGGCGCGTGCCCACCGCTCCGCCTGCGGCTCGGTCCGCGCTTCGTCGCGGGGGATGCGCCGGTCCCGCCACACGCCCTTCTCGATGCGGAAGGAGATGCCGAAGCCGGTGCCGTCTCCCCTCGGGTACACCGTCCAGCCGCGATCCTTCTTCTTGCTCACACCATCGGGGATGCCGTGCGCGAGCGCGATTGATACCGTCTTCATGTTCGGACCTTCCGGGGTTCGGACCACGACCCGGGCGGCGCCAACCGCGCCGGGTCACTTGCCTACTTGCCGTGAAGGCTCGCTCGCTCAGCGCGGAGAGCAAGCGATTCTTCCTGCGGTTTTTCCTGCGGCGACCCTGGAGGGCGCAGGAAGAGACCTGTGTAAGTTGGCGGAGGAGAAGGGATTCGAACCCCTGGAACCCTTGCGAGTTCGGCGGTTTTCAAAACCGCTGCCTTCGACCGCTCGGCCACTCCTCCGGTCTCGTACTTGCGGCAGCTTACGACGGTTTCTTCCTGCGCGCCTCGGGCCGCCGAAGGAAGCGTGCGCCGTTCCGGGCACAGGTTCCGCGGTTTTTCGTCGCCGTCCCGCCCTTCGGAGCCGCCGGTCACAGTCTCCTCTTCTGCCTTCTGCCCTTTCTGCACTCCGTTCAGCGTTTTCGGCTCGCCCTCGACACCACCGCGCGCTCCGTTGTGCCCGCCGGTGGCACCGTGGATACCGTGGGGTACACGGTTGACACCACAGTGCACACCCTTGCCACCGAAATGGACAAGCTTGCCACCGCCAGCGACAAACCTCTGACCGCCGGGCACAATGGAGGCACCCGCGCGCCCTCGGGAGACCCCCGCAGGCGCTCCCTCCATCTCCGGCGGCAGAACCGAGAAGCGAGAATGACCCAACGAGCCCGCAAGCTGGTCGACGCCCTCCTCGAATGGCGAGCGCACGACCGGAAATCGCAGACGGCCGCCGCGCAAGTGCTGTCCGTCTCCCGCAAGACGTACGCGCTCTTCGAGGCGGGGAGCTGGTTTCCTCCGGCGCGGGAGCAGCACTTCTTCGCGCACACCTTGGGCCGCCTCGATCCGCGGCTCGCGGAGGCCTTCGCCCACGCCGCGGGCACGACCGGCGAGGCCCTCGGGCTCAGGAGGCCGACCGTCGTGTCCCTGCCCAGCCCCAGCCCCGCTCAGGCTCGCACCGCCTACGACGCGGCGGTCTACTCGGCCGCCGAAGATGCCGAGGTCCCTGCGAAGACGGCGCGGGTCCTCGTCGCGGCGGTCATCGCGAAGCTCCGCCAAGCGGGGGTGACGATTCGGCAGGCCGAGGATCTCGGTCGCCCATGACCACCACGTCCCTCACGCACGACACTCCCCGCCTCGCCGAGGCCTACGACCGACTCAGCAACTCCCAGCTCGAGAGCGGCCAGCGGCTCGTCGAGCGCCTCGGCGTCACGGCGGGAGACCGCGTCCTCGACGTCGGATGCGGCACCGGGCGGCTGGCGCGCTGGATCGCCGAGCGCGTCGGCGCGCGAGGGAAGGTGGTGGGCCTCGACCCGCTCCCGGAGCGCATCGCCATCGCGCGCGCGAACGCCGCGGGCATCTCGTTCGAGGTCGGGAAAGCCGAGGACCTCGGCGCGTTCGCCGATGCGAGCTTCGACGCGGTGTGCCTGTCGGCGGTCTTCCACTGGGTCGAGGACAAGCCGCGAGCGCTGCGCGAGATCCGCCGCGTGCTGCGTCCCGGGGGGCGCATGGGGGTGACCACCTTGCCGCGCGAGCTGATGGCCGCGGGCACGGTGGCGCAGGTCTTCGGGCCGATCCTCGGTCGCTCGCCGTACGCCGAGCGTGCCGACCTCTCGGCGATCGCGCTGAGCCGGGGCCCGACGGTCACGGAGCTGATGACGCTCGTGGTCGAGAGCGGTCTCGAGCTGGCCGAGCTGCACGTGGTGGAGCGACGGCGCACGCACCCGACGGGCGAGGCGGTGGTGGACTTCCTCGAGGCGAGCTCGTTCGGGAACTTCCTCCGGGTCGTCCCCGAAGAGCTGCGCGCGCCGCTCCGCGCGGACCTCGTCGCCGCTCTCGAAGCGCGGAAGGGCGCCGAGGGTATCGTCCTCCGCGACTACGGCACGGCGTTCGTCGCGACGCGAAGCGCCTGAACCTCGGTCCGCGGACCCACGGCCTGCCGGCGATCCTCGGCCTCCTCAGCTCGGGACCTGGATCCCGAGACGCGCGCAGGTGCGCTGACAGAGGCCGAGCGGCGCGTTCGTCTTGAGGATTCCCGAGATGACGGGGCCGCTCATCTTCTTCTCCTGTTCGAACCAGTAGGCCAGCTGCCCGTCGGCGGCCTGCGTGTAGCCGAGCTCCTCGCACGCGTGGACGCGCAGCAGGCCGGCGATGAAGTCGCGCCCATAGTCGATCGGGATGACACCAGGCTGGTTGCCGAGCGCCTCGAGGATGGCGGCCCACCGGCCGTACGCGAGCGAGAGGTACGCCACGGAGACCCGGTATTCGGTGTCGAGCGTGAGGTTGCCGGGGTACGGGTCGCACGCGGCGAGCCACTGCTCCGCGGACGGCAGATCACGCTGGAGGCACGCGGCGCGGCTGAGCGCGCAGCGCATGATCTGCTTGTGGCCCGCGTCGGGAAGCAGCTCGAGCGCGGTCTCGCGGATCGCGCGCCCGCGCGTGGGATCCGTGAGCCCCAGGTTGAGCACGGCCGTGCCCGTGAGCTGCGAGAGCCAGAACACGCGCTTCTGTTTGTGCTCCGTCGGCTGCTGCGCGAGAAGCGCGACCGCGGACTTCCACGCCTCGAACCACGGTCCCCAGCTGTTCGGCGGGCGCAGACTGACGAGGTGGGTCACGTCCTGGGGCGCGACGAACGTGCTGTACGGGCTCGCCTGGGCTCCCTGCTCGTACTGGAAGCGGAGCTTCGCGAGGCGTGCTTGCTCCTGCGCCGGCGACGGAGGAGTGGCGTGGGGGCGCGCGTCCATGCGCGCAGCGACGTTCCCTACGGCGCGACAGTAGCCGCACTGGAACGCTCCTCCCTGCGGAGGGGTCGTGACCGGCGCGCCGCACGAGGGACAGATGAGGGCACGCAGCTGGGTGGTGTAAGCGTTGTTCGACATCGAGATCCTCGCCGCGATGGACGTCGTTCCGTCGCGGGTCCACGCTACGCCAGCAGCGGCGTGACGAGGAGGGCAGAGCGAAGCGCTCGTGGCGATGCACGTCCACCTACTTGGCGGCCTGGTAGTGCGCGGCGATCCGGGGCGAGTAGGCGATCTTTGCCTCCGTCGCCCAGGAGCCCAGGAAGACGGGCCCCCAACCCGTCCGCGGTCACACATCCCTCGATGCGTTACGGCGTTACGCCGTGGCTGGAATCGCGGACTCAGGTGGCTCAGGCGGTTGACGAGCTTCTTCGTCGCGTCGGCGTTGCCGAAGCGGCTCGTGCGGAAGTAGCCCCCGCGCTCGCAGATCTCCTCGACGACCTCCCAAAGCAGCGTCGGCTTGCGGGTGTGGGCGTGCGCCATCCCGAAGTCGATGTGCGTGCACCGCAAGCAGCGCCCGCCGACGTCGAGGCGCACCGTCGTTCCGTCGAGCAGGCAGAGGCGCATCTCGCTCCAGTGCTTCGCGAGGCCTCGCAGCATCACCGTGGGCGGCTTCGACGGGGAATCGTCCTCCGGCGCGATCCCGGGTGCGTCCGGCGCGATGGCCGCGCGGCGGACGAGGCGACCGCCCAGCGCGACGAGAGCCTCTTCCAGGGCCTCCAGCTCGACGCGTGCGCCCGGGCGCGTGGCGCTCGCGGAGGAGCGGCGTCAGGTGTCGCGCGGTAGGCACGAGGACGAGCGTGCGGTGCTTGCGCCCGAGCGCGCGGGCGAGCCCCGTTCGCGGGCGCGCGCAGAGCAGGACCTCGCGCGCGCCGCGGCCGTTCCCCGTCCAGCCGAGCGTCGTCGCGGCGCGCGCGAAGACGGGCGGCACCGGGCGGCCTCGCCCCGAGAGGCCGTAGAGCGCGCGAAGGACCCGCGCGAGATCGGTCGCCGAGAGGTCCTCGAGCCCCGGATCGTCGGCCCGCAGGATGCCCGCCCGGCGCGCGGCGACAAGCACCTCGGGCGCGACGGCGGAGAGCTCCGCGGTGGAGACGAGGTGGTGGTCACCCTCGACGAGGGCCATCAAGGCTCGCATCCGGGGCGGAGGGTAGCTGATAAGACGGTGGGCATGATCCGAACCTCGAGCGGCAAGGTCCGCTTCCTGGCCCTCGTCCTCGCAGCGACGGCCTGCGGGAGCACGCCTGCGGTTCCGAGCAACGTCGCGCTCCCCGCCGCGTCGCCTTGTCCTTCGCCGCCGGTGGGATCCATCGCCACGGCTACGGTCGCGCCGCCTCCACCCGCCGAGCCGACGGACTTCGCGGCGATCGCCTCCGCACAGGGCGCCGCCAATGCGAAACCGGGAATGCGTCACGTCCCCGCTCGCGACATTCCCGTACCGACCGACGACGTCAGCCCGGAGGCGCAGGCGATGATTGGCCGGCCCTACACGTCGAACTTCAACCAGCACCCCCGTGATGCGGCGGAGTGGAAGGCGTTCGTCGCGAAGGCGGCCGAGACGGCGGCGCCGAAGGTCACCGCGCTGGCGGCGAAGCTGCACGTCACGGTCACGCCCACGACGATCGCCGGTGTTCCGTGCTTCGTCCTCGCACCCGACGTCCTCCCCGCGAGGAACAAGAATCGCCTGCTGGTCTTCGTGCACGGGGGTGCCTACGTGCTCGGCCCCGGCGTGTCGGGCACGAAGGAGGGAGTTCTCCTCGCGGCCTTCGGCGGGTTCAAGGTTCTCGCCGTCGATTACCGCATGGCCCCCGATTTCCCGTACCCCGCGGCGATGGACGACGCGATGGCCGTCTGGAAGAAGGCCGTCACGATGGCGAATCCGAAAAACATGGCGATCTTCGGGAGCTCGACCGGGGGCGCGATGACACTGGCGATGGTGCTGCGCGCGAAGGACGAGCATCTGCCGCTTCCCGCCGCCATGGCCCCGGGCACGCCCTGGGCGGATCTCACCGACGCCGGCGACAGCTACAAGACGAACGAGTGGCTGGATGACAACCTCGTCACCGCGCGGGGCCTCCTCGCGGATGCGGCGCGCCTGTACGCGACCGGTCACGATTTGAAGGATCCCCAGCTGTCGCCCATCTACGGCGACTTTCACGGACTGCCGCCGGCCATCCTCACGACCGGCACGCGCGATCTCTTTCTCAGCAATACCGTCAGGACGCATCGCAAGCTCCGGCGCGCGGGGGTCGAGGCGGATCTGGACGTGTACGAGGGCCTGTCTCACGGGCAGTACGCCTCCGATCCCGACGCCCCCGAGACGAAGGAGTCGATGACCGACATCGCGAGCTTCTTCGACCGGCACCTCGGCCGGTAGGATCGCCCAGGGCCATCAACGCTCATGGTCATTGACGAAAGCCACGTAGGGGCCGGGAAGCTCGCGGCCACGGTCGTCATGCTGCTCGCCTGGCCGGCTCTGCTGCTCGTGCTGGGTGGCGATGCCCGGTGGCTCGAAGGGTGGCTCTTTGCCGCCTGGTTCGTCGTGCTGTTCTCCACGGTCATCGGCTGGCTTCATCGCAAGGATCCCGCGCTCCTCGCGGAGCGCTACCGGAAGTCCGGCGGTGGTCAGCGCGGTTGGGATCGGGTGGTCGTCGCGGCGCTCTTCCTGGGATTCATCGCGTGGCTCGTCGCGATGCCTCTCGATGCGCGACGCTTTCACTGGACCCGCGGGTGGCCGGTCGCGGCGCAGACGGTCGGCGGGGGCCTTCTCGCGGCGTCGTTCTTCCTCTTCTTCCGATCCTTCACCGACAACACGTACCTGTCGCCCCTCGTCCGCATCCAGGCCGAGCGGAAGCAGCACGTCGTGTCGACCGGCGTCTACGGGTTCGTGCGGCACCCGATGTACCTCGGCGCCGTGCTGATGTTCGTGGGCGTGCCCCTGCTTCTCGGCTCCGAGTCTGGCCTCGCGATCGGCGGCGCCCTGTCCCTGGTCCTCGCCGCGCGCATCGTGGGAGAGGAGCGGATGCTCTCGAAGGAGCTCGAGGGCTACGACGCGTACCGGGGGAAGGTGCGGTACCGTCTGCTGCCCGGAGTCTGGTGAAGATCCTCCAACGAGAAGCCGCCAGGCTGATCGCCACCGTATCGCGTGCCCTGACGTGGGTCCGCCTGGAACGCCTGTGTCTCTGCGTGTTCCTCCTCGACAAGGGCTACTGGCTCTACGCGCGCTGGGGGCGCCTGTACGGCACCGACCCCCACGACCAGATCGAGGTCACGCACCTTCTCGGCTGGGGCCACATGAACCTCGGCCTCAAGCAGTGTTTCAACTGCTACCAGCCCCCGCTTGGGTTTCTCATTCCGAAGGCCCTCGGCATGGGGGACGTGACGGCGGCAGTCGCGTCTTCGTTCGTCGCGTACCTCGTGGCGTTCTTTCTCCTGCGCGCCACGCTTTCGCACCTCGGCGTGCTCGCCCGGCCCGCGTCGATTGTATTTCTCTATCTGACCGTGGCCATTCCGGTCAGCACGTACCTCGCGCTCGCGATCACCCTGGATTCGTTCCTCTACGCGTGGGCGGCGGCCATCCTGTACACGTCGGTGCGGCTGTTCTGGGACGTCCACCTCCCGCCCGGCAAGCGGCGTCTGCGTCGGGTCTGGACCGTGCTGCTCGTGGCCCTGCTCGCCAGCGCTCCACTCGTGAAGATCTCCGGCTTCAGCTCCTCAGCGATCTCCTTCCGACTGTAGCCCTTGCCGCTCAGACCACGGAGTTCCTCCGAGAGCAGCTCGATCGCCCGCTTGCACGGAACGCGGGTCAAGCGCTTCTCGGGCAACGCCATCAGCTCCGCGCGAACTCGCTCGACATGGTCCAACTCGATCCACACCACCGGGAGTCCCATTGCATGCCTCCGAACACGTCCAGCTCCATGCACGTAACCCCGGCAGCTACCCTCGCAATCACGCTCCAGATGCAGTGGTGGACGGAACCCGGAGTGAAACGTAGGGCAAGATAAAGGGGTGGATCCACCTCCGGCGTAAGTGGCGGAGAGGTGACGGGCTTTCACGGATCCACGCGCCGCCGGACGGATCCACCACAACCGGAGTCCGCGGATTTCATTGATCAACACACGGATCCATCGATGTCAAAGGACGACGACCTCCCGATTTTCAGGCCTCAATTCGGGCGCGCGAAAAAAATGGGATCGGGACCCCGCGAAACGCATTTCGCAACGCGGTCCTCGCGAGCGTGCGGGCTGGAAGCCGTGCGGCGCGCGCCATGCGG
>Ga0182030_10022843_pt1 | contig 11615 bp, 12 predicted proteins | sample 812S3MmetaG_FD_121299 | JGI IMG/M metagenome (GOLD analysis project Ga0182030, IMG submission 121299) | Permafrost microbial communities from Stordalen Mire, Sweden - 812S3M metaG (Illumina Assembly) | ecosystem: Environmental > Terrestrial > Soil > Wetlands > Permafrost | place: Sweden... | reverse complement strand
GTGTTGACGGTCTGCGCCACCGTCGAGCCTTTTTGCCCGATGGCCACGTAGATGCATTTCACACCCTGGCCGGCCTGGTTGATGATGGTGTCGATGGCCACGGTGGTCTTGCCCGTTTTACGGTCGCCGATGATCAGCTCGCGCTGGCCCCGACCGATGGGGGTCATGGCGTCGATGGCTTTGATGCCGGTTTGCAACGGCTCGCTCACCGGCTGGCGCCCCGTGATGCCCGGCGCCTGGATCTCGAGACGGCGGGTCTCGGTGTTGGTCAGCGGGCCGAGGCCGTCGACCGGCTCGCCCAGCGGGTTCACCACCCGGCCGAGCAGGCCGTCGCCTACCGGGACCGAGAGGATGCGGCCGGTCCCCCGGACGATCTGGCCTTCTGCGACCTGTTCGATGCTGCCCAGCACGACGGCGCCGATGGCGTCCTCGTTCAAGTTGAGGGCGAGGCCCACGACGCCGCTCTCGAACTCGAGGAGTTCGTTGACGGCGGCGTTGGCCAGACCGGTGACCCATGCGATGCCGTCACCGACGTCGCGGACCCGACCTACCTGCTCGGTGGACACGCCGGGGGCGAAGCCGGCGACGTTGCGGCGAAGGACGTCGGCGATATCCGCCGCGTTGATTGTGAGCTCGGCCATCAGGCGGACTCTCCTGGGTTGTTATCTGAGTTATCGATCGGTGCCACCTCGGGGAGCAGCAGGCGGTCCTTGAGAAGTTCGAGGCGGTGGCGGGCACTGCCGTCCACCACCGTGTCGCCCACCGTGGCCACGAACCCGCCGAGTACGGCGCTGTCCACGGTGACCCGGATCTCGACGTTGCGCCCCGTGAGGCGGTGGAGGGCGGCTGCCAGGCGGTGGCGCTCTACGTCGTCGAGAGGGAGGAAGGCGCGTACGTCGGCCACTCGGTGATCGCCTTCGGCGGCCACCCGGACCAGCACCTCCTCGAGCATCACGAGGTAATCACGGGCCCGGCCCACATCGGTGGCGTAGGCCGCCAAGCGGGCCGTCGCCGGCGTGGTCTTGGAGCCCACCAGGTCCCCCACCACCGAGCGCCGGACGCGGGGCGGCAGGTCACCGCTGAGCAACACCGCCTGCAGCTCGTCGGATCCGCCGACGATACGGGTGAAGCGGAACAGCTCGTCCTCGATTTCGCCGAGCGCCCGCTCGCCGTCGACCTCTTCGAGCACCGCAGTGGCATACCCGTCCATCCGCTCGCTGGCCGCCCGACGCCCCAACGGCCCGACATCGAGGGTCCGCAGGCCGTCGCGAGCCGCATCAGCCCTGGTCGTGAGCCAGTGGACGTCCTCGACAAACTCGGTCGCCCGGTCGGAGTCCGCGCAATAGGCCACCAGCCGCAGCGAGTAGTCGTCGATGCGACCTTCGAGCAGATCCGTCAGGATTCCCCGGCGAGCCGGGGCCGGGACACCGGGATCGCTGAGCGCCTGCGCCAGGTCTTCGTTGGCCGCCACCAGCTGGGCCACCGAAGCGAGGTTGTCCGCGATCAGGGCGCGCCGGGGAGCGTCAGCCGCCTCGAGTACGGCGTCGGTGTAGCCGGCGATGCGCTCTCGCACTTAGCGGGCCTCGGCAGCCGCCGACTGCGCCTCCACCTCGGCGATGGTGCGGTCGATGAGGTCGCGGTGAGCGCTGGCGTCGAGACCCTCGACCACCTTTTCGACGACCGCGATGACCAGGTCGGCCGACTGGCGTCGCAACTCCTCAGAGGCCCTCCGGGCTGCGGCCTCGATATCGGCAGTGGCCCGGCTGAGCAGACGCTGGTACTCCTCCTCGGCCTGCGCCCGACGGTCGGCGCGTAGTTGCTCGGCCAGGCGTCCCGCCTCGTCCACGATGCTGCGGGACTGCGCCCGGGCGTCGTCGAGGATGCGGCGGTATTCGGTTTCGGCCTCCGCGGCGCGTTGCTTGGCCGTCTCGGCATCGGTCAACGCCTGGCGGATGGTGGCCTGGCGGGCCTCCATGGCTTTTTGGATGGGGGGGAGGACGTAGCGCCCCAGCACCCCGATCACGATGAGGAACGCCACCAACTCGAAGACAAACGTCAAGTTGGGGACGAGGAAGTTCGAAGAGGCGATCACCTGCGACCGCCTTACCCCTTGGCCAGCACGAAGACGAACAGGGCGGTGAAGGCCAGGTTGATGAAGTACATACCTTCGACCAGACCGATGATCAGGAACATGGTGGTGTACAGCCGCCCCTGCACCTCGGGTTGACGGGCGATACCGGCGATGGTCTGGCTTCCGGCCAGGCCGTCACCGATTGCGGCGCCGATGGCCCCGCCGCCGAGGGCGAGACCGCCGCCGGCGAAGGCTCCAGCGAGCTCAACGGCCTTCTCCATAGTTGCAGGCATGGTGGTGGGTGTCTCCTGTTGTTGGTGCTAGATCAAGGACGGGGAAAGGGAGCCGGGCGGCACGTCAGTGCCCCTCGGTGTCGACAGCGAACTGGTAGTACAACAACGTCAGCAGGGCGAAAATGAAGGCCTGGATCACGCCGATGAACATGTCGAAGAGCTTCCAGATGACGCTGAAGAAAATGGTTACCGGAGCGAAGTACGCGGGGAGGGCAAGGATGAGGGCGATCATGATCCCACCGGCGAACAGGTTGCCGAAGAGCCGCAGGGCCAGGGTGAAGGGCTTGACCAGTTCCTCGATGATATTGAGGGGCAGCATCAACAGCGGGGGCCGGCCGAAGTGCTTGAAGTACCCTTTGAGTCCCCGGGCCCGGATGGACGCGGCGTTGGTCAAGACGAACACCACGACGCCCATGGCGTAGGTCAGGTTGACATCCGCGGTGGGTGACGGGAGGAAGTCGGTGTTGTGGTATAGACCGGGAAACACTTCGATCATGTCCGCCACCAGCACCAGCATGAAAATGGTGACGGCCACGGGGACCGCTTGGCGGTACTTGGGGCCGAGGGTCGCTTCGACCTGGTCGCTCACCGCTCCGACCACCGTTTCCCAGGCGAGCTGCAGCTTGCCCGGCACCCCCGAGGTCACCCGCTTGCGTACATAGAAGGCAACCGCCAGCACCACGGCGGCAGCGCCCGCTGTGGTGTAGATGGTGTCGACGTTGAAACCGCCCCGCTTGATGTGATCGCCCACCGGGATGTTGGTGGAAGCCACCAACGCGGCGTGGAAACTAGACATCGGCCGCACCGGCGCTGCGTTGGTACCGGAGCAGGGCGACGAGGGCGTTGAGCAGGAGCATGAACTGGAAAGTGGCCAGGCCGCCGATGACGCCCCAGCCCATGGGGCGCACGAACAGCACCAGGAGGAGGGCGATGGCACTGATGACGCCCAAGCGGGTGAAGGTGGTGCCGGCGAAGGGCTTGCGCTGAATTTTGCCGTCCTCGGTCATGTACCGCATGGCCGAGGCTTGGAAGAGCCGATGATTCACCAGGCCCAGGGCCAGGCCGAGAACGATGCCGGGAGCCACCAGCAGGTGACCGAGGGTAAAGCAGAAGGCCACGGCGATCACGCCGGCGATGACGCACGAACGCAGTGTCCGGCGCACGATGGCGTCAATCTCTAGAACAGGAAAACCAGCAAACACGGGGAGGGATCTCGATTCGATTCGATTTCAGGAGGCGAGCGGAAACCGCTCATCGCCCTCTCAGGAGCAGCGGACGTGCGGGCACTTGAGAGTCCGCCTTGACTCTGTAGGGGCCGCGTCACCTCGCATCAGGATGAAAATCTAGAGAACATTTGAGCAGGGGTGCAAATCCCGCGGAAAAGCCTACGTGGCTGCACCGTCCTTGTCGGCCACGGGTTCCGCCGGACCGGCCCCGACGGCCATCTGCCGCCCACGCGGAGCGAAAAGGGTGTAAAGAGCAACTCCCAGCCCCACGATCCCGATCGGCACCAGGACAGTATTGCGGTTGGTCACTGAAGGATAGAGGACCAGCACGCTGAGCAGACCCGTCCACACCCACAAAATGACCACGGCACGGGTATGGCCGTGCCCCAGCCGCATGAGCCGGTGGTGCAGATGGTTCTTGTCGGCCATGGCCGGGTTGGCGCGCCGGCCCGCACGGCGGATGATGGCAAACGCCGTGTCGAGCATGGGGATGCCCAGGATCACGAACGGGATGAGAATGGGGGCGAAGAAGAAGTAGGTCCTGCCCGTGAAGGTCAGATCGCTCTGGCCCACCACGGAGATAGTGGAAGCGGCCATTAACAATCCCAGCAACATGGCGCCCGCGTCGCCCATGAAGATGCGGGCCTGGTGCGGGAAGTTGTGCGGGAGGAAACCGACGCACAGCCCGAGCACGATGATGGCGACCAGCGGCCCGGAGTTGGTGGGGTCGAGGGTCCCTTTGATCGTGAGTTCGTGCGAGTACACGAAAAAGGTGGCTGCGGCGATGGCCAGGATCCCGGCCGCCAAGCCGTCGAGCCCGTCGATCAGGTTGACCGCGTTGGCCATACCCACCACCCACAGCACGGTGAGCAACGGCGCCATCTGCGGAGAGAGGATCAGGGTGGTGGAGAAGAGGGGCACCCGGAAAGAGAGCATGGTGACGCCCGAGAGGTACAGCACGGCGCCGGCGAGCACCTGACCGGACAACTTGGCCGGGGGTGACATCTCTCGCAGGTCGTCGAAGCTGCCGATGACGAAGATCACCGCGGCGGCCAGCACGACGCCCAACGGTTCGGAGTTGCCCCGGAATACGGCGTGCAATCCCGGCAACTGCGACGCCACCGCCATGGAGACCAGCAGTCCCACCAGCATCGCTGCTCCCCCCACGGTGGGCGTGGGCCGCTCGTGCACCCGCCGGTCGTCGGGCAGGACGATCAGCGAATAGCGGATCGCCAGGCGGCGTACGACGAAAGTGGCAGCCCACGTCACGACGGCCGCCAGGACGCCGATGACGATGTAGTCACGTAAGTCGGTGATGATCGACCTCGGTCTCTACGGGTACGGAGTGAACTTCGAGCACAACGTGGCCACCTCGTCGCGTACTGCGGCGGCCTCGGCGGTATCCGTCGGGTCGCGCAGCACCCGCCCGATGAAACGGGCGATTTCCGCCATCTCCGCCTCCCGCATGCCGGCGGTGGTGACCGCTGGGGTGCCGATACGCACGCCGCTGGTCACGAACGGAGACCGGGGATCGCCCGGGATCTGGTTCTTGTTGAGCGTGATCCCCGCCTCGTCGAGCGCGATCTGTGCGGTCTTGCCGGTGAGATCGTCGGCGAAAGGCCGCAGGTCGACCAGCAGCAGATGGTTGTCGGTACCGCCCGACACCAGGCGGAAGCCTTCGGCTACCAGGCCTTCGGCCAGCGCTGCCGCATTCCGCACGATCTGCGCCGCGTACTCGGCGAAGGAGGGCTGCGCCGCCTCGTGGAAAGCGACCGCCTTGGCCGCGATGACATGCTCGAGCGGACCTCCCTGGAGGCCGGGGAAGACCGCCTTGTCGATGGCGGGGCCGAGGTCGGCCCGAGTCAGGATGCAACCGCCGCGGGGCCCGCGCAACGTCTTGTGCGTGGTGAAGGTCACGACGTCGGCGATCCCAACCGGGTTGGGGTGGACCCCGCCGGCGATCAGCCCTGCGATGTGCGCGGCATCGAAGAGGAACAGCGCCCCCACGCTGGCCGCGATCTCCGCGATGGGGGACGGATCGATGATGCGGGGGTACGCCGTGGCGCCGGCCACGATGAGCTTGGGCCGGTGCTGCTGAGCGAGGGCGGCCAGTTGTTCGAGGTCGATGCGCTCGTCACTGGCCGTGAGGCCGTAGGACACAAAGTTGTACAGCTTGCCGCTGAAGTTGACGGGTGAGCCGTGGGTGAGATGGCCGCCCTGGTCCAGGCTGAGGCCGAGCACCGTGTCGCCCGGATCCAAAAGGGCCAGGTACACAGCCATGTTGGCGTTGGCCCCCGAGTGGGGCTGCACGTTGGCGTGCTCCGCTCCGAAGAGGGCGCAAACCCGGCGCCGGGCCAGGTCTTCGGCCTCGTCGACGATCTGGTTGCCGCCGTAATAGCGCTTGCCCGGGTACCCCTCGGAGTACTTGTTGGTGAGCACCGAGCCCGTCGCGGCCATCACCGCCCGCGACGTGAAGTTTTCGGATGCGATGAGTTGGAGCGTCGTGTTCTGGCGCTCCCGCTCCCGCTCGATGATGGCGAACAGTTCCGGGTCGGCCTCCACGTCGGCTCACTCTAGGGCACCCACGATCGTCGAGAACCCCAGCGCCCCCTCCCGCAACAGCCGCGGACGGGGGCCGGTGCAATCGAGCACCGTCGAAGGCGCGCCGTTGCACACCCCCGCGTCGAGAATGAGCCCGACGGCGCCGCCGAGCGCTGCTGCCACGGCTTGGGCGTTGGTCAACGGCGGTTGGCCGTGGCGGTTGGCGCTGGTGGTGGCGATCGGTCCGAGCGCCGCCGCGATGGCGCGGGGTACCGGATGATCAGGGCAGCGCAGGCCGATGGTGCGATGGTTGTCGCCGAGGTCGTAGCCCAGGCCCGGGCGCCGCACCAGCACCAGCGTCAGCGGTCCCGGCCACCAGCGTTGCATGCAGCGGCGGGCAACGTCGCCGGGCTCCACGATCAGGTCCAAGGCCTGCTCGTGATCGGCCACCAGGACGGGCAGCTCCACGGTGCGGGGCCGTTCCTTGGCTGCGAAGAGGCGTTCGGGGGCACCGGGCTGGCGAGGGTCGGCGGCCAGGCCATAGACGGTGTCGGTGGGAACGGCTACCACCTCGCCGCGGCGCAGCGCAGCTACCGCGGCGTCGATGGCCACCACGGCGTCGACATCCGCTTCGGCGGGGAGGACAAGCACGCCTGGAAGCTACCTACCAGGACGCCGGCGGGCGGCCACCGCCCGGTAACGGCCGGCCAGATCGCGATGGCGCGACACGGCGACCAAACCGGCCGCCAGGGCCATGGCCGCCACCTCATCCACCTGGTGGGGCGCCAGCTCTACGACCACGGCGCCCCCCGGAGCCAGCCATTGCGGCGCGCCCGCCAAGATCACCTGCAGCGCCTCTGTCCCCCGGGGGCCTGCATCGAGCGCTCGGTGCGGCTCCCATTGGGCCACCACGGCGTCGAGTTCCGCCATCTCCCCCTCCGAGATGTAGGGCGGGTTCGACACGACCAGGTGGATTTGGCCTCGCAGCGCCTCGGGCAGCGCCTCCCACCATGAGCCGTGGGCCAGTTGGACCCGCCGGGCAGCATGGCCGGCCACGTTGGACCCGGCGACGGCCAGGGCATCGGGCGAAATGTCGGTGGCCCACACCGCGGCGCTCGGCCGCTCGGTCGCTACCGACAGGGCGATGGCTCCCGAACCGGTGCCCAGGTCCACCACAACCGGTGCGGCTACCGCTTGGCGATCCAGTTCGGCCAACGCCACCTCGACCACCTGTTCGGTTTCTGGCCGGGGAATGAGCACCCGAGAATCGACCATCACCGCTATGGTCCGGAACGGCCATTCCCCCAACACATATTGCAACGGCTCGCCGGCAGCCCGCCGCCGGACCATGGCGTCGAATTGCCGCCCGGGGCGCTCCCCCACCTCCTCGTCCAGTACCGCCGGCCACGACCCCCCCGAAGCCTGCTCCAGCAGCCATCTGGCCTCCTGAGACCCGAAACGGGATTGGGCGTCGGCGAAGCGATCCCGCCAGCTCAGACTTCGCCCTCCCCACCCAACAGGCGGGTCCGTTCGTCGGCCGCCAAGGCCTCCACGAACTCGTCGAGGTCGCCCATCAGCACCTTGTCCAGCTTGTAGAGCGTGAGCCCGATGCGGTGGTCGGTCACCCGGTTCTCTTTGTAGTTGTACGTCCGGATCTTCTCGGACCGGCCCCCGCCCCCCACCTGGCTGCGCCGGGCCTGGGACAACTCGGCAGCCTGGCGGTCCTGCTCTGCTTTGAGCAGGCGGGCCCGCAGCACGACCATGGCTTTGGCCCGGTTCTGGATCTGGCTCTTTTCGTCCTGCATGGCCACCACGATGCCGGTCGGGAGGTGGGTGATGCGGACCGCCGAGTCGGTGGTGTTGACCGACTGGCCGCCCGGGCCGGTTGAACGGTAGACGTCGACTTTCAGGTCCTTGTCCTCGATGGTCACGTCCACCTCCTCCGCCTCGGGGAGCACCGTGACAGTCGCCGACGAAGTGTGGATCCGGCCTTGGGACTCGGTGACGGGGACTCGCTGCACCCGGTGGGGACCGCCTTCGAACTTCAGGCGACTCCACGCTTCGTCGCCTTTGACCATGAAGGTGACCTCGTTGAAACCACCCATCGACGACGCGTCCGACGACATCGTCTCGAAGGGCATCCCGTGGCGCTCGGCGTAACGCAGGTACATGTCGTGGAGGTTGCGAGCAAAAAGGTTGGCCTCCTCGCCCCCCTCCGCTCCCCGGATCTCCATGATGACGTTTTTGCCTTCGTTGGGATCGCGCGGCAACAGCAGCACCTCGAGCTGCGTCTCCAGCTCATGCATGCGTCGATCGGCGCCGGTCAGCTCGTCGCGCAGCATCTCGCGATCGGCACCCTCGGCGTCGGTCAGCATCTCCTTGGCCGTGTCGTGATCGCTCTCCGCCGCCTTGTAGGCGCGCCACGCGGCGACGATCGGCTCGAGCACCTTGTGCCGGCGCGACACGTTGCGGAGCTGGCGCTGATCGCTGAGCACCGCAGGATCTCCCAGCTGAGCGAGCGTGTGCTCGTATTCGGTTTCCAGGGCATCCAGCCGATCCAGCACAGTGGTTCAGCGTACCGGGGTACGGGTGGCGACCCTCCGGGATCACACGGAGAGCGTCGCCGGCCAGTCCCGGGGCACGGTGCGCAACTCGGCCGGCGCGGCCAGCGCGTCGACAAGATCTCTGGTGGCCCGCACATCGTCTCCCTCCGGGACGACGATCACCAGGCGGGGCGACCCTCCAGCAGCGTTGCGGTAGTCGGCGGCGACGGGCACCACGTCGAGATCGACCCCCGTAGAGCACACAACGACCACCGGCCGGCCGTCGGCACCCTCGCCGGAGGCGGCGGCCGGCACCGACCGGCGCAGGTCCCCACGGGGCAGCAACGCCGGAAGGGGATCGAGCCAGCGGGCACCGACGAGCGCGGGGCGTCCCATGACCAGTGAGCGCAACCAGCGCTCACGGGCCAGCGTGTTGGCCGGATGGCGCTCGGTTCCCGGCGCCCGCCATTGCCGCACCAGGGCCACCACTTCGTCCAGCCCGGCGGCCACCGATTGCCCGGGGCGCATCTGGGCCCGGGCCTCCCGGTCGTGGTGGCCGACCCCGATGGCCAGGCCGGAGCCGTCCGGGCCGCTCGCCAGGCGCGCCACTTCGAGACCCAGGACCTCCCCGATGAGCACCCCGTGCTCGACCACGGGGTCGATGCCGTGCGCCCGCATCAAGTCGGCATAGCGCTCCCGTTCCGGGTCAGCGACCGCGGTGTCGACCGCTACGGGCAAGGCCTCGGCAGCTTCCAGTTGCTGGCGCTGCGCAGCCCACACCCATACCTGCGCCGGATGGCGGAACGCTCCTGCCCTGCGGGCCAGCACCGCAGCGTCGGCGTCGCCCGGCCCGGGGACCGCCGCGTCGTCGAGGAGCAGGTGGAGGTGGTGCACCGAGTGGCGCAACCCCCACGTCAACGCCCCACCCATGGCCCCCGGGGTGCCGGGGTCGACCAGCACCCATCCCCGCTGGCCGCCCGGTTCCGCCAGCGCGGGCCGGGGCGCGCCAATCCCGCTGGTGGGCGCCGGATCGGCGACCTCCCAGCGGGATCGAATGAAGGCCATCAGCTTGGCCTGGCGCAGACTTGCCCGGCGTGACTCGTCGAGCCCTAGCTGCCGGTCGCTCACGACGCGATGGTGCTCGGGCTCAGCCCTTCTTGGACCGACGGCCGTAACGGCGCTCGAAGCGCTCCACGCGGCCACCGGTGTCGACCAGCCGCTGCTTGCCCGTATAAAACGGGTGGCACACGCTGCACAGTTCGGTGTGCAGCGAGGGCTTGGTCGAGCGGGTGGTGAAGGTGCTCCCGCACGAACAGGTCACCGTGGCGGTGACGTACTCGGGGTGGATGTCAGTTTTCATGTTCTTCAGCTCCTATCCAGGCATGTGAACGGCACCATGCCCTCAGTTGTTCCCGCTGTCAGATGTTGGGCGCCGGGTTCTTGGCGATCTCCGCCAGGAACTCGTCGTTGCTCTTGGTCATTTTGATGCGGTCGATCAGCAACTCGAGGCCGGCTGCGTGGCTCCCCTCGGAGCCGAGGGCACCGAGCACCCGGCGTAGCTTCCACACCTGCTGCAGCTGTACCCGGTCGAAGAGCAGCTCCTCGTGGCGGGTCGACGAGCCGGCAACGTCGATGGCAGGGTAGATGCGCCGCTCCGCAAGGCGTCGGTCGAGGCGCAACTCCATGTTGCCTGTCCCCTTGAACTCCTCGAAGATCACTTCGTCCATCTTGCTCCCCGTCTCCACCAAGGCCGTGGCCAAGATGGTGAGCGAGCCGCCTTCCTCGACGTTGCGGGCCGCCCCGAAGAACTTCTTGGGGGGGTAGAGGGCGCCGGTGTCGATTCCGCCGGACATGATCCGCCCGGTGGCCGGCTGCGCCAAGTTGTACGCCCGGGCCAGGCGGGTGATGCCGTCGAGGACGATCACCACGTCCCGGCCGGCTTCGACGAGGCGTTTCGCTCGCTCGATGGCCAGTTCGGTGACCTGGGTGTGCTCCTCGGAGGGACGGTCGAAGGTGGAGGCGATCACCTCGCCTTTGACCGATCGGCGCATATCGGTGACTTCTTCGGGTCGTTCGTCCACCAGGAGGACCATGAGATGGACCTCGGGGTTATTGGCCTCGATGGAGTGCGCGATCTGCTTGAGGACTGTGGTCTTGCCCGCTTTGGGCGGCGAGACGATCAGGCCACGTTGGCCTTTCCCGATCGGCGAGATGAGATCCACGATGCGCGCCGTGAGGTTCGCCGGGTCGCCGGGCATCTCGAGGTGCAGCTTCTGGTCGGGGAAGAGGGGCGTGAGGTTCTCGAAACGGGGGCGGCTGCGAGCCTCGTCGGGGGTCAATCCCGACACGGTGTCGACACGCAACAGGGCCGGGTACTTCTCGTTGCTGGCCGGCGGACGCGAGGCGCCTTCGACGAAGTCCCCTTTGCGCATGGCGAAGCGACGGACCTGGCTGACCGACACGTACACGTCGTTGGAGCCTGCGATGAAGCCGGACGTGCGCAAAAAGCCGTATCCCTCTTCGCGCAGGTCGAGGAAGCCGGAAACCTCGATCGGCTCCCCGTTGAACGGCTGGTTCTCGGCGACCGGCTGACTCCCCTGCAGCTCCCGGTCGGTGCGCTCGGGACGGTCCCTGCCCCGACGCCGGCGGTTCCTGCGGTTGCCCGGCTCGGCATCGAAACGGGCTTGGGCGCTCGCTGAGAGACCGGGGCCGCCCTGCCCGCCTTGGCCGGCGTTGCCCTGACCTGGATTGTTCTGGCCGGCGTTGCCTTGACCAGGATTGTTCTGGCTGGCGTTGCCTTGGCCGGCGTTGTGTTGGCTGCCCTGCCCGCCGTTGGCGCCGCCGTTGGTTTGGCCGCCATTTGGCTGGCCCCCGTGTCCCTGGCCGCCGTTTTGCTGGCCGTTGCCGGATTGACCGCCACTGGATTGACCGCCACTGGACT